>ERZ857775.35-NODE-35-length-163996-cov-15.823833_pt1 | contig 163996 bp, 129 predicted proteins | sample MGYA00519698_ERZ857775 | MGnify/ENA primary metagenome ERZ857775 (study PRJEB31778, sample SAMEA3449363) | human gut metagenome | biome: human gut; feature: human-associated habitat; material: faeces | place: United Kingdom | collected 2010/2012 ...
TCGCGGTCAGCTGCGCGGACTCGCCGGACTTCAGGGCAAGCTTGCCGTCCCTCACGCCATCACCGGAGATCGAGACGGACGTGACCGGGATGGTGGTCTCGCACTCGACCGCGGCCAGGGCCGCGGAGGAGCCGTCCCACTGCACGATGCCGCCGTTGTAGTCCAGGCCCGGCTGGCGGGATCCCGGATACTGCTGGCTGCCGCCGTCGTTGAAGATCACCTTCGCGCCCTTGGCCAAGTTGTCAGGAACCACGTACTTGTACAGTTCGGTCTGCTGGCAGCCGTCGGTCGCGCTCGGGGCGGTCATCTCCACGCCCGGCCACGCCGCGTTGTTCGCCGCGGTGGCGCCATCACCCGTGTACACGTACGCGTAGATCTTGCCCCAGCCCGAAGGCTTGGCGGCGTAGATGGTGTTGTCCTTCACCGGATCAGGCGGAAGCTGGCCCGTCACCGTAACCGTGATCGACGAGGTCTTGGTCCCGGACTTCGCGGTGATCGTGGCCTTGCCGGCCTTCCTCGGGGTGACCACGCCCTTCGGGCTGACGGTCGCCACGTCCTTGTCGGACGAGCTCCAGCTCACGGACGCGCCCTTCGGATCGGTCGTGGCGGTCAACTGCTTCGTGGCCACGCCATTGGACAGGTCCACGCTGTAATCCGACTGATCAATCCTCACAGACTTGGTTTCGACCGGAGGCTCTTCGCCGCCGATGTTGGCCATCTTCACGCTGAACATGTCGTCATCGGACTTCTCGAAGGAGTTGTTCACCTGAGAACCGGTGTCCGGCAGGTCGGCATTGTCGTTCATTGCCAGATCGTACGGCAGGGAATCCATGGCGGACAGACCGAAGGTGGCTGCCAGTTCGATGCCGATGCCGCTCGAGGCAATGCGGTCAGCGGTGGTGCCGATCTCTTCCAGCGGGATGGCGATCTCGTAGTGATCATCCATCTGAGCGGAATTGTGGCCCTTCTCGTTGAAGTTGACCCACTTGGCCTTGTTCTGGTTCTCGGCCTTCATATCGCCGATGAAACGACCGTTGTTTTCACCCCAGCCACCGTCGATGCCGATGACATCCTTGCTTAGAATGCCATTGCCATAGCCGAACTTGATGTTCGACTTCTTGGTGTTGGTGGCGGCGTTAGCAGCCGGACCATACGCAGCCTTGGAGTTCAGACCAGTCTCGTCGCCCTTGTAGATCCACGGACCGTTGGAGCCGTTGGTGGAGATGGTCACCACATTGTTGAGCTTCTGCTCGCCGCCCCAAGTGATGTTGGATGCCCACAGGGAACCGCCGGTCTGCAGACCGCCGTTGTTGCCGATGCGGGTGCTGTCATCCTTGGTGTCGATGGCGATGTGGAACGGCAGGTTCTGGGTCTGCCACAGGTGGCCTTGGCTCAGGGGGTAGTCGTCGCCAGTGTCGACGACATCCTGCACGTTAGTCATTTCCCACATGAGGTAGAGGTTGTCGTCATCGTAGGCGCCATACAACGCATACAGATCGATCGGAACCTCATACATGGAATTCGGGCGGTACACGCGCGGGTCGTCGTTGGCGGCGCCCTGCGCGATCAGCATGGAGCTGTCCCAGTCAGCGATGCTCGCATCCTTCCCGGCGTTGAAGTTGATGGTCTTCTTGACGCCCATGCCCACCTTGTTGGTACTGTACTGCGCGGCAAGGTTCTGCTTCGGGACCTCCACCTTCTTCACGGTCACGGAAGCGCTCAGCGCCTGACCCTTCTTAACCTTCTTGCCATCCTTGGCGGCGGTGCCGGTCACCTTGACGGTAGCGGTCTCGCCGATGGAAAGAGTTTTACCAACGGAAATGACCTTTCCGTCAGTGAAGGAGCCGCTCTCGCCCTCGGTGGTGGTGTACTTCAGATTGTCGGCATCCTGCGCGCGCAACGTGACCTTGACATTGTCGGAGGAGAATTCCTTGGAAGCCGCTTCCACGGACACGTTCGGATCGGATTCGCCCTTCACGTAGAAGACGCTGACCGCGCCGCCCTTGGCGGTACCGGAAACGATCTTATGGTTGGAGACCACAAGCTGGCCGCCATTGACCTCATCCGGGTAGGTGCCATCGTCAAGTGTGGTTTCCATGCCGGAAAGGCTCTTGTCGCCACCCATGTTGGCAATGACCACACCATCGTTCTGAATGCCATCAGACGTGGAGCGCTCAATCATCAGGCAGGACTTGTCGCCGCAGTTCTGCAGGTTCTCGCCCTTGCCATCCATGGCGTTACGGAAGTGGTTGACTGCCGCGACGGACTTGTTCTTCCACATGTCGTCACCGGCGTCACCCAGCTGGGACTGCTCGGCGAACTGCGGGTTGGTGCCGCCAGAGCCCTTCGGACGGTTGAAGTACAGCGGAGCGCCGGCCCTACGGGAACCAACGACCGCCCAGCCCATCATGATCTGATAGTCGGTGAGGCCGGTGGATTCCTTGTCGCCGTTGGCGTAGTTATCGTGGGACTCAACCCAGGTGACCAGCTGGTCTTCGCTTGCGCCGCCGGTATCGATGTTCTTCACCATCTTGACGTCAAGGTTGTTCGAGCCGACAGCGGCGCGAATGGTCTTGCCGTAGTTGGAAGCGGTGTTGCCGCCGCCATCGGAGGAATTGTCGCGGAACATGTTGGCGTATGCCTTGTAGTCAAGGCCGGAATCGCCCTGCAGCACCTCGCCGTACTGGAACTGGGAGCCGTTCTTCAGAATGGTGTTCCAGTAGTTCGACTGCTTATTGTCGAAGACTTCGGTCGGCAGCTCGACGTGCTTTGCCGCATCGTAGCGGAAGCCGTCAACGCCGTCCGCCACAGCGGTCTTCAGGAACTTCTGCATACGATCGGCAACAGCCTGGTTCTGCGTATTCAGATCCCACAGGCCAAGCAGGTGGCACTGCGTCACCTTGTAACGGTTGGAATAATCGTTGATTTCACCGTTGGGGCCGTCGCAGCCGGTACGCTTGTGGAAGTACTCCTTGTTCTGCCAATCGGGGTCGATGGCGTTCCAATCGGAGGTGAAGTGGTTGGCGACCACATCCACGATCACACGCACACCATACTTATGGGCGGTGGCGGTCATTTCCTTCAGGTCAGCCTCGGTGCCGACCACGAAGTTGCCGATGGAGGTGTTCGCCGGCTGGTACACGTAGTACCAGTTCTCGGTGAACTTCTTGCCGTTGGCGGCGACTTCCTTGATCTTGCTCATAGGCTCGGTCTGCACGGAAGTGTAGCCCGCCGCGGCGATCTCAGGCATGTGCTGCGTGATGGTCTTGAACGACCACATCCATGCGTGCAGGATGGCGCCGTTCTTCATGTGCTTGGTCAGACCGTACTGGTTACGGGCCGCTTCGAAAGAAGAATTTCCGATGGTGTCCTGGTAGCTGTCACGATCGGCGGCAAGTGCGGTGGATGCCACACCCATACCGCCGAACAGCGTGGCGACCGCCACCGTTCCCGCCGCTACTTTCTTCCAGGTTTTGGCCGCACGAGCCTTGCGGGCCGCGCGCCTACGCTCTGCACGGGTCATCAACTCCGGTTGATCGTCGTGCGGAGGCTCTTTTCTGGTGAGTGCGTTCGCCATACCCGCGAACGTATGAGTGCTGAGTCGCACCTTACCCTCCCTGCTTCCTTGCATCTAACTTTGACAACGTTTGCCACTAGCAGACGTTGCGTCAAAAATACCACATTTTTCCTTTGAAAAATGAATGATTTTTATTGAAAAATGGCGGTTAAAACGCAATTGTTTTCTGCTCTGTTGCAAACGCTGTCAGCAACAGATACACTCATACCAGCACCCCGTAGCACCCACTATCGTTGCAAATTCACATATGCAAACGTTTCAGAAAATTTTCCAACCAATACCACCTTGCGACGCAAAGCACCCTCGCCCCATCCCACGCCACCGACAGCCCACCCCCAACAATCCTGAAATTAATCTTTCAAGAGATGCTCAAAAAGGGCTTCTTTACCTCTTATGGCATGCAACATGCCAATCAAATCAAAATATCAATAATAAAAAATGGGTGAATATCACAAACACGCTCGGACTCAAAAAAATAGAGTAGGGCCAAGCTATGGTGAATCAATCCATGGACCTAAAAGAATTATCAGGCAACGATTTGGGAGCGGATGGGGGCGGGGGTTACCGTACGGTGCTTGCGCATGCTTTTCAGGATTTTACGGATCGCACCGTTCGTCTGTTCGGCGGCGACGCAGAACATGCTGAATTCGCGGCCATGCGGGTCGGCGATGTCCTTCGGCTGGGGAATCATCGGACGAATCATCGAGGACTTCTTGATTACCGACTGAAGACGTTCCTGGATGGTCAGTCCGGCAATCATATTGTTGCGAGCGCAGTAATCGCACATATTCGCGAAATCGTCAAGCAGGAACGTGTATCGTACGGCGGCTGGCGCCAACGTGACGATTTCCTTGCGCTGCTGCTTTTCGAAGCAGAGAATCAGGTCGGCTTCGTCGGCCATCTGTCGGGTCAGTCGTCGGGAACGGAAGCCGCTCGACTCAATGCCGACGCTTTGCATAAGGCGGCCGCTCGACGGATCGATCGGATGCATCGGCAAACCACGCGTGCCGGCGCTTGACACCTGCACGGTGGTGCCGTTCAGATAGTGGGTCATCAGAAGCTCGCCCATAGGGGAACGGCAAATGTTGCCCGTGCAGACGAACATGATGTGCATGCCTAAACCCCTTAACCGTTCTTCCAACGTTTCGTGTTGCGGTTTTGCGAAATCCACCATGGCTTCCGCAACCCGCCAAACGGAAATTTTAGCGCGAGGCGTTCCCCGCATGCGGCAAATCGTCCAATACGCGCAGAATCATTGCAGAAATTCGGCGCGGGCGGTGGCGGTCAGCGAATAGCGGATCGGGCGGGAGCCGTGGAACTCGAGCAGGTTCCTGTTCACCAGTTCCGCGAGCGCGGTGTTGGTCTTCCGCTCCCCCACGCCAAGCCATTCGCGCATTAGGCGGCGCGATATGGGTTTCGGAGCATCGTCGAAAAGCTCCTCCTGCAGCAGGAAGTACAGCATGTTCCGCTGCAGTTCCGTAATGCCCTGCGTTCGCGCATAATGTTCAAGCCTCTTCCGCGCGGTGTCAAGCAGGGTTTTCTTCTCGCCGAGCACAGAGATGATGTTCTTCTGGGCGGTGGCGATAAAACGGATCATCCGATATGAGAACAGCGAGACGTCAGAACAGTTCAGCGGATGCTGCGCATCATCAAACGCCTTGTAATACCGGCCTTTCGCGTCGGCGATAACCGGACTCAGGCTGATCGCCGTCGGTATGGACAGGTGCTTGCTCAGCTGCAGAGCAAGCAGGAACCGGCCCGTCCTGCCATTGCCGTCATAGAACGGGTGAATGCATTCGAAGGCGTAATGGCACATCACAGCCCGCAGCAGCGGAGGAATCGCCTCATCCGAAAGCAACGCCAGCCATTTGGTCAATTGCACTTGGATTTCCGATTCCGGCCATGCGCCTTGATGAATCTCCAGGTCAAAGCCGTCACACACAGAGACTTGCTTGGCTCTGAATACCATTCCGTCAGGCTTGTCTTCCTCCCGTAGTTCCCCAGCCATCACCTGATCGTAAATATTACGTATGTCATGCAACGTTTTCGGTAGTTCCAACGTTGCGGAATTTTCGCCGGAGAGTCCGAGAAAGAGTTTGGCAAGCTCACTCAACCGCTTGTGCGGCCCGTCCGCGACCGCCGCATCCAACGCGTCTGAGATTTCCTTGCGCGTGGTGTGCACGGCTTCTATGGAGTTCGTGCTCTGCATTTCCGCGCCGATGAGTTCCATCAGATACGCCCTGCGGGCAATCGGCGGCAATGCGGCCCACAGCGATTCGACCTGCACTTCCATGCCACGGACCGAATCCATGACGTTCAACAGTTCCCTGAACGCCACGGCGAACATCTCATGACCTTCGAATTCAATACCTGACCGGTATGTTGAATAGCCGTTGAGTCTTTTTTGGTATTCCTCCTCAGCCGCATCCTTCGGCTTGGCCGTGGATGATGACATTGCCAATGTCTGCCGTATGCTTTTGTACTCCATAACCATCATCCTTATAACCGTCATTTGTGCAGAATATGCAGGTTCGGGGTGAATATAGACTATTCCCATACCTACATAATGTCAAAAATGTCGGTATAGCAGCAGGCGTGTTTGCGGCTATTGGTACGTTGAGGGGCATATGTGGGGATACGTGCGGATATGTTTGCTATGCGCAGATATGTTCAAGCGCAGATTAGGTGCGGATCAGGCGACTTCGAGGGTGGCGAGGAGTGCGCGGTGGTCGGAGCCGGGGATGTATGCGGTTTTGAGGTTGCCTACGGTCACGCCTTTGTCATGCACGATGTGGTCGATTTCGGCGATCGGCATCATGGCCGGGTACGTCATGTGCAGGCCTTCGCCCGCCTGCTGGCCGGAATCCAGAAAACGGCTGCCGAGCAGGTATCGGAAGCTGGCGTGGTCCCATGTGGAGTTGAAATCGCCCATCAGCACGTACAGATTGTCGTAATGCTGCAGTTGGGCGAGCGAGTCGAGACTACGGTTCCACAGACCTTGGTTGCGGGGGCGCGGCGAGAACGGGTGGACGGAGCCGAAGCGCACCTTGCTGCCGCCGAAATCGATCGTCGCAGCGGAAACGCTGCTTGATTCCACGGGAATGAGGTTCTGTTTGGCGTTTTCCATCGGCGCGGCGCTGTACAGCACATTCACACCGCCGTTGTCATGCCACGTTTGCTGCGCGGCCACGGAATACGGCAGATAATTGGCGATTCCGGCGCCGTTGAGCCGGTTGAGCAAGTCCCATGACACTTCCTGCAGCGCGAGCACTTCCACATGCTCGTTTTTGACGATTTCGACGATCCGATTGGCGTCGGCATGCCCTTCCTTGGTGTTGAAGGTCATGATGCGGGCGTACCGGTCGGACGTGTTGGGCAAGCCGTCGGACGAGACCTGCGTGACTGCGGTGCTGGCCGCGTCGGAAATCGTTTGCTGCGGCCTGATATAACCCCAATGCCAGCCGATTTGCACAACCACGCACACCACGCTGACGGTGGCGAGCAGGACGCGGCCGCCTATTGCACGGACGGCTATCGCGGTGATCGCAATAATCAAAGACAGCATGCCCAGCCACGGCATCAGCGCGACGATAAGCGGCACGTACCGTTTGCCGTCAAGATTGTTGGGCAGCATGCGCAGCAGCATGGCCAGCAGGATGACGGCGGTGGCCAGCCAGAGCACCGCGGTCAGAAGGTGTGTTGCTGCGGTACGGCGGGTCATGCCATGTTGCGCGCGGTCGAGGGGGCGGCTGGCGCATGCTTTGTCGAGCTGCGCGCCCAGATCCTCGATTTCGCTTTCGTTCGTGCGTTCGCGTTCGGCATCATTATTGCCGCCGTTCTCACGCTCGCTTTCGCAGGTTTGCCGCATGGTTGCCTTTCATTACGTTCCCGTTCACCATACGCAACACGGCACGGGTGCGCCACCTCCTTCCCGCGAGGTTCACAGTGCTTTTACGTGCACCCGTACCGCATGCCACTATGCGGACATTTCTCTCTCATTTCCTGCTGCGGGGAATGGCGGCACTTGAGCAAACCACGCTCAGGACATGCCTACGGAACGGCGAAAATGCGGGTATGGGCGAGTAGGTCAGGCTAGGCGGCGTGGGGGTGGACGCGATTGAGTGCGCGCTGGACGGTGTCGCGGGTGGAGCCGGCGCCGTTGCCGCGGACGCCGAAGAAGACCATGACCACCATGATGAAGCAGATGGTGGCGCTCACGCGCAGCGCCCACTGGATGCCGAACACGTTCGCCACGGCATACATGTTCTTCGCGCCGCCGATCGCAGCCCAGCGCAGGGCGGTAAACGTTTCCATCAGAATCACCAGCACGGGTGCGCCGATGGCACCGGCAATCTGGCGGACCGTGTTCGTAACGGCCGAGCCGTCGCTCACCTCCTCAGGTTCCAGACAGTTCAGCGACCACGTGGTGATCGGCATAAGCACGAATCCCATGCCGATCTGGCGCACGAACTGCCAAATCGACACCCACCAAATCCATGAGGTCATGGAAATCAGACTCATCATAATGGTGCCGAACAGCAGGGTGATCGAGCCGATCAGCGCCACCGGACGCGCGCCGAAACGGTCGAGTGCCTTGCCGCCGAAGAACTGCGCAATGCACTGGCCGAACGCGCCGGGCAACATCACCAGACCGCTGATCGTGGCGGAATAGCCTCGGCAATCCTGAATGTAGAGCGGCATGACCACCATGATCGAACTGAACGCGAAGAACGACAGCGCGGCGGTGACGGTGCCGACGGTGAAGCTCTTGTTTTTCAGCACGCTCAGGTTGAGCAGCGGAGGCTGCTTGGACGGGTCGGCAGCCTGCCTGCGAGCGCCGTGGATCTGGCGCAGCACGAACCAGACGATGCCGACCAGGCCGATGAGCATGGCGAGCCACACCATCGGATGCGTGAACGGATACGATTCGATGTTCGTGAAGCCGAACATGAGGCCGCCGAAGCCGAAAATCGACAGGCCGACGGAGAAGAAGTCGGCTTTGGCGGACGCGTCGCACGTGCCGAAATTACGCAAGCCGAAAATCGCAAGAAGCAGCGAAATAACGCCGATGACCGTCAGCGTGAGGAAAATCGATCGCCAGCCGTTCAAATCGGTTTGCACACCACCCAAGGTGGGGCCAATCGCGGGCGCGACGCTCATGGCCATGCCGACGGTGCCCATCGCCATACCGCGGCGGGACAGAGGATAAATGGAGAATACCGTGATTTGCAGGACCGGCCACATCACGCCGGTGCCGACGGCTTCCAGCAGACGGCCGATCAAAACCAGTACGAACGATGAGCCGAGCCAGGCGAACACCGAGCCGAGCGTGAACACCGCCATCGACGCGATCACGATCTGGCGGGTGGAGAATCGGCGGGTCAGGTAGGCGGTGAGCGGCACCATAACGCCCATGACGAGCTGGAAAATCGACGTCAGCCATTGGCCGGTCGTCACGGAAATGCCGAAATCGGACACGATGGTGGGCAGTGCGGCGCTCAACTGCAGCTGAGTGAAGTTGCCGACGAACGTGATAAAGGTGAGAATGGCGATCGATACGAACGCGGCATGCGTCAGATGGTCGTTTTTATACGATTCCTCGCCGGTAAGCGGCTGGGACAGGCCGTGGGTGCGGCCCTGTTTCGCGTTTATTTTCTTTTCCGGCTTCACTTCCGACCTCTTCTCCGGTTTCGACGGCAAACCGACCGCCCTCCATCACTCATCCGCGCATACTCGCAGCGTATTGCGCAACTCCTGCAAAAACAGACTCAAAAAGTCTAGTACTGCGGGTGGTCGAACGCGAGATGAAACTATTCGAACACGTTCAATTCCAATTCAACCGAGAAAAATTGGCAAAACTTCGTATTTGTTCATCTCGGGGTGGTATACATATGCGTTGGCAGTAACGGCACGATACAGGGAAGGAATACGCCGCGCAGGGGGTTAGGAAGTATGACCGTAGTCACGTTATTCAACATAGCGATGGAGCTATGGGGCGTTCTCATCTGCATCGTTTGCGCAGGTGGCGTCTACGTGGGCGCGATACGTAGGACGCGGCGTACCTATACGAAAGTTTCCATGCAGCTTCTATGTGCGCTGATGCTGCTGGCCGACGTGTCCGCCTGGTATCACAACGGCGGCTGCGACAAGCTTGACTTCTACATGACGCGCATCGGCAATCTTGGTGAATACCTGATCAATTTCATCTTCATCGCACTGTTCGCCAACTATATCTGGCAAACCGTCAGCGGCGACGACATGCTTGAAAACGTCAGCCCGCACGAGTGGAGGGCCAGAACGAGCGGCGGAGCCAAGCGTAATCGTAAGAACCAACGTTCGGCCAACGCCCAATCCAAGCCGAAAAAGCCGCGTTCGAAGAAGCTTGACGTCATCTACGCAGCGTCCGCGCTCGGCATCGTACTGACGATTGCCACGCAGTTCAACCATATGGTCTACTACATCGACAGCCAGAACTACTACCGCCGCGGACCACTGTTCGCTATCCCGCAGATACTGGGTCTGGTAGAGCTCGCGCTGATTGTGATGCTGATCATCGAAAACCGCAAAAACCTCAGCCGACCGCTGTTCGTCACGTCGCTGTCGTTCTTCGTGCTGCCGATTGTGGCAACCATCGTTCAGATTCTCCATTACGGACTGGCGTTGCAGGCCATCGCGATCACGATTTCCATCCAGTTCACGTTCGTGGTCGACACCATCGAAATGAACAAGAAAATCCGTTCGCAGGATGACGCCTATCAGAAGGTCAGCTACGAGGCGCAGCACGATGGTCTGACCGATTTGTGGAGCAAGAGCGCCGGCCGCGAGCAGATTGAGAATTATTTCGCGCACATGCAGGAAGGCGACCAGGCTGTTCTGATTTTCGTTGACATCGACGATTTCAAGCAGATCAACGATACGTACGGCCATAAAGTGGGCGATTTCTGGATTCGTGAAGTGGCGCAGACGTTGAAGCGGCTGTACCGGCATGATGACATCATCGTCCGTTTCGGTGGCGATGAGTATGTGGCGCTGATAAAGAACACCGCGAACGAGCGTGTGGTCGAAAGCACGCTGGACCTGTTCCGCCGCCAGTTGGCGCAGGCGTCCGCGCAATACGGGCAGGACGTGCATTGCAGTATCGGCGCATGCCGCGTGCTGTCCGGCAAGAACGTCGATCTGAACCTCTGCTTGGGATTCGCCGACCATGCGTTGTACCAGTCCAAGCGCGAGGGGAAGGGCATGTACACCGTGGTCGATTATGACAGCGGGAAAGTGCAGGCAGCGTAGGTTTCGTGGAAAAATCCGCGGGAAATCTGCGGGAAAAACCCTAGAAAATCAGCTGAGAAACTACGAAAAAAGCACCGCAAATCCGCCGGAGATCGACGTAAAAATCACGGAAAATCAGGCTTTGCCGAGCATTGTCAGCACAATCAGCACCACATTCAATGCGACGATCAGCGCGGCGACCGCGATATTGACGATGTGCTTGACCGGACCGTCCACATACTCCCCCATCAGCGTGCGGTCGTGCGTGTAGCGCATCAGCGGAATAATCGCAAATGGAATGCCGACCGACAGCACGACCTGGCCGACGATCAACGCTTCCGTCGGATTGTTGGCGAACCATAGCACCACCAGCGCGGGTACCAGCGTCACCACTCGGCACGCCCACATCGGCGCTTTGATGCGTAGCAGGCCGTGCATGATTTCGCTGCCGGCGTAAGTGCCGACCGACGTGGAGCTCAGGCTCGACGCAAGCAGACCAATCGAGAAAATCGTGCCGATCACCGGCCCGAGCACATGCTGGATGGCCCGTTGCGCGCCTTCGATGGTGTCGGTGCCGGTCATGCCGTACAGCGAGTTCGCGGCGAGGATGAGCAGCGCGAGGTTGACCGAACCGGCCAGTATCAGCGCCCAGGCAACGTCGATTTTGCTGCCGTGAAGTAGCTTTTTGATGCTCGGCTTCGCTTCGCCGGGGGCGTAATGGTCGTTGACGAGCGTGGAATGCAGGTAGATGGCGTGCGGCATGACCGTGGCGCCCAGCATGGACGTGGCCATGAGCACGGTATCAGTGCCTTTGAAGCGTGGAATCAAGCCGGCGACGACTTCTTTCGGATTTGGCGGGGCGATGAACAGGCCGGCGATGAAACCGAACGTAATCACCAGCAGCAGGCCGATGATGAGTTTTTCGAAAATGCGATGCGTGGCGCCTTTTTCGAAAATCAGCAGCACCGTCGACACCGCGCCGATGATGCAGCCGCCGACGAACAGCGGCAGGCCGAACAGCAGTTTCAGCGCGATCGCGCCGCCGATCACTTCCGCCAGATCGGTGGCGATGGCGATTACCTCAGCCTGCATGAAGAACATGAAACGGCCCGCGTCGCCAAGCCGTTCGCCCAAGATTTCCGGCAGGCTTTTGCCGGTGACGATGCCGAGTTTCGCGGACTGGTATTGGATGAGCACGCTCATGCAGTTAGCCAACACCAGCACCCACACCAGCAGGTAGCCGTAGCGCGCGCCCGACGTGATGTTCGCCGCCACGTTGCCCGGATCCACGTATGCGACCGCCGCCACGAACGCGGGGCCGAGGATGCCGGCGAGCGCGTGGCCGTGGTGGTACGGCCGGGCGGATCGGTCATGCTGCGCAGTGATCGTCATATTCTTCGAATCCATATCGTTCTTCATATCCACGCAACGTTATAGTGCGTTTTCCGCGCAGAATTGTTACGTCTGTTACGGAAAGCTGAACAGCTGCCGAACATGCGCCGATTGTGGGGCGGACAGGCCGCGATCACGGAAGCCGCTAAACTGGTGCAGAGAACATCGCATTTCGACTCAAGGGGTTGTTCCATGACTGTTTTCCACACTCCGATGGTGACGCTTTCCGACGGCAATCTGATTCCGCAGATCGGCTTGGGCGTGCTGCGCATCGACGACGAGGGCGTTACCCCCGTGGTCAAGAGCGCGCTGGAAGCCGGTTATCGCCATATCGATGGCGCTGCGGGGTACAATAACGAGGCTGGCGTCGGACGTGCGCTGCAGAACGTGGGCTTCACGCAGGGTGAGAATCGCAAGAACCTGTGGGTGACGACGAAGCTGCGCGATTCGGAACAGGGGTACGATTCCGCACGCAAGGCGTTCGACCGTCAGCTTGACCTGCTGCAGCTCGATTATGTGGACATGTATATGCTGCATTGGCCCACCCCGTTCAATTGGCGTTCCGGCGAAACGTGGAAGGCGTTCGACGAGTTCCGCGCGGAGGGTCGCGTGCGTACGCTTGGCGTGTGCAATTTCCTGCCGGAGCATCTTGAGCGGCTGCATAAGGAAACGGGCGAATATCCGGCCGTCAACCAGATCGAACTGCACCCGACCTGGCAGCAGCGCGAGGTGGTGGCGTATTGCAAGGCGCACAATATCGCGGTCGAGGCGTATTCGCCGATGGCGCGTGGCGCCGACCTGAACGCCGGCGACGGCGTGATCGCGCGCATCGCCGAAGAGCATGGCGTCACGCCCGCGCAGGTGATTCTGCGGTGGCACATCGAAAACGGCACGATCATTATTCCCAAGTCGGTGCATGCGGACAGGCAGAAGCAGAACCTCGACCTGTTCGGATTCGTGCTCAGCCCTGCCGAGCATGCGGCCATCGATGCGCTCGACGGGCCGACGCGCGCCGGGCACGATCCGATGACGTTCACGTACGCGTAAGACTGCTTAGGGTGCGATGACAAGGCGCGGATCGCGTGACGGCACGCATTTTCGCCGACGGCTGTTCAATGCCGACGGGCCGGTGGAACGCATACTGATCCTGCTGGTGATCGCCGTGGTGGCGGGCATCACCATCGGCCTGCTCATGCCGAAAGCAAACCCGACCGTCGGCGAAATAACAGGCGAATACACCGCGTCAGGCACCGCCGCGCAAACGCTGCAGCAGCTGACGGTCGACGATAATCAGCGGCACGCCGGCTACGATCGCGACCTGTTCGGCTTCCGCCAAACCGATGACGACGGCAACGGATGCGACGTGCGCGAAGACGTGCTGGCGCGCGACCTCACCGACGTGCGCTACCGGCAGCATGGATGCAAAGTGGAATCGGGCACGCTGGCCGACCCGTACACCGGCAAAACAATCCACTTCGTACGCGGCGCGCGCACCTCGTCGGCGGTGCAGATCGACCATGTGGTGGCGTTGGAGAATGCCTGGCGGTCGGGTGCGAACCAGTGGGACCGTACGAAGCGGTACCGGTTCGGCAACGACATGTACAACCTGCTGGCGGTGGACGGGCCGGCCAATCAGGAGAAGGGCTCCGCGTCGGCCGCGTACTGGCTGCCGACGAACGGCGCATACCGTTGCGATTACGTGGCCCGTCAGATCGGCGTGAAAGCCAAGTACGGGCTGAGCGTCACCACCAAGGAAAAGCGGGCGATGCTGTCCGTGCTGCATGGCTGCCCGGCGCAAAGCGTGCCGGAGCGGTGAGGCGCGTGGCAGGTGGCGGAGCGTAGGTGCGCGGTGAAGCGTAGGTGAGTGGCGGAGTCTCCCGAAATGTGTCACGATTCGAAATTTCGGCTGTTTTTTCGAATCGTGACACATTTTTCCTTCCAAAAAAGCAATACGAGGGTATAAAACGACATATTCCCAAGGAAAATGCCTCAAAAACATACCCCCGAACCGAAAGTGATGTGTCACGATCCAAAATTTTGGTCTTTTTTTCGAATCGTGACACAAAAAACAAGCCTCCTATATCCTGTGCGCAACCAAACGTATCGGAATGACGCGCGACGAACACGATTATCAGCGGCTTTCAAGGATTCCAGCGCCGATCGCCACAAAAGAGGCACAACACCGAGGAGTCGCGATCATGCGGAAAGCGGGCGGCCTCACGCGCGCACCCAACGAAACCGCATCAGTCAAGCAGCCTAAGCTTGCGGGCTTTCTGATAACGCAGCACCACTTTGCGCCATGGCAAGGGCGTGGTCACCCCAATCGGCCGACCGACGATCGAAGACAACGCATGGGCGACGTTCATGGCGAACGCGGCGCGATGCAATTCGTCGGACAAATCCAGCTGCGTGACCGAAAACACAGTCCAACCAGCGGCCGCAAGACGCGACAGCTTGTTCTGATCGCGCCGATATTGCGCACGGTCAGTACGATGATGGTCACCCTGATAGTCCAGGCCAAAACGATGCTCGGCATCGACAAGATCCAACGTCACCGCAGCGCCATTCGCAAAATTCACGCCGGGGACCACACAGTTCGGTTGCATAATCGGCAGGCCATAACGCACAAGAGTCAGCCTCATTTCGGTCTCCTTGGGGGAATCGCTGCCTGACTGCACGAGCGCCAACGCATCCAGACACTTGCTCCGGTATGGGACGTTCTCAGTTTTAACAAACTCAATCAGCCCCTTGCGAGTGGCGAATCGATGGCGAATCAACGACTCCGCAACCATGACGATGTCCTGGATACCCCACCGGCCGGCAGCCAAAGACCACGCCGGAACGGGCATAAGCACCGGAACTCCAGCAACCTCACGCACGTGTCGCGCGGACAAGCCCTTCCAGACATGCACGGTCACATCGGCCGACACCGATGTGCTTTTCTTCACACGGCCGCGACGAGCCGGCGATTGGGCGACCGTATGAAGTTTCGCCGGGGATTGCGGGAATTGGGAAGGCTGAGAAGCCGACTGCCGAAGACCTGGAATCTGATTCCGAGAAACAGCCTGGGAAGCCGGGAAATATTGAAAATCCGAATCCGGGAAATCCTGCCCTAAGCGGATAGAGTGCTCGGAATGGCCGAAAGCCGGACTTTCTCCACTCCATCCATAGTCCACGTCCGTCCCAGCGTAACCGCCTTGCGACGAACGCAGCGAAACAACGGAGCAATCACTATCTGCGGGCAGCTCGACGCCCCAAATCGCGAGCGCGGTCTCGTGACTTACGGGATGCCGCAACTCCACGGACTGGGCAATGCGGAGAATACGCCAGCTGGCTTCGGACAGGGTCGCCCGCTGGATCGGCTTGTATGCATCATCAGCATTCATGGCGTGCAATATAAACGATGGCAACGGTTTGATGTGCGTTTTTCCAAAGTTGTGGTCGGAGAACATGCGATTTGGGGCAGTTCAGCATGGCATGGCCGTAATTCCAACGATTTGGAGCGCAACAGCCTGTGGATAACCAATGGAGATGGTTCCAGCTACCACCGCAGCCTTTACAAGGGACGCGGCCTGGCACTTCCGGAAGTGCGGCAAACCGGTATTTCTTTTCGCTTGGGGAATCGGGGATGGATCAGCCTCAGCCCAGCCTTCAAGGCAATTCGGACCAATTCATCACGAACCAGCACAAACTAGTCTCAAGCGAGCCTTGAACCAGCTTTGGAGCGGAATCTTCCGCTATAAATGTGTCACGATTCGAAATTTCGGCTGTTTTTTCGAATCGTGACACATTTTTCCTTCCCCAAAAACAATACGGGGGTATAAATCGGCGCATTTCCAAGGAAAATGCCTCAAAAAACATACCCCCGAACCGAAAGCGGTATGTCACGATCCAAAATTTTGGCCATTTTTTCGAATCGTGACACAAAACAAGCGACACGGGCAGTACCGGAAGAGTAGGTCCAAGGCCTGCTCTGGAAAGGGCGGAGCTGGCGCACAGATAGCGTGGGCAGTGCCGGAAGAGCGGAATCAAGGCCTGCGACGGAAGCGAGGAGGGCACTCAGGGGAGGAGAAGGCATGCGGAAAGCGGGAGCACTAGGCGGCGCGAAACCAAACACGCGACACTAGGCACGGGTGGTGGCGCGGGCTATGATGCGGGATTGGGTGGTGATGAGCTCCGGTTCCAACGTACGGCTGCCGTCGATGCGGTTGATGATGCGGCTGACCGCGGTCGGCGCGATCCAGTCGAGGCAGGAATCCATGGTGGTCAGCGGCGGCTGGAAATATGCGGCTTCCTCGTTGTTGTCGAAGCCGATCACCTGCACCCGGTCGGGCACCGCGATGCCGTTCGCTGCCAAAGTGAACAGTGCGCCCAACGCAAGCTGGTCGTTGAACGCCACGATGCCATCGAAGGGGATGCCGGAGTCGACGATGCGCTGCGTCATGCGCGCGCCCGAGCCGATGGTCCAATCCTGGCCGACGTTGGGCACTAGCCGTGTGTCCAATTCGACGCCTTGGTCGGCACACGCTTCGAATATGCCTCGCATGCGCAGCTGCGCGTTGCCTTCCACGGCGTCGCGCAGCTCGAGGATATGCTCCGGATCGGTTCGCGAGCCGATCACCGCAAGATTCGTGGCACCGTGGTCGAACAGGTATTGCGCGGCGAGACGCGCCTCCTGGACGTCGTCCGGGGTGACATGGTCCGCCTTGCCATGCGTGGACCGCGCGCCCACGCAGACCAGCGGATAATCCACGTCCAGGTCCTCGGGATCGAGATCCTCGACTTCGGAGATGGACAGGATCATGCCGTCCGACACCGTGGCATTGAAGTTTCGCAACAGCGCGCGGGCACCCTGCGCGGATCCTTCCGCATACGTGGTGATGTACACGGAATAGCCGTAGATGCGGGCCGCGTCGATCACCCGGTTGGCCAGTTCGGCCAAATATGGCGCGGTCAGGCTCGGCACCGCGAGCGTGATGAAGCCGGTTTTGCCGCGATTGAGATTGCGGGCCGACACGTTGACGCGGTAGCCGAGCCTGTCGATGACGTCCTGCACTTTTTCGCGTGTGGCGTCGGCCATGCGGCCGGAATGGTTGATGACGTTCGACGCGGTTTTGAGGGAGACTCCGGCCTCTTGCGCCACTTCACGCAGTGTGACGCGTTTCCTGTCAGACTTGTCCGGCTTCACTTCGGCCATATCTCCCCCTAACCGCATCCGTCATCGATATTCGACTTCCGACTTTACCGCCTTACCACGAGCACGCCGTTGCGGCGCACGGTGTACGAGCCGGGCTTTTCCTCCCGATCCGTCTGGAACAGGATGACCGGCTCGCCTTCGATGCCTTGCAATTCGACCGTCTCCTTGCCACGGGGCAGGTAGAAGTCGAAGGTGGCGTCGGCGGAGGCGCGCACGGTGTGCAACACGTCGGCATTCTCCTGCGACGAGGCCGCGAGATATGCGCGGACCAGCTTCGTCAGATCGGCCACATCCAGGTCGCAGCCGACGAAATACGCTTCGCCGGAGCCGTACGGATTACGGGTGACCGCGGCCGTGCCGTCGAGCTCCCATTCGTCCGCTTCCTCGCCGGCGTACGTGGCAAGCACCTGCGCGTGCTCGCCGGTCACGTTCACGTCGTTCTGCCACAGGCGGGTCGTGGTGCCGTCCAGCGCGGCCGAATCGTCGGCGGACGACAGTCGGATCTCGCCCGGCTCGCCTTCGGCTTCGGCGCCGAGGATGTTGAATTCCTCGCCGCGGACGCCCAGCATCGAGCGCAACAGGCCGTCGCCCGCGCCCGGGTATCCGCCGAGCCAAGTGTGGAAATGCTCGTCGATCAGTCCGGTCGCGTAGCCGACCACCACGCGGCCGCCGGCGGCTGCGAAGTCGGCCAGCCGCTGCGTGTCGGCGGCGCTCAGGATCAGCACGGTCGGCAGCACGACGGTCTTGTACGAGCTCCAGTCGTAGGCGAGCGGCACAATGTCGGCGCGCGAGCCCGCGTTCAGGAACGCGCGGTACCAGTCACGCACGTCATGCCAGTGGTTGAGTTTCATGCTCGGCAGGGTCTGGGAGCGGGTGGCCCATTCCGATTCGGCGCTGAAGAGGATCGCCGTGTCGGAATGCGCCAATTCGGTACCCTGCACGCCGGCGTCGGCGAGCGTGTGCAGCGATGCGCCCAGCTCGCACACCTGGCGGAACAGCTTCGTGTCCTCGCCGGCGTGCGGAACCATGGCCGAATGGAACGATTCGGCACCGAACGCGGACGCGCGCCACTGGAAGAAGTTGATGGCGTCGGCGCCCATGGCCACATGGGCCAGGGAGTCACGCACGGTCTCGCCCTTGCGCTTGCGGGTGTTGAGCGGCTTCCACTGCACCGCCGAGGTGGAGTGTTCCATGACGTACCACGGCTTGCCGAGCGCGAGCGAATCCATGAGCGCGTCGGAGCAGGCCAGCTCGTCGAGGTGGGATTCGCCCTCGTGGAAGTAGTGGTCGTTGGATACGAAGTTCACTTCCTCGGCCCAGGCGGCGTAGTCCATGCAGCACTGGTCGGTGGAAACCATGAAGTTTGTGGTGAACGGCTTGTCGGGGCAGATTTCGGCGATCGCGTCACGTTCGGCCTTGTAGAAGTCGAGCAGCATATCGTTGCCGAACCGTTCGAAGTCGAGCTTCTGGCCGGGGTTGACCATCGAGTCGGCGCCCATGAACCGTGGGATGAGCACTTCGTCGAAGCCATTCATCTCCTGGCCCCAGAAGGTGGTGCCCCACGCCTGGTTGAGCGCGCCGATGGTGCCGTACTTGCGGCGGCACCACGCGCGGAAGGCGTCGAGCGCGTTGTCGGAGTAGTCCTCGCGGTTGTTCCAACCGTATTCGTTGCCCATATGCCATGCGGTCACATACGGGTTAGTGCCGTACCGTTCGGCGAGCTTGCGGCACAGGGTCAGCGCATATTCCTTGAATACCGGGCTGGTCGGGCTCCACGATTGGCGCGAGCCGGCGTTGACGGGGTGGCCGTACTTGTCACGCGGAAGGACCTCCGGGTGGCTTTCGTACAGCCACAGCGGCGCGGTCGCCGTCGCGGAGGCCAGGTCGACCGCGATGCCGGCATTGCCGAGTTTGTCGATGATGCGGTCGAGCCAGCCGAAATCCCAACGATCCTCGGTGGGTTGGATGCGATCCCAGCTGAAGATGGCGAGGGCCACGGTGTTGACGCCGGCCTGCTTCATCAGGCGGATGTCGTCGTCCCAGATGTCCTCGGACCATTGGTCGGGATTGTAGTCGCCACCGAAGGCGATGCCGCGGCCATCCGCGGTCAGCAGTTCCGGCCATTCGAAGTTGCGTCGCGCACTCACGATTATCTCCTTTGGTAATTGGCATAAAGCCATGGTTTTTTGTATATTACATTCGTTATTTGCCCACCGGCATGTGGTACACCGGTGTAGCATACACGTCGGTGACGTCAGCGACGCACGCATCGGACTGCTCCAGGCGGGCCGCCATCGACGATGTTACCTTCACGCGGACCCCGCGCCTCAGCGGCGTGACGACCAGCGTCAGCTTTCCACCAGCGGCATCGATGGCATCCGCGTAATCGCGCAATCCGACCTGCCATGTCTCGCCGTTGCAGAAATTATCGGCGATCAGCACATCGCCGCAGAACAGCCAGCCGATATCGCCCTGGTATGCGATGTTCAGCATGACATCGGCGACCTGCCGTTGATCGCGGAAAAGCCGTCCCATGCCAGCCGGCAAAGCGATTTCGTACCGATCGGCGTGCAGTCTTCTCAGACGCGCATACACCGATACGGGCTCCACCGGCCGCGGAGAGCCGAGCAAGCCTTCCGGATATGCGGCGATCCCGTTTTCGGCGCGGGGCGATTCCAGCGTCCACCCATCGCCGTCCTCGTACAGCAACGCGTTGTCGTCGTCGACGAAGGCGAGGCCTCCGTCCAACACCGTCATCCGCCCGGCGAGCGCTCGTGTGACGCATACGATCTCCGCCGCGTCCCGGACCATGAAGCGTTCGAAATCCGCCTTGCCGACGGTGACGTCCTGGATGTCGCCTTCGAAATGGAACGTCAGCTCATCCATGCCATCGGGCTTGAGGAACACGAACGTGCGGAACGGTCGGCCCGGCACCCGCAGCACGGTGACCGGCTGCAGGTTGGCGCGGACGAGCCGCACGCCGTCCAGATCCATGTTGAACGGCAATATGCAGTTCTCCCCCTCGGCGAGGCCGATGCCGGTGAACCGTATGCGCTCACCGGTACCCGTCGTCACGTCGATTTGCTCACCGTGACGGCTCGGCACGCGCGCATGGTCCTGGAAGTTGTCGATGGACACGAAACCCCGTTCGCCATCGCTGCGCACGGCATACCGGAGGGTCTCGGAGTCGGACGGATCGATGCGGTCCTGCCCGTCCTGCAACGAGACCGGCATTCCGGCGAGTTCCGGCCCGAAGGCTTTGACGAACTCGTGCAGGGTGCGCAGCCGCCGGTAGGATTCCCGCACCTGTCCGAATTCGCCAAGGGGCGCTTGGAAATCATAGGAGCGTTTCGGGGTCTGCCCCTCATTGAGGAATCCGGCCGCGCCCTTCGGGTTGGTTCCGCCATGGAACATGTAGTAGCCGAGGAAATCGCACCCCGAGCCGAGCTTGATGTTGGCCATCGCGTCGACGGAGCGCTTCGGCAGCACGAAACGGTAATCGTACGAATTGAACATCCCGCCGCCCATCTCGCAGCAGGCGTACGGGCGGCTGTCCGGATCGTACGGGGGATCGAAGCCGTCGCTTGTGCTGGAGCCATGCAGCCTCCGGTATCGGTACTCGTCGGTGGCGGGATGCTCCGTCATCCCCTCGGCACCGACGCCGTCGTAGAACAGCCACGGCCGGTACGCGTATCCACCCCACAGCGGCAGCATGTCGTCCGGAACCGGTGACTGCCAGCCGGTGCAGGTGAACATCGGCGGGTCGATGCCTTCCTCGATCGCGATGTCGCGCAGCCGTTCCAGGTAGCCGGCCCCATCGTGGCCGGACGGCACCCATTCACGGCTGATGCCGGTGGTCATCTCCCAAGGAGCCGACGACGCCATGTACTCGTTGTCGACCTGGGCCGCGATGATCGGCCCGCCATCCTTGAAATACAGGCCGCGCAGCTGCTGCGCGATATGCGCGTAGAGACCGCGCACCGCATCGAGGAAGCCGGCGTCGAGGGAACGGACCTCATACGACTTGCCGTACAGCCAGTCGGGAAGTCCGCCGTTGCGCACCTCGCCATGGCAGAACGGTCCCAGCCGCACGATGACGTGCAGTCCGTGCCGGGCGCACAATTCCACGAATCGGCGCACGTTCCTGTTGCCGGAGAAATCCCACTCCCCCTCGCGCTCCTCATGGTGGTTCCAGAACACGTAGGTGGATACGACGTCGATGCCCGCCGCGGCCATCTTCGCGAGTTCCGTGTCCCACCGTTCGGCGGCGATCCGCGAATAGTGCATCTCGCCGGCGATGGGGATCCATGGCGATCCGTCACGGGTCAGGAAGCGGTTCGTGGCGCCCAGGGTCCCGCCATCCGGCCCGCATGCGGCTGCGGCGCGGATGACGGGGATCCCGTATGCGGGCGTCCGCGCGAACTTGCTGGCTTCCGAAAGATCAACCTCATAGCGCATAACGCTGCTCCTTGTCGAATTCCCGCAAGCAGGAGGACCGGTCAGCCCTTGACCGAACCGGCGACCAGGCCGGCCACGATCCAACGCTGGCAGAAGATGAAGAACACGAACACCGGGATGAGCGCGATGGTGGTGACCGTCATGAACAACGGCCAGTTCGTCGTGAAGGTGCTGATCGCGTTGAACACCTGCAGCACGATGGTCTGTTTGTTGGTCGACGAGATGTACACGCTCGGCGTCATGAAGTCGTTCCACGTGCCCATGGTCTGGAACACGATGACGGTGGTCAGGATCGGGCGGATCAGCGGCAGCACGATCGTCCAGAAGATGCGGAACGGACCGGCGCCGTCGATACGGGCGGCCTCGATGATCTCATACGGCAGGCCGCGCATGTACTGCACGATCAAGAAGTAGCAGAAGGTCGCGCCGCCCGTGTAAAGCACGATCAGGCCGAGCAGCGAATCGACGAGACCCACCTGTGCCTCCATGCGGTACTGCGGAATCAGCAGCGTCTGGCCGGGGATGATGAAGGACAGCATGAGCAGCACGCCGATCACGGCGGTGAACTTGCTCTTCTTCAGGATCATGCCGTATGCGGCGAGCGCGCCGAACAGCACCTGCAGGCCGACGCCGACCACCGTCACGATGATGGTGTTCTTGAAGGCGTTGACAATGGGCAGATGCCCGAATGCATACGTGTAGTTCTCGAAATTCCATGTCTTTGGTAACCCAATCGGGTCCATGGACATCTCGGCGCTGCTTTTGAACGTGTTGATGACGATGACGTACAGCGGCACCGCGCAGATCAGCGCGATAGCGATGACGACGACGGAACGGATGATCGAGCCGATACGCTCGCGTTGCTGCAGAGTCATGACAGCCTCTTTTCTACCAGATTGGTGATTACCTGCTGCAGGGCGACCAACAGCGCGCAGCAGATGAAGAAGATGACGCCCAGTGCGGAGCCCAGTCCGTACCGGCTCGAACCGATGCCCGTGAGGATGATGGACTGGGTCACGGTGTAGGTGGAGTAGCCCGGACCGCCGCTGGTGAGGCCATACGGCAGATCATAGACCTTCAAACCACCGGTAAGCAGCATGAAGATGCTCACACCCATGGCCGGAACCATCTGGGGCAGTGTGATGTTGAAGAACTGCTGGCGACGGTTTGCGCCATCGACGGCGGCCTGTTCGTAGATATCGGCGGGGATAGCCTGCAGATACGCCAGATACAGCGTGGCGTGCCAGCCGATCTGAGCCCATACCGCTACGAAAATCACACAGAATTTGGCAAGTTCGGAATTCGACAACCACGGAATCGCATCGATGCCGATCTTGGCGAGCAGCGTGTTGACGACGCCGGACTTCAGCGGGGAGAAGATGTACTGCCAGACCAAGCCGAGCACGGCCATGGACGGCACCGAGAAGAAGAAGAACAGGGAACGGGCGAAGTTACGGCCGAAGAACTTGCGGTTGAGCACCACAGCCAGCGGCAGGGCGATCACGGTGATGAGCACGGTGGTGGCCACCGTGTACAGCAGCGTGAAGCCGAGGCCCGCGAGCAGCGTCGGATCCTTGAAGCACTGCACGTAGTTCGCGAACCCCACGAACTTCGCGTCCGCGAAATTGTAACCGGAGTAATCGGTGAAGCTGAACACCAGGCTTTGCAGGAATGGGATGAGGATCACCACGATGAACACCACCATGATCGGCAGCAGGAAGCGTGCCGAGGCGAAGTTCTCCATGAAGTTGCGGTGACGACGCTGCTTGAGATGCAACGCCTCTACCTGATCAGCGGAATGTGGACGCGCCGCTGACGCTGTTGATACTGACATGTTGGTTGCTTTCTACAAAACGTGAGATTGGCAGGTCCAGGCGTGGCGCGGACGGAAGGGTCCGCGCCAGCCTGCCGCGATGGATGTCTGTTCGCGATGGATCAGGAGAGGGTCTTGAGCTTGGAATCGAGGTTCTCCGCGGCCTGCGTAGGGCTGATGGAGCCGAGGGCTACCTGCTGCAGCTGGGTGAAGGTCTCGGCGCGCAGCGCGGTGGTGCCCTTGCTCCAGTGGGCGGAATTCAGGTACACGTTGCCGGTCTTGATGTACAGGTCGTAGGCGTCCTTGAAGTGGTCGTCCACCGTGGCGTTGAAGCCCTTGACGGACGGGATCAGGCCCAGCTGCTTCTGGTACAGCTTGAGGCCCTCGTCGGAGGTCAGGAAGGTGAAGAACTTCTCCGCGGCCTTGAGCTTGTCTCCGGAGATCTTGTTGTTGATGCCGAAGGCCGGATCGATGGAGCCCGGCGCGTACGGGGTGTCACCCTTCTTCAGCATAGGGATCTGGCCGAAACCGTAGTTGAGGCCGGTCTCATTGAAGCTGTCGATGTCCCACGAGCCGGAAGGATAGACCGCAAGACGTCCGGCGGTGAATTCCGACTTGACCTGGTCGCCGCTCAGGCCGGACACGTCGGAGCTCATCAGGTTCTGCTTGATCAGCTTGTCCCATTCGCCGTAGTACTTGCCATACACGTTCTTGAACGTGTCCTTACCGGCGTCGATCTTGGCGTCGAGCGCCTCGCCCTGCTTGGCGGATTCAGCGCCGATCCAGCCCTCGACGGCGTTGCCCAGTCCATCCTTCGGCTCAAGGTATGGGGTGATTCCCGCGGCTTTGAGTTTGCCGCACATGGTCAGGAATTCATCCCACGTCGCCGGGATGGAGTCGTAACCGACCTTCTTCAGCAGATCCTTGTTGTACACCCAGGCATTGGTCCAGGTGCTCACGCCCATGGCGTATACTTTGCCATCCACGCTATAGGCCTTTTTTGCGGCATCGCCGATTTTATCCATGAAGCTTTCATTGCTCAGGTCCTTGGCGTAGTTGCCTTTGACCAGATCGCTCAACGCCTCCGGAGGAACGATGTAGACGTCGGCCAGGTTTCCGCCGGAGATTCGAGTCTGCAGCGTCTGCTGGTAGCCACTCTGGGAACCGGTGGTGGTGCTGTAGTCGATCTTGATGTCCGGATTGGCCTTTTCGAACACGTCGATGATCGGCTGGTACTTGTCCTGCGAATTGTTCGAGAAGAACGACAGCGTGGTCTTGCCGTCGGCGGCGTTTCCTCCACCGCACGCGGCCAGCGGAACAAGCATCGCCGCAGCGGCCACCGCCGCAATCATCCTGATGGATTTCTTCTCCATGATGTACTCCTCCTTGTGTTCCATCGTTGGCACCCGCTTTACGTGCGTTCATTCGTCGAACCCACTCCAGCTGCGGTAGATACACGTCAATATGTCTTCAACTGACCATTCAGTTGATTCGGGATATTTCCTTCCCTTTTTGGTATAACTGTGTACCTGTTGAAACAGTATAGGTTTTCCGGTGTACCATGTCAATTCAAACAAGGAAATTTGCATCCCATCGACCGCTACCCCTACAAAACATCGGCGTGTCGTATACCGGCAGCACCGTCGACAGCGGACGACGACCCGCCCGCACCATCCGGAGACGCGCAGCCCGAAAGCGTATTGCGGGTGGGCAGGACGCATGTGGACAAGTCGGTGTATTACGGGGGATTATTTTTCCGATGAATTCCCCAGTATTAGTTGGGATTGAAAAGATGCTGAAAGTCCACAGATAAAAAATCGGCGGCCCCAAGGAAATATCCTTGGAAGCCGCCGATATGCTTGCGTGCGTCGCGCTACGGGCTCAAGCGAGTACACAGCGTGCTACGCAGACCGTGAGCAACACAGACCGCGCGCTACACAGAATCGCAAGCTACAAACTCAGGAACAGCTCGTGGATGCGGGTGTCGTCGGTGAGCTCGGGATGGAACGCCGTGGCGAGGATCTTGCCTTGGCGCAAGCCGACCACATTGCCGTCCACCGACGTTTCGACGGTGGCGGCCGGTCCGACTTCGGCCACGAACGGCCCGCGGATGAACACCAGCGGGAAATCTTTGAGCACGATGTCGGCCGGGGCGTCCTGCGGAACATGCTCGCCCGGTGCGACCACGACGGCGGAATCACCGGAAGAGGAGCCGAAATCGGCGGTGGCGGCGAACGAGCCAAGCTGGCGGCCGTATGCGTTGCGCCGCACGACGGCGTCAAGCGCGCCGAAGTAGACGTTGTCGTCGTTATCGAGCTTGCGGGCCAGCAGAATCATGCCGGCGCAGGTACCGAACACCGGTTTGCCGGCGGCGATATGCTCTGCAATCGGCTCGAACAGGCCGGTGGAGCGCAGCAGCTTGCCCTGCGTGGTGCTCTCGCCGCCGGGCAGAATCACCCGGTCGATCGAATCGTCGAAATCCTCGGCGGCACGCAACAGTTTCCACGGCGCGCCAAGACGATCCAGCATGGCCGCATGCTCGGCGAACGCGCCCTGCACCGCCAGAATGCCGGTCACGCCGTGCTTCGCGGATGCCGAGCCTGCGGCGACGTCGGCCGACTCTTCCTTTGAAATGTATTCAACTGCTACAACCAACGGATGCTCCTCATTCAGGTTGTTCAACAAATCGTTCGGTGAATCGCCGAACATCACAACAAAAAGCGGCAGGCACGTGCAGCACCGAAAATCACACGCACCCACCGAGTCCTTCAAAGTCGATCACACGACCGGCTTATGCAATCCTCGCGGAATTGCAAGCAATCAAGCAATCGACGAATCAACAGATCACTCGCCACGGGCGGCCATGATGGTCTGGATTTCGTCCTCGTTGATGCCGACCATGGCCTCACCGAGGTTCTCGGACAGGCGTGCGAGCAGGTCGGCGTCTTGCCAGTTGGCGGTGGCCTGCACGATGGCGGCCGCACGCTTGGCCGGGTCGCCCGACTTGAAGATGCCGGATCCGACGAACACGCCTTCCGCACCAAGCTCCATCATGAGCGCGGCATCGGCCGGAGTGGCCACGCCACCGGCTGCGAAGTTGACGACCGGCAGACGGCCGTTGTCGTGCACGTACTTGGCGAGATCGTACGGCACGGCCAGCTGCTTGGCGGCCTCGTACACCTCGTCGTCGCGCAGGGAGACGAGCTCGCGGATCTGCTTGTTCATGGTGCGCATGTGACGCACGGCCTGGATGACATCGCCCGTGCCCGGCTCGCCCTTGGTACGAATCATGGACGCGCCCTCCGCGATACGGCGCAGCGCCTCGCCCAGGTTCTTCGCACCGCACACGAACGGCACGTCGAACTGGTTCTTGTCGATGTGGTACACGTCGTCGGCGGGGCTGAGCACTTCGGATTCGTCAATGTAGTCGATTTCGATGGCCTGCAGGATGCGGGCTTCGGCAATGTGACCGATACGCACCTTCGCCATGACCGGGATGGACACGGCTTCCTGGATGCCCTTGATCATGGCCGGGTCGCTCATGCGGGAGACGCCACCGGCAGCGCGGATGTCGGCCGGGATGCGCTCAAGCGCCATCACCGCGCATGCGCCAGCGTCCTGCGCGATCCTCGCCTGCTCGGGGGTAGTGACGTCCATAATCACACCACCCTTGAGCATCTGCGCCAGATTCTTGTTCAGTTCGTTCCTGTTGTTGGCCATCGCCAGCCTTTCGTCGAAAATAATCGTTTGCTATCGATACTAACGATTTCCCATTTCGATTTCACGCGAACTGAATCTTATAACCTACCAAAAAGTCGGTTTTACTAAATTTGCAACCTTATTTTCATGATTGTTTCATTGGCTTATGATTTCGATTCCGTCGACATTTCGTCGGTTTCGTCCGTTTTTCTTGCTTTACCTGCGACCATGGCTTTCGATTCGTCCGCTTCCATACGCCGTCGCGCGCGCTATAGGAAACACGAATGACATGCGATTTTCATACGACCACATTGCGGACGTGCGACGCGTCCGTATGCGGCCGCATGGGCATGGGCACCTCACCAGGCCCCGCATTACGCCGATTCACACACTAGTTCGCACGCATCGGCTCGCCGCATCAGTTCGCAATCCGCACGCGCCAGCTCACATGCGCACGATGCGGTCCGCGATGCGCATGGTGGAATCGCGGTGCGAGACGAGCAGCACCGCGCTCCCCTGCTGCGCCAACGCGTCAATCGATTGCAGAATCACGGATTCGTTGTAGGCGTCGAGGCGACTCGTCGGCTCGTCGAACAACACCAGCGACGCGTTGCGCAGGAAGACGCGAGCCAGGCCGATGCGTTGCCGTTCACCCTCTGAAAGCCGCCCGCCCAACTCGCCGACGGGGGTATCAAGGCCCTGCGGGAGCGAGTCGACCAGTTCAAGCGCGGAAGCCTTGGCAAGCGCGGCGCGCAGCACGTCATCACCGACAGAAGGGGTCGACCGGGTGGAAAGCGCGGAATCAGCGGCATTCCACGAAACGGGAGGAGCGGGCGGGGTAAGGAGCGCTCTGCCGGAAGTCGCGGAATCGTCCGAATCGCCAGCATTACCAGCCCTATCCGCATCGCCCCTGTCGCAGGCCATAAGCAGGTTTTCACGGATAGTGCCGTCGAACAGGTAGGTTTCCTGCCCCATCATCGTTTGCACGCGACGGCGATGATGCGCGTCGATCTGCGGCAGTGGCACCTCGGACAGGGCGACTAAGCCGGATTGCGGGTCCCAGTAACGCATGAGCAGCTTCAGCAGGGTCGATTTGCCGCGGCCGGACGGGCCTTGGATGCCGAGGATGCCGTGTTGTGGTATGTCGAACGAGACGTGGCTGAGGATTGGCTCGGCGGACGACTCGGGGGCATCCGCATCGCTTCCGGAAGTTGGAGCCTCGCCCGAATTGCCGTAGCCGAACGTGACGTCGTGCATGGACATGCCGTGGTAGCGCGGCAGGAAATCGCCCCGCTCCTCCACTGCGGGGGTTTCGTCCATCAGCGCGAACAGGCGGCGGGCGGCGGCAAACGTTTGCGTGAGATTGGCCGGCAGCGCGCTCAACGCGAGCGTCGGACCGAACGAGCTGGCCAGCAGCACGAAAGCGGCGGTCAGGCGGGCGGCGGGCGCGGAAATGACGGTCTGGATGGTCGCAGCGGCAGTGGAAGCGGCGGAAGCGATGGGCATCGTCGTACCGGACGTGACCATCGCCAGCAATGCCGCGATGGCAGTGAACAGTACGACCAGCACCGCGCCGAAGCCTGCGAAATCGCCATTCTTGGCACTCAGCCGGGCACGGCGGCTCCAGAGCGAGCGCGTGCGTGACGCGATGCCGGCAAGCCGCGCATGGCCTTGGCTGAATCGGATGATTTCGTCGAGACCGCGCATATCGTCGAGCATTTCGTCATCAAGTTGGGCGGATTCGCGGCGAATATCCCCACCGAGACCGCCTACCGCCGTGGCGAAGAGTTTCGGCAGCACGATGCCGACGGTCAGGTGCGCGATGACCAGCGTGACAGCGATCGCAGGGCTCAACGTAAGCAATGCGACCGTGTAAAGCACGGTGGTCGCGATGGCGATGACAACCGGCGAAATGGTGTGCGCAAAGAAGATTTCCAGCAGTTCGACGTCGGTGGTGACCAGCGCGATCAGGTCGCCTTTGCCTTTGCCGGACAGTTTGGCGGGCGCGAGGCGACGCAGCGCGGCAAACGTTTTCGACCGGAACAGCGCGAGCAGGCGGAAGGCGACATTGTGGTTCATGTACTGTTCGGCGTAGCGCATGCCGCCGCGGATCAGTGCGCAGATAATCATGGCTGCGATTGCCGCGGGAAGGCTGAGATTCCAGACTTTTGCGCCAGCTGCGGCAAACAGCGCGGCGACGCCGAAAACCGGCAGGAACGTGGCGGCGAGGTGGCCGAGGATGCCGCACGCGCAGGCGATGGCCATGGGTTTGCGCAGTGGGCCGACTTCGCGCAGCAAGCGGGCGACGACTTGGGTTGTTGGCATGTCCGATTTGGCGCCACTGGCGTTCGATTCGGCGGAACCAGACATCCGAGACACGGCAAACGCACCAGACGCATGAGTCATACGCGATACGCGCGGCGCGACGCGACCAGACAATCCCACCCGTTCCACGCTTTCCTGCGCCCGGAACAGCTTGGCATACGTGCCGTCCGCGGCCATGAGATCGTCATGCGCGCCCTGCTCGACGACGACACCCCCATCAAACACTACGACATGGTCCGCGTCGGCCGCGTTCGCCATGCGGTGCGTGACCATCAGCACGGTTGCGCCGGCGTCGGCGAGCGCGCGAATCGTTTGCAAAATCAACGTTTCGCTGTCCGCGTCGACGCTGCTGGTCGCCTCGTCGAAAATATAGACGGCCGACCTGCGCAACAGTACACGGGCGATCGCAATGCGCTGTTTCTGCCCGCCGGACAGATTCGCGCCGTCCTGCGTGATCGGCATATCGAGTCCTCGCGATTGCGCGCGCACGAAATCGTCGATATGCGCGGCTTCCAGCGTCTGCCACAGCTCGTTGTCGGTGGCGTCGGCACGGGCCATGAGCAGGTTGTCGCGCAGGGTGCCGGCGAACAGGTGGCTGTGCGCGGAGACGATGGAGATTTCGCGGGTGAGCGATGCTGCGGTGAGGTCGCGGATTTGGTGCGATTTCAGGGTTTCACTGTCATCCGGCGCCGCACTGCTTAACATAGCGCCCAGCACTTCGTCCTGCATTCCGGATGGCATTTCGGACAGCAGCACATCGCCTTCATATCCGACAAGCGTGCCGGCAAGCAGCTGGACGGCTGTGGACTTGCCGGAACCGGATGGCCCGACGATCGCAGTGACTTCGCCGGGCAGCGCACGGAGGGCCACGTTGCGCAAGGCGTAGCGCGTTTCGCGCGCGTCACCCGCGCCGCCGCCCTCATCAACGCTGTCCACATCCGTGTTCCGCATATCGGAATGCGATGTGGACGATATACGACGGGGACTCGCAACACCGGCACCCGCAGACCCGGCAGCGTCAGGCCCCGCACCAGCAGCACCCCCAGCATCCACATCCGCGTCCGCATACCGGTACGAAACACCACGAAACTCCACGCCGACACCACGCCCGGAAGCCCCGAATTCCGGCAGTTCCTTGCTGCCATGCTCCGGTTCGGGCGCGTCGAGCAGCGCGAAAATACGTTTCGTGGACGTCATGCCGTTCATCGCAACGTGGAAATACGAGCCGAGCTGTCGCAGCGGAATGAAGAAATCGGCGGCTAGCAGAATCGTCAGCAATACCGCGGCGATCGGCGTCAAACCAAGCGGCAGCACGCCGGACAGCGCGAAAACGCCAGACGGCGAGAGCGAGCCGGATACGAATCGCCATACCGCAACGCCGATGCCGGCGGCCGCGCCACCGTACGCCACGGCATCCATCGCCGTGAGCGAACGCAGTTGGATCTGCAGCACGTTCATGGTCATCACGCGGAACTGTTCGGCCTTCTCGTCCATGACTCGTGCGGCGCGCTCGTCCGCGTCGAAGGTTTTCAGCGTCTCAAGTCCCTGCAGATTGTCGAGGAACGCGGCGCCCATATCCGTGTATTTGCCCCAGTATTTCTTGAATACGCGGGCAGCACGCATCGCCACCATGCCGACGATGAGCACGATGAGCGGCGCGCAGGCGAGCAGCGTCGCGGCGGTGGGCAGGTCGATCGGCGCAAGCACGGCGAACAGCGTGATGGGGGCGAGCACGGCGTAGCACAGTTGCGGCAGGAACAGTTCGAAGAAGCTTTGGATTTGTTCGATGCCTTCGCCCGCGGACTGCACCACGCCGGCGGTGCGCACGCGCTGCGCGTAGGACGGGCCGAGCGCGAGCATCTTATTGAACAGTTTCTCACGCAGCGCGAGTTTGACGCGTTCGGCGGCCTCGCTACCGAAACGTGCGGCGGCGCGAATGGTGACGAATCGCACGACCGCGGCAATAAGAATAATGACGATGCAGGGCGCGGTGGCGGACGGTACGGGCGCGAACAGCGGTTGCAGCATACGCACCACAGCCACGACGAAGGCGATGTTGGCCACGAGGCCCAGCCATTGGCAGGCGACTTTCGCCGCGATCAATCGACCGACGCCGTCAGCCAAGGAAAACAGCCGCTTGTCGAACATCATGCCCCTTTTCCAATCGTTTGCAATCCCGCCATCCGCTCCAAGCGTATCGGGCATACCGACGAAAGGCAATGACGGAACGGCAATCGCAGAAAATCGTCGGAAACATCTAGAAAACCATCAGAACTCGCAAGCAAATGCACAACAGCAAAACCACAGAAAACCAAGGGAACGGCGAAAAGTGAGGCGGCTGAATGTTCGCCGTTGAGCAAACAGCCTAGGCGCAAGGGGTAGTTGCGCCAAACTTGAGTGTACACGGAACATGTTGTGGTTCGCAACGTCACTCCGCCCAGTTTTGCCGCATTTTCCACCGTTTTCGCCCGTAAGGGCCACCCCTCTCGAACCCGTCGCGCAACCCGTTGGATACCCTGCGATCGAACGCGTCAAACCTTTTTTCGAGATGACGCATCCGTGTACCAATCCCCCGTTCCGTTGACGTTTCGTGCCACTTTGTCAGTTCAAACAAACCCGTCGCCATATTTCTTGTTGTTTCTTACAATGCGGACTTACGTCACCGTAACTTACGATATGCGAGGCGCGACACAGGACGCGAAAAGCACGTCACCGATCACCGCAATCGCAGCGATCGCATATATCGCAAAACCCACGAAAACCGCGGAAACGCAAGAAAAGAGAACACTTCATGCTCACCGAGTACACGACCCCGGGCGCATCCGTCGAAGTACGCGACGACGAATCCATCTACTCCCTGCTTACCGAACGCATCAAGCGCACCGGCGAAGACACCGTGATCGCGGAACGCAAAACCGCTCCGGGCCAGTGGACCAAGGTGACGACCGGCGAATTCCACAAGAACGTGCTCTCCGCGGCCAAAGGCCTGATCGCGTTCGGCATCGGCAAGGGGGATGCCGTCACCCTCTTCTCCACCACCCGTTACGAGTGGGGCGTGCTTGATTTCGCACTGGCCGCAATCGGCGCGGTCAATGTGCCGATCTATGACACCGATTCCGCGGCTCAGGCCGAACGCATTCTCAACGATTCCAACGTGAAGCTCGCCATCGCCGACGATCGCGAACGCTTCGACCGTCTTGATTCCGTGATTGGCCGCTGCCCGTCTCTGAAGCATATTCTGATGCTCGACGCCAATGCCATGGGCGCGCTGGAGGGATTGGGCGTCACCGTGTCCGACGAAGAGCTGGACGAGCGTATCGCGTCGGTGCGTGCCGACGATCTGGCCACCATCGTGTACACGTCCGGTTCCACGGGGGCACCGAAGGGTGCCGAGCTGTCGCATCGCAATTTCGTGTCGATCACGCGTGCCGGCAGCCTTGCGCTGCACGAGATGATTCTTGAAGACCATCCGCGTCTGCTGCTGTTCCTGCCGCTCGCCCACTGCTTCGCGCGCTTCATCCAGTACGCGTCGATCGCTTCCGATGACGGCGTGGTCGGCTATCTGCCGGACACCAAGACGCTGCTGCCGGATGTGCGTTCGTTCGAGCCGACGTACCTGCTGGGCGTGCCGCGCGTGTTCGAGAAGGTGTACAACGCGGCTTCCCGCAAGGCCGGCATGGGTTGGAAGGGCCGCCTGTTCCTCAAGGCCGCCGAGTCCGCGCGCGACTGGTCGCGCATGCAGCAGGCTGGCGAGAAACCGACCATGAAGCAGACCGCCGAACACCTGTCGTATGAGGCGTCCGTATACCACACCGTGCGTGGCGCGTTGGGCCCGCGTATCCGTTATGTGGCGTGCGGTGGCGCTCCGCTGGACGCGTCGCTGGCGCATTTCTTCAATGGCATCGGCCTGCCGATGATCCAGGGCTACGGTATGACGGAAACCGCGGCGCCGTTTGCCGCGACCCGCGTCACGGACAATGTGATCGGTACCGTCGGCCAGCCTGCGCCGGGATCGTCCGTGCGTATTTCCGACGATGGCGAGCTGCAGGTCAAGGGACCGAACGTGTTCATGGGTTACCACAATCTGCCGGAGAAAACGGCCGAGGTGTTCACCAAGGACGGTTGGCTGCGCACCGGCGATCTTGCGTCGATCGACGATGAGGGTCGTATTACGATTACGGGCCGCAAGAAGGACATCATCATCACCGCCGGCGGCAAGAACGTGTCGCCGATTCCGATGGAGCAGGAGATTGCGAAGTGTCCGATTGTGGAGCATGCCGTGGTGGTAGGCGATAATCGTCCGTTCATCGGCGCGCTGGTCACGCTCGATCCGGAAGGATTGGCGGCCTGGCTGCCGTCCGTGGGCCTGTCCGCGGATACGCCGCTTGACCGCGTGGCGGCTACCGCCGCCGTTCATGACGAGATTCAGAAGTATGTGGACAAGGCGAACGCGACGGTTTCGCGCGCCGAATCCGTGCGTAAGTTCGTGGTGCTGGATGCGCAGTTCACGCAGGAGAACAAGTGCCTGACGCCGTCGCTGAAGGTGGTGCGTCCGGCAGTGAACCGCGTGTTCGCCGACGTGATCGACCGCCAGCTGTACGCCGGCAAGCGCTGAGCCGCACATAGGTAAACAAAAACAGCACGGCGGGGAACGCTGCGTACAAAAGTACGTCAACTTCCCCGCCGTGCTGTTTTTTAAGCGCACCCCGTATCGCTGAGATAACGCGTGCGGTAACAGTGCGGCAGGAAACGCCGGCGTACGAAGGTACGTCAAGTTTCCTGCCGTGCTGTTAACGCTCCGTTATTTCAGTGACGGTTGTTGAGGCGGTGGTACATTTCGCTCAGCTCCAGCTCCTTCTCGAACTGGCGGGCGTTGGTGTTCTCGTCGATGACGGCGAGTTCGACGCCGGCGATGCGGGCGAAGTCCTCCCAAGCCTCACGACCGACGGACGTGGTCATGCAGGTGTGGTGGGAGCCACCGGCGGTGATCCAGCACTGCACGGCGGTCTTCAGGTCCGGCTTCGGCTTCCACACGGCGCGGGCGCACGGCAGGTTCTTCAGGGAGCCCTGCGGTTCGACGATGGTGACCTCGTCCATGAGCAGGCGGAAGCGTTCGCGCTCGTCGGCCATGGAGACCACGACGGCGTCGGCCGGCTTGCCGGAGAACACCAGACGGACCGGGTCGGACTTGCCGCCGATGCCCAGCGGGTAGATGGCCAGCTTCGGCTTGGCGATGGTGCCGATGGCCGGGGAGACTTCCAGCATGTGGGAGCCCATGTCGAACTCGTTGCCCGGCACGAAGTTGTAGGAGTAGTCCTCCATCAGGGAGGCGCCACCCTCAAGGCCGTAGCCCATCACGGCGCCGATGCGCACCAGCACGGAGGTCTTCCAATCGCCTTCGGCGGAGAAGCCCCAGCCGTACTCGGACGGGAAGCGCTGCGGGCCGACGCCCGGCAGCTGCGGCAGGGTGCCGAGGTCTTCGAAGTTGTCGACGCCGGCGGTGCAACCGTTCTCACGCATCATGTTGACCATGGCGGCCTCTTCCTTGGCTGCGATGAACAGCTCATCGTAGCGGGAATCAAGCAGCTCGGGGGCCACGTCGTACTTGGCCTTGTAGTCTTCGATGAGGTCCTTGACCTGGCTGTCCTTGACCTTCTCGTAGGCGGCGACGAGGTCGTTGACGGCCCAGGTGTTGATCGAAGCGCCGAACACGCGTTCGGCTTCGGTCTTGTCGCCTTCGGTGACGGCAACGTTACGCATGTTGTCACCCCAACGCATGACCTTCATGTTCTGGGAGGCATCCCAGCCGGCGCAGGCGCGAGCCCAGGTGCCGACCTTTTCGGCGACTTCCGGATCGGTGTAGTGGCCGACGACGATCTTGCGCGGAATGCCCAGACGGGACACGATGTAGCCGAACTCACGGTCGCCGTGGGCGGCCTGGTTCAGGTTCATGAAGTCCATGTCGATGGTCTCCCACGGGATTTCCCTGTGGTGCTGGGTGGCCAGCTGCAGCAGCGGCTTGGTGAGCACTTCGAGACCACGGATCCACATCTTGGCCGGAGAGAAGGTGTGGCACCAGGTGATCACGCCGATGACGTTCGGGTTGGCGGAGGCTTCGGTCATGAAGGCCTTGACGCCGTCGGAGGACTTCAGGGTCGGCTTGAGCACGATCTTGGCCGGGATCTTGCCGGTCGCGTTGAGGAAGTCGACCATCTCGCCGGTCTGCTGGGCCACCTGGCGCAGCGCTTCCTCGCCGTACAGGTCCTGCGATCCGACGCCGAACCAGATTTCCTTGCCTTCAAATGGGTTTTCCATTGCCATGTTGGATTATTCCTTACTTCGTTGTTGGGTTTGTCGTTTCGGTTTCCGCTACGTCAGTGCTGGCCGTAGACGTTGGTGTAGCGGTCGTTAAGGCTATCGATGTCTTCCTGGGAGATCGGGATGATGTCGCCGAGCTGCTTAGCGGCCCACATGGTGTGCGCCACCTCTTCGGTCATGGCGGCTGCCTTGACGGCGGCCTCAGCATCCTTGCCGATGGTGAACGGACCATGGTTCTGCATGAGCACGGCCGGGGACTTCGGATACTTCTTCAGGGTTTCGACCACGCCTTCGCCGATGGCTTCGGAGCCGATGAGGCGGAACGGTCCGACCGGCACCGGGCCGCCGAACTCGTCGCCCATCATGGTCAGGCCGCACGGGATGTTCTGGCCGGTGGCCGCCCATGCGGTGGCGTAGGTGGAGTGGGTGTGCACCACGCCGTACACGTCGGGCATGTGGCGGTAGATGTAGGCGTGGGACGCGGTGTCGGAGCTCGGCGCTTCGGCGCCGTCGACCACGTTGCCGTCAAGGTCGCACACGACCATCGAGCTCGGGGTGAGGTACTCGTAGCGCAGTCCGGACGGCTTGATGACCATCAGGTCGGCGGTGTGCAGACGCTGGGACACGTTGCCTGCGGTCCACACCACCAGATTCCACTTGATGAGCTGCTCGTGCAGGGTGGCGACCACTTCGCGCACCTGCTTGACTTCAGCTCGTACTTCCGGGCCGTAATCAGCCAACGTTGCCATATTGTGTTCCTTTCGTCAGGCTTGCTGTTGTTGCGATGGACGGTTATTTGGTTTCCAGCGGGATGTTTTCGATGGAGGCATGCTCGATCGGCAGCCCCTTGCGGAAGCGGTCGAAGAAGGCTTCGAAGCCGGCCACGTCGTTGGCGTCCGGCGCTTCCGTGGTGGAGGCCGCGTCGGCGAAGACGCGGGTGTCGAGGTAGTCGGCGAGCGGCTGGTCGGCGTGCCACAGATAGTCGGCGAGCACGGCCATGCCCCACGCTCCGCCTTCGGCGGCGGTGGCCATGACCTTGATCGGGGTGTCGAATGCGGCGGCGAGGATCTTCTGCGCGACCTTCGGCGTGGTGAAGATGCCACCGTGGCCGACGAGCGAGTCGACGGCGACGCCTTCGTCCTTGGTCATCACATCCATGCCGATCTTGACCGGCGAGAAGGCGCTAAACAGCTGGGTTCTCATGAAGTTGCCGAGGCTCATGCGCGCCTCCGGGCTGCGGGCGAACAGCGGTCGGCCTTCCGGCAGGCCAGCCAGGAATTCGCCGGAGCGGAACGGATAGTTGAGCAGACCACCGCAGTCGGCGTCGACATCGTCCGCGATCGCGGCGCGGAACAGCGTGCCGTACAGCGTGCCGGCATCGACCGGCTGGCCGATCGCGGCGGCGAACTGTCCGAACAGGCCGACCCAGGCGTTGAGATCGGAAGTGAAGTTGTTGGCGTGGCTCATGCCGGCCAGGTCGCCGGCTGGAGTGGTGACGAGGTCGACTTCCGGATGCAGGCGCGCCAGCTTGTGCTCGAGCACGACCATGGCGAAAATCGAAGTGCCGGCGGAGACGTTGCCGGTGCGCACGCGCACGGAGTTGGTGGCGACCATGCCGGTGCCCGCGTCGCCTTCCGGCGGGGCGAGGACGACGCCCGGCTGAAGGGTGCCGGTCGGGTCGAGCAGTTTGGCGCCTTCGGCGGTGAGCGTGCCGGCCGGGGTGCCCGCCACGAGCGGACGGGGCAGCAGGTTCTCAAGCTTCCACGGCTGCGCGGCGACTTCCTCGATCGCGTCGAATCGCTTGATGAACTCGGTTTCGTAGGTATGGGTGGCCGGGTCGATGGGGAACATGCCGGAGGCGTCGCCCACGCCGAGCACCTTCTCGCCGGTGAGCTTCCAGTGCACGTAGCCGGCGAGTGTGGTGATGTAGTCCACCTTGGAGACGTGCTCCTCGTGGTTGAGCACTGCCTGGTAGAGGTGTGCCACGGACCAGCGTTCCGGAATGTTGTACTGGAACAGCTCGGAAAGCTTCTCGTGGGCTTCGTGGGTGTTGGTGTTCTGCCAGGTGCGGAACGGCACGAGCAGTTCACCGGACTCGTCGAAGGCGAGGTAGCCGTGCATCATGGCGGAGAAGCCAATGTGCCCCACGTGGGTCAACCGTTCGCCATAGGCGGTTTCGACGTCGCCGGCCATCCGGGCGTATGCGGTCTGCAAACCCTTCCAGATTTCCTCCTGGGTGTAGCTCCACAGCCCGTCCTCGAGATGGCTGGCCCACTCATAGTCGCCCGCCGCGATGGTGTGGTAGGCGTCATCGATGAGCACCGCCTTGATGCGGGTGGAGCCGAACTCGATGCCCAGGCTCGTCTTGCCTGCGCGGATCTTCTCGGCGGTCACTGCGACCTGCTCTTGCGTCATAGTTCACGAACTCCTTGCGTCCGAGCGCCTCGCAACCACTCTGTCAACTGAATGTTAGCGCTCACTGTTAACGCTCACTATTGTAGGCACAAACCCGTGACGCACCAAATCCGACGTGTCATCGGAGCAATGAATATATAAACAAATCGAGAAGAAGCAGCGCCTTAGCGACGGCGGACAGGACCCAGGGAGCTGCGGTTGACCATCTGCGCCGACACCAGTCCGACGCCATGCTGCGATGATCCGAAGGAGTTCTCCTCCCCCGCGCCCAGCAGGTACAGCGTCTCGCGCATGGCGGCGACACCCAGCTGCTCAAAGCCGGGGCGGACCGTGGTCAGCGGCGGGAACATATTGTCCATGGCAGGCATGTCGTCGAAACCCACCAGGCTCACATCCTGCGGAATGCGCACGCCATGCTCATGCAGCGCGCGGGCCACACCCACGGCCTGGCTGTCGTTGGCGCAGACCATGCATGTCGGCAGATTGCCGCCGGTGCGGCCGATGTTGTCGAGGATGTGGTTCATCTTGCCGTACGCTTCAGAGGATTCCCAGGTCTCACACTGCACCGTCACGGAATTGACCGCATTGGCCGCGCATAGCTTGTTCCATGCCAGCAGGCGCGTCGCCGCGTCGCGCCACTCCTTGGGACCGGCGAAATACAGCACCGAACGGTGCCCGTATTCCACGACTAGATGCATCACGTCGGCCATCGCGGACCATTGGTCCATGCCGACGACGGATACGCGGCGGCGGTCGGCGGACTTCATCAGCCGCAGGCCGTCCTGCACGCCGATGCCACCGTGCGTGGATGTGACGATCACACGAGGCTGCGCGATCCGCGTCCGGCATGCCGCGGAAAACATGACATCGGTGGGCGTGAGGAAGATGAACGCATCGACGTTCATCTCGTCGAAGGTGCGGCACAGGTCGTCGAATTCCTCCTGCGAGCACAGCGCCTCATGTACCATGCTCACCGTCACGAACAGGCCATGCTGGCGGGCCATCGTCTCAATCGCGGAAATCGTGGAGATCGGGCCATAGAAATGCTGGCCGCCGGCGATCAGGCCGATGGTGCGGGACCGGTGCGAGGCGAGCGCGCGGGCGGAGTTGCTGGGACGGTATCCGAGCTGGTCGATGGCCTTCTGCACCTTCTCGCGGGTGGCGTCGGAGACGTCCGGCGAATGGTTGATGACGCGCGAGACCGTCTGGTGGCTCACACCAGCCAGCTTCGCCACTTCGAACATCGAAGGACGCTTATTGCCCGCATTGCGTTTGCCTGCCATGCCCCGTCGCCTTTCGCACACAACTGTTGGTACGTTCGCCTATTGTACACGCAACTTCAGTTAGCGCTAACAACCCTCATGCTCCAAGGATGCGGCACACTGCGCGCAGGCTACCGCACGGCCGCCAAAGCACGCAGACGCGCCGCGAAGTTGGGCCAATCGGTGCGCATGGCGGTCAGCAGCTTGCGGTTGGGCACGTCATCGACCGGCACCCATTCGATCTCCATGCTTTCGTCGTCGTTGGCCTTGGGTTCGACGCGGTGCCCCGGCTTTTCGAAGGCGAACACCGTGGTATACGACCATGGGCCGTGGTCCTCGCAGTATGAGCCGACCACGTCGATGTCCTCCGGCGTGATGTTGGCTTCCTCGTACGATTCACGCAACGCGCCCTCGATCGGGCTTTCGCCATCGGCGGTGGCGCCGCCGGGAATGCCCCACGTGCCGCCTTCCGCGCTCCATACCGCGCGGTGCTGCATGACGATGTGCGTCACCTCACCGGTCGTCTCGCTGCGGCGGGCCAAGAGCACGCCGGACGCGCCGTTCGTACCCCAATGCTTGCGGCCGCAGGCGCAGTCGACCCAGCCGTCTCCCGGCTGGTGCACGTTCTCCTTGGGCGGCAGCGGCTTCGCGGCACCCGTTTTCGCATCATATTCGGCGTCCGGCACAAGGTCGGAGCGGGTGACGTTCCACAGGTCGGTCCATTCGACGCCCAATTGCGCCGCCAGACGGCGCGCCAACGGCAGGCTCAGGCCGATGATGCCGTGCGGATCGCCTTCGATCGAGTCGATGAACGCGCCGCCGAAACCTTCCAAAGTGAACGATCCGGCCACTTCCAGCGGCTCGCCGGTGGCGATGTAGCGTTCGATATCCAGGTCGGAATATTCGCAGAAGTGCAGGGTCGCTTTGCTGGCGCCGCGCACCATGCGGCCCGACGCGAAGTCGATGAGGCAATGGCCGGTCCACAGCTCGCCGGTGGCACCGCGCATGGCACGCAGCCGTTCGCGCGCTACCTCTTCGCTATGCGGCTTGCCGTAGCATTCGCCGTCCAGCAGGAACATGGAATCGCAGCCGAGAATCAGCGGGCCGGCCTTCGAACGGGTCAGGCTTGGACGGCCATCCACGAAATCGGCGATCGGCTCGGCGACTGTGGGAATGGCGATGCCGGAGAAATCGCGGGTCTTCGTCTCGTCGGCGGACTGCGCGCTGTCCGTGCGTGCGGCTGTGCCCGCCGAGGATGCGTCGCGATCGTCTGCTGCCCGGAGCGGGAAGCCGACCACGCGCTCCCCGCGCGCGTGCGCCGCGGTATCGGCGATGTTGCGATACGCCTGGTGCACGGCCTCGGCCTTCGCCGTGGCGAGAATCATCACACGCTGTTCGACGCTCAGGTCGTTCACGGTGACGCCAAGCGCGGCCGCCTCGCGTTCAAGCGCGGCAGGCTCGTCGACGTGCGAGACACGGATGGTCGGGCAGATGCCGGCGGAGAACAGCACGTCACGGCGTGGACGGGACTGGGAGGCGAGAATCAGCGGGATGCTCATGCGCGTTCCACCTGCACACCCTTGGTGTCGACCGCGAGATGCAGCACACGCCAATGGCCGGATGCCAGCTCTTCGGCGGCGATCCGTTCGAGTTCCTCGTGGGCGTCGCCATGGTGCAGCACAAGCACGCATGGACCAGCGCCGGACACGGTGGAGGCGAAGCCGTGGGAGCGCATCTTCTCGATCAGCGCCCAAGACGGCTCCATCAGCGAGGCGCGGTACGGCTGATGCAGGCGGTCCTGCGTGGCCGCGAACAGCAGTGCGTTGGCGTTCTGACGCGAGCCGGAGGCCAGCATCGCGGGGTTCATGGCGGCCGGCAGCAGGCTCACACGGGAGACGTTGTGCACGGCGTCCTTGAACGGAATCTCAGTCGGCAACGCCTGACGGGCCTTTTCGGTGGACAGCTCGTAGTCCGGCACGAACACGGCCGCGGTCAGATCGTCCGCCACGCGGTAATTGATGGTGTGGAAGCCGTTGTGCATCGGCTCGCCGCCTGGAATCGGCACGGATCCGACACCTTCCGCGGTCTCCATGTCCCAAGACATGGTCAGGCCGCCGTACACGGCCGGGGCCACGTTGTCCGGATGGCCTTCGATGGCGGCGGCCAGCTCGAACACGGCGTCGCGGTTGAGGTCGTCGTCCTGCGCGAAGGCTGCCGCGGCGGCGATGCCGGCGACGATGGCCTCGGCGGAGGAGCCCATGCCTCGCGCCTGCGGGATGTTGTTGTGCGCCTGCAGGATGAATCCGACGCGTCCCAGGCCGAAGGTCTGGCATGCGCGGCGGAACGTGGAGACCACCAGGTGCGTCTCGTCACGTGGCAGGGTGTCTTCGCCCTCGCCTTCGATCATCACCTGCGCCGCGGTGTTCACCGGGTCGGCGCTCAGCGTGAATTCAAGCTCGTCATGGTAATCCAAAGCCAAACCGACCGTATCGAAGCCGGAGCCAAGATTGGCGCTGGTGGCCGGAACCTTCACACGCACCTTGCGGGTAACTGGAGTCATCTCTCGTCGTCCTTCGTCACATCTTCATTACAAATCAAGCACCGTATACCGTGGCAGTGCCAGAGTCAAATTTCAGGGGGAACCGCACCCGTGCATCGTATTCGGGCCCATGATGGCGGCTTGGCATGGCTTGCATGCCAATCTCATCATGGGCCCGAATCGCATCCGATATCAGTTCAGCACGCGCAGGATCGACGGCTCTCCGCACACGCAATCCAGCTCGCACACGTCCTTGACGGTTTCGCGCAGGGTAAGCTCGTCGGTCATGTGGGTGACCAGACGCAGCTGCTGCAGTTCGCCATCGTAGCCCGGATCCTTCAGCGTCGGCTTCAAATCCTGGTTCACGCCGTTGATGGACACGCCATGGTCGGCGAACTTGGCTGCGATCGCGGCGAGCACGCCCGGATTGTCGTGAATCACGAAGCGGACAGCGAACTCGGCCTTGGAAGCCTCGATCGGAGCCTTCTTCAGATCCTTGTACAGCGGGATGGACGGGCCGGTGCAGCCCTGCGCGATATGGCGGGCTTCAGTCACGACGTCTCCGACGACCGCGGAGGCGGTCGGAGCGCCGCCTGCGCCGCGGCCGTAGAACATGAGGTCGTCCGCGGCTTCGGCCTTGACGAACACGGCGTTGAAGGAACCGTGCACGGAGGCCAGCGGATGGGTGTTGGAGATCAGTGCCGGGTAGACGCGCGCGGACACGCCGGCATCGGTGTTCTCCACGACGGCGAGCAGCTTGATCACCTTGTTTTCCGCGGTGGCGGCGGCGATATCGTCGGCGGTGATCTTGGTGATGCCTTCGACGGAGACGTCGTCGATGGTGACGGAGGTGTGGAAGCCGAGGGTGGCCATGATGGCGGCCTTGTTGGCCGCGTCGTAGCCCTCGATGTCGCCGGTCGGATCGGCTTCGGCGTAGCCCTTGGCCTGCGCGTCCTTGAGCACGTCATCGAAGTCGAGGCCCTTGGTGGTCATCTCGTCGAGGATGTAGTTGGTGGTGCCGTTGACGATGCCGAGCATGCTCGTCACCTTGTCTCCGACGAGGGATTCGCGCAGCGGCTTGAGGAACGGGATGGCGCCGCCCACGGAGGCTTCGAAGTAGATGTCGACGCCCTTGGCTTCGGCGGCCGCGTAGATCTCCGGACCATACTTGGCCAGCAGCGCCTTGTTGGCGGTGACCACGGAGGCGCCGGATTCGATGGCGGCGAGCACGAACTTGCGTGCCACGCCGGTGCCGCCGATCAGCTCGATGACGATGTCGGAATTGGTGGCCACGCTCATGGTGTCGGTGGTCACGATGGCCTTGTCGATCCACGGGAACGGATTGGTTTCCGCCGGGTCAAGGCAGGCGACGCCGGTCAGCTCGATCGGTCGTCCGATACGTGCGGCAAGCTCGTCCTTCTGCTCGACCAGCAGGCGTGCGGTCTGGGAACCAACGGTACCTGCGCCCAGCAATCCAACGCGAATCGGCGCAACATCTTCCTGTGCCAAGGCATCCTCCCTTGAATGTGAAGTATTGGTGTGACCCTGCTTATTGTACGGTCTCAATATGACGTAAGGCCGCGGAATATCAAGAAAATGGACGGTTTCCGAAGCTTTCCCCGCAAGGAAGCCCGAAAACCGTCCATACCGTGAGACGCAATCGTGGACTATTCGCTGACGTCCCAGCCCAGCAGATCGTCGATCGTCTGCCGGCGGATCATGACGTGCGCACCGGCCTCGCCGACGCCGACCACGGCGGGAATCAGCGCCTGGTTGTAGTTGCTGGCCATCGTGCGGCCGTATGCGCCGGTGACCGGCACCGCGAGGATGTCGCCACGCTTGATGTCGGCGGGCAGCCGCACCTCGTTGACGACGATGTCGCCCGATTCGCAGTGCATGCCGACCACGCGGCACAGCTTGGTCTGCTCGCTTCCCTTGCGGTTGGCCAGACGCGCGGTGTAGTCGGAGCCGTACAGCGCCGGACGGATGTTGTCGCTCATGCCGCCATCCACGGACACGTACACACGTTCCGTCACCGGATTGCCTGACTTGTCCTTCGCCTCGCCGGAAAGCTCTACCGGCTTGACGGTGCCCACGCGGTACAGCGTGACGCCGGTGGGGGCCACCGTCCAGCGGCCTGGCTCGAAGGAGATGACCGGGGCCGGCATGCCGAGCGCGCGGTTCACGGTGCTGACCGCGTCGGCAAGCCTGCCGAGCTCCACGTCGATGTCCATGGAATCCTCGCCGTCGGTGTAGGCCACGGAATAGCCGCCGCCCAGATCGACCTCCGGCAGGGTGTACGCATCGGTGGCGTAGAAGGTCTTGCGCAGCAGCATCATGCGCTTGGCCGCCTGGATGAAAGCGTCCGCGTCATGGATGTTGGAGCCGATATGCGAGTGCACGCCGACCAGTTCGAGCACGTCCTGGCGGCGGTAGATGTCCTTGAGCACGGCGAGCGCCGGGCCGTCGGCCACCATGGTCATGGCTTCGGCGAGCCTGCGGTCGCCTTCGGAGACTTTCTCGTGGCTCAGGTCGTACGGGTATTTGACGTCGTACTGGAGCTTGCGTTCCGCGTGGGCGGAGTGGTCGGAGCCGTCGGCGGAAGACGCGTTCTCCCCCAATCGTGCGTTCGACCCTGCCGGCGTCACGTCGGTCAGGTCGTCGAGCACAGCAAGCTTGCCCGCGTCGGCTCCGGCGGGGAGCAGGGCCACGCCGAACTTCTGGTCCTCGTGCGCGGTGGACACGAATTCGTGGCCGCCGGCGTGGATGCCGGAGGTGACGCGCAGCATGACGCGGGCGCGCTTGCCGAGCCGCTTGGCGATCGCGGCGATGCGTGCCGGCTCATCCGGCTCGTCAATCACGATTTTGTTGAAGCCCTGTTCGATGGCCAGCTCGATTTCCGCATCGGACTTGTTGTTGCCGTGCAGCACGAGGCGGCGGCCTGGGACGCCCACGGCGAGCGCGATGCGCATCTCACCCATGGTGCAGGTGTCGATGAGCATGCCGGATTCGGTGACGATGCGGCAGATTTCCTTGCTCAGCAGCGCTTTGCCGGCGAAGCTGACGTGGGTGACGGTGTTGTTGAACGCGTGGGACGCGGCATGCACGAATTTCGTGGCGCGGGCGCGCACGTCATCGGTGTCGATGACGTAGAGCGGCGAACCGAATTCGTCGAGCAGGCTTGCGGCGGTACGGCCGTGGAAGGTGATCTCGCCTTCGTCGTTCACGGCCGAGCCGGCCGGCCAGATTGGACTCACAGACATGGTTTGCGTTATCTCCTGCCGGTCACATCTTGTCGGGGGCGGTGACGCCGAGCAGGTCGAGGCCTTCGGCGATGACCGTCTTGACGGCGTCGTTGAGCTTGAGTCGGGCGGCGGCGCGGGCCGGTTCCGGAGCCTTGGCGATGCGGATGGCGTCGGCCTGTTCCCCGCGGGCCTCCGGATCGGTGAGTTCCATCGGCACGACGCGCTCCACGTTGTACCACTTGTGGTAGGTGGCGGCGAGATCTTCCAGATAGTGGGCCACGCGGTGCGGGGCGCGCAGGTCGCCCGCTTCGCGCAGCAGGGCGGGCCACTGGGCGAGCGCGGCGAGCACTTCGCCGTCGGCGGTGGTGTCGAGCAGGCTCACGTCGGCGCCTTCGTAGGTGATGCCGGCGGCGGCCGCGTTGCGGTCCACGTTGCAGGAGCGGGCGTGCGCGTACTGCACGTAGTACACCGGATTCTCGTTGGAATGCGAGGACAGCAGGTTCAGGTCGATATCCACCGGGGAGTTGTAGTCGGTGCGGGCCAGCGAATAGCGGGAGGCGTCCACGCCGATGGCGTCGGTCAGGTCGTCGATGGTGACGACGTTGCCGGCGCGCTTCGACATGCGCACGGCCTTGCCGTCCTTCATGACGTTGACGAGCTGGCCGATGAGGATCTGCATGTTCTCGCCCGGCTTGTCGCCGAAGGCCTCGCACATGGCCATCATGCGGCCGATGTAGCCGTGGTGGTCGGCGCCGAGCATGTAAATCGCCACGTCGGCCGGGTTGGTCTCGCGGTGGCGCTTGTTGCGGTAGTAGGCGATGTCGGCGGCGAAGTACGCGTAGTTGCCGTCGGACTTGATGATCACGCGGTCCTTGTCGTCACCGTGCTTGGTGGATTCGAACCAGGTGGCGCCGTCCTTTTCGAAGATGTCGCCGCGGGCGCGCAGATCGGCGATGGCCTGGTCCACTTCGCCGTCGGAATACAGGCTGTTCTCGTGGAACCACACGTCGAAATTGACGCGGAAGTTCTTCATGGAACGCTGGATTTCGTCGAACATCATCGGCACGGCGCGCTTGCGGAACTCCTCGCGCTGTTCGGAATCGCCTTCGCCGAGCGGGTTGCCGTCCTGGTCGGCGCCGCCGTCGACGCGCGGCAGGCTCAGCACGTCCACGCCGTCCGCGTTGGCTTCGTCGATGACACGCTTGGCGATTTCGTCGATGTACGCGCCCTTGTAGCCGTCGATCGGGGTTTCCTCGCCGTGGGCCGCGGCGACGAGCGACTTGGCGAAGCGGTTGATCTGCTCGCCGTGGTCGTTGAAGTAGTATTCGCGCACCACCTTGGCGCCGTTGGCCTCAAGCACGCGGGCCATGGAGTCGCCGACGGCCGCCCAACGGGTGCCGCCGATGTGGATCGGGCCGGTCGGGTTGGCGGATACGAATTCGAGGTTCAGGGTCTTGCCGGACAGGTGGTCGTTCTTGCCGTAGTCGCTGCCGGCTTCGAGCACGGTGTCCACCACTGCGGCCGCGGATGCGGAGTCGAGCGTGATGTTGATGAAGCCGGGGCCGGCCACTTCCACGGACTTGATGCCGTCGGCATTGGTCAGTTCGGCGGCGAACAGTTCGGCGAGATCGCGCGGCTTCATGCCGGCCTTCTTGGCCAGCTGCATGGCCGCGTTGGACGCCCAATCGCCGTGCGCGCGGTCCTTCGGGCGCATCACGGCGAACTTGGCCTGCGGCGGAATCAGGTCGGCGGTCAGGGTGCCTGCCTTGCCTTCGGAGACAAGGGTGTTGGCAATGTTGAAAATCAGTTCACTAAGGGCTTCTGGACTCATTCTTCCAAGAATACCGGGCACGCTGACAGAATCAGTCTTCCTGTCCATCCTCACGATGGGGTTGCGATACGTCCTGCGGAACGCTTTGCAAGGCGTTCTGAGCATCGTCCTGCCCGCCATGCCGTTTCGCACGCCACGCCACGGACGCGTAGTAGCCCGTGTAGCACAGCGCCACGAACGGAATCATGTACAGCAGCGTGGAGCGCTGCGACGGATCGCAAATCACCAGAACCAGCGCGCCGACGCACATCACGATCGCGGCGATCGGCACGAACGGGTAGCCAGGCGCGCGGTACTTGAGCTCGCCAACCGTATGTCCCTGCGCGAGCCATTGGTGGCGGAATCGCAAGTGGCAGACGGAAACCGACGCCCACACCACCAGTGTGGCCAGACCGGAAACCGCGACCAGCGCGAGGTAGACGGTCGAAGCGGCCACCACGGAGGACAGCAGCGCCAGCAGCGAGCCGGCCATGCTGAACATCACCGCGAAAACGGGCACGCCGTGGAAGTTCGTTTTGGCGAGCTTGCGCGGAATCATACCCTCCTGCGCGAGCGACCACACCATGCGCGAGCACACGTACAGGCCGGAATTCGCGGCGGACAGCACGGCCGTCAGCACCACGAAATTCATGATGTCGCCGGCGAACGGCATGCCGATCGACTGGAACACGAGCACGAACGGGCTGGTGTCGACGCCCGACTTGCGCCACGGAATCAGCGCCGCCATGACGGCGATCGAGCCGATGAAGAAGATCGCCAGACGCAGCACGGTGGTGTGCACGGCCTTCGGAATCGCCTTGGACGGGTCCTTCGTCTCGCCCGCCGCGACGCCGACCACTTCGGTGCCGGAGAAGGCGAACACGACCGTCAGCAGCGTGGAGAAAATCGGCAGCACGCCGTTGGGCAGCCAGCCGTCGCTGTAGAAGTTCTCGAACATGGGCGCGTGGTCATAGCCGGCGATCGGAATCGCGCCGAACATGGCCAGCAGGCCAATGATGATGAACGCGATGATGGCGAGCACCTTGATGGACGCGAACCAGAATTCCGATTCGCCGTACAGGCGCACCGACAGGATGTTGAGCAGGAACACGACCACGATGAACGCGGCCGACCAGACCCATGCGGGCGAATGCGGGAACCAGCGTTGCATCAGCAGGCCCGCGGCGGTGAATTCGGAGGCGAGCGCCACCGCCCAATTCAGCCAGTAGAGCACGGCGATGGTGAACGCGGTGCCGGGGCCGATGAAACGCTTCGCATACAGGTGGAAGCTGCCGGCGTACGGCATGGCCACAGAGAGTTCGCCAAGACTCAGCATGATGAAGTAGACCAGTACGGAACCGATGGCATAGGCGATAATCGCACCGAGTGGACCGGCTTGGTGGATGGTGTAGCCGGAGCTTAAAAACAGTCCGGTTCCGATGACTCCACCAAGCGAAATCATGGTCAGGTGGCGCGTCTCCATTTTGCGCTCCAGCCCGCCCTGCTCGTCGTTCTGCTGGGCTTGCGCCGTGGGATCCGCGGCGGTTCCGGTCGCTGGCTGCGGCTGCCGTTCCTTCGTCCGCGTCGGTTCGCCGGCGATCTGCGCCTGTGCCTGCTGCTCTGCTTGCGATTGCGCCATGCTTGCCTCCGGCTTCCTGCGCGTTTGGTTGGGTGCGGCGTGTGTTTTGGCTGGCCGCACAATCGCAATACTATACGGCAGGCTCACGGCAATGCGCGAGCATCGTCGGATCGACCGCGAGCGGAGGAACGCCCGGAACAGCGGCGGCCCGCAGCCGGGAAGGCATGCGGGCCGTCGATCGCGCTACTCGCGGTATGCGCGGAACGCTCAGAGCGCGGCGATGGCGTCGATCTCGACGAGCGCGCCCTTCGGGATGTCGTTGCCGCCGAACGCCACGCGGGCCGGCTTGACGGAGCCGATGAAGACCTTGGCGTACACGTCGTCGACCTCGTGGAAGTCCTCGACGTTCTTCATGTAGATGGTGGCGCGGCACACGTTTTCGATGCCGCTGCCCGCGGTGTCGAGGATGTGCTTGATGTTCTTCAGCGCCTGCGCGGCCTGCTCGCCCGCACTCTCGCCGGCCAGTTCGCCGGTGGCCGGGTCGATGCCCAGCTGGCCGGAGACGAACACGAATCCGTTGGCCTTCACGGCCTGGCTGTAGGCGCCGAGTGCTGCCGGGGCTTCGGAGGTGGCCACTGCTTCCAGCTTTTCGCTCATACTGTTCTCCTTTGTCGTAAGGTATGTTGCCGCAAGGTATGTAAACGCGCGCCAAGTATGTGCCAATATGCCCGTACATGCGCTATTTGCGTCGCACCTGAAATCATACTTTTCCGATGGGTGGAAGCGGGAAAAACCGTTCACAGAACGATATGGCCGGAGTTGGCACCACACGGCGCAGCAGGCACGAAAACGGCAGAATCGCAAGGAAAACCGCGGAAAAATACAACAAACGAGCAACAAAAAGGCTCCAGCCGTTCGACTGGAGCCTTGCCCGGTGGGCTTGATGGGGATCGAACCCACGACCTTCTGTTCCGGAGACAGACGCTCTATCCGCTGAGCTACAAACCCATGCAACGCACTACTGTACACGGTCTGCGCCCGTTTGCGACACGATTCGGCGAAAAACGTGACGCAGACCTTGCAATCGTTGGGAAAGTCAGTACGCGCGCTCAATGCATCAGAGTGCTCGGCGCAACCAGCACGCGCTGCACGCTCAGTACATGAGGGTGGCGAGGCGACGACGTGCGCGCTTCAGACGCTCGTCGGTCGGCTCGGGGATCGTGAAGTATTCGAGCAGACGCTGGCGCACCGGCTCGATGTCGGCCTTGTGGCCCGCCGCCACGAAATCAAGCAGACGGTCGAACGCGTCCTGGATCTGCCCGCCGATCATGTCGATGTCGGCGACGGCAAGCTGCGCGTCCACATCGTCCGGCTTGTCGGCGGCAGCGGCACGCACCACGCGCACGTCCGCATTGGCGGAACGGGCCAGCAGCAGCGCCTTCGCACGTTCGCGGGCGGCGCGCGTATCGTTCGGATCGGCTTCCAAAACCTTCTCGTACGCGGCGGCGGCACCGGCGTAATCGCCCTGCTGTGCCAGCATGTACGCTTCCTGATGTTCCGGCGGCACCTGATCCTGCACACTGCCGGCGGATGCGGAATTGGCCGCGTCGGAATCCGGATCGCCCGAATACGGAGCGGTGCCGGTCACGCCGGCCTGCTGTGCGGCGGCGATAAGCTTCGGCACGACCACGTCTGTGATCTGCTGCAGTTCCTCGTCGGACGGAAGGCCCTGCAGAATCGGCATCGGACGGCCGCCGATCAACGCGAACAGCGCCGGCGCGCCCTGAATCTGGAACGCCTGTGCGATGGAGGGATTGGATGCGATGTCGATGCGGGACAGCTGGATCTGGCCGTTGAGCTTGTTCACCGCGTCACCCAATGCGCGTGCCATGGCGAACAGACGGTCGTCGGTCGGCACCCACAGGAACAGCAGAATCGGGAACGTGGCGGAGGTCTGCACCATGGCCTGGAACGTGTTCTCCGTGGTGTCGATGACATATCCGCCAGCCGCCGGAGCGCCGCCCGCCTGCCCCGGCTCGGCCTTCACCTGATGCTTGAGCGCTTCCAGATCAACGGCTCCCGCCAATGAAACACCCGGATGGAACGCTTGCTGCTCTGCCATACTTGCCTCCAAAAACACGAAATCGTTGCTGGCACCAACTATAGGTGCCAACAACGATTTCCCGGTTTTCATTCCCACGGATGCGCGATAGGCGGAAAACCGCCGACGATGCGCGTCCAAGGACCCGTCGTTTTACAGCGCTTCGACCTTCACCGGCTGGCGTTCGGAACCGACCGCGGTGATTTTCTGCCCGGAATTCGCCGGCGGAACATACAGCGCGATGACGTTCACATAGCTCGTCTTCATGGTGCTGGTGGCCTTGCCATTGCCGAACAGCGCCTTTTCCGCGTCAGAGGCCGGCTGCGATTCACGGCCAGCGCCGGCGGAACGCGTCCATTCGGAGTTGATCTGCGCCACCACCAGATCGCCGCCGTCCGCGGAACGCATGACGCTGATGGCTCCATTGACCGGTTCGAAGGTCTGCTGCTGCGTGCCTTCGTTAAGCTCCATGGCCTTCTGCACCTGGGCAGTCAGATCGGCAAGCTTCGATCGCAGATCATCATCCGCGAATTTGCTGGCGTACTTGCTGTTCGCCCCGTTCTGCAGCAGGTCCGCATACGCGTCCACCGCCGCTTTCGGCGTCATGACCAGACCGGTGTCCGTAGGCGTTCCCTGCGCGCTGCCGGTTTTGGAGATTTCGAAACTCGGCATCTTCACGCCGGAGAACAGTCGCGCCACACCCCACAGCTTGTAGTTCTGGCGTGCGGAATCCTGCCTGAACACCAGCAGACGCTTGGACTGCTGGTCCTTGGTTGTGGACGTGATGGAGAACACGGACCGTGGCCAGCCGGCATCCGTGGAGATCACGGCCTGGGCCAGATCCGTGGGGATGGTGGTCTTACGGTCAAGATTGCCCGTGGCTTTCGCTACGTTCAGCTCGCTGGTGCGGATGTCCAGTTCCGGACCTTCGAGAATCGTCGGCAACGTATCAGTGTCACGGTTCTGATTGCACTGGTCGAGCGTTTTGAGAATCCTCGTGCGGACCTTTTGCTCCTGCTTGGCGCTCAAGTTCGGCGCATCCTGCCGGGTGGTGGCTTTCGGGGTCGGCAGCTGGCCTTCGCAACCGCACATGCCGACGGCCATTCCCAGCGCGAGCATGGCCGCGATAATCGCCTGACTACGCTTCCTCATCACTGGTCCTCCTCTTGGCCGTCTTCCTGCGTTTCCGTCTGAACCTCCTCTTGGGCAAGACGAGCGAAATACGCGGCAAGCTCATCCTGCGAGATCACGGAAGTCGCCTCGTCGTCAACAGACGATTCGCCCGCCGTCGATTCAAATACGGTCGATTCGGACACAGTCGGCTGGCTTTCCGCAATCGTGTTCTGCTGGTCGGCGACCAGGTTACGTGCCGCAGGATCGACGATGACGGGCTGTTGCGTTTCCTCGAACGACGACGTACGACCGCCGGTGCGATGTTCCGCATGGCGACGCCTGCCGTGACGCGACCTGCTCCGTGCCCTGTTGCTGGCGGCGGTTTCGGCGTTCTTCACCCAAGCCGAAACCTCGTTCTCATCGCCTTCGTTGACGCCAACGCCTTCGACCATGGCGAAAGCGCGCTTGTTGCGGCGCTTATGCGGCGGCATGGCGAATACGGAAGCGGAAAGCACGGCGAGAATCGCCAGCAGTCCGCCGGCAAGATACAACGGCATGGCGAAATTCGGCAGGTTACGACGGTCCCAATTCAGAGTGACCGTATCTCCTTTGCGGTTGCCGAAATCAATCAACGCCACAACATCCTCGGCGTTATTGCTGTTCGATCCTTTGACCTGCATATCAACGGCACCGTCATTGCACTTGATGGTGCGCCACATGTCGGAGTCCTTGAAAGCCACCTGGTTCTGGGAATTGTCCGCGGTTCCCTGCGCGGAGACCTTCATGGTGGAAAGCGTCGTCCAATCGGACAGACCGGAGACGCGCATGTACTTGCTTCCCGCAATCCATCCGGCAACGTCGTGCGCGGAACCTATGGCGATACACACATTGGATTTCTTGTCACGGGATTTGGCCGAAATATTGACGCGGCCGTCTACCAGCTGCAGCACGTTCGGATCGGTGACCACGTATTCCGAACCGTTCACCGGAGCGGCGGCGGTGATCTCATTGTCCGGTTTCCAGACGGTTGAATTCAACACGCCAAACACGACGCATGCGATGGCAAGCAAGCCGAAAATAGGCGTGACGATGCCACGCATGATCTTCGCATGCCGGGTAGGGCCCGTCTCGATCTGCGGCTTCTCTTGTTCTTCCTGCAATACAGTCATAGCTTTTCCATTCTACAGTGTCCGTTTGCACAAGCCTGAAAAAAACATGAAAATCATGCTTTGCCGCTATGGTTGGCCCTATGCGTAAATCACTTCTTTCCAAGGCCGTCACGGCAGTCTGCGCAACGGTCATGTGCCTGGGCGTCACTGCGTGCGGCGGTAATTCCAGCGCGAAATCCGACAAGTCGAACTCGGATTCCTCCTCATCTTCCGAAAAAATCGGCATGCACCAGATCGCCGGCGTGACCGCCAAGGGCGAGCTCGGCAAGAAGCCGACCGTCTCGTTCAAGACGCCGATGACGGTCGAGGACAACAGCTACGTGGTGCTGCAGAAGGGCGACGGAGCCCAGATCGAGGACGGCGACCGCGTCTGCTCGCAGGGCATCGCCATCAGCGTCAAGGATGGTTCCGAACTGGCCAGCACGTGGGAGAAGAACACCCCCGACTGCTCCACCGTAGTCACCTCGGATACCAGCCAGATGACCGAGAACTACTACAAGATCTTCAAGAGCCTCAAGCTCAATTCCACCGTGGCGTTCGGCATGAACGACTCGAATTCCTCCGGCACCTCGTACCTGATGGTACTCACGCTGGTGTCCAAGTCGAAGGACCTGAAGAAGGCCACCGGCGAGAAGGTCGCGGGCGTTCCGGCCGACCTGCCGAAGGTAACGCTCGCCAAGGACGGCAAGCCGTCGATCGACATGAACGGCTATAAGGGCTCCGATTCCCTGGTTTCCCAGGACCTCATCAAGGGCAAGGGCGCTGTGGTCAAGGATACGCAGTCCGTGGTGGCGCACTACACCGGCTGGCTGCTGGACGGCACGCAGTTCGATTCCTCGTGGGACCGCGGACAGTCCTCCGCCTTCTCGCTTGACAGCGTGATCAAGGGCTGGAAGCAGGGTCTGGCAGGCCACACGGTCGGTTCCCAGGTGCTGCTGGTGGTGCCGCCGAGCCTCGGCTACGGAAACAAGGATCAGGAGAAGATTCCGGCGAATTCCACGCTGGTCTTCGTGGTCGACATTCTCGCCGCCTACTGATCCAGCCGGTCTAACCGCAAAAAGCCTCCCACCCGGGAGGCTTTTTCATTAGAAGAGTCGTAGAGAGTCGTCTTCGGTGCCCTTCATCTCCTCATAATCGAGAATCAGGCATTTGAAACCGCGGTCCTGCGCGAGCACGCGGGCCTGCGGGGTGATGGTCTGCGCGGCGAAGATGCCGTGCACGGGGGCCAGCAGCGGGTCGCGGTTGAGCAGATCGCAGTAGCGGGTGAGCTGTTCGACGCCGTCGATGCCGCCGTTGCGCTTGATTTCGATGGCCACGTGCTCGCCGTTGCCGTCAATCGCCATGATGTCGACCGGTCCGATGGCTGTCGGGTATTCGCGGCGCACGAGCTTCGCGCCTTTGCCGATGCGTTCGATCTGTTCGGCCAGGTACTTCTGCAGATGGTCTTCGACGCCGTCCTTGATGAGGCCCGGATCCTCGCCGAGGTCGTACGATTCGTCCGAATAGATGTGCTGCAACGTCACTTCCAGCACGTCGTTCGATTTGTCGGCCGACGCGCGGATCACCTTTTGCGGCACTTCAGTATCAACGTCGTCATCGGCGTGGTCGGGGGTGATGTCCCTGATGCTGCATGGCGCGGACATCCAGTTGAGCGGCTTGTATGAGCCGAGTTCGGAGAAGATCAGCAGGCTGTTGTCCGCCTTGATGAGCAGCACGCGCTTGGCGAGCGGCAGGGAGGCGTTCAATCGTCCGGAATATTCGGCAGAGCAGTCAGCAACAATAATTCGCACGAGGCACTACCCTACCATGCGCGTCGCCGTACGTACGGCATACGTATTCGCGGCGGCGGAAAGCCACGTAAAAGACAAAAGCGGCCCGGTAATCGCAATACAAAAACATATTGCGATTACCGGGCCACCTTACGTCAAGCGGAAACGGCTTATTCGGCGCGCTTCACGTTGGTTCCACGCTCGACCGCGACGGTGAGCTTGTTCGAATCGAAGGAGATGAAGCCGTCAGTCACCTCGAAGGAGAGGCGATTGCCTTCAGGATCCACCACAACGATGGTTCCTTCCTTGATCACGGTCAGCACAGGCTCGTGGTCGGGCAGGATGCCCATTCCGCCTTCGGAGGCGGGAATGGTAACCGACTTCGCCGTGCCGTGCCACACAGGGTGGTCAGCGGCGACGATGTTCACCTGCATAGTCGATCCGGCCATCACGCACCGTATTCCTTCTGCATGTCGTGCCACTTTTTCTCGAGGTCGTCGATGCCGCCGATACCGGAGAATGCCTGCTCCGGAACGTCGTCATACACGCCGTCGCAGATGCGGGTGAATGCTTCGATAGTCTCGTCCGCCGGAACGTAGGAGCCCGGACGGCCGGTGAACTTCTCGGCGACGTAGAAGTTCTGGCCAAGGAACTGCTCGATCTTACGAGCACGGTTCACAGTGGTCTTATCTTCTTCGCCAAGCTCATCGATACCGATCAGGGCGATGATGTCCTGCAGCTCCTTGTTACGCTGCAGAATCGCCTTGACGCGGTTTGCACAGTCGTAGTGCGCCTGACCCACGTAACGCGGATCAAGGATTCGCGAAGTGGAGCTCAGCGGGTCGACTGCCGGGTAGATACCCTTCGAAGCGATGTCACGAGACAGCTCGGTGGTTGCATCCAGGTGGGCGAAGGTCGTTGCAGGAGCCGGGTCGGTGTAATCATCGGCCGGCACGTAGATGGCCTGCAGCGAGGTGATGGAGTGTCCACGGGTCGAAGTGATTCGCTCCTGCAGCGCGCCCATCTCATCGGCCAGGTTCGGCTGGTAGCCCACTGCGGACGGCATACGGCCGAGCAGGGTGGACACCTCGGAACCAGCCTGGGTGAAACGGAAGATGTTATCGATGAACAGCAGCACGTCCTGATTCTGTACGTCACGGAAGTACTCTGCCATGGTCAGTGCGGTCAGCGGCACGCGCAGACGGGTACCCGGCTGCTCATCCATCTGGCCGAAGACCAGTGCGGTCTTCTCGAGCACGCCGGCCTCGTCCATTTCGCCGATCAGATCGTTACCCTCACGGGTACGTTCGCCGACGCCTGCGAACACGGACACACCGCCGTGGTTCTGAGCCACACGCTGAATCATTTCCTGAATCAGCACGGTCTTGCCGACGCCTGCGCCACCGAACAGACCAATCTTGCCACCCTGCACATACGGGGTCAGCAAATCGATGACCTTGATACCGGTTTCGAACATCTGGGTCTTGGACTCCAGCTGGTCGAATGCCGGCGGGTTACGGTGGATAGGCCAACGTTCGGTAACCTTAACGGTCTCGTCGGCCTTCTTGTTGAGGATGTTGCCGGACACGTCGAATACGTGGCCCTTGGTGACATCGCCAACCGGCACGGAGATCGGGCCACCGGTGTCGTACACGGTGGCGCCACGCACGAGGCCGTCAGTCGGCTTCAGAGCGACGGTACGCACGGTGGAATCGCCAAGATGCTGTTCAACCTCAAGGGTGATCTTCTTGGTGGTCTCGCCCTCTTCGTGGACACCGGTGTTGGCCAGTTCAACGGTAAGTGCATTGTAAATGTCGGGCAGGTGGCCCACCGGGAATTCGACGTCGATAACCGAACCCTGGATACGCGTAACGCGTCCAGCGGTCGGCTCTGCAGCCGTCTCGGGAGCCGCTGTGGTCTGATTCTCAGCCATATGCGTTCCTACTCTTCCTTCTTGTTCAGCGCATCAGCGCTGCCGATGATTTCGGTAAGTTCCTGGGTAATCGATGCCTGACGCGAAGCGTTGAGCTTGCGAGTCAGTTCATCGATCAGGCTGCGAGCGTTGTCTGTAGCCGTGTGCATGGCGTTCTGTCGGCTTGCAGTCTCGGATGCCGCTGCGGTGAGCAGGCATTCATGGATACGGGACTGGATGTACTTCGGCAGAATCGCGTCGAGTACTTCGTCAACGCTTGGCTCGAACGCATACAGAGGAGTCGCAGCATCGGCATCGGATTCCGGCACAGGACCGGATTCCGGCTGTTCCGGAAGCACGAGCTCAACGGGTAGCATGCGCAGCACACGCACCTTCTGAACCACCATATTCACGAACTCGGTGAACACAATGTAGAGTTCGGAGACTCCACCTTGGTCCGCCGGCTTCATATAAGCGTCCAACAGTGCCTTCGAGATGGACTCTGCGACTTCCACGCCGGGCTGGTCGGTATCGCCTTCCCAAGTGCCGGCAACATCACGGTTGCGGTACTTGTAATACGTCACACCGCGACGACCATACACATACAGTTCCGGCTGCTTGCCCTGCTCATCGAGTCGGGCCAACAGCGATTCCGTTTCGCGGATGATCGAGGAGGTGTACGGACCTGCCATACCACGATCCGAGGTGAGAGCGAGGACAGCCACGCGAGGGTTGTCCTCGTTCTTTTTCACGATCGGATGGTCGATATGGGTATGGGCCACCAGCGCTTGCACGGCGTCGAAAATCGCATCGGTATACGGCTTCGCGTTCAAGGCCACGTCACGTGCCTTGGCGATGTGCGAAGACGCGATCATCTCCTGCGCGTTGAAGATTTTCTCCAGCGACGCGGTGGAGGCGATCCTAGATTTCAATGCGAGTTGCGAGCCCATGAATCACTTCTCTCCTGCGACGATCTTTTCCTGCTCGACCGGAGTGGTGTGCTTCTCGTCAGGCTTCTTCTCGACCAGCGGCTTGCCCGCGCTGGTCACGAAGGTCTCACGGAACGCTTCCACGGCCTTGTCGAGGGCAGCCTCGGTGTCGGCGGTGAAGTCTTCGGTCTCGCGAATGGTCTTGAGGATATCGGTGTTGTGATCCAGATAATCCAGCATGCCCTTTTCGAACGGCAACACGTCGCTGATTGGCAGGTCATCCATCTTGCCATGGGTGCCGGCCCACACGGACACGACTTCCTGTTCCATCGAATACGGGGAGAACTGCGGCTGCTTCAGGAGCTCGGTCAGGTGGGCACCACGGTTCAGCTGAGCCTTCGAAGCCGCATCCAGATCGGAAGCGAACATGGCGAAGGATTCCAGCGAACGGTACTGCGCCAGCGAGATCTTCAGCGTGCCGGAGACCTTCTTCAAGGCCTTCGTCTGGGCAGCGCCACCGACTCGGGACACGGAGATGCCGACGTCCACAGCAGGACGCTGGTTCGCGTTGAACAGGTCGGACTGCAGGAAGATCTGGCCATCGGTGATGGAAATCACGTTGGTCGGAATGTAGGCGGACACATCGTTCGCCTTGGTCTCGACGATCGGCAGGCCGGTCATCGAGCCGCCGCCGAGGTCATCGGAAACCTTGGCGCAACGTTCGAGCAGACGGGAGTGCAGGTAGAACACATCGCCCGGGTAAGCCTCACGCCCCGGCGGACGACGCAGCAGCAGGGAAATCGAGCGGTAAGCCTCGGCATGCTTCGACAGATCGTCGAAGACGATGAGCACGTGCTTGCCGTTGTACATCCAGTGCTGTCCGATGGCGGAACCGGTGTACGGTGCGATGTACTTGAAGCCTGCGGAATCGGAAGCCGGGGAGGCCACGATGGTCGTGTACTCCATGGCGCCGGCCTCTTCCAGGGACTGCTTCACCGATGCGATGGTGGAGCCCTTCTGGCCGACGGCCACGTAGATGCAGCGGACCTGCTTCTTCGGGTCTCCGGATTCCCAGTTGCGCTTCTGGTTGATGATCGTATCGATTGCGATAGCGGTCTTACCGGTCTGACGGTCGCCGATGATGAGCTGACGCTGGCCACGGCCGATCGGCGTCATCGCGTCGATGGCCTTCAGGCCGGTGGACAGAGGCTCGTCAACCGGATGACGATGCATAACGTCAGGTGCCTGGGCCTCGAGAATACGACGGCCTTCGGTCTTGATCTCGCCAAGACCGTCAATCGGGTTGCCTAGCGGGTCCACGACGCGGCCAAGGTAGCCGTCGCCGACGGGCACGGAGAGCACTTCGCCGGTACGACGCACTTCCTGGCCTTCCTCGATACCGGTGAAATCGCCGAGGATAACCACGCCGATCTCGCGGGCGTCAAGGTTGAACGCCAGGCCAAGCGTGCCGTCTTCGAAGGTCAGCAGCTCATTGGCCATGCAACCAGGCAGTCCCGTCACGTGCGCAATGCCGTCGCCAGCGGTCGCGACATAACCGACTTCCTGGGTCGGCGTGTCCGACGGCTTGTACGACTCGACGAACTCATCGAGCGCCTTGCGTATCGTGGTGGGATCAATGGTAAGTTCTGCCATGATCACTCCTTATTGTTGTTTTTAAATTCAGTCAAGTCTTGTTTCAGGCTTGTTCACCGTGTGGCGTGCCGTCAGGCGGTCGCCTTCACCGTGCGCTGAAGATGTTGCAGCTGTGCGACCACCGTGTTGTCGGTGACCTCGTCGCCCACCTGGATGCGCATACCACCCAGGACGGTCGGATCGACCACCGAGTTGATGTGCACCGGATGGCCGGTCTTCGCCGAATAGATGGCGACGAGCTTCTTGACCTGCTCCTTGCTCAGTGGCGTTGCCGTGGTGACGGTGACCATCGATTCGCCCATATGACGGGAGAACTTGTTAATCAGCCACTGAATGGTCTGCAGATAGCGGCGATTGCGCAGATTGCAGGTCGCATGCTCGGCCAGACGCTTGGTCACCACATTGAAGTCGGCATTGCCGATCAGGCTGTACAGCAGCTTGATACGGGCTTCGGCGGGGACGGTTGCGTCATACAGCTTGCTGCGTACGACCGGAAGGTTGAGCAGTGCGGAATGCAGCTGGGCAAGCTCGATGGAGACCTGCAGAGTAGCATTCGTGTGGTCCGCGTAGTACATCATGCCATCCACACCGAAATCCTCGGCGGCGTTGGCGATGTCGGATACGCGGCTCCAGCGGCGGGCCACCAGATCGGACATGATTTCCATCGTCAACGGATGGGCATCATCTCCAATGAGGGTCTTGACTACCGCAACCTTGTCTTCGACTGGGCGCGACGGGTCGGTGAGGGCACGTTCAAGCTGGATGTTGTGGTCGAGCACGTTGGTGATCGTGAACAGTTCGTTCCCGATACGCCATGCGTCCTCGCCGCTGTCACGCAGCTTGGGGGCCAGCGAGTCACGCGAAACGCGGTCTGCGATACGCGATGCTTCTCCTCGCATTGGTCACCTCCCTTTCTTGAAGGTTTCGATCACTTCTTGTCGCTGTCCAGTTCGGCGATCATCTGGTCGATCATCGTCGACTGCACGTCGTCGCTTTCCAGCTTGCTGCCCAGGATCTTGCCGGCCAGTGCCGTTGCCAGCACGCCGACCTCACCCTTCAGGCTCACCAGAGCCTGCTGCTGCTGGGACTCGATGGAACGCTGGGCGGTGGCGGTGATCTGCGCCGCATCAGCCTCGGCACGGGTACGTGCGTCGGCGATGATGTGCGATGCTTCCGCGCGAGCGTCGTCGCGGATCTTGGAAGCCTCGACGCGTGCGTTGCTCAGCTGGGCATCGTACTTCGCCTTGGCTTCGTCAGCATCCTTCTGGGCCTGTTCGGCCTTGGCGATGCCGCCTTCGATCTTGGCTGCGCGCTCATCGAACACGGCCTGGAACTTCGGCAGGAAGAACTTGTAGAAGAACACGGCGACGATGATCAGAATGACCAACGACCAGAAAATGTCGTAGCTTTTCGGAAGGAACAGTTCCATCTCGCTAGCTGCGGTCACCATAGTGTCTTCCTCCTTTCACGTTCGTTTGCGTCTTCGGTGTTTACCTTGGGGATCAAGTCTTACTTGATGAAGGCGAGCACGAAGCCGAGCAGTGCCAGCACCTCGACGAATGCCAGGCCCAGGAACATGAGGGTCTGCAGACGGCTGCCGAGCTCAGGCTGGCGAGCGGTGCCTTCGATGGTCTTGCCGATCAGGATGCCCAGACCGATGCCAGGGCCGATGGCGGCGAGGCCGTAGCCAACGACGTTCAGGTTGCCGGCAACCTCAGCGAGGGTAACGATATCCATGATTGTTTCCTTTCTGGTTATTGCTTGACAAGAAGCAACACTTAAAAAGCCGGCGGTCAGTCGATCTCCGGATAGCTCATATTGATGTACGCGGTGGTCAGGATGGCGAAGATGTAAGCCTGCAGGCAGGCGACCAGCGCCTCGAACAGGAACATGAACATGCCAGCCGCGAAGGTGATGATGCCGAACGGCATCATCAGCTTGTTCACCACATCAACGAGGAAGAACTGCGTGGCCGAGAGGCACAACGCAAGGATCAGGTGGCCCGAAACCATGTTGGCGAACAGTCGGATCGTCAACGAGAACGGGCGGATAATCAGCAGCTCAAGCAGCTGAATCGGGGACAGCAGAATATAGATCGGGGCCGGAACGCCCTTCGGGAAGATCTCGTCCCTCAGGAAGTGGCCAAGGCCCTTTTCACGGATGCCGGCAATCCAGTACTGGCAGAAGCACCACATGGCGAACACCAGAGGCAGCGTGATGGACGCGCTTGCCGCGATGTTGAAGCCCGGGATGATGCCGCACAGATTGAAGACCAGCAACGTGCAGAACACGGTGGTGATCATCGGCACATAACGCTTGCCACGCAGCTCGCCCATCACCTGATAGACGATGTTGTCGCGGACAAACTCGATCAGCCATTCGACTGCGCCCTGCCAACGGCCAGGGATGAGCTTTGCACGGCTTGCCGTAATTCCGAGAACCAGCAGCATGATGACGGTCGCAAGAATACGAACGAGGATGATGCGGTTGATGGCGAACGGCGTGCCTTGAAAAACAAACGGATCGGGAAGGAAGTCATTGATGCTCGGCATCTCTGGACCATCGGCGATGGTCATGATGCCCTCTCCCAATGCACTAATCATTCACGCCTCCTGCTCTTGTGTCAGCTGTTAGTCTAGCCCAACAGCTGAGTCAAATGTGACATTCCGGTTACCAAACCAGAACATCCTTCGGGTTCTATGTTAACGCGCCCATAAACGCGTTCGCATACCAGCCCCGAATGGCTGCAAAGGATTATCAGACCGTGGCTAGACAACATTCCGCACCGGGAGCTTTCCCCTACTACCGTATAGCGAAAACCGGCGTTTCGCACGTTGCGGGGACTATTAGACACAACCACGGCCGTTGTCGATTCGGCCTATTTCACCCCCATTCACACCAAAATAGACATCGTTTGCAACACTGCTTGATAAAACGTTTTACTTAACATATCGCACCATAATATATGACGGCGAAAATGAAACGATGTCGCAGCAGGCAACAAAAACCGCGCAAAAAGCCCACGACACCGCGCAAAAGCGGCAATCGTGGGACAATCGCCAATACTTGTCAGTACTCGCCGATCTTCGTGAAATCAGCCGCGAATGACACCGTATCCATCGTGCGAGAATGGCGTGAACGCGTCGACACGCGGAGAACCGGGCTCGTGCCGGATCGAACGGTCGGTGCCGAGGCGCTTCTCCTCGCGCAGCTGCGGTACTTCGCTCAAATCGTAAGGCGTGGTCTGATAGACCCAGTTGAGCCAGTTGCGCCACAGCAGGTTGGCGTGGGCGCGCCAGGCGAACAGCGGTTCGAGCTTCGGATCGTCGTGCGGGAAATAGTTTTCGGGGAACGGCACGTTGGTCATGCCCTTCTTCATATCCCTCTCGTATTCCTCGGCGAGCGTGTACTTGCCGTATTCCCAATGGCCGAGCGCGAACACTTCGGAGAAGTCACGCGTGGCGATGAGCCCCGGGCCGGACTTCGGACCCCACGTGAGCACCTGCAGCTCGGGATTATGGGCGATATCACCCTCGTTGATCCCCGCCAGGCGGGAATGCGGTTGCAGGCAGATCTCGTCGAAACCGTTGGTGAGGAAGCAGTATTCGTCCTGCAGATACTGGGGGAACACTCCGAAGAGCTTCTCCGGCAGCAGCTCCTTGCGCACGCCGTACCGATAGTTGAGCGCGCCCATCGCGCCCCAGCACAGGTACATGGTGGAGAAGACGTGGGTGGATGCCCAGTCGAGAATCTGCTTGAACTCGTCCCAGTAGTCGACCTGCTCGAAATCGAGGTGTTCGACGGGCGCTCCCGTCACCACAAGACCGTCGTAATAGTTGTCTTTGAACGCGTCGAGCGTCTCGTAGAACTTCACCAGATGGTCGGCGCTCACGTGCGTGGCCTCGTGGGTGGAGGTCTTCATGAAGTCGACCTCGACCTGCAGCGGGCTCTTGGAGATCAGACGCAGCAGTTGCGTTTCGGTCTCGATCTTCTTCGGCATGAGGTTCAGGATCACCAGCTTGAGCGGACGCACACGCTGGCGCTCCGCTTCGGGCTTTTCAAGCGCGAAGATGCGCTCGGAGTCGAGAATGTCTCTGGCCGGAAGGCCGCTGGGAATCTTGATAGGCATGTTTCCTATTATGGTGCGGACCCGGATATGGCGTATTCGGCGGTTTTCATCGACGGTCCGCAGCGTTATACGAAAAACGGATAACGCGTTATCGGATATGCGATTTCACTAGCAGCGCAATATGCGACACGCCGATTTGACTTATTAGCCAACATCCGTAAAGTAGTTAGAGCTGCCTCAATGAAGGCAAGCCGACGCGGGGTGGAGCAGCTCGGTAGCTCGCTGGGCTCATAACCCAGAGGTCCATGGTTCAAATCCATGCCCCGCTACCAATTGACCGTCGTTCCCATTATCGGAACGGCGGTTTTTTATATATTCCATGGCTTTTGCTGGCGTTAAGTTCTCATCCAGCAAAGCCATCAACGGGACGCCGAAGAAATCGGCCGCCGCGCAAGTTTCGTCAATGGTCCAATCGGCCTTGCTCTGAAGCCTCGACGCCATCGATTGCGGCGAGAGCCCCATTGCCTTAGCAAGGTCCTTCTTCATTAAACCGCTGTTGGACAAGATCATGTTCGCATTCATCGCAACAACGTCCTGCCTGCGCAATGTAGCGCTCGGCTGAATATCTAGCATTGTCATGAAATTCATTTTACTACGGTTTTAGCGTAGTACTCGGCGTGTCGGCTACGTCATATGGTTAATCTTTGGTCTAGAACTTCATCAAATCTTTAGTCTGAAAGTTTTTAAATGATTAGTCAGATAAGAAAACTCATGAGAGACAATCACGTCACACAGCGCGATCTGGCGCATGAGCTAGGCGTCTCCGAGCAGGCCATCAGCGACAAATTCCATGGCCGCTCAAATTTCACGTTGCGTGATGTGTCGCGCATAGCCGACTTTTTCGACGTTTCCACTGATCTCGTGCTTGGCCGAGAGCCATTGGGGGTGAAGTGATGATGATTCATGATGCTGCCGGCTCCATTGTCGTGGTCTCGGCTGAATCCGTGAAGATGGCTGGCGAGGGTTGCATTGTCCTTAACGCCCGCGCCGTGTACATCCATAATCAGGCGTTGACGCCAGAGCAGGCCGCGATTGTCAAGCGTGGTGTCATGGCCACGCTCGACGATCCAGCGGCGTTAGAAGATCTGCATGGGAAGCACGACGTCGCCAGCGTCGATCTGCCACCACGGGACTGCCTTGGGGTTGATGGTGATGGCATGGATGCTCATGTCGGGAAACCTGACGGTCTGGATGAAGCTGTCACCGGACTTCATACGTTCGGAGAGTTCACTGACCGTGGAGGCCGTCGCGCCGGTGATGGTAAGCGGCGTGGTCGTTCCCAAGTAAAGGGCGAAATCGAACGTGTTTTCGTCACTCATTGTTCTTCCTTCCTTCGTTGTTTGAAAGGTTTGGTTTGTGCGATTACAAGCCTATCGCTGCGGAGGAAGGAGCCTAAATCCATGAATCAAGGAGCAGTGAAATGAGCGTTTTCAATCCGGAATGCACCAGCAATTACTTCCAGGTGCAGGACATCGACCCGTCGGAATGCACCGGCGGCAATCCCTACGGCTTCGCCTGCCGCATCAAGGTGGGCGAACGATCGTTCGATTTCGATGGCTTGGACATGGGCGACCTTCAGACGATGAAGGGCGCGATCAACAAGGCGATGACGCACGCGAGGCGTGCCCGTCGTGAATGGGAAGGAGCCCAGGAATGAGCGTCACAGTCAAGCGAGTGGATGGCAAGCAGCATTGCTTCTTCGAGCTGATCGTTGAGACGGAAGAAGGCATCACCGTGCGCGTTCCGTTCAACGGTTACGAGCTTGACGATCTTGAGAAACAGATCAACCGCTGCTTCAACGAGGAGGATTGACCGTGAAACGTTTCATCAAGTTCGTTCTTCTGATTCTGCTCAGCCCGTTCGTGGTCCTCATGCTCGGGATTGTCCTCGCCATTGTCCGGTGTGGTGATTTCCTCACCGATGACGACTGACGGCATCCGATAACTTCAGAGCCCTTGACCCAGTCGAAGGTCGGTTGCTGGGTAGGCGTGATAAAGCACCCGGCCGCGCCTTGCCCAGCGCGTTACAAACACGCCCGGAATGCCGGGTGGTTACCACGGCCCCAGCGGGGAGCTATGCGGGTATACAGATCGCTTCATGGCGTCTTGTTCGGGCGCAACTGGGGACCATCGCCTGCATACGTGCAGGGCTGTGCGGCGAGACCTTGCGCGCGGCTTCGGCCGCTGACCTATGCGACGGCGCGGCTCCGTTACGAAGCAACCTTGCATGGCGAACCCTAACCCGGAAAACACTTGAGCAATCTTGTGTTTTCCGGGCTGGGTTCCCCGCTCTGACGCCCCACCACCCGAAGGGCACATCATCCACAATTCTTATCCACTTATCCACAGTTCTTATCCACAATATGAAACGAGGTTCGAGACATGGGTTATTCGGTTGATTACAAGCCAACACGCCGACGTGCCAAGAGGACGGTGCCGAAGAACAAGGCACAGCGCACGAAGGACATCAAGAACGCCATTCGATGGAATATCAGGCAATTGGAGCATGACACTGTTGGAGCGGACACCATTGCGCGTTCCCTTGCCATCAGTATGCTTCGACTGAACAAGATCGCGCCGACGGCCGACCCTAGCGGCGACCATGTGATGCAGCAGCTTATCAGCGACGGTATCTTGGGCAAGCCCGAGAGGCGCGGAAGTGTGCAGATGTTCGACCGTGCCGAGTTGTTGACATCGCTCAAGGCTTGGGTTGGTGTGCTGTGAACCCACGTGCGAAGCTCACGGCCAAGCAGGCGGCCCTATATCTGGGCGTGAGTGAAAGCCTGTTGCGCAAGTGGCGCGGCGAACATTACGGCCCGGTGTTCTACCGGCCCACGGACGCTCCCAACTGCCCAGTGCTGTATGAGTTGTCGGACTTGGACATGTTCGTAGCGCAGCGCAAGCGTAAGGCGGCCCAGAGTGCCGCGTAGGCAAGTAGTCGCCCCGTCAATCCGTTCGGCCGAGATAGCGGCGTGGGGCAACGACTGTTGGTTGGAGCTGCCCGGCTGCACGAAGGTGGGCACCGAAGACGACCATATAGTGCCACATGCGCATGGCGGCAAGGACACCGTGCCGAACCTACGACGCGCGTGCAAGCATTGCAACGCTTCGCGGCAAGACCGCGTGCTGTATGGCTATGGCTGCCGCTTGCACATGATCGTGTGCCCGCCCGGCTCATGCGACCGGGAGGCCGTGGACTACATAGCCCAGCACGCGAAGCCAAGCGACCCGGTTGTGTCGTGGGCTTCGCTGGCCGCCGCCATGCGCGTGGACGAAGCGGACATGGAGCAGCGGCGGGCCGTGGCTATGGCATGGTCTGCCGCCTACCGCCAGTTCGCCAAGAGCCGCGCGCCGTTGGACGTGTGGCTGGTGCGCACCATACCAGCCAGCCGCAAGCACCCGCAGATGCTGGCCGAGTGGATAGCGCTGGACTACGACATACAGGTGCTGGACCCCGGCTACGCCGAGAGCATGGCACGGGCACGTAACGACATGCACCGGCAGCTGGTGCGCCAGTGGTACGCCCTCCACCTGTCGCAAGAGACGATAGACGCGAGGCAAGCGGCCCGCCGCCAGCGACTCGCGGCCCTTGGCTTGCGTTCCATGCCATCTTCGGTGCCTTCATCGCGCCCGGAATGGTGATTTTTTAAACTCACGGCGCCGGGAAAGACCCCGCGCCCAGTTTTTTCTCCCCCCAACACGGGAGGAAAAACGGCACGAAAACGTTGGAACATCAAGGAAAAGAAAGGATACGGATAAATGAGCCAAAACACGTTCGACATTTTCGACGATACCTCCGGCCGGCACGTCGGGCAACAGGAAAAGGCCACCCGTCGGCTGATCGAGAGCCTTACCGAGCGTTCGGGCGGCGACCTTGACCCGTTCGCCACCACGCTATGCGCCAGCCTGTTGTCCTTGGCCCAGAACATCGACACACAGCGCAACGCCGGCAAGGAGATCAGCCGCAACATGAACACGTACTTGGACAACGTGCAGCGCCTTCAGGACATGTACCCGCCGGAACCGAAGGTGGACGAAGACGTGGCCGCCTACTTGGCCGAGGCGAAGGCATGACCAGGGAACCGCCGCTTATGCGAGCCGGAACGCGCCGCGACCCATCGCGCCGCACAGACGGCAACGTGGTGGCGCGCACTGCCGAACTGTTGGGCAAACCGTTGTTGCCTTGGCAACGGTACGTTGCCGACGTGGCCGGCGAACTGGACGACGCCACAGGCACGTACCGGTATGACACCATCGTGCTTACCACGCCCCGCCAGTGCGGCAAAAGCACGTTGATAGACACCGAGGACACGCGCAACGCCCAGCTTGGACGCGATAGAAAGATCTATTACTTGGCCCAGACTGGCAAGGACGCCGAACAGCACTTCAAGGAATACGTGAAGCAACTGAGGGACAGCCGGCTGGCACCGCTGGCCCTGAAGCCACGACTGAGCAACGGCGGCATGGAACAGCGGTTCACCAACGGCAGCTTCATACGCCCTTTGGCCGTCACGAAGGTGGCCGGCCACGGCGTGCAGATGGACAAATTCACATTGGACGAGGCGTTTAGCCTGACCGAAGAGGCCGGCTATATGATCTTGGACGGCTTGGGGCCGACCATGAACACCCGCTTAAGGTTCACCGGCGTGCAACCACAGATGTGGATTACGTCGACCGAAGGCACGGCCGCTTCGACGTTCTTCAACACTCTGTTGGACGGCTTGCGCGCCGGCGACGTGCCCGACCGTACGGCGTGGTTCGACTTCGGCTTGCCCGACGACGAAGACCCCGAAGACCTCAAGGCCGTGGCACGCTGGCACCCGGCCGCCGGCCTGTTGTGGGACTTGCGCCAGTTGGCCGACTTCCGCCAGCAGTTCGGGGACAACAGGGCCGGTTGGGCGCGAGCCTTCGCCAACCGGCGCGACGTGGGCATAGCCGAGCGCATCATATCGGCCGATCTGTGGAACGCCACCACATGCTGGCCGATAGCGCCCGGCGACTTGGCCGGCCGCCCCGTGGTGTTCGGTGCCGCCGTGGACGTTGACGCCACCCACACGGCGATTAGCGCCGGAATATTGGAACACGACGGCACCGTTAACGTGCAGTTGCTCAAGGTGCTGGACGGCACCGGCGCGGCACCCAATGAGATAACCAGGCTGTGCGCCACCTACGACGCGCCCCTGTGCATGGACTCGCGCGGCCCGAACGGCGACTTGTGCGACCGGCTGAAGGCGTTGGCCGACATCAACGGCGACCCGGTTGTGCGTTTCGTGGACATGCAAGCCGGCGATTTTCTCAGCGTGGGCCAGGCGTTCGTGAGCGGCCTTGAGAACGGCACCGTGCGGCACGCGGCCGACGCCGAGCTGGACGCCAGCGCGGCGAACAGCGCGCGCGCATGGAGCGGCGACGCTTGGCGCATATCACGGCGCGGCAGCACCGGCAAGACATCACCGCTCGAAAGCGCCATGCTTGCCGCGTGGGGCGTATCCCACCGGCCCGAACCCGAAGGGCCGTTGCAAATATTCTGACCATGTACGGCTGTGGCGGACTGTGGCGGGCAATGGCGCGCGCCACTCGCCACGGCCATGCGTGAGCGCGCATGATGTGTCGCATGAACGACTTCGGTTTTTTTCAGCGGCTACGCTTCGCCGGCAAGATCATCACGCGCGGCGTGGCAGCCGTGGACGACATGCCGGCCGAGATAATGCCGCCAAGCCGCACGGCCGCGTATGACCCGCTGCAACTATCCACCGTGTTCCGTGGCGTTCAGGTGCTCCAGACCGCCATAGCCGGCTTGCCGTTGCACGAAATGCGCGGCGGTGTGAAACTCAACACGCTTACGTCCATCATCGACCGCCCGGACGCCAACCGAAGCCGCCGCGACTTCATAAGCGACATCGTGGCGTCGCTGTGCTTGGACGGCAACGCGTTCGTTCGCAAACTGCGCTATGACGGCGAAGTGGTGTCGTGCCAAGTCTTGCCGCCGTCTCTGGTGACCGTGCGCGACGACAGCCGCGACCCCGCCGCGCCGGTGCTTCGCTATTCGTATCTTGGCCGCGAGTACACGCCCGACGATGTTACCCACCTGAAGTTCCTGAACGTTCCCGGCCGGTTGCGCGGCCTTGGCCCAATTTCGGCGGCGCGCGAGGAGGTGGAGGGCGCGAAGATGGCCCGCGACTACAAGGCCCGCTTCTACACCGATTCTTCCAATGTGAAGGGCTATCTGAAGAGCGACCAGAAGATCACGCCCGACAGCGCGAAACAGGCGAAGGACGATTGGGGCAAGGCCGGCAAGGCAGGCGACATCAAGGTGGTTGGCAGCAACCTTACCTATGTGCCGCTTGATATGAAGCCGGCGGACTTGCAGTTTTTGGAGACTCAGAAGTTCGACACCACCCAGATCGCACGCCTGTTGGGCATCCCGGCCAGCATCATGCTTGCCGCCGTGGACGGCAGCAACCTTACCTATTCCAACATCGAGCAAAGCTGGATTGAGTTTGCCGACTACACCCTTGCGGCATATACGGGAGAGCTTGAGGAACTGTTAAGCGGCCTGTTGCCGCGTGGCCGCGTTGTGCGCTTCGACTGGGACAGTTCGCGCCGCGCCGATATGGCCGACCGTTACAACGCCTACGAGACCGCTATCGGGTCCGGGTGGCTCACCGTGGACGACGTGCGCGAACGCGAGGGCTTGCCGCCGTTGACACACGAACAGGCGGCCCAGATTCAACCGATTGGAGGCAATGCAAATGAGCAATGAGCATGACGAAAGGCTTATGGAGGTGCGCACGCTCAACGTCACCGGCCTACGCTTGCGCGACACCAACGACACCGGCGACGGCATGACCTTGGAGGGCGTGGCCGTGCCCTTCAATCAGCGATATGCGCTGTTCAGTGATTATGCCGAGGTGATAGACCCCGATTGCGACTTCGGCACCCGCAAGACCGTGAAGGTGAGCCGCGAGCATGGCGACCTTATCGGCAAGCTGACCGATATGCGCAGCGAAGCGGACGGCTTGCACGTCGTGGCGAAGCTAGCCGACACCGAAAGCGGGCGCGAGGCCGCCGAACTGGTGCGTGAAGGCGTCTACGACGGCTTCAGCATCGGCTTCAGGCCGGTGGAAAACAGGGTTATCGACTCGGACGACGGCGTTACCGAGGTACACCGCCGCAAAGTGGACCTGTTCGAGGTTGCCGTTACCGGCATCCCCGCGTATCCGGCCGCCGAGATCACCAGCCAACGCTCACAAACCACAACCACCAACAATGAAAGTGAGGCACCCAGTATGGGCAACGACAACGAACAGCGCGACGTGAACGAACGCTTGGAGGCGTTCGGGGAGGAACTGCGAGGCATCAAGGCCACCGTGGCCGCCGGCATCCAGACCACCCCGCCGGCCGAGCTGGGCGGAGAGTTCCGCACCGCCGGCGACTATCTCAAGGCGCTGAGCGACGAACGCAATGCCGACCACGCGGCCGCCATCGACCTTATGCGCCAGACACGAGATCAGATCGTCACCGGCGACACCGGCAACACCGTGACATGGATTGCCGACGACTTGCGCCTGATCGAACAGCGCCGCAAGGTGACGAACATCCTCACCCGCGACACGCTGCCGGCCACCGGTATGAGCATGGAATACAACGTGGTGAGCGAGGACTCCACGGCCGTGGACAAGCAGACCGCCGAGGGCGCGGCCCTGACCTTCGGCAAGGTGAAGTTCGGCACCAAGACCGCCGACATCAACACTTATGGTGGCTACACCACGCTTTCGCGCCAGACCATCGAGCGCAGCACCACCCCCATGCTCAACACGGCGCTGAAGGCCCTGAACAACGCCTACGCGAAGTCCACCGAAAACGCCGTGCGCACCTACCTGTACGACCTCATCAAGTCCCAGCGCGACGCGGCCGACAACCCGAACAACATCACGGCCCCGGCCGCTTTGAACGACATGACGACAGACCAGTGGGCCGGCCTTATCCTTGACGCCGCCGAGGTGATGGACGATAGGAACGCGGCCATGACCCGTCTGGGCGTTTCCAAGGACGTGGCGCTGGCCCTTATCAAGCTCAAGGACTCGGGCAACCGGTTCATGGACATTTCCGGCAAGGGGTCGGATACCATCGGCGCTTTCGACGTCACCGGCGTGGTTGGCGACCTCATGCGCGTGCCGGTGTACTTGCTGCCGAAGGCCCCGACCGGCACCGCCGCATTCATTGACCCGACCGCCGTCACCGTGTGGGAGAGCGGCGGCCCCACCCAGCTTTCCAACACCGACCCCGTGAACATCGTGGACAACTATTCGGTGTACGGGTACATGGCCGTGGCCGCGACCTTCACCGACGGCCTGTTGCCTGTCAAGTTCGCTGCCGCATGATGTGCCGCATGAACGACGAACAGTTGTTGGCCCAGCTGCGCAACGAAGTGAGCGTGCCAAGCGGTGACGATGAACGCTTGGCCGCGAAGCTGGCCGCCGCCAAGGCGTATGTGGCAAGCGCCGTGGGCGCGGCGTCCATCAAGGACGAAGTGCTGGCCGATTGCATCGTGAGTTGTGCTGCGGATCTGTACAACAGCCGCGACGCAAGGCTGGGCGTCATGAGCGTGGGCGACGGCACGCTGGAACCGTTCAGGGTCAGCAGCGACCCGTTGCGCTCGGTGTGGCCGAAACTCAACGCGGCCGGCATCCTGACCGGGAGCGTGGTGATCGCATGAGCAGCCAAGTAACACGAGAGCGCGAAGCCCTTATGGACATGCTGACGGACGCCATGGGCGACCTCGCTTGCGTCGTCACCATCGACGCGCAGGACGCCCGCCCGTTGCCAGGCAGAATAGCGGTGCTGATAGACCCGCCGGAACTCACGTTCGAGGGCTGGCATATGCAAACCATCACTTGGACGGTGAACCTCATAGCCGGCACCATGGCCACGCAGACGCTCGCCTTGGACCTGTTGACCGACGGCGTGCAACGCTTGCACGACCGCCAGGTGAACTTGCGGGACGCGAAACCAAGCACGTTCAACCTGACCGGAGTGGGCAGCCTGGCCGCCTACACCATAACCCTCAACCCGTTGGATTAGAAAGGACACAATCATGACTGGAAAGATCCGCACGCTCGGCCCCGGCATCTTCAAAATCACCGACACCGAAAATGGCAGGGACTTCAGCGCCGACCTGACCAAGGCGCAGCTGAATCCGTCGAACAGCAGCGACGACCCGACCACCTACCTCGACGGGTCCGAAGAGACCAACACGACCACCACGTGGACGTTCGAGGGCACCGTGGGCGACGACTTCAGCGAGGACGGTCTGGCCGTCTGGCTCTTCGACCACAAGGGCGAGACGCTGCCGGCCCAGTTCGTCCCGAACACGAACGGCAAGATCCAGTGGACCTTCAACGTCACCATCGCGCCAATCGCCATCGGCGGCGACGTCAAATCGAAGAACACGAACGATCTGAGCTTCGCCGTCACGAACGTCGCCCACGCACCGTACACGGGCAAGTGATGGCCGGCAAGGCATTGATGGTCGTCGGCCAGAAACGCTTCGTGCAGACGATGCGCAAGGCCGGCGCGGACATGGACGACCTGAAGGAAGTGAACCGCGAGGCCGCGCAGATCGCACTGCCCGCCGTCCGCAACCTCGCCCCACGAGGCAAGACCGGCCGGCTGGCCGGCAGCCTGCGTGTCGGAGCGACGAAACGCGCCGGCGTCATCCGCGCCGGCCGCAAGGCCGTACCATACGCGGGCCCAATCAATTACGGCTGGCCGAAACGGCACATCCGGCCACGGCTCTTCGTCAACAACGGCGTCGCCTCCACCGAGAGCCAATGGCAAAAGGTCTACAAGGACTTCATCGACAAGACACTGAACCAAGTGAAAGGAAAATGACATGGCAACCACCCGCATCACCTACACGGACGGGACCAGCGAGCTTGTGCCGATCACGATGCGCGCGACATGCAAGGCCGAGGCGCACGCCATCGAGGCCGGCTGGGGGCCAATCACCCAATCCCCCGTCCGTTCCGGCGCGTACGCGGCCTACGCGGCCCTGCGCATGGCCGGCCACAATCTGCCTGATTTCGAGCATTGGCTGGACACCGTGGCGTCCTTCGACCTCGCGGCCGCGAGGGAGGAGCCGGGAGAGGGAAACCCTACGGACTAGCCGCGTGGCCCCAAGACTCGCTCGGCCGTCTCTCGTTCCTCCTGGCAAGCCGTTTCGGCGGCACGCCATGGCAGTGGAGGAATGAGGCCGACGAATTGGATTGGGGCACCGGACTGGCCGAACTGCTCAAGGAAGCGGAAGAAACACGGAAGGAGTGAACCATGGCGCACAGCGCGATCATGAGCGTGCGCATCACCGGCAACGCCGATGATGCCGTCAAGGCGTTCGAGAAGACCACCACGAAGGCGGCCGCTTTCGGCAGCGCCATCGGCGGATTGGCCGTCAAGGGCGTGACCGCGCTGTGGGACACGGTGAAGGGCTTCGCCGGCGACGTGGTGAACATGTCGGACAGCACCGACAAGTTCATGAACACCATGAGCTTCGCCGGCATCGACACCAAAGCCGTGCAGGCAGCAGCGAAGGAAACACGCAAATACGCCGACGCCACCGTGTACGGCCTCGATGATATCCAGAACACCACCGCGCAGCTCGCGGCAAACGGCATCGGCAACTACATGGAACTGACCGAGGCGGCCGGCAACCTCAACGCGGTGGCCGGAGGCAACGCCGACAGTTTCAAAAGCGTCGCGATGATGCTCACGCAGACCGCCGGCGCGGGAAAATTGACCACCGAGAACTGGAACCAGCTTGCCGACGCCATTCCGGGCGCGTCCGGCAAACTCCAGGAGGCGCTGCTGAAGAACGGCGCGTACACGGGCAACTTCCGCGACGCCATGTCCAAGGGCGAGATCACCGCAGACGAGTTCAACAAGGCGCTCATGGACCTCGGCATGACCGACGTGGCGAAACAGGCCGCGACATCGACCAGCACCATCGAGGGAGCCATGGGAAACCTCGAAGCAGCCGTGACCGGAGGTCTGACCGACGCGTTCAACCTGTTCAAACCGGCCGTGACCGGCGGCATCAACGCGGCCGCGACGGCAGTCACAAACCTCGCGCAGACCGGCACGCAGGGATTGCAGACGTTCTTCGCACAGGTCAAGGACACCGGGGCGTTCACCGCATTGCAGACGGCCGCGCAGTCGGTCGGCGGCGGCCTGCAATCATTGTGGACCGGCATCATGGCCGTCGTGGACGCGATGACCGGAGGACAACCGGCCGGCGTGGCCTTCGGCAACATGCTCAACGCCGTCGCCACGGCAGCGCAGACGGTCGGCGGCTGGCTGAAGACCGCCGGCAACTGGATCAGTCAGAATCTGGATCTTGTGACCCCTCTCGTGGCAGCGGTCGGCGGCGCCGTGGCGGCCGTCACCGCCGTGACCACGGCCATGCAGCTGGCCGCTGCCGCGCAGGCGCTGCTCAACGCGGTCATGGCCGCGAACCCGATCATGCTGGTCATCACGCTCATCGCAGCGCTCGTGGCCGGACTCACCTACTTCTTCACCTGCACCAATACCGGCAAGGCCGTGTGGTCGAGCTTCACCAATTTCATCGCCGGATGCGTCTCGGGCATCCTCGGATGGTTCAGCGGCCTCGGCAGCTCCATCGGCGGGGCCTTCAACAGCGCGGCGAACAGCGCGAAAAACACTTGGAACGGCGTCGTCTCATGGTTCCGTGGCATCCCGGGCACAATCGGCGGCTTCTTCTCCGGAGCCGGCACACTGCTCTACAACGCCGGCGCAAGCATCATCAGCGGATTCCTCAACGGCCTCAAATCGATGTGGAGCAACGTGACCGGCTGGATCAGCGGCATCGGCGACTGGATCAAGGCCCACAAGGGCCCGGTCAGCTACGACCGTCGCCTGCTCATCCCCGCCGGCCAGGCCATCATGACCGGTTTCGCCCAGGGCCTCAACACCGGGTTCGACAACAGTGTTGAAACCGCTATCAGCCGCGCCAACCGCAGACTTGCGGCCATGCCCCTCAACCTCTCCGCCCAGGGCAACACGGCCACGCCAGCCGTGGTCAACACCTGGAACGTGGAGATCAACGGCGAGGTCATCGACAAGGACGGCACCGCCAAGGCCATCAAACGGCTCCTGGCCGACTACGACGCAAGGAGGTCATGATGCAGCAGTGCTTCATGTTCATCGACACCGGCAACGGCTGGACACCCGTCAACGACTCAGCCAAGGACATCGCGGCCCTCGACTCGTTCACCATCGACTGGGGAAGCGACGGCATCGACGAACAGCCCGAACCTGCCGTGATGTCGTTCACCCTCCGCGACCGCACCGGACGGCTCGCAGGCCAGGCATTGACATTGGCCGGCATGAAAGTGGTCGTCCAATTCTCCAACCAGCCGCGATGGATGGACCTGACGCCAGCGATGGGCGTCTGGCGCGATCTGCGCATCCCCATCGACTCGCTCCACAAGACGTATTCGCCAGACTCGCCAGACTCGCCAGACTCGCCATCCGAAACAATGTTCGCCGGCAGCGTGTCCACCGGCGGCAGCATCGAACCGGCCAGCGACGGCGGGTGGCTGCTCAAACTCTCCGCCACATCGAGGATGGCCGTATGGAAACGCCTGCAATCACAAGGACCGACAGACACGGCCGCGAAATGGAACGGCGCGCACTGGATAGGCACGCCATCCGCACGCCTCGCGGAGATGAACCGCAGGGCCTCGGCGCAGGGAGCGCCGGAAGCCCAACTGGACGGGCTCGCCCTGCCGTCAAGCGTCGCACCATACACGTCATCCGACCACCCATCGCAGCTCGACCTGCTGCACCGGCTCACCGTCGGGCCACGACTCCCTCAATGGCACGAAGTCTACGACGGCGCGGCATCCACCATCAGGCCGCTGTTCCTCGCCGACCCGATCGCCGTGCATCTGTCAACCGATGGCCGACTCAACGTCCTCACCGACGGAGAGACACGATACGCGCTCTCGGCGGCCGACATCGAGGCATCGACGGATCTGAGCATCACCGAACCTTTGACACAGGTGGTCATCAACGCGAAACGCGTCAAATCGGACAACGGCAAGCTCTCGTTCGATGACGTGGAGATCACGATGGGAGACCAGGACCGTCTTCCACCACAATTGACCGCCATGCAGAAGAGCCTCACCATCGATTCCGACATGCTTGCCGTGGACGACTCGGGCGGCGTGTGGAACAGCGGGGCCACGTCGAACGTCAGTGACACCGACCGCGCCAACATCGCGCAATGGCTCGAATCGCACGACCTGCGCATGGTACCGGAGACAGTGACGTTCAACAGCACGCGACTCGACCCGGCACGACGGCCATGGCTGTACAAGGCAAGCCCATCCGGCCCGTTCATCATCGTCAAGGCCAAGGCGTCGGCCCTGACCGGCTCAGATGGCCGACCGGCCTTCACCGGCCCCATCACGACCATCGGCGGGACGCTCTCATACCGATGGCGCGACGGCAAGCCCACACTCGCCCAGGAAGCGACGCTCACGGCGCTCCGGCCGCTCCTGACGAAACGAATCACATGGGCCGACCTGCCATCCGGCCTCAGCTGGCAGCAGCTCGACCTGCACATCTGCGACCTCTCGATGATCCAGATCATCGACACTTCTTCGCCCACCGCCGAAAAGGAAGGAACACAATGACAGCAACAACACCAATCTACGGCCTCTCGTATCCCGAAGGCTCCGACCTCGTATCAACCGCGCCGGACTCGTTCAAGAGCATGGCCGACACGTTCGAGAAGGCGCTTGACCAAGTGGACCGGAGGACCACGCCGGAAGGCGTCAAACCGGCCGTCGCGACCACCCTCGAAGCCCTTCGGCAGATCACCGGCGTCATCGGCCAAACAGGTTTCGTCACCGGCGGCAACGACGACAACGGCCCATATGTGTGGGACGGCGCGCAATGGGTCAAGACCAGAACCGCCGACATGCCATGGAACGGCACTTGGAGACTCAACTCGCGGATTTACACCGGACGCAAATGGGTGGACGGCCGCCGCATCTGCATGCAGGTCCGAGAATACAAGAACCTGGCCAACAACTCGCGCACCCCACCGGGCTTCAGCATCTACAGCCTACTGGACTACCGCGTCATCACCCAAGGAAAAGGCGGCACGCCCCAACCGTTCCTTGTCACCGACACCTACTGGCATTCAGAAGTCACGGTCACACCATCCGAGATCATCGTACGCAAAGGCGAATCGAACACGAGCGCGATCAACGTCTGGATCGTCTACATCTACACGGAGCCCGACGCGTGACGGATCTCATCATCGCCATCGTCGGCGCGGTCGGCGCGGTAGTCGGCGCACTGGTCTCCACCCTCTCGGCCGCCGCGAAGAACAAGATGGAAGCCTACAGGCTCGCGCAGAAGATGCAGGCCGACAACCAACGCCTCTGGCAATGGAACCGGCAACTCATCGACCACATCTACCGCCGCGCCCCGCCACCGCCGCCGGAACCACCTGAAGACCTTTTCAACTAAGAACGGAGCCAACATGAGCGACATCATCTGGAAAGGAAGCCCGAACCACTACGTGGGCCGCAACGGCTACGGCGTCACGCACATCACTTTGCACATCATGGTCGGATACCTGGCCGGCACCGATTCCACGTTCGCCAGCCAGTCAAGCCGTGCCTCGGCCCACTACGGCGTCGGCGCGACCGGAGAGATCCACCAATACGTGTCGGAGCTCGACGGCAGCTATTCCGACGCGAACTACGCATCGAACAATTCGACCATCAGCATCGAGCACGAAGGAGGAATGGCCAACGGTGCGGTCTGCACCCAGGAGTGCATCGACGCAAGCGCGCGCCTCTGCGCCGACATCGCGCGCAGGTACGGGTGGACGAAACTGTGGCACGACGGGCTGAAAGGCAATGTCTGGCTACACCGGGAGATCCCAGGCACAGACCACCTCGCCTGCCCAGACCTCGCGCCAAACGGCCTGCCATACAAGCAGATCATCGACAAAGCAAATCAGATACTCGAAGGAGGCTCCATGTCAAACGCAGGAGACGAAGTATGGAACTGGGCCTACAAGCCCAACGGAAAGAACGCCACACCGGGCGGCAACATGTACAACCTGCTCAACTACGAACTACCAAAACGCATCAGAGACAGCATCATGCAATACAGCTACAAGGGATCGGCACCGGGCGGCAACATCTACAACACAATCTGCTTCGAGATCCCAGGAATGCTGAAGCATCTCACCAAGACCATCGAGACGCAGCAGCAGCAGATCAGCGAATTGTCCGAAAAAATCAGCAAGCTGGAAGGAACCACGAAATGACCGACACGACGGAAAACCGACTACCAGCGACCAGCACAACGGAAGTAACCGTGATGCCGGTCTCCGCGCAGATACAGGCCGCCACCGATGACGACGCCGAGACCACGACGCCGAGAATCGACGGCGGCACAATATCCAGATTCCTCGTGCTGCTCCTTGCGCTTGTCAACCAGGCACTGACCATGTTCGGCCATCCGGTGCTCAACATCGATGACACGACCATCACGCAGCTCGTAAGCCTCGCATGGACAGCCGGCAGCGCCATCTGGTGCTACTGGAAGGACAACGACGTGACGAAGCAGGCTCGCACCAAGAAAGCACGGCTCTCGGCACGCCACGCGGCCTAAACGTCAAGTCTGACGGCCGCCGTTGCCTCTCGTAGACGGCCGTCGGGCATGGCCACGTAATGCTCCGTGGTCTCCACAGACTCATGGCCTAGAAGTTCCGCGACAACAAACAGGTCGTGTGTGGCGGCGTAGGCCGTGGTAGCGAAACGGTGCCGCAACGTGTGCGCGGCATAGCCGGCCGGCAACAAATGGCTGACATGGTCTCCGATATAGGATTCCTCGACATGGCCTCCGAACCGGCCGGGGAAAAGATAGCCTCGCGCGTCCATGACGGCCGTCGCCAGGTCATCCGGCAACGGCACTATACGCTGCTTGTCTCCCTTGCCGCGCACGATCAACGAATGGCCGATACTGTCTGCCACCACGTCATCGCTGTGCACGGCGGCTATCTCGCCACGTCTCAGTCCGCACTCCGCGCCGAGACGGATCATGAGCCGTTCCGACGGCGTGGCCATCTCCATCGCCGCGCGAATGTATTTGTCTGGGCATGGCCGCGGATGCGCGCGCGGCTTCTTCACTCGCGGCACATCGAGACTCGGATCGTCGTTCCGTCTGCCGCTCTTGCGCAGCCAACGGAAAAACGACGCTATCGTGTTCCGGTACGCCTTGAGGGTCTCCGGTTTCCATTGCTGTTCCGCGAACACATGCACGATGCGTTCCGTGGCCACGTCTTCGGGACCATCTGGCATGAGCAGTGTCGCTAGATGCACCATCTTGTATCGACGGCTTTTGATTGTCTGTGCTGATAGGCCGGCCGCCTTGAGGGTGTCAGTCCACCCGTTGATGCTTTCGCGCCATGGGACCGGAGCGCTGATTCTGTTCCTCATGATCCATCATGCACCCCTGGCTTTAAGCGGTTAAAATGAGCTCGGATAAGCTCAGAAGCCCCATGGATTTGAACCTTGGACCTCTGGTATCCCCAGAGGTCCAAGGTTCAAATCCATGCCCCGCTACCAATTGAAACCGGAAACCTTTTGGTTTCCGGTTTTTTGTTTTTCTAGGACGTCTCGCTCCTTTTATATAAAGTCCCCATACATATCGAACGCAACCGACGCGCACAACGTATGGTCATGCCGCTGTAGCCTTCATAATCGAACATAATCGCAAATCATGTATTAAAACGCTTTACCAAAAGTATTTGAAGAAAGCACTTGTAGCCACATCGCCGTAATCGTTACGAAAAGGGAAATCACAAAAAGAACACAACTACCTCTATAATCGGCTATATGAATGAAGCAACATCATCAAGCGCGACACCGCGCACAAAGGCAACAGCAAAGACAACAGCTAAAGCAGCGGCCACAAAGACAACGAGGACAGCCGCGAAATCAACCGCGAAGACGACAACCAAAAAACCAACCACCAAGCGCACTTCCAAGCCGAAAACCGCAACGAAGCGAACCGTCGGCGAAACTCCAGCACCTATCATCAACCGCACCAGCCCGGAACAGTTCGGCCGCGTAAACGTTCTTGACATCACTCCGTCCGCCGAAAACGGCCTGTACCCGGCCCGCGTGGAGCTTGGCGAGGCATTCAAGGTCACCGCGCAGGTGTTCATCGAAGGCCGCACCAAGGCCGGCGCCACCGTGTCCGTGCGCAACACGCGCGGCACCGAGAAGGGCCGCTTCCCGATGATCTGCACCAACCCCGGCCTGGACCGCTGGGAAGCGATGGTCAAGATCGGCGACCACAGCGACCTGAAGCCGTGGGAAGATGGCTACGCCGACGTCAAGAAGCAGCTCGGCGAATGGCACATCGTGGTCGAAGGCTGGGAGGATACGTACGCTTCCTGGCTGCACGACGCGCAAATCAAGGTCGAGGTCGGCGACGATGCGGAGAACGCGCTGGAATCCGGCGCGCAGCTGCTGGAACGTTGGGCTGGCGCACGCGATTCCAAGCTGACCGCCGACGACAAGAAGACGCTGCGCGAAGCGGCGAAGACCGTTGCCGACAAGTCGCTCGACGCGACCGCGCGTCTTGCCGCAGCGACCACCGACGCAATCGCAAGCCTGCATGAAACCAATCCGCTGCGCGACGGCCTGAGCGCGTCGAATCCGCAGCGCTTCCGCGTGGAGCGTCCGAAGTCGAGCTTCGCCGCATGGTACCAGTTCTTCCCGCGTTCCGAAGGCGCGTATTTCGACGCCGACGGCAAGATCGTGCAGGGCACGCTGAAGACGGCGCTGTCCGGCCTCGACCGCGCGAAGGCCGAAGGCTTCGACATCGTGTACCTGCCGCCGATCTTCCCGATTGGCGTGACCAACCGCAAGGGCCGCAACAATTCGCTGGTGGCCGGACCGTTCGACCCGGGCTCCCCGTTCGGCATCGGCTCCGAGCTGGGCGGCCACGACACCGTCGACCCGCTGCTCGGCACCATGGACGATTTCAAGGCGTTCTGCGATTACGCGCACAAGCTGGGTATCGAAGTGGCGCTCGACTTCGCGCTGCAGTGCTCGCCTGACCACCCGTGGGTCAAACAGCATCCGAACTGGTTCCGCACCAAGCCGGACGGAACGATCGCATTCGCCGAGAATCCGCCGAAGAAGTACCAGGACATCTATCCGATCGATTTCAACGCCGACATGGAAGGCATCGAGGCCGAGGTTGAACGCATCATGGACCTGTGGGTCAAGGCTGGTGTGACGATCTTCCGTGTGGACAATCCGCATACCAAGCCGGTGCGTTTCTGGCAGGACGTGATCGCCGCCGTGACGAAGAAGCATCCGGAGACGCTGTTCCTGGCCGAGGCGTTCACCCGTCCGGGCATGATGCGCGCGCTGAGCTATGCCGGCTTCACGCAGTCGCACTGCTACTTCCCGTGGCGCAACACCAAGGAGGAGCTTGAGGAGTATTTGGAGGAGACCAACGGCGACGGTGGTTTCTACCAGCACAACACCTTCTGGCCGTCCACGCCGGATATCATGACCGCCTACCTGCGCGACAACGGTATCGCCGGTCACGCGGTGCGCGCGGTGCTCGCCGCGATGGGCTCTCCGAGCTGGGGCATCTACAACGGCTATGAGCTGATCGAGAACAAGCAGCGTCCGGGCTTCGAAGAGCAGATCGACAACGAGAAGTACGAAGTCAAGGTGCGCGATTGGGACGAGGCCGACAAGTACGGCATCTCCGAGCTGCTCACCTCGCTCAACAAAATCCGTTCCGAGCATCCGGCATGCCGCAGCTACCACAACCTGCACGTCCTGCCGAGCGACGACGCGGGCGTGGTGGCGTTCCTGCGCCAGACCCCGGCCGAGCTTACCGGTACCGGCAAGCCGGATACGGTGATCGTGGTGGTGAACCTCGACGGCCACAACACGCACCAGTCCATCGTGCACATCGAACTGCCCGACTTCGGTTTCGCCACCGACAAGCCGCTCAAGGTGCGCGACGAGCTGACCGAACGCGAGTTCGATTGGGGCTGGGACAACTACGTCTCACTGGCACCGTGGGCCGACGTGGCGCACGTGCTGACGGTGGTCGAGGACTGAGTGAGTTTGGGTGCTAGGCACTCTGCCTAGCACCCAGCCAGCGCAAAACACATAGATCAAGGGCGGGTTGAAGACGTTTCTCACGTTTTCAACCCGGCTTTGTGCATTCCGTAGGTGGTTTTTTTGATTCCGTAGGTGCTCTCCGGTCAATCCACGCAAACAGAATGGCTGAAATCAAGCCTTTTTGCCGCAGGGATACCAGAGCCAACCACCTACGGAAGAGCAAAACCACCTACGGAATTGTTCTTCCAACGTTCCAAGGCAGGATAGTCAATCACAATCGGCCAAAAAGATGTTGACCAGCGAGCGCATCACGCCTTATCTCCCCAGCACTGAGCACCATTCATATAGGTATCCGGAAAATGGTGCCGATATGGCGCGAAAGCGGGTATTCTAAGTAACGAACTACTGCTGATCATTCGATCAAGGAGAAAACAATGGCAGAAACCTTCAACGTCGTGGTGGAGATCCCGCGCGGCTCCAAGAACAAGTACGAAGTGGACCACGAGACCGGTCGCGTGTTCCTGGACCGCACCCTGTTCACCTCCATGGGCTACCCGGATGACTACGGCTACATCGACGGCACCCTGGGCGAGGACGGCGATCCGCTCGACGCTCTCGTCATGATCCCGAACTCCGTGTTCCCGGGCTGCGTGGTGGAATGCCGCGCCGTCGGCCTGTACCACATGGTCGACGAGGCCGGTGGAGACGACAAGGTGCTGTGCGTGCCGGCCGACGTCCGTTTCGACGACATCAAGGACGTCGATGACGTATCCGAGTACCACAAGGCTGAAATCAAGCACTTCTTCGAGCAGTACAAGGCTCTGGAGCCGGGCAAGGAAGTCCTGCCGGGCGACTACTGGACCGGTGCCGCCAAGGCCGAGGAGGAAATCGTCGCAGCCCGCAAGCGCCTCGCTGATAGCGAGAAGTGATCGCTTCTCCCCTTTTTATGTCAAAGCCCACTGCCCCCGACAGTGGGCTTTTTCTCTTTTCCAGCCAGTGGAGGCCAGGTGCCGTTGCGGGGAGTCCAACGGACCAAAGCGTCCGATTTCTTCGTACCGCGGTATAGTGGTCTCTTGTAATTTTCGGCATGCGAACAGTATTCGCTGAATTCAAAGCCCGCTGGACGTCACATATCACATCCGCGTGCGGCAGTTCTGTGTCGGTACTCCTAGGCGTAGGCGGAACGCAATCCGTCGAGGCCCATCCCGTGGGGAGACCGGCGGGATGAACCTTTTCACCAGCTATGCTCATTCAGATTCTGCTCATTGGCGTTTCCGTGTCCATGGACGCGTTCGCCGTCTCCATCGGCAAAGGCCTGACCGTCAAGAAGCTGCGCGGTCTGGACGCGCTCAAAACCGCCCTGTGGTTCGGCGGATTCCAGGCGCTGTTCCCGCTGCTGGGCTATTTCGCGGCCAGCACGTTCAGCAAATACGTGACCGCCGTGGACCATTGGATCATTTTCGGCCTACTCGCTCTGATCGGCGGCAATATGGTACGCGAGGCGTTCGAAGAGGACGAGGAGAACGCCAAGGAAACCCCTGAATTCGATTGGAAGCACATGCTGCCGCTCGCCGTGGCCTGCAGCATCGACGCCTTCGCCGTCGGCGTGAGCTTCGCTTTCATGACGCTCAACATCTGGCTGTCGGTGGTCATCATCGGCATCACCACCGGCCTGTTCTCCGCGGCCGGCCTGTATATCGGCCGCGCGTTCGGCTCGCGGTGGCAGAAGCCCGCGCAGATCGCCGGCGGCATCGTGCTGATTCTTATCGGCGTGAAGGTGCTGTTCGAGCATCTCGGATTCCTCGGTTGACTGCCAATCCAACATAATAAAAGCCCGTAATCATTGCGATTACGGGCTTTGTCATTAGAACAGCCGTTTACAGCACGACGATGGCGAGCGCCGCCAGACCGACTGCGAGACCGGTCAGCATGACCGGCAGCAGTGCGAGGCCGATCCACGGCGAACGCGCATCCGGCTCGGGGTCGGCGTCGCGGTGCCAGAAGTACGAGCACACGGTGAGCGCCACGGCCACCAATACCGTCACGATCGCGGCGACGACCCATGTCGTGGTCACGTTGCTGAACATGTCCACCGTGGCTCCGGAGGCAGCGGACATGGCGGCGGCCCTGGAATGCGTTGTCGGCAGGAGCACCGGCAGGAAGCACCAGCCCGCGCTGGCGATCATGGCGACGCCTTCGACCACGCTGTGCGACAGCGAGCGGATCAGGTGCGTGCGGTTTTCGCGGGCCATCTGCCGGCCGAAGGATACGATGATCAGCACGATCAGCAGTCCGCCCACGCCGGCGATCCACGCTTCCTCCATGGAGAAGCTTTTGCCGCCATCCAGGCCGGCGGGGAAGATCACATTGCCCAGCATCACGGTCGTGGCGCAGATCGCCGACAGCAGGCCTGCGATCGCGGCGATCACATGGCCGGCGACGCCGTCGCGGAACGGACTGAACACCACCAGCAGCACGACCATCGCCAGCGAGGCGATGATCGTGAACGGAACCGCGGCCGGTTTGGCGGCGTCGCCGTACATCATGCCGGGAACCAATGCGAGCGCCACCAGCACCACGTATGCGATGATCTGAATCGCCAGGACCTTGGCAAAAGCGACTTTCCGCGTGGCTTCCTGGGCGGTGGCCTTCTCAGCGGTCATCTCGGACCCCCTTTTCATATTGTGGTCATTCCGTATGCAATATGAATAAATGTAGCCGTAAGTGTCCACATACTTCGGTTACAATCGAGGAAACGCCGATAACACATACCGAGTGTACAATCGCGGCATCAGTTATAGGGAACATGAGGGAGCTGACGTGACGGATCTTACGCTTATGACGTTCGCTAGCGACCCGGCCACCGTTCTTCCCTCGCTGGCGTTGCTGTCCCACCGCGTGCGCGTTCTGCCGATGGATGCGGCGAGCTTGGTGAAGATGCCGGAGAACACCATTCTGTTTCTTGATGCGCGTGACGATTTGGCCACCGCGAAAACGCTGTGCCGCCTGATTCACGCGTCCGGACTGTCCACGCCGATTGTGCTGATTCTCACCGAGGGTGGTTTCACCGTGGTGAATTCGCAGTGGGACATCGCCGATGTGGTGGTGGCCTCCGCTTCCCCCGCCGAAGTGGAGGGGCGTCTGCGTCTGGTGTCCGAACGGGGCAATGCGCCGGCCAGCACGGCCGCTAGCACCGGCGAGCAGGGCGTGCAGAACGAGGATGGTCTGATCCGTTCCGGCGATTTGGTGGTGGATACGAATGGCTATACGGCCAGTCTGCACGGCCATCCGATCGACTTGGCGTACAAGGAGTTCGAGCTGCTCAAGTATCTGGTGCAGCATCCGGGCCGCGTGTTCACGCGCGCGCAGCTGCTGCAGGAGGTGTGGGGCTACGACTATTACGGCGGCACCCGCACTGTGGACGTGCATATCCGTCGTCTGCGCGCCAAGCTGGGCGGCGAGTACGAGCATCTCATCGGCACCGTGCGCAACGTCGGCTATCGTTTCGATCCGCCGGAAGAGAATGAGCATGAGGCCGCGGCCAAGGATGCGGCTCACTGCGAGTCCGGCGAAAGCTGACTTTTTCTTGCGATCATTCCGTTGATGTTCGACGGGTTTCGTTTGTTTTCATTGGCCTTTCGCTGATTTTCTGTTGTTTTTTGCTGATTTTCTGTCGTTTTTTGCTGATTTTCTGTCGTTTTTTCGATGGATTTTCGCTGTTTTTGCCGATTGCGACGTTTCCGCAGGTTTCCCGCGTTCGTCCGCATGCGAGGGGTAGGCTGGGAGGCATGCCTCGGGAATCGAAGAAGGCGCGGATCGCGCGCATGCATCAGGAATACGAGCAGTTGTGCGTGGAGATTCCCGATCCGAAATGCGCGTTGAACTTCAATTCTCCTTTCGAACTGCTGGTGGCTACGGTGTTGAGCGCGCAGACCACCGACAAGCGCGTGAACATGGTCACGCCGGAACTGTTCGGTGAATATCCCGGTCCGGCGGAGCTTGCCGCCGCGAATCCCGAGCACGTCGAGGACATCATCCGCACCATCGGCTTCTTCCGTACGAAAGCGCGCAATATCATCGGGCTGTCGCATGAGTTGTGCGTGCGATTCGGGGGCGAGGTGCCGGCCGATATGGCTTCGCTGGTCAGCCTGCCGGGCGTAGGCCGCAAAACCGCGAACGTGGTGTTGGGCAACGCGTTCGGCGTGCCCGGTTTTCCTGTGGACACGCATGTGATTCGTGTGACTGGGCGATTGCGGTGGCGGTCCGACTGGGCGAGCCCCTCCCCTGACCCGGTGGCCATCGAACGTGAGGTCACCGCCTGCTTCCCTCCCGAAGAATGGACCGATCTGTCTCACCGTTTGATATTGCATGGCCGTGCCATCTGCCATGCGCGAAAACCGGATTGCGCCGACTGCCCCCTCAACGACACGTGTCCGGGCGCGTTCGCCGCGTGATTCCGACGCATGCCAGCCGCTGCGCCGGCACTCCGTCGAATCGCACCCGGCCATCGGGCGTGTAGCACGCGTCAACTAGACTCGGGTGCATGGATGAAAACGGGCGGAAACGTAATCTGAAAGCCGAGGCGACGCGCTGGCTGATCTTCTTCGGCGTCGCGATCGTGCTCAGTGTGCTGCTGTGGCTGGGACTGTCGCTGACAGGCCGCAAGAATCCCATCACATCCTTCGGCACGCTCGTCTCCGACTCGTCGGTGACCGTCGGCATCGAAGGCAATGCGCCGAAATCGCTTGACATCCGCACCGAACAAGGCACCGCCGTGGAGCAAGCGCTGCTCGGCAACGTATACGAAACGCTGGTGTCACGTAGCGAAACCAACAAGCTGCAGCCGGGAATCGCCAGCTCCTGGCAGGCTTCCGACGACGGTCTCACGTACACGTTCACGTTGAACGGCGGCATGACGTTCGCCAATGGGCACAAACTCGACTCGTCCGACGTGGTCTGGTCGCTGCAGAGCGCCGTCAACAACCATTACGTGGGAGCCGACCAGCTTGGTGATCTGAAGGAAATCACCAATCCCAATGCGAATACGGTGGTCATCACGCTCGCCAAGCCGAATCCGCGGCTGTTGCGCGCGCTGGCCGGCCGTGCAGGCGTCGTGTACGACGCGGAAAGCAAAACCAACTATGCGAAATCGGCGGTCGGATCGGGACCATTCACCGTGTCAACCGCGGACCAATCGCAAATCGTGCTGCAACGCAACGACTCGTATTGGGGCAAAAAAGCCGCATCATCGCAAGTGACGCTCTACTACTACGCCAACGAGGAATCCATGGCCGATGCCATGAAAGCCGGCAAAATCAGCATGACGCTGCCGCTGAGCGCTTCAACCGCCTCGGAACTGGGCAAAACCAACGGTATTACCGCGGACAGCGGCATCAGCTTCGACAAGGTGATGCTCGCGTTCAACAACGACAACAACAGCCCCTTCTCCGACGAGCAGATCCGCAAGATGACGCGATACGCCATCGATGCGAAGACCATCGCCAAGAACGCGCCCGACGCGTACGCGCCGCTAGGAGGGCCGATCAGCCCGCTGGAAGACGGGTATGAGGACCTGAGCGGACTGTACTCCTACAACCTCGAACAGGGGCAACGGATGCGCACGTATTTCGGAGTGAACTACATCGCGCCAATCGACATTCTGGTGCCGAAGGAATACGAAAGCATCGGCAACGACGTGAAAACCGCCATCGAAAACCTCAACATCAACACCAATCTGGAAGTGCTCGATTCCGCCGCGGACGTGACGGAACGCATGAACGCCGGCACCTATAACATCGCGCTGACCACCATGAGCGACGAAGGTGACGCAAGCGTCTTCGACAACGGCCAGTCCGTGTTCCATTTCGAGAACGGCGACGCACAGCAGGCTTACGCCAATGCCATGGCCGCGACCAACGACAACGATTATCAGGCCCGCATGCGCGATTACGCGCGCGCCGTCAGCGAGAACGCGGCCAGCGACTGGCTGTACACGCGCAAGAACTTCCTTGCCGTTTCCGATGGGCTGCAGGGGTATCCGAAGAATCTGACCGACCGTCTGCTGCCGTTGAACAGATTGACGCTGCACTGATTTTTCCACGGTTTTTTATGTGGATTTTCCGCGATTTGCCTGCGATTCCGGCATTCGGTTCGATAGGCGCTGATACGACGGCAGTTGTCACATTCGCTTTCTAGACTAGCGACTATGACTGAAAGCCAAGATAACACCATCAACGCGAACCTCACGCCGCTGCCCGACAAGGTCGGCGTGGACGGTCTCGAAGACAAGTGGCGCGGAGTCTGGGACGAGAGCGGAGTCTACAAGTTCCAGGGCACCCGCGACCGTAAGGCCGTCTATTCCATCGATACCCCGCCGCCCACCGTTTCGGGCCACCTGCACGTCGGCCACGTGTTCTCCTACACGCACACCGATGTGATCGCACGTTTCAAGCGCATGAACGGCTACGACGTGTTCTACCCGATGGGCTGGGACGACAACGGCCTGCCGACCGAACGCCGTGTGCAGAACTATTACGGCGTGCGCGTGGATACGTCCCTGAAGTACGATCCGAATTTCGTGCCGCCGTTCGAGGGTACGGACGGCAAGAAGATCGACGCCAAGGACCAGGTGCCGATCTCCCGTAAGAACTTCATCGAGCTGTGCGAGAAGCTCACCGCCCAGGACGAGAAGCAGTTCGAGGCGCTGTGGCGCTCCCTCGGCCTGTCCATCGACTGGTCGCAGACCTACCACACCATCGGCGAGCATCCGCAGCGCGTGGCCCAGAAGGCGTTCCTGCGCAACCTGGCCCGTGGCGAAGCGTATCAGAAGGACGCTCCGGGTCTGTGGGACGTGACGTTCCAGACCGCAGTGGCCCAGGCCGAACTGGAATCGCGCGAATATCCGGGCTTCTACCACAAGGTGGCGTTCCGTTTCGAAGACGGCACCCCGATCTACATCGAGACCACCCGTCCGGAACTGCTGGCCGCCTGCGGCGCGCTGATCGCGCACCCGGACGACGAGCGTTACAAGCAGTATTTCGGCCAGTACGTCTACTCCCCGCTGTTCCACGTGAAGGTGCCGATTCTGGCGCATAAGGCGGCGGAAATGGACAAGGGCGCCGGCATCGCCATGTGCTGTACGTTCGGCGACGTCACCGACGTCGAATGGTGGCGCGACCTGAACCTGCCGCTGCGTTCCATCATCCAGCGCAACGGCCGCATCGTCATGGACACCCCGGATTGGATCGAATCCGAGGAAGGCAAGCGCATCTTCCAGGAAACCGCCGGCAAGACCACGTTCTCCGCACGTAAGATCATCGTCGACGAGCTGCGCGCTGCCGGCGATCTGGACGGCGAGCCGACCCCGACCAAGCGTATGACGAACTTCTACGAGAAGGGCGACAAGCCGCTCGAAATCGTCACCTCCCGCCAGTGGTACCTGAAGAACGGCGGCACCGACGAGAAGCTGAACGCCGAGCTCATCGCGCGCGGCAAGGAGCTGAACTTCCACCCGGACTTCATGCGCGTGCGCTACGAAAATTGGGTGCACGGCCTCAACGGCGACTGGCTGATCTCCCGCCAGCGCTTCTTCGGCGTTCCGTTCCCGCTGTGGTACCCGGTGAAGGAGGATGGCACCCCGGATTACGACCATCCGATCACCCCGAGCGAGGACCGTCTGCCGATCGATCCGACCGACGATGTGCCGGAAGGCTACACCGAGGACCAGCGTGACGTGCCGGGCGGCTTCACCGCCGAGCCGGACATCATGGACACCTGGGCCACCTCGTCGCTCACCCCGCAGATCGTGACCCGCTGGGAGGAACCGGGCGAGGAGAACCAGGCGATCTTCAATGCCACCTTCCCGATGGATCTGCGTCCGCAGGGCCAGGACATCATCCGCACCTGGCTGTTCTCCACCATGGATCGCGCGCATCTCGAGAACAAGTGCCTGCCGTGGGCCAACACCACGCTGTCGGGCTGGATCCTCGATCCGGACCACAAGAAGATGTCGAAGTCCAAGGGCAACGTGGTCGTGCCGGACAAGCCGATCAAACAGTTCGGCGCCGACGCGGTGCGTTACTGGGCCGCCGCCGCACGTCTGGGCCTGGACGCCACGTACGACGAAGGCCAGATGAAGATCGGCCGTCGTCTTGCCATCAAGCTGCTCAACGCCACCAAGTTCGCGCTAGCCATCGGCCGTGAGGACGAGAACCATCACGTGGGCGCTCCGGCAGTCGCCGCATGGAACCCGGCCGACGTGACCGAGCCGATCGACCGTTCCGCGATGTCCAAGATGGCCGCCGTGGTCCGCGAAGCCACCGACGATCTCAACAACTACGAGCATTCCAAGGCTCTGGAAGTCATCGAGAACTACTTCTGGCAGTTCTGCGACGACTACATCGAGCTGGTCAAGAACCGCGCCTACGGCACCGCCGATTCCACCGGCAACGTGCCGAGCGAGGCCGCGGTGAAGTCCGCACGCACCACGCTGGGCCTGGGTCTTGATGCGTTCGCGCGCCTGCTCGCCCCGTACCTGCCGTACGCCACCGAAGAGGTGTGGAGCTGGATGCATGAGGGCGAGGGCTCCGTGCACCGCGCCGCATGGCCTGTGGCCGACGTGTACGCGGCCGCCGCCGGCGACGCATCCGCCGATCTGCTTGCTCATGCCGGTGAGGCTCTGGCCGCGCTGCGTGGCATCAAGTCGAAGGCCAAGGTTTCGATGAAGACCCCGATCTTGTCTGTGACGCTTGCCGTTGCCGACGATGTGCGCGGGTCCATCGAGGCCGCGCTGGGCGATATCGCCGAAGCTGGTCGCGTGACCGGACCGATCGCCTTCACCGCACCGGCTGCCGCCGAGGGTGAGAACGAGGCCGCCGATGTGACGGTCGCCGAAAGCGAGCTAGGCGAACCGCCGGCCAAGAAACCGAAGAAGTGAGTCTCTGAGGTGAGCCGCCAGCGGCTTTTGTAGCGCAGCCGCTCACTTCACCCACATACGAGGGGCCTTTCCTTTGCATGAAGGAGAGGCCCCTCGTATATCCCGTCACTGTCTGCAACTAACCGTGCCCCCTTTTGCTCATATTCAGTCAAAATCGCGGGAAAAATGCTTTCGTGAGCGAAAAGGGGTATAAATCGCAGGCAAAACGGTCGAAATCATATCCCCTTTTGCTCACGTCCGTGCAGAATCGCCCTAAATCGCAAGACGTGCGCGCATAGAACCGTCCTTATCCCGTTCTCGGCTGTTCTCAGCGTACATTCCTGCCCCTGCGCACAAACCCGTACGCGAAAAATGGTTTTTATGGGCGTAATCTCAACGAATGCACAAGCGGAGGCGGAAATCGCAATCAAAAACCCCGAAACGTACCACGTAAGCGACGGAGCACTATCGGATTTAGCGCATCGCACAAACCGCGTGCTCTACAGCACCGGAACGGACAGGAGGTACTGCGGGCCAGCGGACGAATTTCCGGAACCGTTCCCACCCAATCCAGCCTGCAGCGCATCGTCGAAAACTTCCGCAGCGGCGGCCAATTCGACCGTCTCGTCAATCAAATCGCCATTATCCGGCGTGAAACCGGTTTTCGCCAAGCCATAGCCGGTAATTGGTAGCGAGCTGGCGGACGAATCCGCCGAACCGTCGGACGAATCGCCACCGCTGTTCTTCGAAGAGCCGTCCACTCCCCCGACTTTCGCCACATTCTTCGACGTGGTGTCCGCTGCGGCGCCGAACGACGGGCGTAGTCCGCCCGCGTAGCTCATCACATCATCCATGCTGATGGCGTTCTTGTCATCGACCAAGCTGGTCGAATCGGCGGTGTTGTTCTTCGCCTGCGCGCGTTCGGCCTTGCGTTGCGCACGGGACCGCCGTTTCTCGGCTTTCGCGCACAACGATTGGCTGGCGGAGGCGGAACGCAACGTGTCCAGCACAGAAGCGTCATCGGCAGCGCCCGATTCGGACGTGTCGTCATCCGAATCCAGCTGGTCGGCGAATCGCAGCACGATCTGGTGGAATGCGCTGGCCTGTCCGGTGTGCTCGCTGGCGTCCGCCAACGCGGTCATCGCCGCGGACACCTTGTCGGACGCGGTTTTGAGCTTCTCATTGTCTTTGATGCCGGCACGCACGTCGGCGATCGCCTGGGTTTCGTAGCTGCCAGCCGTGCCTGCGGTGGCACCCAGTTCCTTAAGCCGAGCCGTGTATGCGTCGGTGAAATCCATCGAATACGGGATCATGGCCGCGGACAGCTGCGATTGGCCGGCACTGTAGTCCTTGGAGCCGCGCTGTTGTTCCTCGCCGGCGCGCTTGGTGAGCTCGTTCACCAAGCCGGATGTGCCACGCTGTTCGATGGTGCGAATCACCTCGTCGACGGCGTCGGCCGCGCCGATATGCCGGTATGCGGCGCTCACGTCGTTGACGGCGTTGGCCAGGTCTGCCACGGATTTAGCTACGGAGGTATCGCCGTTCAGTTCGGACGCGGTGCCGAGAATGGCGGGAAGCTGTGTGGCGTTGCCGATCGAACCGGACAGATGCGTGGTGTATGAGCCCACGTACGCGTCGATGTAGCCGCCGAACGCCTGATCGTGCGCTTTGGAACGTACGGCGATGGTCTGTTTGGCAAGCGCTTTCTCGTTGTCTCTGAGCTGTTCCAGTTGGGCGATGAGCTTGCGGTTGCGTTGCGAGCCGACGTTGGTCAGACCGTCCACCAAGGTGGTTGCGCGCTTGGTCAGGTCAGGCAGTGATTGCTGAACGTTGCCTTCCACCGCGGCGATGGACAGTGAGCTCATGGTGAAGTGCTTCGCCGTCACGTAGGCGTTGAAGGTCAGGTCCTCGCCCGGTTTGCCGACCGCAGCCACCAGGGTCGAGGTGTTGTCGGATGAGACGAGCACGCCGTCATCGGCGGTCACGTCACTGCCGACGCGTCCGGGAATGGTGAAGGCGACGATTGGCGTCAGATTGGCGGTCACGTCGGGTTTCGTGGCATGCAGGGCGATGCGTATGCCGATCATGCCGGAAGCGTCGGAAACGTCGGAAACGCTTACGTCGGGCCCGTTGAGGGTGAAGGAGGCGGATATTTTCCACGGCAATGCGACAACGCCTTTGGGAACGCGTTTCGACGTGGAGGATCCGCTGTTGGTCAGGAAAAGGCGGCCTGGTTTGTCGATGGAGGTGTAGGCGCTCATCACGTCATCATGCGATGCATCGGCCGCGTACTGCCCATTCTGCCGCAAGGCCGATATCGCGTCGTTCACGCCGACTGCCGCGACGGGAGCGGCGGTGATGACGGCGACCGCGATCGCCGCGGCAAGCGGGCGTCGGGCACCGGATGGACGGTTCGCGGTGGCGTGGCGCATGCCGGACCTCTCAATCGCAATCGAAACAACTTTCCAAGGCATTTAATGTAGTGCCCGGCATGCCCGTCGGCAATGGACGTTCGCGCGGGGCGCGCGGAAAACGGACGGCTCAGGCGAAAACGTCGAGTACGCCCGGGTCTCCCCCGTTTTCGGCGATGCGCTTGTGGCGGCGCTTGGCCTCGGTCACCACGAATTCGCGGTACATTTCGGCGATTTCCGGATCCAGTCCGGCTTCGTCGGCAATGCGATGCAGACGCTCGATCTGGGCATGTTCACGCTGGTAATCGGCCGGCGCGAAGCCCGCACGCGCCTTGAGCACACCCACCTGCGACGTGTATTTGAACCGTTCCGCCAGCAGCGAGACGATGGCGGCGTCGACGTTGTCTATCGATTGGCGCAGCGAGGCGATTTTAGCCACCACATCGGCCACTTCGGGGTTGTTCTGCGCGGTGCGCGCGTCGATGATGGTTTCGGATTCGGTTTCTTCTTCTGGCCGAAGCCAGTCATGTTCGCTGTCGCTCATGGGTATAAGCCTACCGCGCACCCTACCGCGGCATCTGCCGAACAGCGGTCACTTCGCGAAGTAACGCTGCAGCACGATGGTGGTTTCGGTGCTGACCGACACCGTGCGATGGATGAGGTTCAACAGCTCTTCGAGCTTGCTGGGCGATTCGACGCGAACGGTGAGCATGAAGCTGGGCGAACCGGCGACGGAATCGCAGGACATGATGCCGTCGATGTTTTTGAGCTTGTCTGGAATCTCGGCTTCCTGGGAGTAATCGATGGGCGTGACCGCGATGTAGGCGTTCACCGCAAGGCCGCGGCGCTCGTCGTCGATAACCGCCTTGTAGCCTCGGATCACGCCGCGACGCTCAAGCTTCTGCACGCGCGACTGCACGGCGGACACGGACAGGCCTGTCGCCTCGGAAAGGTGGGACAGCGTGGCTCGGCCATCCTTTTCAAGCATGTCGAGGATTACGCCATCGGTCGCGTCGAGCTGGCTCGCAACCGTACGTGCGTCTACCGGACCATTGTCACTGTTGGCCATTCATACCCCTTTTCCAACAATCCACTGCACCGGCCGCAATCGACCGTCCCCACTGCAGTTCCATGTTCTTTTTCTTCCTTACCATACCCACTACCGCGCACATACCGTCGCGGAATCGCCGCAGTTTATCCGGACGGCGCAACGCTGTCATGAAATATCTTTGTTTTATTTAACTCATACCCCCATATCGACCATATATATTTTTCCCATTTATCTTTTCTCGTCGTATTTTTACCTATTTTTTAATTGACAACGTTGTCCAAAAAGTGGCCAATTTCACGAAATTCGTCGAAACGTACGCATAGGAAAGGGGCTACACGGCGATTGCCATGCAGCCCCTCAAACCTTCAGATTCGCTTGCAGCCGACGACTCAGTTGCCGTTGGTGGCGTTGCCGCTCTGCTGGATGAGCGACGCCATGAAATCGCGGTTGGTCGCTGTCTTCTTCAGGCGTGGCACGAGCGTCTGGTAGGCCTGTTCCGGCTCGAGGCCGCCCAGCAGGCGACGCAGACGGTAGATGATCGGCAGTTCCTGCGGATCGGTGATGAGCTCCTCGCGGCGGGTGCCGGAGGCGTTCACGTCGATGGCCGGGAACAGGCGCTTGTCGGCGAGCTCACGGCTCAGGCGCAGTTCCATGTTGCCGGTGCCCTTGAATTCCTCGAAGATCACCTCGTCCATCTTGGAACCGGTTTCCACCAGCGCGGAGGAGATGATGGTCAGGGAGCCGCCGTTTTCGATGTTGCGGGCGGCGCCGAAGAACTTCTTCGGCGGGTACAGCGCCTGCGCGTCCACACCACCGGACAGGATGCGGCCGGAGGCCGGCGCGGCGATGTTGTAGGCGCGGGCCAGACGGGTCATGGAGTCGAGCAGCACCACCACGTCCTGGCCGAGCTCCACGAGACGCTTGGCGCGTTCGATGGCCAGTTCGGCGACGGTGGTGTGGTCGGAGGCCGGACGGTCGAAGGTGGAGGAGATGACCTCGCCCTGCACCGTGCGTTCCATGTCGGTGACTTCCTCCGGACGTTCGTCCACGAGGACGACCATCAGGTGGACTTCCGGATTGTTGGTGGCGATCGCGTTGGCGATGTTCTGCAGGGTGATGGTCTTGCCGGCCTTCGGCGGGGACACGATCAGGCCACGCTGGCCCTTGCCGATCGGCGCCACGATGTCGATGAGGCGGCCGGTGAGCTTGTTCGGCGTGGTCTCCTGCTTCAGGCGTTCCTGCGGATACAGCGGGGTGAGCTTGCTGAACTGCGGACGATGCTGCGCTTCCTCGACGCTCATGCCGTTGATGGAGTCGATGGACTGCAGCGGCACGAACTTCTGACGCTGGTTGCGACGTTCGCCTTCACGCGGGGCGCGGATGGAGCCGTGCACGGCGTCGCCCTTGCGCAGGCCGTACTTCTTGACCTGGCCCATGGAGACATACACGTCGTTCGGTCCCGGCAGGTAGCCGGACGTACGCACGAACGCGTAGGAGTCGAGCACGTCGACGATGCCGGCGACCGGCACGAGGTCATCCTTCGGCTCGTCGCGATGCTGGTCGCGGTCGGCGCGATCCATACGATCGTTGCGCTGGTCGCGGTCGGCGTTGCGGTCCATGCGGTCGGCGCGATCGTTACGGTCGTTGCGATCATTGCGATCGCCCCTGCCGCGACGCTCGTCACGCTCGTCGTAATCGCGGTCACGGCCACGCATACGGCGGCCACGGCGATCGTTGCGTCCACGGCTGTGACGGTATTCGTTGTCTTCGGTCTCGTCGCGACGCTTATCATCGTCGGCGTCTTCCTGCGACGGCAGCGTGGCGAGGATGTCATCAAGGTCGCGCACGACGTCTTCGCTCTTCGGCCCGTCCGCCACGCGACGGCGGCGACGCGGCTCGAAATCGTCCCTACGGTCGTCATCACGACGGCGACGGCGGTCATCCTGCTTCGGAGCGGCATCGTCAAGGCCCAGTTCGGCGAGCAGGTCGGCGCCGGCTTCGGCGCCACGATGGCGACGACGCTTCGGCGCTTCATCGTTCGGCTTCAACGCGTCCACCGCTGCCACGGCATCCGCGACTTCGGAGGATTCCGCGGACTTGGCCTGCTTGGCACGGACGGGGCGTTCCTCCTGCTTGGCTTCATCGGCCTTCTTGTCCTTTGCCGATTTGACCTCAGCGTCTGCGGCGGGAGCGGACTTTGGCGCGCGCACGGTGACGCCGGCCGGAGCCTGGCCGCCGGAACGGGCGGCTTGAAGTGTTGCGATCAGTTCGGTCTTGCGCATGGTGGAGACACCACGAAGTCCCATCTGCTTGGCGAGCTCCTTGAGCTCGGGCAGTTTCATATCATCGAGATTAGGGCTTGTTGCCACTGGTAGTTGCCTTTCCTTGGCTTCCACAGGCATGCGCCCGCGACAGCTGTAAAAAAGAATCGCGGAAAATTTCCGTCGAATGAAAAGTCCGCCGCGAAACATCGCGGTTTTCGAACTGTCCTAACCATACAACGCAACCCAGACCAACGCGAAGCGGGCACGCGCGGTCCGCCCGTGCGGTTCGCGCACCGCGCAATCGCAATAAAAATCGCAATGAAAAAGCCCATGCCAAAAAGCATGGGCTTGATCAAAGTTACGCTGCGAAAAATAAATAACGCGTGCGAAGACGCCCGTCTGAGGCCGAAGGCGTACAAAGGTACGTCGAGCGCCGGAGAAAGGGCGTATGCGCACGCGTTATTTATTTTTCTACTTTTCTTCGTGGTAGGACTTGTCAGTGTTGACCGACCACACGTTGTCTTTCGACGTTTCGCCGCTCTTGATGTCCTTGACGGCTTCGATGGCGGTGGCCATGGAGTGGTCCATGTTGTTGTAACGGTGCTGTCCGTTACGGCCAACGCAGTACAGGTTGCCGAAGGAGTCGAGGTAGTCGACGAGTTCGGGCATGCGGTCGTAGGTGTCGAAGTAGGCCGGGTAAGCCTTCTTGACGCGTTCGCGGTGGGAGTCGAGCACGTCCTGCGGGCCGTTGATGACCTGCATGCGGGTGAGCTCCTGGATGGCGAACTTGGTGGCTTCCTCGTCGGTCATGTTCCAGAAGGAGTCGCCTTCCTCGCAGAAGTATTCGAGGCCGATCCACACGGTGTTGTCGACGTCCTTGACCAGGTACGGGCTCCAGTTGTTGAAGATCTGCAGACGGCCGACCTTGTAGCCCGGATCCTGCACGTAAATCCAGCAATCCGGCACGATCGGCGGGTTGCCGAGGGTCGGAATGTCGGTGGTGTTGGTCAGGCGCAGGTGCTTGACGAGCAGGCCGACGGTGACGAAGTCGCGGTACGGCAGGCCGTTGGCGATTTCGGTCATGTCCTTCGGAGCCGGCTGGTCGGAGGCGTCCACGGCGTTGACAAGGTCCTTGACCGGCATGGAGGAAATGAAGTCGTCCGCGGCCATTTCGGTGCGGTTGCCTTCGGAATCCTCGTACACGACGGATGCGATCTTGCCGTCCTTCTGGCGAATTTCCACCACATTGGCGTCGGTGATGACCTTCACGCCGGCGGCTTCGCAGTTGGATTCGACGGTTTCCCACAGCTGGCCCGGGCCGAGCTTCGGATACCAGAATTCCTCGATGAGGGAGGTTTCGACTTCGGAGTTGTCGCGCTTCTTCGGCAGGAGCTTCTGGAAGGCGTTCTTCAGCACGCCCATGATGCTCAGGCCCTTGACGCGCTGTGCGCCCCAGTCGGCGGAGATTTCGGACGGGTGACGGCCCCACAGCTTCTCGGTGTAGCCCTCGAAGAACATGGAGTAGAGCTTACGGCCGAAACGGTTGATGTAGAAGTTCTCCAGATTGGTTTCCGGCAGCTTGTGCACCATGGACTTCAGGTAGCTGAAGCCGGCGACCATGGTGAGCTTGAAGCCCATGGCCTTCAGGGTGTTGGCGCTCAGGGAAATCGGGTAGTCGAGGAAGTGGCGGTTCCAGTAGATGCGGGACACGCGGTGGCGCTTGAGCATCACCTTGTCTTCGATTTCCGGATCCGGGCCGCCCGGCTCCATATCATGCTCGCGGTGGAGCTTCTTGTCATCATAGCTGGGTGCGCCCTGCAGCGGCAGAACGTCCTTCCACCAGTCCATGATGCGGTCGTCCTTCGAGAAGAAGCGGTGGCCGCCGATATCCATACGATTGCCGTCATGCTTGACGGTGCGGGAGATGCCGCCGAATTCGCGGGTGGCTTCCAGCACGGTCACGTCGTACTGTTCGGAGCCACCGTCCTTGACGAGCTCCCAAGCGGCAGTCAGGCCGGCAGGGCCGCCACCGATGATGACCACGGATTGCTTTTGCGTCACTTTGAAGTCTCCTTACAAACAAAATCGAAGATATTCTACCCGAAGGTAGGGAAACGCACAGCGCACCTGTGCGCATGCACACAAAATCACCGCCAAGTCCGACAGCAATCGCCCTGATAGAAGGAAAACCAGCCGTACGGCTTCCGCCGAAGACTGGTTTTCCGTAGGTCCGCTACATGCTGTCGGGAATGTCGATGTCGGTTTTCTGCACTTCCTCGACGTTCACGTCCTTGAACGTGACGATGCGCACGTTTTTGACGAAACGGCTGGAACGGTAGACGTCCCACACCCACGCGTCGGTCAGCCGCACGTCGAAGTAGACGTCCTGGCCGGCGGAACGCACGTTGAAATCGACCTTGTTGGCCAGATAGAAGCGGCGCTCGGTCTCCACAACGTAGGTGAACAGTTTGATGACGTCGCGGTATTCCTTGTATAGGGACAGCTCGGCGTCGGTTTCGTAGTTGTCGAGGTCCTCGGCGCTCATCGTCTGCCTTCCGTGTCGCGCTTGCGGCCACGTCCAAGCGTGCGCCACCAAGCATCCTTCGAGGTTTTGCGCTCATCCGAGCTGTACGGCCAGTTGTTGTCGGCATCGCCGGCCTTCTGGTCCGTCTTCGCCGTTCCGGATGCTTCGTTCGGCTGCGATTCCTGCGATGGCGCGGCAGACGTCTCGTCGGCGGAGGTCTGCGCCGTGTCTCCACTCTGGCCTGCCGCTGCGGCATCGTCCGCATCGCCCTTATGTACGGAGTTGAGTTGGATGGCGATCGAGTGTTCGCGGGCGCTCAACGCCTCCTTGACGCCCGGATTGTCTTCGATCACGTGCATGCCGAACGCGTCGAGCGAGCGGATCGGGTCGAATTCGTCGACGAGCGTGTCCATGACGATGAGGTCCTGGTAACGGTTCTCCGACGCGTTCCACAGGGCATCGCGCGAACGGCCGGACGGCACGAAGCCGAGCGACTGGTAGACGGATACGGAACGCGTGTTCTGTTCCGGCACGGCCACCCAAATGCGGTGCATGCCGAGGCCCGCCGGTTCCGGCGCGAAGCCGTACGTCATCACGCGGGGCATGATGTCTCGCGAGTAGCCGCGGCCGCGGTAGTCCTTGCCGAGCACCACTTGGATGCGGGCGGAACGTGCCCAGCCGTCGATGTCGATGAGGAAGATCATGCCGATCACGTTGTCGGAAGAGGCCGCGTCAAGCTCACCGTCGCCGTCATGGTCGGCTTCGGTGACGATGGACCATGCGATGGTACGACGAGATTCCGGATCCCCCACGCCGGATTCGTTCGATTTTTCGCCATTGGACCATGCCACGGAACGACGCACCCACGCGTTCACAGCGCCACGTTCGGCCACGCGGTCCTTGCCGGTGATGCCGGATGCGCCGACGTACGCCTCAATGACCTCCATGCGTGCGATGTCGTCGATGGTGGCGGGGCGCAAGTGCACCATCTCGCCCTTGATGGGCGGAATGACGATGCGTTCCGGCAGCTCCCTCGCCCGCTGGTCCGTCGTCTGTTCCTTCGCTGTGGTTTCAGCGTACTCTGACATGATTATCGTTCCCTATGTTTCTCGGCGCGGTCCCTCGCCGCACCCATACCGACGGTATTGTACCCGACTGAACGCCAGCTGGGAGTTTTGTTAGGCAAAATCCCCGTGAAACCTCCCCAGCCGACGCGTGAATCGTACGAAAAGGCATGTAAAAGCAGATAAAAAGCAACAAAATGCAGAAAGGCGTGCGTTTTTACGATTCCTCTCATCGCAAAAACGCACGCCTTTCGATGCCATCAATCAGGCAACGTTCGGCAATCGCCGGAACGTCACTTGATCTTGCCCATCACGATCTTGGTGACGGCCTTCGCGTCGGCCTGGCCGCGGGTGGCGCGCATGACGGCGCCGATGATCGCGCCCATCGGCTTCATGTTGCCGCTCTTGAGCTTCTCGACGATGTCCGGGTTGGCCGCGAGTGCCTCGTCGACGGCCTTTTCGAGCGCGCCGTCGTCGGAAACGACCTGGAAGCCGTGCTTCTTGACGACCTCGTCCGGAGTGCCTTCGCCGGCGAGCACGCCTGCGACGGTCTGCTTGGCGAGCTTGTCGTTGAGCTTGCCGTCGGCGATGAGCTTCTCGACCTCGGCCACGTCGGCCGGGGTGATCGGCAGCTCTTCAAGGCTCACGCCCTTGTTGTTGGCTTCGCGGGACAGCTCGCCCAGCCACCACTTCTTGGCGCCCGAGGCGGAAGCGCCGGCCTTGACGGTGTCCTCGAGCAGGTCCAGAGCGTCGGCGTTGAGCACGTCGCGCATCTCCAGATCGTTGAAGCCCCACTCGCCCTTCAGGCGGTTGCGGCGCTCACGAGGCATTTCCGGCATCTGGGCCTTCATCTCCTCGATGTGCTCCTTGGTGATGTGCAGCATCACCAGATCCGGATCCGGGAAGTAGCGGTAGTCGTCGGCGTCGGACTTCACGCGGCCGCCGGCGGTGGTCTGCGAGGCCTCGTCCCAGTGGCGGGTCTCCTGCAGGATCTCGCCGCCTTCGGAAAGGATGGCGGCCTGACGGCGGATCTCGTACTGGATAGTCTTCTCGATGCCACGGAACGAGTTCACGTTCTTGGTTTCGGAACGGGTGCCGAACGGATCGGACGGGCTGTTGCGCAGCGACACGTTCACGTCGGCGCGCATGTTGCCCTGCTCCATGCGGGCATGGGAGATGTTCAGCGCACGCACGATGTCGCGGATGGCGCGCATGTAGGCGCCTGCGATTTCGGGGGCGCGGTCTCCTGCGCCTTCGATCGGCTTGGTCACGATTTCGATCAGCGGCACGCCGGCGCGGTTGTAGTCGACCAGCGAGTGGTCGGCGCCTTCGATACGGCCGTCAGCGCCACCGACGTGGGTGTTCTTGCCGGCGTCGTCTTCGATGTGGGCGCGCTCGATCGGCACACGGAAGATGGTGCCGTCCTCAAGTTCCACGTCGAGGTAGCCGTTGCCGTTGGTCGGCTTGTCATACTGCGAGATCTGGTAATCGCGCGGCATGTCCGGGTAGAAGTAGTTCTTACGGGCGAACTGGCTCCATTCGGCGATTTCGCAGTGCAGGGCGAGACCCAGCTTGATCGCGTAATCGACGGCGGTCTTGTTGACCACCGGCAGGGAGCCCGGCAGGCCGAGGCTCACCGGGGTGAGCTGGGTGTTCGGCTCGCCGCCGAAGTGGACTTCGGCCGGGCAGAACAGCTTCGTGGTGGTGGACAGCTCCACGTGGGTTTCCAGACCGATGACCGGGTCGAACTTCTTGACGGCATCGGCGTACTTCATCAACTTTTCAGCCATTTTGTTTTCTTTCCTCCGATGCTTCCTACTTGTCCAGTCCGTCGAGCCACGGGGTCTTCAGGGACTGCCAGATCGGGCCGTTCCAGCTTTCCTCGAGGGCCGCTTCGAGAGCGGCGGCGGGCTTGTACATGACCTCGTCGCGCTGCTGCGGGGCGAGGAACTGGAAGCCGACCGGCAGGCCGTCGTCGCTCAGGCCGGCCGGGATGCTCATTGCCGGCACGCCGGCGAGGTTGGCCGGAATGGTGGTGATGTCGATGGCGTACATGGCCATCGGGTCCTCGGTCTTCTCGCCGAACTTGAAGGCGGTGACCGGGCTGGTCGGGCCGACGAGCACGTCGACCTTTTCGAAGGCCTTCTTGAAGTCGTCGATGATCAGGGTGCGGACCTTCTGCGCGGAGCCGTACCAGGCATCGTAGTAGCCGGCGGACAGGGCGTAGGTGCCGAGGATGATACGACGCTTGACTTCGTCGCCGAAGCCGGCCTCACGGGTGTAGGCCATCATGTTGGCGGCGGTCTGCGGAACGCCTGCCGGCGGCATGACGCGCAGGCCGTAGCGCATGCCATCGTAACGGGCCAGGTTGGAGCTGACCTCGGACGGCATGATGATGTAGTAGGCGCCGAGGGAGTACGGCAGGTGCGGCAGGGACACCTCAGTGACCTCCGCGCCCATCTCCTCGAGCTTCTTGACGCCCTCGTTGAAGCGGGCCATGACGCCTGACTGGAAGCCGTCGCCGCCGAGCTCCTTGATCAGGCCGACCTTGAGGCCCTTCAGATCGCGCTTCATGCCTTCGCGGGCGGCGGCGACCATCGGACGCGGGCCTTCCGGAATGGAGGTGGAATCGCGCTTGTCGTGTCCGCCGATCACTTCCTGCAGCAGGGCCGAGTCGAGCACCGTACGGGAGCACGGGCCGATCTGGTCGAGCGAGGAGGCCATGGCGATAGCGCCGAAACGGGAGACGCCGCCGTAGGTCGGCTTGACGCCGACGGTACCGGTCAGCGAACCCGGCTGGCGGATGGAGCCGCCGGTGTCGGTACCCAGGGCGAGCGGAGCTTCGAATGCGGCCACTGCGGCTGCGGAACCGCCGCCGGAACCGCCCGGCACGCGCTCGGTATCCCACGGATTGTGGGTGGTCTGGTAGGCGGAGTGCTCGGTGGAGGAGCCTTGCGCGAATTCATCGAGGTTGGTCTTGCCCAACAGCGGCATGCCCGCGGCCTTGAGCTTCTCGATGACGGTGGCGTCGTACGGCGGCACCCAGCCTTCGAGGATCTTGGATGCGGCGGTGGTTTCGATGCCCTTGGTGACGATCATGTCCTTGATGGCGATTGGCACGCCGGCGAGTTCCGGCATCTGCGCCTTGTCCTCATCGGACTTGGCGTCGAAGGCGTCGGCCTGCTCGAGGGCCTGATCGGCGGAGACCTTCAGGAAGGCCTTGACGCTCGGTTCGGCGGATTCGATGACCGCAAGGTGGGCTTCGACCAGCTCACGGCTGGAAACTTCCTTGGCCTTGATCTTGGCCGCCATCTCGGCGGCGGAAAGCTTGACGAGTTCGGTGGTGCTCATATCACTCCTGTCCCAGAATGCGCGGTGCGACGAACATGCCGGCCTCGGAGACCGGGGCGCCTGCGGTGGCTTCGGCCTGGGTCAGCGGGGTCTCGGGGACGTCCGGACGCAGGTAGGCTTCCAGCGGGACCGGGTTCGCGGTCGGTTCCACGTCGTCGGTGGCGACTTCCTGGACCTTGTTGATGGATTCGGCGATGACGTTCAGATCGCCCTGCAGACGGGTGATTTCCTCGTCCGTGAGTGCGATTCGGGCCAGATCGCCCAAATGCACGATTTCTTCTTTGGTGAAAGTAGGCATGACCCTAACAGTAACGCGTCTGTGTGACGAGCGTGTGCCCTATTTCGTGCCCCGTTCGCAACCCAGCCGCGGACGTTGCCTTCCATTTCGCAACCCAATCGTTGGACACCTGGTCATCTTTCCGGTACAGCAACGTTCGACGGCTTTTCTTGCCGCGTGCCGATGGCGCGATCAGGCTTGCGGCGCGGCGTGCTGGGCGATCCAGGCGTGCATGGAGACCGCGGCGGCGGCGCCGGCGTTGATGGAACGGACCGAGCCGAATTGGGAGATGTAGACCACGTCATCGGCCAGTTCGAGCGCTTTTTCGGACAGGCCCGGGCCTTCCGCGCCGAAAAGCATGAGGCAGCGTTCGGGGAAATGGTAGGTTTCCATGGGCACCGCGCCGGGAATGATGTCGAGCGCGATGACGCGGGCGGCTTGCAGTTCTGCTATTTTCGCGTCCAAGGCTTCCAGTTGGGCCATGGTTTCGCTTGTGTTCGGGGCAGTGCCGGAAGTGCCGTCCGTCGCGGCTGCGGAGCCACGCATATGGAAGGCGATGGCGGCGGCTTGCGATTGGGCGGCGGCGATTTCGCCGGCGACGCGCAGTTTCCAACATTCGACAAGTTCCGTTATGGATGGATGGTTTTCGACGTGCTGGTACAGCTCCGTCATGAGCGCGCCCTTGCGATTCCATTTGTGCGGGCCGACGATGTGCACGCGGCGCGCTTGGAACGCGTTGGCGGTGCGCACCATGGAGCCGATGTTGAAATCGTGGGTCCAGTTCTCCACGGCGACTTCGAAATCGTGGCGCCCGCGGGAGTCCAGGTCGGCTTTGATGGCCGCGACCGTCCAGTAGCGGTAGCGGTCGAGCACGTTGCGGCGGTCGCCTTCGTCGAGCAGGGTGGAGTCGAAGCGGATGTCGTAATTGGGGGATGACGCATCGTCCGGGCGTGGTTCGCCTGGATGGGTTTGCGACCACGGTCCTACGCCGACCTCGCGGAACGTCGGTTCGCCGGATGCCTGTGCGGCAACATCGATGGGATTGGGATCGTGCACGTTCTCCCCTTCATAGGAACAGCAATACAAATATGTCAAAGGCCCGCGCATCCGTATGCATCATCATGCTTGTCATCGCACATTCGACGACGTCAACGGCAGATATGTTTGCGGTCGGTCGGCGGGAAACTCGGTGTTCAGTGGAGTTCGGATTCCTTGAACACTTCGACGAACGGCAGTTCGGATTCCTCCGAAGTGACCGGGTTGATGACCTTGATGGTCGGGTCGACCATGTCGACACCGCCGATCAGCGAGGCAACGGCCAGCACTTTGGCGCCTTCGTTCTCCACCACGGAGAAGTCGAGGCTCAGCTCGTTGCCGTTGCGCAGGGTGACCAGCGATGAGGTCTGCACATACGATTTTTCAGACAGCCAGGAGTCGATCAGCACCACGCGTTTGCCGGCAATCGACGGACCCTTGATGGACGGGTAGACGAAGTCCATGACGAAACCGTCCAAATCCTCGCCACGGGAGGCGGCGGCCTGGATCATGGCGGAGACCAGCGGCACGGCCGCGGCGGTCAATGCGCCGACCGCGTCGAAATCGTCGACGGAATAGCCGGCTTCCTCCAACGTGTCGAGCAGGATATGACCGACGATGGAGGCTCCACGATGGTCGAACAGCACGGAGGAGAGTTCCGAGAACGGCTTGTCCTTCATTTCGGCCTGCAGCAGCGCCTTGAGCTGGTCGCGCGGTTCGAGCATGGCGAAATCGACGGTGGATTCCGTCGAAGCGGAAACAGACTGGCCCGCAGCGGAATCATGCGTCGGAACCGGTGTCGTCTTGCGGAAAGTGTTCTCTTCGGTCATGGTTCCAGCCTATCCTTTCGGCTCGTCATTCACCGTGCGGTATGGGTGATTTATGAGCGATAAACATGGTCATTCGGCGTTGGTCTCGGGAGCGGACAACTCGCGGATATCCCCTTTTTCGGGCGCGATCATGTCGACGGTGCCGATGACCTTGCTTTGGTCGACGCGTTGCAGTTTGCGCGCGGTGACCAGCACGCGCGATTCGAGCGACGCGGCGAACGAGTTGTATGCGCCGACCGTTTTGGTGATGGCGGAACCCAGTTTGGTGGCCCGCTCCCCCAATACTGCAAACCGTTCGTACAGCTCTCGGGACAGGTCGAACAGCATTTTCGCGTCATCGGTCAGGCTTTGCTGCTGCCATGCGTATGCCACGGATTTGAGCACCGCCCATAGGGTGATCGGCGAGGTCAGCGCGACTTTCTGCGCGAATGCGTCGTCCATCAGTGTCGGGTCGGTTTCCAATGCGGCCTGCAGCAACGATTCGTTGGGGATGAACGCGATCACGAAATCCGGAGCATCGCTGAACGCGTTCCAGTAGGCTTTGTCTCCCAGGGTCTTCACATGGTCTCGTACCGCTTTGGCATGGGAATGCAGCAGCTCGTTCTTGCGAGCCAGTTCCTCCGGTGAAGCGGTGTCTGGAATCTCGCATGCGCGCTGGTAGTCGGCGTATGGCGCTTTCGCGTCGATCGGAATGGTTTTGCCGCCCGGCATGTGGATGATCATATCCGGCCGTTGCGTATGTCCATCGGCGTCGGTGACCACCACTTGGGTGTCGAAATCGACATGTTCCAACAGACCCGCCGATTCCACGATGTTGCGCAGCTGCGCCTCGCCCCACGCGCCACGCACCTTGTTGTTGCGCAATGCCGATGATAGGGCGCTCGTCTCGCGATCCAATCGCGCCTGCTGTTCGCCAAGACCTTTGAGCTGTTCGCCGAGCGCGCCCATCTCATGCTTGCGGCCCTCTTCGATTTGCGCGACCTTCGTCTGCAGGGCGTCGAGGTTCTTCTGCACCGGAGCCAGTGCGGAGAGCACCTTGCTTTGCTCCTGCAGTTTCCGTTCGCTTTCGGCTTGACGACGGTTCGCTTCTTCGGCGGCACGCTGCCGTTCACGTTCCACGCGCATTTCCTCGGCACGCTGGGCCTGTGCCAATTGCGATTTGAGATACGTCAGCTGTTGGCTGAATCCTTCCGCCTGCGTACGGTATTGCACAACAGCCGCGTTGAGATCGCTGATGTCCTGTTTGTCCGCCTCGATCTGCGCCTTCGCCTCGTTCAGGTCGGATTCCTTCGCGCCACGGGCCATATCCTGCCCTTTGGCACGGCCCGCGAAGAAGCCCGCAGCCGCTCCGAGCGCGGCCACGATCACCAGCAATATCACTACAAACACAGGATTATCGAACATACGTTCGATGGTATCACGTCGTCAGGAACACATCAATCCACGCATCCACATTCATTCGCAAGACCGACCGCATGCCACACAACCGTGCACTATGCTGAAATCAGCCGAACGCGAAATGCATCAGCCCAACACGAAGGGACATTATGGGATTCGATCTGTTTTTGGCGGCCGTGTCGATTGTGGCCGCATCCATCGCCACCTGGGCGTTGTTGCGGCTGTTTCCAAGCTCGGACGCACGCCAGGCGATTCCGCTGCGGACGGACGGCGGATTTGCCGACCCATCCCACACAACCGACGGTGGAGTGACGATAGACGGCAAAGTGACGGCAGACGGCGAATCGGCATCCGACATCGACGGACAACCCACCGACCACCTCGGCAAGCGCCTCGTCATCGCGCTTATCCTGACCATTCCAACGTTCGTCATCACATTACTGGCGCTGGCCAAAATCGCCATGCCGGGCTGGCTGACGAATCCGTGGCCGCACGCCATCGTCATCACGCCGGTCATGTTCTATTGCGCGGCGCCGATTCACCACCGCGGCCTGCCCGCATTGCAGCGGCGACGCCCGAACGGCGATTCGCTGGTTTCGCTTGGCATGGCGATTGTTTACGCGTACAGCCTGCTGCTGTGCGTGGTGTCGTGGATTTTCCCGGCCGGCTCGCGCGATCCGTATTTCGCGTTCGTCGGCGTGGTCGCGACGCTTTCGCTGGCTGGCACGCTTGTCCGGCAACACGCGACGACCGCGCAGCAGACGGCAGAAACAGAAAAGGCGCAATCGGCACAGTCAACAGAATCAACAGAATCGGCGCGATCTCAAGCGAAATCCCCTGAGCCAACGCAAGAAAAAAGCGCGGAAGAATTGCTCTTCCGCGCTGTGGTAGGTCATGCGATCCGCGCACGTGTGCTGCAGATCACCACGTCGGTGACGATGGTGGTCGCGGTGTGGACGTGCGCGTTGTGGCTGGCGTTCGGCATGCAACCGAAGCTGGCGATCGCCATACTGCTCGGTTCGACCGTGCTGTCGGTCGCAGGCCTGGTATTGCAGGCTTACGACCGACAGGTGACCAATCGATAATCGTCACTCAGCCGGGTTCGGGACGTCGGCGGAATCGTCCGTCTTCTCCTCGCCCATATCCTCCAGCTGGTCCGCGGCCCACGCGGACAGCTCCAGGTGGTCGCCGCCGGTCTGGTCCACCAGCACGGTGTCGCCGTCGTGCACTTCGCCGGCCAGCAGCATGCGGGCAAGCTGGTCGCCGACTTCGGTCTGCACCAGGCGACGCAGCGGACGTGCGCCGTACGCCGGATCGTAACCGATGTTGGCAAGCCATTCGCGCGCCGAATCGGTCACGTCGAGCGTGATGCGGCGGTCGGTCAGACGTGCGGACACCTGCGCGACCTGGATGTCCACGATGCCGCTGAGCTCCTCGCGGGTCAGCGGGTGGAACATGACCAGTTCGTCCAGACGGTTGATGAATTCCGGCTTGAACTGCATGTGCACGGCGTCCATCACGGCCTTCTTCTTGGCGTCCGCGTCCATGTCGGGGTTGACGAGGAACTGCGAGCCCAGGTTGGAGGTCATGATCAGAATCGTGTTCTTGAAGTCCACGGTCCTGCCCTGGCCATCGGTCAGGCGACCGTCGTCAAGCACCTGCAGCAGCACGTCGAAGACTTCCGGATTGGCCTTCTCCACCTCGTCGAACAGCACCACCGAATACGGACGGCGACGCACGGCTTCGGTAAGCTGGCCACCCTCTTCGTAGCCGATGTAGCCCGGCGCGGCGCCGATCAGGCGGGACACGGAGGCCTTCTCCATGTATTCGCTCATGTCGATGCGCACCATGGCCTTCTCGTCATCGAATAGGAAGTCGGCGAGCGCCTTGGCCAGTTCGGTCTTACCCACGCCGGTGGGGCCGAGGAACAGGAACGATCCGGTCGGACGGTTCGGGTCGGAGATGCCGGCACGCGAGCGACGCACGGCGTCGGAAACCGCTTGGATGGCTTCCTTCTGGCCGATCACGCGCTTGCCGAGGTACTCCTCCATGTGCAGGAGCTTCTCGTTTTCGCCCTGCATAAGACGGCCCACGGGGATGCCGGTCCAGTCGGAGACGATTTCGGCGATGGAGTCGGCGTCGACGCGGTCGGGGACCATCGGCACGTCGGCGTTGGCATTGTCGGCTCCGCCCGATTCCGCCTCGTTCTTCTCGGCTTGGGCGATTTCCTTCTGGATGGCCGGGATTTCGCCGTAGTTGATGGCTGACGATTTCGCCAGGTCGCCTTCGCGCTCGTACTTTTCGGCTTGCGTACGCAGCTCGTCGAGCTTCTTGCGCAGGTCGCCGATACGGTTGTGGCCGTTCTTTTCGGCGTCCCAACGCGCTTTCAGCCCGTTGAGCTTTTCGCTTTTGTCGGCGATTTCCTGGTTCAAATCGGCGAGACGGTCCTTGGCGCTGTCGTCCAGTTCCGCTTCGGCCTTTTCCGCGGCCTTGTCGTTCTTCGGATTGCCCAGCAGGTACGACTTCTCCATCTTGAGACGGTCCACCTGGCGGCGCAGTTCGTCGATTTCCTCAGGCGAGGAGTCGAGTTCCATGCGCAGGTGCGCTGCGGCCTCGTCCACCAGATCGATGGCCTTGTCCGGCAGCTGGCGTCCGGAAATGTAGCGGTTTGACAGGGTTGCGGCCGCGACCAGCGCGTCGTCGCCGATGGTCACCTTGTGGTGGGCCTCATACTTCGGCGCGATGCCGCGCAGGATGGCGACGGTGTCCTCCACGCTCGGCTCGCCGACGAACACCTGCTGGAAACGACGTTCGAGCGCCGGATCCTTTTCGATGTTCTCACGGTATTCGTCCAGTGTGGTGGCGCCGATCAGGCGCAGTTCGCCACGGGCCAGCATGGGCTTGAGCATATTGCCCGCGTCCATGGAGCCTTCGGCCGCGCCCGCGCCGACGATGGTGTGGATCTCGTCGATGAAGGTGATGATCTGCCCGTCGGCCTTCTTGATCTCCTCAAGCACGCTCTTCAGACGTTCCTCGAATTCGCCACGGTACTTGGAACCAGCCACCATGGAGCCCAGGTCAAGCGAGATAAGCTTCTTGTTCTGCAGGGTGGTCGGCACGTCGCCGGCGACGATGCGCTGCGCCAGGCCTTCGACGACGGCGGTTTTGCCGACGCCAGGCTCGCCGATCAGCACAGGATTGTTCTTGGTACGGCGGGACAGGATCTGGATGACGCGGCGGATTTCCTGGTCGCGGCCGATCACCGGGTCGAGCTTGCCTTCCTTCGCGGCGGCCGTCAAATCGGTGGAGTACTTCTCCAAAGCTTTATACGAGCCTTCCGCGTCGGCGCTGGTCACCTTGCGGTCGCTGCCGCGCGCGGCGGTCAGGGCGTTACGCAGCTTATCCGCGGTAAGACCGTTCTTTTCCAAGATGTCCGCGCTTTGATTAGGTTTCGCGGCCGCGATTGCGACCAGCATGAGGTCGACGGTGACGTACTCGTCTCCCCTCCGTTGCATTTCTTTTTCGGCTTGCGATAGCACCGCCGACAGCTGCCTGCTGACGTCCGGCTGCGTTGTGGTCGATCCGCTGGCGCTCGGCAGCGATTGCATCGCCTGATGCACTTCGGCGCTCACGTTTTGCGCGTTGCCGCCTGCCGCTTCGATGAGCGCGCGGGCCATGCTGTTTTCCTGACGCAGCATCGCGTCCAGCAGGTGCAGGGTGTCTACCTGCGGATTGCCCAGCGCCGCCGCGTTCTGAACGGCGTCCGAAAGCGCTTCCTGCGCCATCTGCGTGAACTTCTGTTCCATATCATCCTCCATGGTTCGCGCCCGGCCGCCCGGCCTTCGCTACCGGACCGGCGTTCGGACGCATATGTCGTTGTCTGATATGCTCAACCGACTTCATCGCCATTATATTCCCAAAACTTGAGTCCCACACACTCAACTTTTTGCGTTTCTCAAAACCGTCTTTCGACACAGGACGGCAGTCACCGACAATCACCAGCGCTCACCGGCAATCGCAATACATACGAAAAAGGCGGGCAGCAACGTAACGAAATCACGAAACGTTGCAAACCCGCCTAATCCAAAGTCCGCCAGCAAGCCGAAAATCAGCCGCGCACCACCACGTTGCGCAGATCGCCGATGCCCTCGACGTGCACGATCGCCTCGTCACCCGGATCCAGATGACCCGACGCGTTCGGCGTACCCGTCATAATCACATCGCCCGGCAGCAGCGTGGTGAAACTCGTAATCGCCGCGATCTGCTCAGGAATGCCGTGAATCAGATTCGCCGTGGTACCCGACGCCATCGGCACATCCTCACCGTTGAGCGTGAAGGAAATCTTCGCATCCTTCCAATCCACATCGTCACGCGTCACAATCCACGGACCCAACGGGCACGCCGTATCAAAACCCTTCGCACGCGTCCACGTCGGATCAAGACCCTGCAGATCACGCAACGTCACATCATTCACGCACGTGAAACCCAGCACATAATCCATGGCCTGCTCCACCGGCACATTCTTGGCGATACGACCCATCACCACAGCCAACTCCGGCTCGAAATTCATATCATTCGAACACAGCGGAATCACAATCGGATCATCCGGACCAATCACCGACGTGCTCGGCTTGGTGAAAATCACCATATCCTCCGGCGCATGCTTGATATCGGAATGACCGGCCTCATGCATGAACCGCGCATGCGCCTCATAATTCTTCGCCAAACCGTACACCTTCGACGGAATCACCGGAGCCAGCAGACGAATGCCGTCACCATCCACCGGATAGCGCTCGCCGGTCGGCTCGACGGCCTGGCCGGACAGCGGATAGCCGTTCAAGGCCACGAGATAGTCCTTGCCGTCGTTCTTGTCGGTCTGAACGAAGGCGTACTGCGGTACATCATTATGCGTAAAACGTGCGATTCTCATACCCGCAAGTCTACCCGCTCGCCACGCCCGCCGTTCTCGACATGCGTCGCTTTGCGGACGATGCCGATTGCTCGCATTTTTTACGATTTTTGCGATTATTTGCGATGCAGTTCCGCCCGCAACGCCGCCACCTCGCGTTCCAGCTCGTCGATGCGGCGCACCTGCTGGGCGATGAGCAGGTCGCGCACGTCACCTCCCGACAGAATCGGGACCTCGGCTGCGTTGCGCGGCGCGGGCAGCGTCGCATTGCTTTGCGTTTCCGCCGGTTGCGTTGGCTGCACCGGCTGCGATACCGCAGATCGAGCAACCTCCGCCGAGTCCGCCGACGGAACCACACCCGCCGACGCCGATGGCACCACTCCACCATTCCCATCAACCGATACCAGCCGGTCCGTGCCCATACGGCAGGCAATCTTGCGCCAGCGCGCGAAACAACGTTCGATGCGCTTATAGCCGATCAGCGATGGGTCGAGTCCGGCTTCGCGGAACAGTTCGACCGGCGATTCGCCCGCATGGTACCGGCGCATGCAGTTGTGTTTGAACGATTCCGTGTAGGTGATGCGTCGCGACGTCGCTTCGGCCACCACCGGCAGCGAGCGCAGATATTCGACTTCTTCCGGACTGAACGCTCCCCCACCGTTGCACATGATGTTCCCTTTCGGCTTGGCGTGCGGCGGCTCCCTTCCACCGCACGGCAGTCGAATGGCCTCCGTCATGCCATTCCCCTGTTCGGCTTGCGATTCGGTTTGCGATGCGCGCTTGCGATACGTGTTTGCGATGCAAGGCAGCAATCCGATCCGTTGTTCGCTTCGTGTTCCATCATACCGGTACGAATGGCGTTTTTCCAACCATTTCAGGCGGTACTAAACCCTAAATCACCCGTATTCGTCACAACAAAAGCGGGTGAACCGTTGATCGCTCAACGACTCACCCGCCCGAACAAGCCCCGTTGCCTGTCTGCTGGCCCGCTCAGACCGCCATCGGCGTATCGGATTCGCGGAAGCGCAGCACGAGCGCCAGTCCGGCTCCGGCCATTACCAGGGCCGCGATGGTGAACAGCACGGTTCCCATGGCGCCGGTGAGCGGCAGCTGCGTGACGTTCTTCACGTTCTTGACCTGGATTGCCTTGTCGACCTCGCTTGCCAGACCAAAGTTGTTGGCGCCGACCAGCTTGAAGGTCGATTCGCCGTTCTCCTGATTCACGGTCAGTTCGACGGTGAAGGTCGGCACGAAGTTCTTCGCATAACCGTCCACGAAGCCGGTTTCCTTCAGGGTGTATTCACCGGACTTCAGGCCCTTGATGAACACATTGCCGGTGGTGGAGACAACATTCGCGGAGGAGCCGTTCTCATCCGCCTCGGCCAAGCGGTATTCGCCGTCCGAAAGCTTGACGAATTTGAGCGGGGTTCCTTCGGCCTTGCTGCCCTCGAACACGTTGAACGTCGCTCCGGCAAGACCGTTGGCATCGTCACCGACACCATACTTGTGGAAGGCGAATTCGCCGGTGTAGGCTTCGAATACGACCGGCGGGGTCCAGTTCTCGTTGTCACGGGAGACTTCCGCGGTGTTGGACACCTGGTTGCCCGCAGAGATGATGTCCTTGTTGACCACGGCGGTGTAGGTGATGACCAGCTGTCCGCTCTTGCCGGCCAGATCGAACTTCAGCACAGTAGTGGTCTTACCACTGTCATTATCGACAGTTGGCTCGGTCACGTAGGTAAACGACATGTCCTTGTCGCCGATTTTCGCGGCGAAGTCCTTGTTGACCGTCAGACCCTTGGATGCGACGTCCTTCACATAGTACGGATAGGTGTCGTAGCCTGCTGCCGCGTCCGGAATATCCAGTGTGATGGTGTAGGTGATGGTCTGCCCGATGCCCACACCATCCTCGGTGGTGATCGAGTCGGCCGTCTTGCCCGGCTGGTCCGGATCGTTCTCGTTCTTAGCCACGAACGCGCCGACCGCGTTGATCATGCCCTGGCCGGTGACCGCGTCGCCCTTCACTTTGAACGTGGCGGATAGACCGTTGAGCGTGGTGGCGACGATGGCGTTGACACCCAGTTCGCCGTCCTTGTCAGTGTCGGTAACGAGGTACCAGCCTTCATCAAGCGAGCCGATGGTCGCAGCCCCGCCATTACCGGCAACGGTTCCGTCAGCCGTAACGCCGGTGCCGGCCTTCATCGCTTTCGCAAACTCGCGGAACCAAGCTGCATCATTGTCGCCGGTTTTGGTGGCTGCGAATGCAGCGGGATTGCTGTCGTATTCGCTCGGCATGGTACCGGCCGGATCCATCGCGTTATTGGCTTCGACCACCGCTTCGGTCACTGCTTGAACCCAGTCAGCATCCGTATCGACCTGCACCGCGTCACCGTCCACCGTCAATGACGCGAACTTGTACGCGGAATAGGTGTGCCCTTCCTGCGAATGCCGCACTTCGATCGATGCGCTGCCGGCCGCATACGCTCCGGCCGTGCCGAACGCCATACCGCCCAGCAACGTTGCCGCCGCGGCGATTACTGCACAAAGCCTTCTCGTCTTCATGATGAGAGACCTCTCTTCCTTGGTTTGGTCGGCCTTGTTACCGCAGCCGATTGGTTGGTTTTATGGGAAGTTTCGTAAGTTGTGTTGCTCTTTAGTTGTGATTGAAAAAATTGCGATTGCCGGATTGCGATCAGAGAATTGCGATTGCCGTCCGGCAGTTCCGTCACGGCCGTCCGCGCCCGATCAAAGCCAGTCCGACGATGCCCGCAAGCAGCAGCACCAGTGCCGTGACGCCGACCACGACCAGCCAGGTCCGTCCTTCCGATGCGCCGGATAGCGGCAGCGCGGCCACCGTCTCTTTCACGTTGGTGAACGAAGCTTCGTAGGTGGCGGTCTGTCCCTTGTCGAACGCGCTCCACATGTCGGCTCTGGTGATGCTGATCGGCACTGAGGTGACGTTGCCTTTCGCGTGATAGCCGGCGATGTTGCCTTCCGTGACGGTGTAGTCGCCTGCCATCACGCCACGGAATGTGTACTGCCATTCGCCGGTAGGCAGCTCGTCATCTTCGGAAAGGTCTTTGCCCAGCTTCGATGCGCCGCCCTGCATGAAATCGATGCGCAATGTGGCTCCGCTCGCCGGCATTCCGCCTTCCCAATGTTTCGTCACGACCACGTTGGCGGACGGCACCTGCAATACGGGATGCTGGTAGGCCGCGCAGGCGGACTGCTTGTCGAAGGTGTAACAGACCTGCGCCGACGCGTTCGATCGGAAGCCCGGCTTTCCTGCGGAGGTCGTGCCGGTGCCCGCGTCGCCGGTCGCGTCGTAGTTGATGCCGCCGTCGACCATATTGACCCGCGCGTAGGCGCTGTCGGTTGGCACGATGCCGTACGAGAGCGTGTAGGTCGCGTTGTGCAGCAGCTGGTAATCGCCGGCGAATTCGACGCGGATCTTGCCGTTGCCGGCGTCGCTGTACCACAATGTGTAATCACGTTCCAGCACTGGAGGCGTAGCCCCCGAAGACAGATTCGTCACGTTGAGCGTCACGCCGCCGGTCACCCGGTAGTAGGTCGCTCCGCCGAAGTTCCGCATGCTGGCCATGTTCCAGACAACGCCATCGACCTGCGCGTATTCGGACAGCTCGTCGACGATCGAGACGCCGCTGTAGGCGCTTCCCGTGGTGATCTCCTTCTGGATGTCGTCGAAGATCTTCGTCAGGTCGTCAGCGCTGTTGGTGGCCTTGTAGTAGCCGAGGTTGCCGCCCGTACCCCAATTGGTTTTGTTGTACGCGGTGGCGTTCGGATAGTTGCTGGACACGGCGTGCATGAACTGGTTGGCTTGGTCGTTCTCCCTGTTACCGAACGATTGCTGCTCCGGATTGGCGCCTTCGAAGATGCCGATGCTGTAGATGAGCGTGCCGGCCGATTTCATGGCGAGCGCGGTTGTCACGGCGTCATTGGCGACTCTCGTGCTAAAAGTGTTTTGCGTGGTCGGCACACCGTCCGCGAAGAAAATGACGACTTTCTTCGCGCCTGGCCTTGCCCGCAGCAATGCCGTCTGCGCGGCGGCCATGCCTTTGTCCGCAGGGGTCGCGCCATTGGCGGACAGCCTGCTCACCGATGATTTCAGAGCGGCGGTATCGCTGGTCAGGGAACTCACCACGCCGGATGTCTGCCCGAATTGAGCGATGGCGATTCGCACTTTGCTGTCTTTGTCCTGGATGGTGTCGTTGGTGGTCTCGGTGGCGTCGATGAAGCTGGTCGCCGCTTCTTTCAGCGCCGTCAACCGCTTCGGATTCGATTTGTTGCATCCTCTTTGGCTTCCGTCCATGCAGTAGTTCATCGATCCGGACGTGTCCAGTACGAGCACCACTTCGATTTTCTCCGTGACCTCATGGCTTTCACGGGTGTCCTTGCCCACCACGTTGAGGTTCAGCGTGTATTTGCCGCCGTTGTTGTATGTGATGCTTTTCGTGTGGTCCGGCTGCGGCACGGCGACGTTACGCGCGGCACGCATCACGGTTTTGCGATTGAAGGTGAAGCGATCGCGCATGATGTGTTCGTCGGCGTCGGCGTCGACATCGTCTTTGGCAGCATCATTCTTGTCGTTATCGTTGCCGTTTTGAGCCGACGCGGCATCCTTGTCGGCGTCATTCTTACCGTTCTTGTCGGCATCGTCGGCATCTTCAGCAGTGTTGCCATCGTTGTCAGCATCGTCCGCATCGCCGGTTTTGCCGTCATCGGCTGTCGCGCCCGCATCGCGATTCGCCACAGCATCCGTGCGATTTTCGCCGGCACGGTCGTTTCGATCGCCGTCTTGAGTCGGTGCAGCACCATTTGCAGGTACGTCAGCGTTCTCAGCCGTCGGCTGCCTAACCGCCTGCCGTTCCTGCTCCTTCTGCTCATTCGGCTGTTCCGTCTTATCGCACAGCTGCCGCTGTTCCGGCATCGTCTCCGACGGTTGTTCCGGTTGCGATTGCGACTGCAGTTGCGATTGCGCTTGTTCGTTCGATGGCTGCTGCGATTCGCCGTCGTCCGTAAGGCATTGTGCGTCGTCATCGTCCGTTGCGGACTGTCCGGCAACATCTTGCCCGGCAATGTCGGCAACGTCCGATCCGACTGCGTTTTCAGCATCGGATTGTTGTGTCGATTCCGGCTGGCTCGCTGCGGATTCGGCGGCCACGTTGCCGCCATCCGTCACCGTTTCGTCGGCGAACGCGGTCGCGCCGGCTCCCGTGGTGCCGGCCAGCATCGCAATCGTGACAAGCAATGCGGTGAATTTTCCCATCCGCGCGCCACACCGGCTTATGAAGCCGGCAAGCGGGTCCTTCATCCACTTCATGACATGTCCATCTCTCATGGCGCTGCGGCGAATTGCCTATGCGCCTCCATGCCTTGAACCTTATGGATGAACGTTTTGAAACCCGTCCCCTCCATTGATGGGTTCGGGGAACGTACGGACCCGCGAAAATCGCGGCCTTCCCCCTTATCCTTTACGCGGCCAGGCGGAAGCGTGCCGCATGATTCGGTGTCGGGGCCGCATCGACCGCACGACCATGCAGCACAACAGCATGCCGCCCATCGTGCAAACGATGGTCATGGCGAGCGCGCCCAGTTCGGTCGCACGTTCGTCGCGCACGTCGGCCGGATCTGGCGCGGGCAGCGGTATTGCGACGCGATGCCCGGAGACTAGCAGCCGATGCGTGTTGATGCCGTATGGCGTGCAGGTCATCAACGTCAGCCGGTCTTCGCCGGGCACGATTTTCAACCGTGAGACGTCGTCCGGTTCGATCACGCTGATTCGGTCCACTTCGTATCCCAGCGTCTCGTCCATCACTTTGATGTACATGAAATCGCCGTCGTGCAGTTCGTCGAGCCGTGTGAACATCAACGATTTGACCAGGCCGCGATGCCCGGTGACCACCGTATGCGAGTCAGTGCCGCCGACCGGCAGGCTGGTGCCGTACAGATGCCCGGCACCGACGGCGAGCACCGGTTCGGACGTACCATGCCGAATCGGCAGTTCCACGCCGATTTTGGGCACCAATACCGTGCCCATGATGCCTGCGCCGGAATCCAGCAGGCCCTGATAGTTCGCGTCCGTGTCCGCCGCGGAAAGCCCGGAACCGCCGGAAGGCGCCGAATCGTCGGCGACATCAGCATCTCCGGCAGTGCCAGCCGGTCTGGTAGTGAACGGATCGGCCGCCTCGCCCAATACCGGCTGTCCTTCCACGGCAAGCCGCCGATTGTATGCGCGCGCCCGTTCCAACTCCTCCATCGCCATCGGATACGGCCATCCGGCAACCGTGCGAGCCGCCGAATCGGATGTCTCGGCCAAGCGCCGCGCGGAATGCGCCTGCATGGCGAACGGCAACGACGCGACCACCACCGCGCCCACGATCAGCAGCACGGACACGCACCGCACCAATATGAAACGAATCCGCCGCAGCCTGCGCGCACGAACCACATCGGCAATGTCAATCGCCTCGTAAAACGACGGCGTTCCAGCGAACGTTCCAGCAGACGTTCCCGCGAACGCAACAGTTCCGGCATGACCACTGTCGGCAGCTGCATCGGCATCAGATCCGACTCCGGCGCCATTGCCGATGCCATCGTTATCATCACCGGCATCATAGGAATCAGCCGAGGCGCCCGCCACGGCACCGAAAAGCCGCATGGGCGAACGCAGCACCGTATGCGCATGCACGTAGGAATCCGTCCTGCGGGCGAGCAGACGGACGGGTTTACTCATCAATCGAGAGGCAGACCAAAACATGGGTTTCTCCTTCGAACACACCCATGTTCACACCCGCCATACGAAAGCCCTTGCCCCCTATAGGAGGGCTTACCCCTAGAAAGACAACGGTTTCAGGCACGAAACCGGCAATTTTGGCACCAAACCGCGCAGCACCCCACCTACCGGCGGAACGCAGCTCAGACAAGCCGTTTTTCAGAGGAATGCAAGTCAGACGAATGTAAGCCAGACGAATGCAATCCAGGCGGACGAGCCCCGCAAATCCTTAAAAAACAGAAAAAGTCAAAGAAAGCGCTCAGATGAACGCACGCTCACCGAAAATCGCAGTGCCGACGCGCACGATGGTGGAACCTTCGGCGATGGCCAGTTCCATATCGCCGGTCATGCCCATCGACAGTTCCCGGCAACGGTCCGTGCCCGGTTCGCCGGATGCGAGGATGAGGTCGCGGATCTTGCGCAGGTGCGAGAAACCGTGGCGAATCACCGTTTCGTCGTGCACATGCGCGCCGATCGTCATCAGTCCCTGCAATTCGATGCCGTCCAACGTGCCGATTTTCTGCGCGATGCGAATGGCGTGCGCCGGATCGCAACCGGATTTCGATTCCTCGCCGGATTCGTTGACTTCCAGCAACACGCCGACAGTAATACCGCGAGCCACGGCTCTACGTGAAATTTTTTCTGCCAAATCGATTGAATCAACCGATTCGATAGTGTCGACCACCGGCAGCACTTTGCCGATTTTATTGCTTTGCAGCTGGCCGATCAGGTGGAATGGAATATGCTCCGCCGCAGCATCCGACGTGGCGCCTGCGACGCCCAGCGAAAACCCGCGTTCCGCGCATCGCCGTGCCAGCCCTTCGGCCTTCGCCGTCACTTCCTGCGGACGGTTCTCGCCGATCATGCGCACGCCGGCATCAATCGCAGCCATGATTTCGCCGATGTCGCGCGTCTTCGTGGCGGCCAGCAGGCGCACGGAGCCGGCTTCGCGTCCGGCTTGTTCCTCAGCGGCCGCGATGCGGTCGAGCACACGATGCACGCCGTCCGTGATCTCACGTGCGCGCGCATCGTCGATCACCTCGTTGGCGAGGTTCTTGTGATCCATGTATGCAGTCATCGTCCACCTCTCGCAAGTTCATTCGACCGCCGGTCCGCGGCCGGCACCACCGTTTCCGGCATGTCGGCTGATATTTCGATACCAGTGTTACCAGAAAACCGCCGACAACGTATAAAGAAGCCCGCGCGATGACCTGAAGTGAAGCGATAAAGCGGTCATAAATTCGCGCGGACTATAAAACCAGACGGCAGTAGAAGGGGGACTTCAAAGACTCCGTCTACGCATTTAATGTATCAGATAAATGCGCGCGAACCGCCGGAAAAAACCAATAAATCTGAAAACTTTTTTTCAGATTTTATCCCCCTTGCGCAGCCCCTCCACCAAACGCTCCAATTTATCGACGCGATCGCTCAACACCATCACCTGGCATACCAGCGATTGAATCTTGCCCAACGGCACTTCCGACATCGCATTGTGGTTGTCCACAGCCGTATCATGCGGTTCCGGCTCTTCGGCCGCCTTGCGCATGATGTCCTCGTCACGCTTCCAGCGTGCGATATTGCGTTCGATGCGCTTGTGCCCGATGACCGATGGGCTCAATCCCGCGGAAATGAAGATCGCAGTCGGCTTCTCCCCCTGCAGATACCGCCTCATGCAGTCGATTTGGAATTCCCTCGCATACGTGATTCTGCTGTCCGTCACCGCGTCGATCGACGGCAATGTACGCAGGTATTCGATTTCCGCTCTACTGAACTGTCGCTTCGTCATATTCGCCCCTTGTAAATCCCCTTTTGACCGGCCATACCGATAACGCATAGACCGAATTGCCGAAATCACCACCCAGAATACCGGATGACGCACACCACCTTACGCACACCCCAAACGAAACGCGCGGCCCGTATCACCATGCGCTAAATATCCTTCTCACACTGTGAGATATCTCACAGCGACGGCACGTTTTCGGAGCACGCTGCAACCTCGGCATGGCACGTCACGGCACGTCCAGCAACGCATTCCACAATCGCGTCCCACGAAACCCGCCGTTCCGGCCGCCGATGCAGGTACAGTTGCAAGCATCGGCGCAACCGGTCTCTGCATCGGCAACACCGAACCGCCCGCCAACGACAGGAAGGAACCCCGTGCCAGGTCGTTTCGCACCCACCCCATCAGGCCGCATGCACATCGGCAACATCTATGCGATGCTCGGCGCATGGCTGTCCGCGCGTAGCCGCGGCGACGACATGCTGCTGCGCATCGAAGACATCGACGAACCGCGCGTGGTGCCCGGCGCGGCCGAACTGATGATGGACGATCTGCATTGGCTTGGCTTGGATTGGGACGGCGATCCGGTGTTCCAATCCGCTCGGCACGACCTGTACCGTGAGGCGCTGCATTGCTTGGAAAACCTGACGATTGACGACGCATACGATTCGCCGTTTGACGCGCGCAACGACCACACCCCCGCAGTCGGCAGCGCACCCAATGGCGCAATCGCTGGCACAACCCCGCTGATTTACCCTTGCTTCTGCTCGCGCGCCGACATCCGCGCAGCCTCCGCACCGCAGGAAGGCGACCGTTTCATGGTGTATCCCGGCACGTGCCGCCGGCTTATCGCCAGCGATCCGGATACCGTCCGGCGGCGGCTGGCCAACGGCGACCGCCATTCGCTGCGCATCGCCATGCCCGCCGACACAAACCCGCGCGCAACCGTCCAATTCGATGATGCAGTGTTCGGCCATCAGGAATTCAATCTGGCGCGCGACGTCGGCGACACCATCGTGCGCCGCGCCGACGGCCTGTTCTCCTACCAGCTGGTGGTGGTCGTGGACGATCTTGACATGGGCGTCGACGACATCGTGCGCGGCCGCGACCTGCTCCGGTCGAACGCCTTGCAAATCGCCATTCGCCGAGCGCTTATCAAGGCGGGATTCCGCAAGGCGAAAACGCAGGCTTCTGCACCATCGCAGCACGCACCACAATCGCAATACACCCCATATAACCCCGAAAACCCACGGTATGCGCATCTGCCGCTTATCGACAACGCGGCCGGCCGCAGGCTCGCCAAACGCGAGCGCTCTTTGGATATGGGGGCGCTGCGCGCGCATGGCGTCACCGCGGAGCAGGTTGTCGGCTATTGCGCGTGGCTGCTTGGTTTGCAGGGCGATTCCGCGCATACCAGTCCGCAGCCGATGAGCGCCGTCGAGGCGTTGCAGGAGTTCGATTGGGGTAAGGTACGGACCGATACGGCCGACCGCAGTATCAGCCAAGACGATTTCGACGCGTATTTCGACCTGTGACAACGGCTGGCCGGGTCTCGCCGAATTGCCGAGACGACCCGGTCAGTCCGGAAAACAGCAGAAAACAGCAGAAAATAACGGGAAGCAGTCGACGTTCAGCCGATCCACAGCTCCGAGTCAAGCGGATATTCGTTGACCTTGCAGCCGTCCAAATGCATGGATTGCTCCTGCATCAGCGGCGCCAACTGGCCTTCGCCGGCGCAGGTCGTTTCGTTGTCGATGTGCCCCAGCCGGTGTCCGACCTCATGGTTGATCACCATCGTGCGGTATCGCGCCAGGTTGCCGCCGGCGGCGAGCCATTGTTGCGTGCCACCGTTCCAACGGTCGTCGTTGACGATCACGTTGTTGTCGACCCTGCAGCTGTATTCCACCGAGCATGATGGCGAGAACGACGTCATTTCCGACGCTTGGGACAGCACGAGATTGAAATCGCAGTTGCCGTCCGTGGATTGGTCGAATATGGCTCCGGCGCGTGGCCATCCGTGTTCGTCGTTGAGGATGCGGAACGCCGCGTTGCCGAATTCGTCGGCCGAACCGACGTTTCCTTTGGTTGCGATGCAGTAATGGTATTGCGTCACCGGTTTGCCGCTGTTTTGCGCGGTTTCCTGCGCTTTGTTCAGAATCGCGGTTTTCTCGTCGTCGCTCAGTGCCGCCGATTGCGCGCTCACCGCTTTGGCGACGGCCTGCTCTTCCTGCGATTGTTTGGTTTCCGGTTTGGTTTTTTTGGCCGTCTTATGCTGATTGGTTTTGGCTGTTTTCTTGGCTGGCTTCTTGGCCGACGTCGAATGCGTGGCTTGTGCCGTCATCTGCGTGTTCGGCGTCATGCGGACCAGCAGTGCGTGCACGCTGCAGGACGTCATCGATGCGATCAGCAGGAACAGCACGAGCACCAGCACGGCGGCCCTGCGGATGCGAAACGCCTCAAGCCGTTCCCGTTGGCCCATTGTGGCGTCGGCTTTCGGATCGAGCGCACGTATGATACGACGAATCCGCTTCAATCCAGCCTCCCGATATGGTGATGTTTCTCTCTTCGGCAACAGTACCAGTCTCAGTCAACATGCCGAAGCCGCCGACCGCCATGCATACCACCTATGCGTAAGGCCCGCGATTCCGGAGGGAATCACGGGCCTTACCAGCATGTCAGACGAATGCCGGCAATCGTCAAAGTAATGCTCAGGCGAACAGCACCTTGAACAGGAACGCGCCGACGATCGCGCCTGCGATCGGGGCCACGACCGGAATCCAGGCCTCGCCCCAGCGGGAATCGCCCTTGTTCGGAATCGGCAGGATGGCGTGCAGGAGGCGCGGCATGAGGTCGCGGGCAGGGTTCAGACCAGGGCCGGTCGGGCCGCCCATGGAGGTCACGAGGCCCCACACGATGAAGCCGACGACGATGGATGCGGCGGCCGGGTTCGCCTTGCCCCACGGCAGGGACAGGCAGCACAGGGCGCCGAGCACCAGCATGAAGGTGCCGAAGAACTCGTTGAGGAAGTAGTTCACGCGGTCGTTGTGCGCGTCGGTGGTGCAGAAGGTGCCGAGGATGGCTTCGGCATCGTCGGTGTCCTTGTAGTGCGGCAGGTAGGTGACGTACACGATGAGCTGGCCCGCCACTGCGCCGAGCAGCTGGGCGATGATGTACGGCAGGACCTCGTTCCACGGGAACATGCCGTTGACGGCCTGCGCGAGGGTCATGGCCGGGTTGATGTGGGCGCCGGAGACGCCGCCGAACATCAGGACCGGGAACATGACGCCGAAGCCGTAGCCCATGGCGATGTTCAGCCAGCCGGCATGGTAGCCCTTGGTGTTTTTCAGTTCCGCGTTGGCGACAGCGCCGTTGCCGAAGACCATCAGCACGGCGGTGCCGACGAATTCCGCGGCAAGCTTGGTGAAGAGTGTGTATTCCACTGCAGTTTCCTCTATTGCTTCTTCTCTAACGATTCTTACGATTCGTGCGATTCGAGATGAATTGCGATTCCGCTCTGGGCGGACAACAGCGCACTACCTTACTCCGCACGGAGGAAGTAACGCGGCTTTGGGTGGACGCATGTCCGAAATACGAAAAAGACCCAAGCCATTGGCTTGGGTCTTGTCTGTGCCCCCTCAGGGATTCGAACCCTGGACACGCTGATTAAGAGTCAGCTGCTCTAACCAACTGAGCTAAAGGGGCGTTGGTCTTGGCGAGGTTTTTGTTCTCGCTGAGCACATGGAGTAAATATACTCAGAATCGGAAAGAACGCAACCCTCGGCGTGTCGCAATCATAAAACCGCTATTTTCCAACGTTTTCAGCAAATCGCCATCTATGGTGCACATCGCGTCATACGACGAAAAATGCGGCGCGATGGCGCCCTAAAATCCAAGTAATCACATTTTCTTCACATTCTGGCGCAATGCAACCACTCCGACAGTCAACGGCACGAACTTTTCCATCACACATTTCCACCGCGGCGAGCCGAATAGCACGCATCATCGTCGAGCCCGTCGGCGCGCCAGAGGCCCTTTATAATAAGGACCATGGCGCGTCACAGGAGTATATGACGCGCATCAAGAAGGAGAAAGGCTTACCTATGGCATGCCCAAATTGCGGTCAGCCGACCATCGAAGGCGCTAAATTCTGCGCCTCGTGCGGCTCACCGCTCACCCAAACGACCGCGGCGGCACCGCAAGCGCCGGCCGCGCCGGAATCCGATGACGGCACCATGCTGTCTTCCGCGCCGCACATGGCACCGGCCCCGCAGATGCCGACCGCTGCCGTCCCGCTGCCCAATAGCGCCGCACCGGCAGCTCCGCAAACCACCGTCCCGCAGCCCACCACACCGCAACCGGCGACGCAAGCACAGCCGACCGCTCAGGCGCAGGCAACGCAAACGGTGGCACCACAGGCCGCGCCGACGCAGCAGTTCCAGTATGCGCCATCCCCGGCCCCGCAGCCGGCAGCAGCGCCGCAGCCAAGCCAGCCGACCCAGCAAATCGCCCGTCCGGCGGCCGATCCCACCATCACCGCGCTGACCACACCGCAGTCCGTGAAGACCATGGGCGCCAGCCTCGGCATCGGTCTCGGCGCGAGCGTGGTGTTCGCGCTGCTCGCATCGATCGTCTTCTTCATGGGCAATGCCGCAGCCAGCAACGGGCTTGCCGGCATTCCGGGCTTTTCCGACACCGCCTCCTTCCTGGGCAACAACGGTGTGTCCGGCTCCGGCCCGAATTTCTTCCAGATTCTCTTCACCGTGATGACGCTCGGCGTTGGCGGTTCGCTGAATCTCAAAACCAGCTCCCAGGGCTTCTCGCTGAGCAATCTCGGCATTGACGCCTCGCACGTCAGCGTGACGCTGCCGGTCGGACTGCCCGGCGTGGCATTGGCGATCGGCGCCGCGTTCGGCGCATACATGCTGGCACGCAGGTTCGCGCTTCGTTTCAAGTGGACGGGCGTCATCAGCTCGCTGATCGTCGGCGTGCTGTCCGGCCTGGTGCTGCTGGTCTTCGCCGCCATCTTCCCGGTGACGGTGGGTGGTTCCTACAGCGACTATTCCGCTTCCGCGTCGCTTTCCGGCGTGTCCTTCCGCACGTTCTGCATGGCGTTCCTGCTGTCGACGGCCGGTGCGCTGGCCGGCTACGCGTTGGCACAGTATGCGGGCGATTCGGGTAACGTCTTCTCCGCCGCTTGGCGTTGGGCGCATCGCGCTCGTGGCTTCGTGCGCACGCTGGTCGAATCGTTTGCGATCTACGGCGTGCTGTTCCTGGTGCTTGGCCTGGTGGCGACGATCGCCATGTCCGCCGCGAACCATCTCGGCGCAGGCGGTCTGCTGCTGGTTCCGCTGCTGTTCCCGGCTCTGCCGCTTATGCTGATTTCGCTGTCCTCGTTCGGCGGCATCGCCTTCTCGACGTCCAGCTACAGCGTCCATACGATCACGTTGTTCAACGTGTCCTCCCTCAGCCAGTATGGCTGGATTCTGTGGATCTGCTTCGTGCTGTTCCTGCTTGCCACGTTCTATATCGCGCTGCGTGAGACCGCGCGCAATATGTACGACCCGTATTACGCGGGCTGGCAGCATACGTGGAAGGCTCCGGTGGCCGCGATGGTGTTCTGGCTGGCTGCGGAGTTCCTGTTCACTTATTTCGCGGCGGGATACGCCTCGTCCAGCATGTCGATGACGGCCCCGATGTGGTATTTCCTCGTCGCCGGCATCTGGGCGTTCCTGATCGAGGTGGCCGCGATGACGTTCGGTCCGACGCTGGTGGCGTCCCTGCCGGGCATGTGGCGGATCGTCGTCGGCGGCACCGTGCAGCAGACCCCGCAGAACGTGGTCGATTACGTCAAGTCCTGCGATCCGTCCTACGGCATGAAGAAGACCTCTGCCACGGCGAGCGGCACGACCGCAACAGCGACCATGCCGACGGCTTCGGCTGCCGCACAGCCGGCCAATCCAACTACTCCGGCAGCTCCGGCCGCATCGGTCCCCCAGCCCGCGACGCCGGCTGCGCCGATGCCCGCGCCTACCGCTCCTACCGCTCCTACCGCAACGCCTGTTTCACAGGCCGTTCCACAACCGGTCGCCCCGACGTCCATGCCCAATACGACAACGGGCAACACGGCAACGGGTGCGGTGCCGCTGCCGCAATCGCCAGCAGGCACGGCTTCTATGCCGGTCGCAGCTCCGGGGGCAGGTCAGCCGCTCGACCCAAAAACTAAGAAGACGATCCTTATCAGCGGCATCGTAATCGGTGCCCTGATTGTGTTGGGCATTGTCTACGGTGTGCTCAACTCGACCGTCTTCAGCGCGAAATCCGTGGCGCAAAGCTATCTGACGGCGATTGCCGACGGCAAGTATGACAAGGCCAATGGCATCGCCGATCCGCAGGTGGACAAGGACCAGCTCAAGCTGCTGTCCGACACCGTAGCGAAGGCCGACAACGCCACGATCGCCAACCCGCATATCGATAGTGTCAAAACCGTCGAAGGCGTGGCCAAGGTCAACGTGACGTATTCGCTGAACGGCAAGAACGTCAACGATTCGCTCACCATCAACAAGGACGGGTCGAAGTTCCTGCTGTTCCCGAATTGGAAGATCTCGAGCCCACTGCTCAAGACCATCACCGTGTCGGTGCCCAATGCCGTGGAATCGTTGTCCGTCAACGGTGTTGACGTGACCGCGAAGAATGCGGAGAAGTCGGACAGCGGCACGTGGACGCTGCGCGTCTACCCGGGTTCGTACAAGGTGTCGATCGGCAAGTCGGGGTATGTCACCAGCGGCATCACCATGGTGCGCACGAACGCGGACTCCGATGCCGCCGATCTCAAGATCATGCCTACGGCCAAGCTTAAGGAGGACTTGAGCAAGGCCGTGAACGCCAAGCTGGACGAATGCGCGAAGTCCACCGACTACGCGCCGGAAGGCTGCCCGTTCGGCTTCGACCTGTACGACGAGGACTACTACCGCAACTTCGCGTGGTCCATCAGCGTCTATCCGAAGCTGTCCGACATCGATCTCGATTACGGCACGTTCTCCACCCGGCAGGGCAAGGCGAAGTGCACGTATGAAGAGAAGAATTTCGACGATTCGTGGGAGTCTCAGGACAACAGCACCCACTTCACCGTCAACGGCAGCTTCAGCATCAGGGATGGCAAGCTCAGCGTCACGATTGACGATGAGGACTGATGCCGGCTAAAGAGCGGATATAGGAAAATCCCCCGCACCAATCGGTACGGGGGATTTTCGATGCTTAAGCTCAGACGTGTTTCAGCCTGAAGTCATTCACCGCCGGTCCGTAAGGACGTCGAGCGGTGAATGGGGCGAAATCACTCAGCGACGACCTTCACGAAGAAGTTGGCGGTGATTTCCGGGTGCAGGGCGACGGTTGCCGGGAAGTCACCGGTGGTCTTGATCGGCTCAACGGTGATGTTCTTCGGGTTGACCTCAACCTTGGAGGAGAGCGCGATGGCGATCTTCTCTGCGGAGATGCCGCCGAACAGCTTGCCGGACTCGGAGACCTTGGCAGCGATTTCGACGGTGGAACCCTCGATGATTTCCTTGGCGGCAACAGCCTCTTCGCGGGTGGCGACGGCCTTGGCCAGACGAGCGCGCTTCATGGCCTCGATCTGGGCGGCGGCACCCTTGGACCAAGCGAAGGCCAGGGCCTGCGGGAACAGGTAGTTGCGGGCGTAGCCGGACTTGACGGCCACGACGTCACCCGGGTGGCCCAGGTGGTTGACGGACTTGGTGAGAATAACCTTAGTTTCAGCCATTGTTCAAACCTCTCTAAGATCAGCGGCCGGACGTGGCGTACGGCAGCAGGGCCATCTCGCGGGCGTTCTTGATAGCCTTGGAGATCTCGCGCTGCTCCTGCACGGTGACACCGGTGATACGACGGGAACGAATCTTGCCGCGATCGGAGATGAACTTACGCAGCAGGGCGACGTCCTTGTAATCGATCTCGGTGACCTTGGCGGCCTTCAGTGGATTCGGCTTCTTCTTAAACGGCTTGACCGGCGGCTGCGGCCTCTTGCGTGACATCTTGATGTTCTCCTTAAAATCTGGAAATACTGCGATTAAGCTGCTTGTTTCGCTGTTCGCCTATGTTGCGGACGGGGTTCGGTCCGTCAGAATTCCGGTTCGTCGCTGTCGCCGCCGAATTCGGAGGAACCTCCGAAGGACTGGGACGCGCCGAAGGAACCGAAGGACGAGCCGGAGTTATCCGAGCTTGACCACGGGTCCGAGGCCGGAGCGGACTGTGCGGGAGCGGCATTGACCGGACCGGAGGCTCCACCCTGATATCCGGCGCCGCCAGCATAGCTGGAGCCACCCTGATATCCGCCGTTGTTGCCGCCGAAACCGCCGTTGTTGTTGGCGTTGTTGTAGCCGCCGCGATTGCCGCTGAAGTCTCCGTTGCCGGACGAGCTTTGACGGGTCACCTGGGCGGTCGCGTAGCGCAGGGACGGGCCGATTTCGTCGACCTGCATCTCGATGACGGTTCGCTGGGAACCGTCCTGCGCCTGGTAGGAACGCTGCTGCAGACGGCCTTGCGCGATGACGCGCATGCCCTTGGACAGACTCTGCGCGCAATGTTCGGCCATGTCGCGCCACGCGGAGCAGCGCAGGAATAGGGCCTGACCGTCTTCGAACTGGTTCGAGTTACGGTTCCAGGTGCGCGGAGTGGAGGCGATCGTAAAGCTGGCAACGGCGGCGCCGCTGCCAATGGTACGAATTTCCGGATCGGCCGTGAGGTTGCCCACCACGGTGATTACAGTTTCACCTGCCATGTCGTTACCTACTTACTTTGCAGCTTAGAAAGCTTGGTTTACTTACTTGCGAAGAATCTTCGTACGGATGACGGATTCGTTCAGGTTCAGCAGACGATCGAGTTCGTCGCTGGTGGCCGGCTCAGCGGAGTAGTTGACCACGACGTAGTTACCTTCGGTCTTGCCGGCGATTTCGTAGGCAAGCTTGCGACGGCCCCAGATGTCGATGTTCTCGACGGCACCGCCTTCCTTGGTGACAGTTTCCAGATACTGCTCGGTCAGCTTCTTCAGACCGCGCTCATCCAGCTCAGGATCAGCAATGAACATCAGTTCGTACTTATGCGCAGACATCACCCACCTCCTTCGGACTATCGGCCATGGACCTTCCATGGCAGGAGTGTGTATGCGTGCTGCCTTCAGGCATCGATAAGTCGCAATGAACATATGGATACGATTGATGGCAACTTGTACAGGCTACCCCGACGCCGCGACGTATCGAAACGGCGTCTGCCGGGTGCGAAATCACGTGCGGAGGCAAGCGAAAAGCCCCGCTCGCAAGCGGGGCTTAATCGCAAAAAAACGTAATAAATCCTGAAATGTCGCGAGAGCCGTATGGCAATCGCGCGAAATATCAGGCGTAGATGTTGCGCGGGCGCATGTCTTCGGGCAGGCCGTTGAGCAGCGTCGAAACGGAGCCGGATTCGAACACGGAGCGGATGCCAGCGGCCAGCAGCGGGGCCACGGACAGGACGGTCATGTTCGGCAGGCGCTTCTCTTCGGACACCGGAACGGTGTCGGTGAGGACGATTTCGCGTGCGCCGCAGTTCTTCAGGCGTTCCACGGCCGGGCCGGACAGCAGGCCATGGGTGGCGACGAGCGTCACGGACTTCGCGCCGGCGTTGTTCAGCGTGCGCACGGCCTCGCAGATGGTGCCGGCGGTGTCGATCATGTCGTCGACGACCACGCAGTCGCGTCCCTTCACGTCACCGATGATGCCGTGTGCCTCGGCATGGTTCGGGCGCGTGGTGTCACGGGTCTTGTGGATGAAGGCGAGCGGCAGTCCGCCGAGCTTGGCGGCCCACTGTTCGGAAACCTTGATGCGGCCGGCGTCCGGGGACACGATGGTGGTGTTCTCCAGCGGCATGCTGTTGCGCACGTAGTCAAGCAGGATCGGCATGGCGGTCAGATGGTCGACCGGGCCGTCGAAGAAGCCCTGCTCCTGGGCTGCGTGCAGGTCGACCGTCATGATGCGGTCGGCGCCGGCGGAACGGAACAGGTCGAACATGAGGCGTGCGGTGATGGGCTCGCGGCCCTGATGCTTCTTGTCCTGGCGGGAGTAGCCGAGGAACGGCGCGACCACGGTGATGGAACGTGCGGAGGCGCGCTTCATGGCGTCCACCATGATGAGCTGCTCCATGATCCACTTGTTGATCGGCTCGGTGTGGGCCTGCATCACGAAGGCGTCGGCGCCACGGACGGGCTCGGTGTAGCGCACGTACATCTCGCCGTTGGCGAAATCGTATGCGGTGGTCTCAAGTACGTCGGTTCCCAGGTATTTTGCGGTTTCCTGAGCCTGCTCGGGGTACGCGCGACCCGTCACCAGAGCCAGTTTCTTATCCGGAGTGCCTTCGAGAATCGCCGACATGCTTGCCTTCCCAATTGTTCGGTGCGTGAAATTAAGCCAAACTCCAATATAACAACGTGGGTGCCCACGCCACGCGGCTTCTGTGGAAGCGCCTCCCCGTTCCGTCTACTCGGCGTCGGCGAAGGCCTCACGAATCTGCGCCGCGGTGCCGTAGGATGCCTGCGCGCCATATCCAGTGGCCGCGTAGGCCGACACATACGAGGCGAGTTCCGCGGACTGCGACAACGTCATGCCGGAGGCCAGGCCGGCCAGCACGGTACCCATGAACGAATCGCCGCAACCGGTGGTGTCTACTGCCTTGACCCGCACCGGAGCGATGCGCTGGATGCGATGCTCCGGATCGTCCGCCGTGCCATCAAGCACTACGGAGCCGTCGCCGCCGAGCGTCACAATCGCCTGTTCAAACCCGAATCCGCGCAACTTATCGAACGCGTGACGCCAGTCGAACGCGTCCCAATCATCATCCTCCGGTTCCGCGATGCCGAGCAGCTGCGCCATCTCATGCTCGTTGACGAGCAGGATGTCGGAGGCCTCGACCAGCTCCACCGGCAGGGAGGGGGTGAACGGCGAGTCGTTGAGCAGCACCTTCACGCCCGCTTCGTGGCACATGCGTGCGGCCGCGGTGACGGTTTCGATGGGGCTTTCCAGGCACAGGCCGAGCACTGTGGAGTGGGTCAGCGCGTCACGCACGGATTCGACGTAGTCGACGGTCACCTGCGCGTTGGAGCCGGGCGAGTACACGATGGTGTTCTCGCCGTGCGCGTCCACGGTGATGACGGTGGTGCCGGACGGGCCGAGCACGCGGCGCACGTGCGTGGTGTTGACGCCCGCTTCGCCGAGCGCTCCGAGCAGGAAGTCGGCGTTGTTGTCGGAGCCGACCGCGCCGAACATCTGCACGGTGGCGCCGATGCGTGCGGCCGCCGCGGCCTGGTTGCCGGATTTGCCGCCTGGCAGCAGCTGCAGCGGACCGCCGGTGATGGTCTCCCCCGGCCCTGGCAGACGCTGTGCGGTGACGGTGTAATCCGCATTCATCGAGCCGATTACGGACACTGTGCCGTGGATGCGGTCCAATGCAGAGAGAACTTCAGTCGCACTCATCTTTGACTTCCTTACATTAATTAAATAAAAAGGAGATTTGCGGAATATTGTTTTTCAGTATTCGCAATTATCGCAAATCTCCATTGTTTATATTGAGGATGTTATGTGCGATTATTTAGCCGATTCCTCGGTTTCCAACGCATGGTTGCCTTCGTAGATCTTTTTCTTGAAGACGAAGAACACGATCAGACCAAGCAGTGCGGTACCGGCGGCGATCAGCAGCAGGTTGGAATAGTTGGCGGCGTCACCGGTAGCACCGGTGACGGAACTGCCTGCGAGGGCGTTGGAGCCGAGCAGGCTGCCGATGATGGCAATGCCGATGGACGGAGATACGTTCATAGCCAGATCGTTCATGCCGACGCCACGACCAGATTCGTCCTTCTCAATGGTGCCGAGCACGGTGGAAACGACTGGAGAGTACATAAGGCCACAGCCCGCGTAGAACACGCATGCGCACAGGGTCAGCACCACAAAACCGGAGTTCACGCAGAATGCCGCGCCGGTCCATCCCAGGAACATGAGGGTGCCTGCGGTCACGATGCCGGCCTTGATGCCGATCTTGCGGATGATCATGCCGGAGCAGGTGCCCACCACAGCGGCGACCACGAAGGCCCACACGATGTGCAGGGAAACCTGGGTGGTGGTCATGCCGTAGATGTTGGTACCAATGGCATTGAAGATCGGGCTCAGTGCGTAGTTCACGAAGTAGAACACGAGGATCAGACAGATGGCGCGCAGCCAACGGGTGTTCTTGAAGAACGCCGGGGTGATGAACGGGTTGGAGGCCTTGTTGATGTAGAAGGCGAATGCCACGAACAGCAGCAGGGAGACCACGAGCATCCACCAGGACATGTAGGAGAAGAACAGGGTCAGGAACGCGGTGGCGAAGCCGAAGATCACGAAGCCGAACGCGTCGACCTTCTGGCCGTTGCCGCTCTTGGACGGGAGGGTCTTGAGCAGGATCGGCAGGAACAGGATGGTGACGGACGGGATCAGGAACAGGAACTGCCATGCGATGGAGCTGAGCATGCCGGCCGCGAACACGCCGATGGAAGCGGACAGCTGGTATGCGGCGGTGAACAGGCCGAAGAAGATGACCTTCAGGTCGTTGCGCAGGTATTTGGTGGCCACCACCAGGAAGGCGGAGCCTGCCACCTGCTCGCCTGCGGTCTGCAGCACTCGAGCGATGATCACGGTCCACAGGTTCGCGGCGAAGAAATAGTTGGCCACGAAACCGAAGATGGAGCCGATGAACAGGGTCACGAGGCCGAAGGTGACGAGCTTCTTCAGGGAGACGAAGTCACCGAGGGATCCATAGATGAAGCACACGATGCCGAGCACGATGCTGGGGAACGCGGTGATGAGGGACGCCTGCGCCGGCGCGCCGACGTCGGCGCCGACCTGCTGGAACACGAGGTTGAATCCCTGCAGGCACAGGGTGCCGAGCACAAAGGTGATCAGCAGCGGAATAAGGGCGCGGACGGCCATCTTGTTGCTGGTCACCGGATCGTCGAACGGGTCTACGGGGGCTTGCGATGGTGCGGTGTTGACTGCCGTTGCGGCTGCGTTGCTGGTAGACATGTCAGTTCTTCTTTCGCTTCTTCGCTTGGTTTTTGTGATGTTGTGTTGCGATTATTTCGATGGTGATTCCGTGGTGAGGGTTGCGCGGGAAACGCTCCGTGGAACGTTTTCCGCGCGAGCCGTCGTTCACTGCGCTTTTGCGGCGAGGCCGGAGATGCGGGTCATGAATTCGTTGAGGAACCTCGGCACGTCCACGCCGACGGCGACCTTCATGGTCTTGACCGGGTCGTTGAGGCGGGTTTCGTCGCCGATGGTGCGTCCGCGGGTCGGGCCGTCCACATCGACCTTCATGTTGATGTCAAGGGTGGTGACGAGGGTCGGGTCCACCGCCACGCCGACGGCGAGCGGATCATGCAGACCGCAGCCGCCCAGGTGCGGGGACGTAGTCTCGTAGGCCTTGATGTAGAAGTCGGTCATGTCGGCCAGGAACTTGCCGGCCTTGGTGCCGAGATCGCGCCACTGCTGAGTTTCCTTGTAGGTGAGCAGGGTCTGCAGGGTCACGTCGAGGCCGATCATAGTGGTCGGAGCGCCGGAACGGAACAGGTAGTCGGCGGCTTCCGGATCCTGCGAAATGTTGGCTTCCATGCAGGCGTTGCAGTTACCGGGCACGGTCAGTGCGCCACCCATGAGCACGATCTGGCCGATTTCGTCTTTGATTTCCGGAGCCTTCTTCAGTGCGGCTTCGATGTTGGTCATCGGGCCGGTCGGCACGTAGACGAGATCCTTGCCATAGGTCTTCACTGCGTCGATGATGAAGTCTACCGCGGATTCGGTTTCGACGGAGCGGTTGGAATCAGGGATTTCCACGTCGCCGATGCCGTTGTCGCCGTGGATGAACGCGGAGATTGGCAGTACTTCGAAATGGTCGGTGGTGCTGGAGTGCGGCAAACCCTGATACACCTTGACTTCCGGGTGGCCGAGCAGGTCGGTCACGGCCAGTGCGTTGCGCACACCCTGCTCGACGAGCACATTGCCGTAGGTACCGGTGATGCCGATCAGTTCAATCTCCGGGCTTCCCAGAGCATACGAAATGGCAAGCGCGTCATCAACGCCGGTATCAAGATCAAGAATCATCTTTTTCATGTGTGTGCCTTTCCTCTTTGACGGGCCTGACGACGGTCCGCCACCATACGGGTGCGTCGTCAGTTATGTATCGAACACTTTCTCATTTATGTTGTGTGTTGACAAGATTTATGATAAAGCGTTTTATCAGGAACGCAAATTCGGCACTACCATACGGCGTGTTGCTTTTATTTCCAGCAATTTAACCGTATAAGAAACTCCGACGACACTTTAATCAAGATTTATCAGCGCCACCCGTCTCATCATGATCCGCAGGTATCTAAAAATCCTCAATCCTACGCGCAGGCGGCCTGCACCAGTTTCGGCGTAAGCACTTCAACCTGCGGATTAGAAAGCCACGGGCGAGCATCCCCTGATTCCGTACCGGACTTGGCACGAACCGCAACATCAATCCGCTCACGCAACATACCCCAACAGGCGGCGGCCAAATCAGCCACGCTCTGCTCAACGGTGGTCATACGCCAACCAAGACCGAATCGTTTGAGAATATTGTCGTAACCAATCACCTGCATATCCTCAGTAACGCGCAACCCACGTTCCGCCATACGCTGACGGAAACCAAGCGCCATCACATCATTGCAGCAGAACACGGCCGTCGCACCGCCATCAATAATCTGATCCGCAGCATGATAGCCACTACCGAAACGGTAATCCCCCTCAACGCATAGCGACGAATCAAAACACTCCCCCGCCTGCTCGACGGCATCCACAAACCCACGACGACGCTCCGCAGCACTCGACTCCGCAGTATCGCCAGTCACAATGCCAATACGAGTATGACCACCCTCCAACAGATAACGGGCAGCCAAACGACCACCAAGATAATTGTCAAAACCAACGGCATCGCACCAACCGCACTGCGTCAAACGATCAATCAACACCACAGGGCACGACACAAGCGCCACATCCTCACGCAACCGCTCAGCAGCATCGCCAGCGCAGGACTCGCGCGCCGGAATCAGCATCACACCGTCCACCCCACGAGCCGGAAGGCGCTGCAACAACTCATGCTCGGTAACACGCGAATCATCGGAATTGGCCACAATCAGCGAATACCCCTGCGCGGCGCACTCATCCTCCACGCACTTGGCAAGCGCCGCGAAAAACAAGTTCTCAATATCAGGCACGATCAGCGCAACCAGCTGGGACTGCTTGGTCACCAAGCTTCGCGCGCTCTGATTCGGCACGTAATTCAGTTTCTTTGCCGCGTCGGCAATGGCCTTGCGCTTCTCCTCGGACACGCGAGCCGGTCGATTATTCAACACCAGCGAAACCGTCGTCACAGACACCCCCGCGGCAGCGGCCACATCCTTCAGTGTCGCACGATACGCCATCAAACCCCCTTAAAACGTTTCTCCCTCCAGCATAAATGCCATGCGATCCTGACGCGCCCAGCATCGCAATCACAAACAAATTCCTTTCACAGCAAAATAATCCGCATTATTTCCAGCGGTAAATCGTTTCTCGGAAGTGTTTTTTGTATACTCGCAACGTTTTGTCTGAAATGAGAGCCACACGAGAAGAGAGGAACCACCATGCAGCCAACCATGCAGAAAAACAATGTGAAACAGCGCAAGACCATCGCCATCATCGCCATGATCGCAGTAGCTGCCATCGCGCTCGCAGCCGTCGCCATCATCGCAGTCTCCAACAAGCGCGAAATGACACAAGCCGCCAGCGACACCTGCGCGTTGAATGCGAAGGCGCTCGCCACGCATCAGGAGAGCTTTGAAGAAGCGCAACAAGAAGCTGAAGAAGCAGCGAAACTCACCGTGAATGACGTGGCGGACGGCACCACGCTCGAAACCCTGAAGGATGCGATCACACTGGCCAAAGCCGTGGAAAGCGCGCCAGCATGCCCCGCAAGCGGCAATGCCAGCGACTTCACCAAAGCGACGGACGACATTCGCAAATACGCCGACAACCTGCGCAACATCACCAACGAACTCGACGCGGCCGCCAAGTCGGTGGTCGCCAGCCAAGAACTCAGACTCGAGTCCGCCGAGTAAGTCAGGTAAGCCGCCCCGACGGTTAGCGCCGACGTCAGCGCCAAACCCTACGTTTAACGGGGCCAAAGTCATCCAAGTCTGCAACTTCGCCCCCATTACAAGCATTTTCGCACCACATCGGGCTTATATATGGCAGATTCGACAGGTCGCCCGGAGACATTTCGCTTATATATGGCAGGTCATTCCGGAAAGACCGCAGTTAGAGGGTACAAAATTACCCCCTAACTAGCTTGTTTCAAAAACAGACTGCCATACATAGGCGAGATGCCTCCGTACAAACCCCAAAATCTGCCATACATAAGCGAGATATGCCCATGAATTACGCATCTATGCTGTGCAGGCGCGACCTCGCGTCGCTTAGAGGCTTGACAACACCTTCCATTTGACAAAAGTTATCAGTTGCCACGCACCAGGAGACGCAATAGGGGCCGCACCTTCGAGGTGCGGCCGTTTTTCATCCTTCACCAAACCTGGATCTGCAACTAAGGCTAGCGAACAAAATGTACGCCAAACCACACATCCATTCCCCGGCGAGGTTGACTCGCCTGCAACGCGTCTCCTCGATCACCGCTTACCGAACTTCAATTGTCCGGCTTGCGCCACACGAACCGAATTCTTACTGGCCTTGGGCGCGGTAGCGGGCTTCGGTGGCGGCTTTGGCGGGCTCCCACCAGGCGCGGTTGGCAGCATACCAAGCGATGGTCGCCTGCAAACCGGCTTCGAAATCGGTATGCACGGGCCGCCAGCCGAGTTCGGTACGCAGCTTATTGGAATCGATCGCGTAACGTCGATCATGCCCAGGACGGTCACGCACCCAGTCGAATGCGTCCTCCGCACACCCCATAAGCCGCAGAATCATACGCATTACGGCAATGTTGCTCATTTCGCCGTCCGCGCCGATCAGATACGTTTCGCCGATGCGACCGCGCGTCAGAATCGCCCATACCGCCGAAGAGTGGTCTTCCGTATGAATCCAGTCGCGCACGTTCTCGCCGGTGCCGTACAGTTTCGGCCGCATGCCATCCAGAATGGACGTGATCTGCCGTGGAATGAACTTTTCCACATGCTGATACGGCCCGTAATTGTTGGAACAGTTGGAAATGGTGGCACGCAAGCCATATGTGCGCGTCCACGCGCGCACCAGATGGTCGGACGCGGCCTTTGACGCACTATACGGACTTGACGGGCGGTACGGCGAGTTTTCGCCGAATCGCGCCGGATCGTCCAACGCCAGGTCTCCGTACACTTCGTCGGTACTGATGTGGTGGAATCGCACGTCGTATTTACGCGCGGCCTCCAACAGCCGCATCGTGCCCTCCACGTTCGTGCGGATGAACGGTTCCGGGTCGAAGATGGAATTGTCGTTATGTGATTCCGCCGCGAAATGCACGATGGCGTCGCAGCCGGGCACAATGCGTTCCAGCAGCGACGCATCGCAGATATCGCCGATGACAAGTTCGACTTGCGATTGCGGCAGCCCGTCGATGTTCGCCGGATTGCCCGCATACGTCAGCTTGTCAAGCACGGTGATGTGCACGTCCGGATGATTGCGCGCCACGTACCGCACAAAATTCGCGCCGATGAACCCGCATCCGCCCGTCACCAGAATATGTTTCGGTTTGAATCCCTGTTCGCTCACTGTTTCAGCAACCGCCTTCCCGATTCCAACATTACGAATGCAAACAAAGGCGCATAAGGAAGGAAATACCTGAATTGCATACCGTCGACTCCGATTAGCCCATCCGCATCGTATTGCAGCCACAAGGCAAGGTAAATCAGTAGGATATCTCCGATACAGACCACCGCGATCAACCATGCGTATGGCAAGGAAAGCACACCGCATGCATTTATAGAACCATTGGCAGTCCTAACCGGATTCTTTCGGCGGCTTTTGACACAAGCATTCACCACACTGGTCACAGCCAACACGACTACGGAAACCACAATTGCCAACCAACACGCGGCAATCATGATGCTGTCCGTCCTGTTATTCATATTCGATTGAGCATGCATTATCGCCCATGCAATGTTCTTCACAGCATCCAACATGGCAACGGGATCCGTCAACAATGCATGCTTGCGCTCGCTCATTTGTTTGTACGAAACCAGCATCGGACAATTCGTATACCAAGCATTGACGCCCAACCAGAATATGGTCCATATACCAGACGCAACCACGCCTATCAACAATGGCACAGCCCGACCACGATTCACACGCCAGCGACCGGAAACTCTATCAAACATCAACGGAATAACCAGCAAAACCAATGGCATGTACACAAACTTGCACATTGCCAATAGCACGCTCGTTACCGCAAGCGCCACTGCTCCACGTTGTGATCGTTTACCAATAATTCCCCGGAACAGCAAACAGGAGAACAGAATCATCACAGCTTGTGTCAGCGAATCCGCAGAGATGGAAAATGAGGCGAATCTAAGCATTTGAGGAACGCATAGCAATAGTCCAACCGGAATACGCCATTTTGGCAATGTCATAACCGCGCAGTACATGAGTAATGCATAGACAGCTATCATGCATATTTCTGCCAATCGATATGTTGTTCCAGATCTCAGATTAAATAATCGACCTACAGCAAAACCCAGCAATTGCGGAGCATATACAATCGGTGAATTTGTTGCCGTATTGTTGAACGGCAGGTCAACCGTTGCGGACACCTTGTTATTAGCAATAGACTCCGGAATCACAATTCCTGGATCATATCCGTCATATTGATCCAAGGAATACTGCATCCAACTGCGATCAACCGCACCACCGACCACCCCCGTCTCAGTATTATGCAACATACTTCTTGAAGTAACTGGCCGCGCAATTACATCCCCGTTGAGTATGGAGTCAATTCGATAAACATGCGTCCAAATATCCGGCACATGACCAGGCTTGGTAATAGTCATGAAAAACATGCCTTCAAGCAACACGCACAACGCCACCAACACTGGCATGCATCGAAAAATCTTCTTCCCCTTCATACCGCCACTATCGCATAACTATTTGACTGCGCTTAAGAACATGCCTTGGTTTCATTCATCATTCAGATACCCACCAGCTACCATCAAGACACCTACTCGTCCAGACACACTGGCTAATATATAGCTCGGTTTTACATGCTCATAAACCCCCGTTTACACAAGGGGTTATTTGCCGTGAAGGAAGCGACGATGCCTTATATCCAGTCTGCCGTTCATGCCTTCGAGCCTTCATACACCAAGCATCCCAAACAATCGTTTACCGGCGGCACATACCAGCCGCTGGCCGACGAGAGCATGACAGACACCCCCCCCCTTCACTTCAAAGCACGCCACCGCGCGGAATTGTATACGCAGAAAACTCTCCTTCGTACAGAAGCCACTCACCGAAGCATCTACATACCGGCAGCGGAAGCATCATTTACAACATGCGATACAGATATTCCTGCGATTCCGGATGAGCAGCATACTTCCTCTTTTGCCGCAGAGGAACAAGTATTTAACAACAATCACGCATTACAGACGGCATCGCGCACCCTTCAAACGATTCAGGCGGCGCTGACGACTGCCGGCCATAGCTTGAAACGAACTGGTCACTCTATTGCCAGTGCGGCCCACGCCACCGCGCGCGCCGCACGAACCGCTGCGACCACAGTACATAACGCATGGCACACCTTCACAAGGTTCAAAGTCGTCCAGCTCATCATCAAGTTCTTCCAGAAGGCGCACGGCCTGTGGAAAAAACGCATGAGGTTCTCCTATGCGTTCTACACCATTGTCTTCACCTTATTGACTTCTGCCGAAGTCATTTTTCTTCAGTGGGGCATGTATACCGAACCAACATACGATAAAAGCGACGAAGTTGATCAGACAACTAAAATCCTGAACAGTGTCGCAGGGCAAGTCACCAAATTCGTCAGCCAGATTTGGCTTGAACAAAAGTATCAGTTTCTCCTTAATTTCATTGGCATAGGGCTTATTTACCTTGCATTAGTTTTTGTATTAAATCGCTTTTGGATAGCGACCGTTATTTTCGGTGCCGCTATGACTGCCTACGGCGTAGCGAACAGCATCAAGACGGGACTTCGTAACGAACCTATTCTCCCTTCAGATCTTAGCTTTGTATCAAATGGCAATGGCGGGAACCTCCTTTCTTTCATACCGAAAGACCAGCAAGCTCTCGTTAATGGAGCAATCACCGTATTAATCTGGTTCTCCTGTGCCTGTCTTCTTCTTTTCGTTCTTGATGGAAGACGCTGCTTTATTCACTGCTCTTGGAAACACCCCTCTTCGAATGCTAAAAATATAATTGGGACATCATCTCGCGCACTTGCTGCAATTCTCAGCATCGTTCTTCTGGTTTCCTACACATGGAATCTCAATATTCCTGGAGCTTGGTCCTATACTCTGGCAACCAACTTAGGATACAAGCCTGTCCCGTGGAATACCTATGAAGATGCCCAATCAAACGGCCCAGCCACTACATTTCAAAGTCTCGTAAGAGTTAAGGCAATGGATAAGCCGAGCGGGTACAGTAAAAAAACTATGGAAGAGATAGCCGCTCGCTATACTAAAGAAGCAAATAAAATTAATACATCACGGGCAAACATCCTCACAGATAGCACTGTGATTCTCATTTTATCCGAGTCTTTTTCCGATCCTCTACGTGTTCCTGGCATCTCCTTTGATATCGATCCGATGCCTAACATTCGAGCTTTGAAAGATGTCACCACCTCAGGACTTATGCTATCGCCAGGCTATGGTGGCGGCACAGCTAACATCGAGTACCAGTCTCTAACTGGAATGAATCTCGCTAATTTTAACGATCAGCTTATTTCTCCTTACCAACAACTTGTACCCAGTCAAAAAAACGTATACACCTTCAATCAAATTTGGAATGATGCATGCCAGTCGCAATGCTCGTACGCCTTTCATCCCTATTTGAAGAATTTTTATCTTCGAGATTCGAACTATAAAAAATTCGGCTTCAAATACTTCCGTACAATCGACAGCGAACCGGCGTTAAAATATCAGGATCACATTGACGATGGCTATGTTAGCGACGCATCGGCATATCAAAATGTGATCGACCAGCTTAATCAATCTAGCGGAAAATCCCAGTTTATTCAGTTGGTAACCATGCAAAACCATTTGCCATACGGGGACTACTATACCAATAATGAATTTAAAGAGGCAGATACTTCAACAGGTCTCGATGAAAACGAAAAAGTTCAGATTGATACCTATACAAAAGGCATCAGTTATACCGATCAGGCCACTGCCTCATTCCTCGATCAACTAAATATGATAGAACAGCCAATTACTGTCATTTTCTACGGAGACCATCTTCCTGGCATCTACTCATCAGCAGCAAAGTACAAAGAAAATCAACTCACTTTACACGAAAGCGATTATTTCATATGGTCTAACTCTTCTTCTTCGAGTGCTGGTTCAAAGTTATCGCCCGAAGAAAGCAATTACTCGTCTTCGAATTTCTTTATGGCTAGCACCGCAAAACACATGGACGCAAAAGTCACGCCTTTTCTGGCTCTGCTTACAGAAGTGCACCAATCTGTACCGGCAATCGGCAGATTCGCCTCGACCGACGCCGATTGGGGTACTGGGTCAACTAGCTATCTGGATTCTTCTGGACAGTTAATGAAAAAGAAGAATCTATCATCAGAAGCAAAACAGCTACTGGAGGATTACCGTCTGGTCCAATATGACCAGACCGCAGGAAAAGGATATCTCAGCGAAAACTGGTTTAATCGAGTGCCATAAAAAGGAAACGGCAGCCAGGATGCTCTGGAGGAAAAACAAGAACGTATACTAATGTTATGTCTGCACTAGAAGAAAACCAAGAGTGGGAAGCAGCTAATAGAATTGTTTTCCCAACTACAGACGCGGAAAGCACGCTTCCTCTCTACGTTGTCAATTGGACACCGTCGCACCCAGATCCAGCTCTATTTGATGCCCGAGAATCTCTGGAAAAAGTCGCTTTCTCAAGTTTAAGTAAACGACAGCTCTCGGGGACTCTCAGGAATGGGATCTTTTCAGCACAAGAAGCAAGTAAAACAGAGCTTCCCGCGGGATCAGTTTTAATTAAGTCTCGAACTTCAATTGAGTTGGCAGCAGGTCAGCACGTCTCATTGTGCACTTTCTTTAACGCATTTCCGGCAAGTTACTGGCAACGCTGGACCAAAGTTACCAATGTACGTTTTATTGCGAAAGTTGGCGGCGTCGGACGTATCGTCGTCATGAAATCATCAGCCCGAGGAATCCCCTCTACTGTTACCACAATTCCTGTGGCACAAGAAGATGAATTCGTCGAAGCCGACATTAGCTTATCTGGCTTCATGGATGGCGGATTCATTTGGGCTGATATGGAATCTGCTTCGAATGACTCTTTGACCGTTACCGACGCCCAATGGCAGGTCCCCACCCAAGAAAGGCGCGCCCCTCACAACTCGTCTCTTTCAATTGCGATCACCACATTCAATAGACCGTCATACTGTTTAAATCAACTTCAAACCATTGCCGCCGAAAAAAACTTACGAGATCATTTAGATACAATTTATTGCGTCGATCAAGGAACAGATCGAGTACAAGATCAACCCGATTTTCAGCAAACGAGAGAACTCCTAGGGCAAAAACTAACATATATCCTGCAAGACAATTTAGGCGGATCTGGCGGTTTCTCACGAGGGATGTATGAAACAGTCAGGGCCCAGAAAAGTGCATATGTTTTACTTCTTGATGATGATGCAATCACCGAACCTGAAGCCATATTAAGAGCCCTTCAGTTTTCCGATTACGCTACCAGACCAGTTCTCGTTGGTGGTGGAATGCTGCATCTGGACAATAGAACTGTACTGTACTCTTCCGGCGAGCGCTTTGACGCAAGCTCTGCAATGCCAGCACCAGCCACCGGCACACATTACAATCATGATTTTGCTGTAAACCCGCTAAGGGATACTCCTGAACTGCATAAGAGAATCAATCCTGACTTCAACGGCTGGTGGCTATGCCTCATCCCCACGGAAGTCTTGAAGAAAATTGGTCTTTCCATGCCGGTTTTCATTAAATATGACGATGTGGAATTCGGCTTGCGTGCCAAAGAAAACAACATTCCGACTATATGTCTTCCCGGTGTCGCCGTATGGCACCAAGCATGGCATGATAAGGATATTTCCAGAACTTGGGAGGAGTATTTCGCTCAAAGGAATCGTTGGCTCTGCACTCTTATGCATTTCCCCGTACCAAGCAAAAAGTTTGCTTTCCGAATGCTTTATGAAGATGCTCATCTAGGAACAAAGCTTCTTTATTCTGCCATGAAGTTAAACCATATGGCACTTCGCGATTTGACCGAGGGGCCGGAATATATCGTCAGATGCCTCCCGCAGAAACTAGCAGAAGTTCGTAAAGCAAGAGAAGGTTTCACAGATAGTCTTGTTCTGCATAATCTCGACGATTTTCCAGCGGCACTTGCAGACTATGAACCGACATTCATTCCGTCGGATCCCAAAACCGTCACGAAGATGGGGCTCAAATCCGTTATTTCTGCATTCTTTTCTCAATCGAGCGGAATAAAAGACGCTCACCCTCAAGTATCCATCATGTCTAAGGATGCAATCTGGCCGGCTTTTAACAAAGTATCGTCGGCACTTGTAACTACTGCTGACGGAAACGGAGCGGCCTGGTTCAAGCGAGATAGCAAGTTGTACCGCAAGGAGCTTTTCCGCTGCGTACATCTAGCGGCCAATATCTTGAAGCAGTGGAACAAGCTTTCTCGCCTTTATCGAGAGAGCGATTTCTGCAGCATAAATACTTGGCAACGAATTTTCAATCAATCAAGTAAATAAAAGCAGTGAGTGGCGGTACATCAGAGTCGGTTCTCGACGTGTACCGCCACTCGCTGTTTTTACTTTGCAGCTACTTGTGGATAATCAACTCTCGGATTGAACTTCCACGCTTCAATCATCTTTTTGTACATCTTCTTTCTCAACGGCTTTGCAACATTTCCATGTCGCATACCGTTCCAGACCAGCGCGCAAAAACGCAAATACTGATAAAAACCTTCATGATGCAAGTGATAGGAAGCCTCATTACGAACTCCGTAAGAGAACTTCCAAGCGTTTTTCTCATCAATCATGGAGAAGTTAACCCCCCGATTAACACCCATATCATGGAGAACGACACTGTCAAGTACCTGCACGCCAGGGCAAGACTTCGTTATACGAAGCGTGTACTCAGCATCATCGAACCAAATGAAGTATTCCTTATACGGCAAGCCAAAAGCTTCCATCACCCAACGTGGGATTAAGACAGAAACGAAGGAGCATCGGGAAACCATGACAATGTCAAGTCCTTTAGCTTTCAGCCTTCCCCAATCCCATGTCGGAATCGGATTATTCATTTCCGAGATAGTTCCGTCAATAAACTTCACCATGGAACAGGCAAAAGGTACGTCAGGCCCCAGCTCCGCTACTGCGCTATCGTACCCGAGCACCAACTTATCTAGAGCATCAGGTTCCGGATAACCGTCATCATCAAAAATCCAAGCGTAATCAGCGCCCAGCTCATAAGATCGACGCATGCCAGCAGAAAAGCCGCCTGCACCACCCTCATTTTTCTCAAGCGTGACAATATCCAACTGCATGGAATCTGACAAGGCAAATCGCTGAGCATACTCCTGCAAATACTCCGCAGTTCCATCCGTTGCAGCATTGTTAACAATGACCAACATCTGCGGAAGTCTCGTCTGCGATTCAAGCGAAGCCAAAACTTTTTTCAACTTCTCAAGACGGTTATATGTTACGACAACGGCCGCTACTTTTCTCACGTCTGTTGACATCAGTCGTACCACTCCTTCAACATCTTCTTGAAATATGCCTCAGCAGATTCAAGCTCAGAGAACTTCTGAAGACGAGCAAGTTCGCTCTCCCAAAGCTTCCTACGATCTTCTTCATTATTCAAAATATGAGATAGTGCGGATTTTGCGTCATGTACAAAGCTTGAAGTCATACGACGGCACAATCCCTTTGGAGGAATTAATGTTTCTTGAGAACCAACATTAGCTGAGAGAACGGGCACTCCAGCACTAATGGCTTCAATACTCGTTAAGGTGATGCCTTCGTTAATTGACGAGATGAGTAACGCATCCGCATCCCGATATGTCTGAGCGACAGGAGCATCCAGCGCTCGGCGCTCTATGACTTCTTCCAACCCATATCGTTTGATCATCATGTCGGAAAAAGCATCCATATCTCCATTTCCTTGCATGATGAAACGAACTTTTCCAGGATAAGCCGCATTCACAGCTTTAGCCGCAAGAATGAACGCCTCAGGTCGTTTCTGACGAACCATGCGACCAATGTAAGCCACAGTAAAAGGCTTCGTCTTATCTCGCTCTTTAAAACTTGGAGTCTTAGCATCAGCAGTCAGGCCAACCAAAGGAGCATCTACAACTTTCTCTGGAGCAATCTGATGATCGTTGATTAACCAATGTTCGAGTTGGGGGGAAATGACATGGTGCAGGTCAATCCACTCATCATGAGCTACGGATTCCTTGGGGAATCCACCGTGGAAGTAATACTCCACAATATGCAAAGAATCAACAACCCTTGTCTTCGGAAAGTGCGTCTTGACCCACCAAGCGTTGTCGTACATCCACTGACAATGATGAATCAGAATGCCGGCAATATCGAACTGCTCAAACAATGCACGTAGCATGGGGGAATCACCTGGACGCTCCTGCACAGGCATAGTCATAGGCAACAAAATAGCATCATCAAATGCCGGATCAGTAATCCATGGCTGGTGCCCATCACGATCAGTGATAACAATTGGGATAAAGCCTGCATCACGAACAAGCTTCACTGTCTCCAGAGCCCAACGTTCCGCCCCGCCAGCTTGGAACCAATGCATAGCAACAATTACCGCTCGAGGACTTCCTTTTGGAGCCCTCCCCGGTGTAACTTCAACCCACGGATGTTGAACTTTTTCAGCTTTATTAACGTTATCCGCACTTCGAGCCATGGTCATTGGGATTGGCTTTTTCCCAACATGCTCACGCATCGTACGTTTAGCATCTCGGAATACGTCGAAGGCCGTAGGCATGGATGATTCCAAAGTGTTATAAAGTTTGACAGCCTTACTGTCGACTGGATGATTGAGCTCGACATCCCTGTCCGTCGCATCATCCGGCGTCAACAAGATATGACGGACATTATGATCGAGAATCTGGTCATCACCTGCAAAATAGTGAGGCGAAAAATAGGATTGATTCACACTGGTAGAGGTGGCCTTAAAAGTCATGAAAGGAGTAAGCCCTACCTGCTCAGTAATGTCCCCGATGAGTGTAGAAGTATCAGTCAAACGCGGATACTGCCATTTCTCACCCATATACAACTTATATGTCAAAGTTCTTCCTGGCTGAATCAGCGAATTATAATCCACTGCACCATAAACCAGCCGTTGCATACGCTCACTCAACTGATTCAGTTGCGCCGCGTCTCTCTCATCAACCTGAAAAAAATGTCGCATAGAAAACAGCGTAACCCACTTTCATCTCCACTAATGCCATCTTTTTTATTCTCACACATAATGTTCGGTTAATGTAACTACATCAGAAAAGCCGCCTGCCTCAGAGTCCAAAGAAGTATGTTGTTAAGCAACATACTCGAGGGGGGGAAGAATGCCTCTACTTCAAAGAATCAAGCAACATCTTTTTGTCCACCATCATTACGCTCATTTCATGCATTCGAAACAAACGCTAATTCCAAGATGCACCAGTTATATCCCAAGAATGCGAAACTCCTGCGACGGCTTACTCAGATGTCAGACCAGCTCAGGGCTCCAACATAAAATATGAGATACCAAGATTTCTCTATGATGGCGTGTCCCGCATGGAATACCTATCCTACCCGTTACTACGGAAACTATTTTAGAATTCCAAAAGATATTAATTCCCTTGAATACGTTGCCAACAATTATTTGAACTCTGAAGCAGTACAGAACTCCATGCATCGCTGTCTCGACAAATAAAAATAGGGACGCGATCAAGCATACATTCGATCACGTCCCTATCAACTCATCTAATTTGTTTGATCTGCAACGCATTATCATTTAGTAATGCATAATCACGAGTACGCTCATCACGAACCGCAAAGATACAGCAGTTGTCATCATTCGTGAATGCAACCATGTCGGTAAGGTTTGGATTCTCTGCATTCTGGGTACGTAGCGACACGACAAGCTTGAATTCCCCATTGTTAAATAGTTTCAATGGCACTTCAAACTTCACCTTGCAATGACCATGCTGATTCAGCTTAATCACATTGGCTCCAGTATCGTAAGTAACTCCGCCACGCTTTATGTCGTGCATAGCAATTGCAAGATAATACGAATTTGGCTCGTCATACTGGTATTCCACTTCAAACTGGAACGTATCATCGCATGTCAGAATCTGCTTACTAAGCGCATTAATCCGCAACATTGGGACTCTGGCGTTTAAACCTGTTGGATATTCATCCGCTTTGTCATTATCCGTGTCGCGTTTATCAGCACGCATATTTTCCAAGGTATAGCGGTTAGCAACATCATCTTTGTTCCCGTTAACGATGACTTCGCCATCTTTAATAAGAACCGCCTTATTGCAGTACTTTTTCACTGCGCCCATATCATGCGTCACTAAAATAACGGTCTTTGTCGGATCTTTTTTCACCTTCGCGAAATAGTTATCACACTTACGCTGGAATGCTTCATCACCGACAGCAAGAACCTCATCCAGAACCAGAATGTCGCCCTTGGCTTGGATAGCAACAGAAAACGCTAAACGAACTTGCATACCAGATGAATAGTTCTTTAGCTTCTGATCCATGAATTCTTCAAGCTCAGCAAACTCGACGATGTCGTCGTACATGTCCTCGATTTCTTCACGGGTAAAACCAAGCAAAGCTCCGTTGAGGAAAACATTCTCTCGACCGGTCAGCTCAGGATTAAAGCCGACCCCAAGCTCGATGAAAGGAACGAGCTTACCTTTTACCTCAATCCTTCCGGAATCTGGAACATATATGCCGGAAATCAGTTTCAACAACGTTGACTTGCCACTGCCGTTACGGCCTACAATTCCAAAGAAGTCACCTTGGTGGACTTCAAAATTGATGTCTCGAAGCACATGCTGTTCTTTGTAGCCTTTGATGCCTCTGGTCCAATTAATGAAAGCCTGCTTCAAACCGCTCGCTTGCTCTGTTGGAAGTTTGAAGTATTTGCCAACATGCTCAACTGAAAGGACAACCGGACGATCCACTTCCTTGATGGAAGCAGATTGAGACTGTGTATCAAACATCACATGACCTCCGCGAATTTACGATTATGCTTCCGGAACACATGCACGCCCAGCGCAAGCAACAGGAACGCGAGAATAACAGGAATGACCGCAATCAAAGGATTCCCTACAAGCGTCCACACGGTAGGTTGCGTTTCTGGAGCAATCAGATTGTGTCGAATATCTTGAATAGTCTGCGCAATCGGATTGAGGAGCTGTATTTTCGCAATAATCAAGCCCCATTTGCCCAAAGAATCGTTATCCATCACCATGGAAAGTGGATAAATAACCGGAATCGAATAGAACAGTACCTGCTGCAGAACTTCCCATAGGTGAGCGATATCGCGGAAATAGACATACATCGTCGCCATCAATAAAGCTGCGCCCAGTGCCAACACATACAATTCAATGAAATTTAAGGGCAACAGCAAAACTCTCCAAGTGAACTGAATCTTGGAGAAGATAGCAAAAATCACAACCACTAAAAGATTGATACCCAAACTGATCAATGCACCAATAGTGGCAGAGACAACCACAATATAGTTAGGGAAATGTATCTTCCGAAGCAAGTCACCACGATCCACAACCGCCCTCAAACCAGTTGCTGTGGCTTCTCCGAAAAACTGCCACGTACTAATTCCAAGCAGCAGAACAACTGGATACGTCGGTGTTCCGTCCGACATGCGTAAGAACTTCGCAAACACTACGTACATCACACAAAAAAGCATCAATGGACGCAGAACGGACCATGCAACTCCAAGAAACGACCCCTGATAGCGGAGCTTAAAATCCGTCTTGACAAGCTCTTTCAACACTACCAGCGAATAGTGGTAGCGCTCTTGAATCCTCTTCACAAATGTATTCACGACTGACAAGTCTATCGACTTACGACCCCAAGATAATGCCCCTACCGTTTTCTTCGCAAAATCCTCAGCACATAACCGACCATCCGCTTGTCTTGCTACGATAAATACACCACACAAGACACAGGACCTGATAAAAAGTGAACACATCATCCAATAAGAGAAATGTATCAATTGAGCTTCTTCGGATAATCGCCATGCTGCTGATTGTCGCATGCCATTTCATCATTCATTTCAACTGGAATACACATCATTATGATTTAATGCTCATCCAGGAACCAGGATGGACGAACGCTCTCAAGTTCTTGATTGTGCAATATGGACAAGTTGGCGTATCTATCTTCTTTATAATCTCTGGCTATTTCCTGGTAGATAAGACTTTTAAAAGAAGACGTATTTTCAAAACATGGTTTCAGATGTTTTGTTACTCAAGCGGGTTTTTTATAACACTTTTAATCATTGGGGCATTCTATAAATACCCGACAGTCATACAACCGCTAATGCAAGGGAGCGAGCTATTCCGAACTATAGCCGCTAGCTTTTTCCCATTCTTCTATGGGAGCTACTGGTTCATCAGCGCATACATACTCATGCTTCTATGTGCGCCGTTCATCAATTCCTTACGTCAATCACTTTCCAAGCGCGCTAATCTAAGTCTGCTCGTTCTTTTTTCTTTTTTAAGCATCCAGATCCTCATCTTTGGACGAGTTTCCAACTGGAACAATTTGACATATGCCATTTTCGGTTATCTGATTGGCGCTTTTATCAAAAAGAACAATACAGAGATTTCGAAACGAATGCGCACAGCCCCCATGCTTGCAGGCATCGTCTTCATGACACTGTTAATGCTGCTATTTAATTATTTCGCATCGTCATCATCACCCATTAGCAGTGCACTCGGCTGGACAAACCAAATTCACAACGGAATAGCACTATTCCCAATAGCGATAGGAGCATTCGTCTTCATCATCATCTCACGCATTAATTTCGACAGAGTCCCAGAGCTTGTTAGTGGAACCATAGTAGGGATTTCTTCAACGACGTTTGGAATCTATCTTCTTCATGAGAATATTTTCGGATTCAGGATCTTATGGGAATATGTGTCTAAATTTTGCTATGCGCCCGACAGTTTGCTACTCAGAATTGTCTCAGCATTCTTCATCGTCATCATCGTGTTCTTAGTTCTGAGCTGCATTGCAAAAATAATAGATACTCTATTCGTTCATCCCCTCACGGACAAGATACTCGCATACTTTATGAAATGATTTTTAGGAGAGGTGGTTGCTCACCTCTCCTAAAAATCAGCTTAGAAAACTGAACCAAGATTCAATCACACGATATAGAGCATCATTGGAGCTGCTTAAATATCCATATCTCCCATCTGATAGGAGATTCAGATAGCTCAAGAATACACCCACTAACGTCAGTAGGACAAATACGTTAAGGCAGAGATTCGAAATCCTTTCGCTCGAATACTTCTTTACATAAAGAGTCACTGTGGATATCGCACCAATTATCAACAACCAGCCGAATTCACTGTAATATCTTGTCGAGATACCGACAATCTCAGTATCAACCACCAAAAGAACAGCAGCAAAGCCAACGAAAAAGAGGTTAATTCCCCAAATACCACTTGCTTTAGCCTCTTTTCTTACTATGCAAAGCAAAAATGCAAACAAAGCTGCCGGAACAAAGGCAAAAAAACCACCAAAGTTAGGTTCCATAATGGTTTGCCCCATGAAGCCAGACGGCACATCTAACTGTTTCATAAATGGATAATTTGGACTTATGTTAATTGGCTGAAAAAGATACATCCACAATCCCCATGGAATCCTCGACAAGGCATAGGATCGATGAACCATATCAAAACCAGTTAGATTATACGTAGCGCCAAAATCAAAGAAAGAATCAAACCGGACATAATTATACGCCATAGTTACCCCACCCACAAGAAGAAAAGGCACCATAACGGCAAGCGTGTTCCAAATACCTCTTACAGAGAAGAAAAACCTCTCTCTGATTTCAGACCAGAATATCGGAAAAGCAACGAAGACCACCAGAACAAATTGAGGTCTACATCCAAGATTTAATGCTATACAAATCGCACCAAACAAAAGATGTAGCTTAGACAACTCACCAGTATCTTTTCTTGCATTAATCCATAAGCCAAGTCCTGTTAAAGTTAGAACCAAAGAAAAAAGGATTGGTAAAGAATAGATCATCGGATAGAACGCTTGTGTCAGGACACCGCTTCCAGTCACGAGCAAGAGCAAGGACACTAGAAATAGCCCGAAGGATGGCTTGATGTATTTTTTCATGAATGAGTACAAAAAGAATACCGCCGCAAGCACAAAAAATACTGTCATCAAAGCGACAGCATAATCAGTTCTCAAATCATGTCCAGTTATGAGTTTAAAGGGGACGAAGAGCGACAATGCAGGCAATGCTCCAAAATAGCAATAATATTTTCCATTATAAAAAGCATAATCCCAGTACGTAGGCTCGCCGGTTTTGAAAGATAATTGCGCTCTCGCAGATGCATCATAAGGATTTGTCATCTTCTGCATCCATTCCGGAACAGGGAGATCCAAATAAGTATGGCCATTTATGATGGCATTAGCTAAGTAATTATACTGATTCTCATCGCCTATAAAAGCTCCGCTGTTTAATTCACGAGTTGAATCAAAATACTGATCGGGATGAATAAGCTGTGTCACAGCAAGTAAAACCATGATTTGTATGAAGACAAAGATGGATAAAAGAATTTTCTGCCGCCGTACTTTCAAATCTAGATTCCACTGATACATGCCACGAGATGGCCAAAAGCAGAACACCAAATAGGAGACAAGCAGCATTATGAGGAACCTCAAAAAAGAGAACGAAAAAGGTCTCTGAGCATTTATGGAAACAGAGGCAATAACAATCTTGTCACCTTCTTGCATATTCAGCTTTAGTCTAAGACCCGTAACTTTTCCCGCAGGATGAATCCGGATATAATGCGATTCAGTTAAGTTCTCGGAAACATGTGCCGTACCAAGAGATATATACCCGTTAGTATTACCTTCGTCAAGCACATATGGACTCAAACTATACGTCCCGCCAACTACGGCATCGGAATCACTAGCGACCAGATCAATATCCAAATTGTCTATCTCTGTAGGCCCATCTACAGCATACTCGATGTACGGAGTGTCGGAATCAGTAACCCTATACTCATTTCCCTCTCTTACAATATTATTCAGAGAGGATACCGAAATCTGCTGCTGCTCAGGAAATGTCAGAGCCTCCCAAAAAGCGAAATTGAAGAGAAAAGTTTCAAGGAGAAAAACCACCGCTAACGGAATAAAAAACTTTAATCTGACTTGCCTTTTACAATCCACACTTACTCCTTATTGAACTTATCCACCAGACACAAACCAACGAATTCGAACGCAAAGATCTTATTCTTCACAGAACGCCCCTGTCGTATCCTCGCAATTTATCATCCTAGCTTATATCACGCCTCACGCCATTCCCTCATAACCTTTGCCAAGAAGACAGCAATCATAATTGAATCCGCAGGACGCCTCGCTCCGACCACAGCAAAGGCTATAGTGTTCTACATGCTCGAGAAGAATACAAGCCCCTCCGTTGCCGTACTGCTGCCTTGCTATAACGAGGAAGTCACCATCGGCAAGGTGGTACGCGACTTCAAAACAGCGCTGCCCGATGCCGACATCTACGTGTACGACAACAACTCCACCGACCGCACTGCCGAAATCGCGACAGCCGAGGGAGCGATTGTCCGCAAGGAACCGCGCCAAGGCAAAGGCAACGTAATCCGCGCCATGTTTGAAGACATTGACGCCGACGTGTATGTCATGGCGGACGGCGACGATACCTATCCCGCAGATGCGGCACCGGCCATGGTGGACAAAGTTCTCGAGGGCTACGATATGGTAATCGGAGATCGTCTAAGCTCCACCTATTTCCAAGAAAATAAGCGTCCGTTCCACAATTTTGGCAACCGTCTGGTGCGTGGCTCCATCAATGGTCTGTTCCAAGCGAATGTCACCGACATCATGACCGGTTACCGAGCGTTTTCGTTCACATTCGTCAAGACTTACCCAGTGCTTTCGCGTGGCTTCGAAGTTGAGACCGAAATGACCATCCACTCATTGAACAACAATCTGCGTCTGTTCGAGATGCCGATTCAGTACCGTGACCGTCCGGAGGGTTCCGTCAGCAAGCTTGACACTGTGGGTGACGGCATCAAGGTGATGAGCACCATCTTCCGCATGATTCGCGAGTACAAGCCGCTGCCGTTCTTCGGCGGACTTGGCGCCATCCTCGGTATCATCGGTATCGTGCTATGCGGCAGCGTGACCGTGGACTTCTGGCACACTGGCATGGTGGCGCGATTCCCCACGCTTATCGGCGCGGTCATGCTCGTCATTGCCGGACTGCTATTGTTCATCACTGGCATCATCCTCGATGTCATGGCCAAGAACGACCGCAAAGCATTCATCATTGACGCCAATCAATTCGCCATGATGCGGCGCCAGAAATAGCACAGATTCCAAATATGGCTGAGAGCAGAAAGATACTTGTCCTCAGCCATATTTTATTGGTTAATTTGTCTGCTATTTCACCCACTTTTGGGCATTCGTGCCATTTGCGGCATATAGCTGCACATTGGCACCATTCGAGGTAGAAGCACCCGAAACATCAAGGACTTTGTTTTCCGCGAGCGCTGACTGGAAAGTGTATGAGCCATCGGAGTTTTTGATGGCGATCCACTTCTGGGCGTATGTGCCGTTCGAGGCATATTGCTGCGCGTTGGCACCGTTGGCAGTGCTCGCACCATAAACGTCCAGAGCTTTGTCTGAATTCGCACTGGTTAGTGTCACATAACCGTTGTCATCGTGCGATACTCTCCATCTTTGAGCATTCGTGCCATTCCCAGTCCAAAGTTGCACATTGGCGCAGTCCGAACGGGACGCACCATATACGTCCATCTTCATGTTCGTCTTTAGCTTTGAACCGAAAGAATATGTGCCATCAGGCAAATCCTGCCTATGCTTTGCCGCCTGCTCATTCAAACGGTCGCGCATGGTTTTAGACTTCTCGATGATCCATTGCTGGGCAGCGGTATCATTTGGCGAATACAGCTGCAATGCGACGTTGGACGAATAATTCGCGCCCGGTACATCAATAGCTTTATTCGCGTTCACTGACATCAATGAGATTTTCCCATCGCCATAGTTGCGAACAGTCCATTGTTGAGCAACCGTACCGTTACTGTCATATTGCTGTAGAACCGCACCATTGGACGCAGAAGCGCCATAAACATCCAGTACCTTGCCGGAATTCACATTGACAATGTTGTAGGTTCCATTGCCAATCTGCTGGAAACGGAATTTCTGTGCGTTCGTTCCATTAGCCGCATACAGCTGAATTCTAGCGCTGTTTGCGGTAGAAGCTCCTGGCACATCAAATACAAGATTGGATTTCCCTGCGGATTTGATGTTCACCGCAGCATTTACCGGTACACTAACTTCGCTAGAGGAAACAACGAATCGTTGAGCCTGAGTACCGTTTGGCGCATAAAGACGAATCGCAGTACCGTTAGAGGTGTTGCCACCGCTCAAATCAAGCACCCAATTACCCAAAGCCGACTGCAGATAATATCCCGCACCGGAATCACGAATGAACCACCGCTGTGCATTCGTTCCATTAATTGCATACTGTTGCACCACAGAATTATTACCCGCTGCCGCTCCTCGAACATCCAAGGCTTTATCGGAATTCACATTGGTAATCACATAGCTGCCATCTGATTGTTTAGAGAATTTAAATTGTTGCGCTTTAGAGCCATTACCAGAATATAGCTGAATAGCTATGGAATCAGACGCGTTGGCTCCTGGAATATCCACGCTGGAAGACACCTTGGAATGTAAATTGATGAAATAATTCCCATCAGGAACACTCACCACAGGCATCTTGCGCACATCAATGACGGACGAGTCCTGGGCATAATTCTTGCTGCCAAAAGCATTCATGTCCACGGAACCGCTGATGCCGTTGATATGGCCGGAACTGGTGTATTGCCAGCCGCGGTCGTTGGTGCCAAAGGCGTTGTATCCCATTTGAGCACCATACTGGGCCACCCAACGGGTCTTTGCGTAGATGCTCGAATTGTTCAGCGGGCCTTGCAGATAGCTCGTGTACGAATACACACCGAGATTCTTGTATCCGGCGGACTGCAGTGCGCCATACCAGGCGTCGGCCATACCGCTATAAACATTCGGATTGGTCGGCGGGGTATGACCAGCCCACGTCCACTTCTCCAGGTCATAATACACAGGGTATTTCAGATCGTTCGGGCTCACGCCCATCTGGCGGAGTTTGGCAGCCACATCATTGCCTTCCGCACGTGCGCAGTTCGCATCGTATGCATACGAATACCAGTAGATGCCAAAAGGAATACCGAGACGTTTGCATTCATTGATGTTGCGCTGCGCCTTGGCATCGGCATAGTTGCCCCAGCCATAACCCAAACGGATGATCGCACCCTCCACACCATCGGCCTTCGCCTTGGCCCAGTCAATGTCATACTGCCATTGGGAAACATCGATCACACCCTTGGCCTGCTGTGCGAAGAGGTTGTTCTTATAGTCGAAAAATGCCTTTGTTCCGTTGTAGGTTCCCCAGTGTGCTCCGTATTCGTTGCTCTCGAATTTAGTGAGCCGGACAGTCGAGCCACCCTTCAAGGACGACTGCTCCGCAGACTGTTTCACAGGTTGTTCCACGGCATCTTTCACGTCCGATGCACTCACCGGAATGAATGATTCGCCATCCGTTTTGGCCAGTGGATCAGGTTGCTGCGATTGCGTGCCGACCAGCTGAGCGTCCGTCACGGTTTCGCCGGTCTCAATGTTCTGTACATCACCTTCCGGCGTAACCGCAAGGTTCTCCGAAACCACAGTGGAATCGTCCGAAATGTTTTCGCTTACCGTTTCCGGCAGCGTCGCGTTCGGATTGTCCGGCATGCTGTTTGACGAATCCTGCACATCATCCACAATCGCGGCAAAAGAACTTGGCGCATCCTCAATCGCAATATCCTGCATGGCGTAAGCCGGTACCACGGCAACGGAAACCGTCATTGCAGCCACGGAAGCGGTGACCGCAATCTTCATTAAGCTTTTCGGCGATATCATCGTCAGCCTCTCTCACAAAACGCATTTCACGCGTTGACGCAATTGCACACGCAAAACTTAAGTGTATTCTGAGATGTCCCCACTCAAAATAAAGCAGATGGATTCCAGACCAAACTTCACATTTACCGAATATGCCACAACATGAAGTGCTGGCATTCGGAAGTGGAACGGGTAACATACCTTATGTATTGTCATTTGGGAACAGAGGACCTTGTCGGACCACCTCCAATAGACAACATCAAAACGGTATCACGGACTCCTGGAGGGAAGCATGGCACGGCACGAAAGGCAGCCAAATAAAGCTGACAGTCAAGCAAGTAACGTCCGCAAGCCCCGGACTTTCAGCAGTACCGCGACCGTCGGGACCAGCAAATCCAACAATTCCGTCAATGCCACCAATCGTGACGAAAAGCTTAGAACAAAAGCACCTGGGACTTCCTACCGAACAGCTCCCGAAGATCCGTTCCAAATCGCCATATCGCAAGGCGTGCAAGATGGCGACACTTGGGTACATAACCATGTCAAGAACTTGATTCGCCGTTCCATCATCGTAGCCGTTATCGTCGTTGCGGTATGCATTGTGGTCTTCGGCGTCATGGGCGTGAGAACATCGCAGAAAATGCGCGAACTGAATGCCATTAACGACTGCAGAGACGCGGTTGCTGCCATGAACGCTTCATATTCCAAGGATTTCCAGCTCAAGGGAAAGATTGTCGACGCATTTTCCAGCATGGATTCCTCATATGATCTGGAAAAGCTCAGCACCTTGTATCAGGAAGAAGTCAAATCGCCGAAGGCGCTTGACTGCAAAGCCGACCCGTCCGGGACCACCAGCAAAGCCAACACCGAACGAGCCGCATATGACAAACAGGCCAGAACCTTCGAGCGGGCGTTGACAAAGAACGAGGCAAATCAGAATTGAATACGAAACGATTGGCAAGAACGGCACTTGCCGTTATCGTAACCGTAGGAATAGTCGTTGCCATCATCGTCGGGTGCGGCCCCAAATGGGGCAACGGAACGGCAACCGGTAAAACCGGATCGCAATCCACCGCCACCGCCCATACTGCGGCCACTGTTGATGTGCAGCTGCCCTCGTACTACATGGACAATATGGTGTTCCAGCGCGATCAGCCAATCGTAGTCAAAGGCAACGTCAGCTCCACGGAAAGCAACCCCATCGACGTTTCGAAACTGTCAGCGACACTTACGCAAGGCAAAACCTCCGAGAGCGTCAAGGCAAAGGTAGCGAAAAACGGCAGTTTCACCTGCACGCTGAGCGCGCAAAAGGCAAGTCTCAATCCGTATTCGCTGCAAGTGCAGTACGCCGGCAAAACCGTGCTGAAACTGGCCAAAGTGTATGTGGGAGACGTCTTCGTAGCCGCTGGCCAGTCGAATATGGAACTCAACTATGTGCAGTATTACGAAAACGCTACTTACAATTTTGGCAATGGACTAATCACGACAGGCGATTTGCCGAAACCGCTCGTAGATGACAACGTGAAATTTGTCATCGCAAATCATGATGTTGAAGACACTGATTTTCCACTGTCCGCTGTTAATCAGAGCGCCGATGCATGGCTGACTGCAGATTCCACGAATTCACTGCACCTCAGCTATCTGGCTCAGCAATTCGCCATGCAGTTGCGCGCCAAGCATCCCAATGTGCCGATTGGCATCATCCAGACCGCGTGGGGTGGCACGCCTATTCGCCGGCATGTACAAGGCGGCGATATTTATGCGAACCATATCGCGCCGTTGAAGGGATTCCATGTGGCGGGCGTGCTGTGGTATCAAGGTTGCGATGACGCCAATAATTACGGAACTGCTTTGCAATACGAATCGCAAATGACCACGCTCATCAACCAGTACCGTAACGTGTTCGGACGCAAGGACCTGCCGTTCCTGTACGTACAGCTCGCGCGATGGCCGAACTACCAGTACACGCAAAACGTGCGAGAAGCGCAACGGACTACGCTCGGCAACACCAACCTGCACGATTCGTCGAATGTGGCGATGACGGTTTCTCTTGACACAGACAAGGGCACATCCGCGCTGATCCATCCGCTCGGCAAGGATATTCTCGGGGCGCGCATGGCCGCGCAGTATCTCGCCATGGAAGACGGCACCACCGTACCCAACGGACCGCTTATCGAACATGCCCGGCACACTGCGAACGGCGCAATCGCCTTGTCTTTCCGGAACGGCACCGCAAGCGGGCTGAAAGCCATGCAGCCGAACTATTCGAAGACCGCGAGCGCAATCGCACCAAACTATAAGAGCGCTCCGAAAGCGACCCCGTTAAGCGGTATCAGCAATATCGCCGCTCCCACCACTACGGCATTGCAGGGGTTTGAGGTCGCCAATTATTCCGGTCAATGGCAGGCGGTCAATGCCACTATCAGGGGCAATCAGGTGTTGCTCACCGCAGCCGATGGTTCAACACTGAACGATCTCAACGCCATGAGCCAGGTACGTTACCTGTTCAGCGGCAATCCGAAGTGCGCGAGCATGCTGTACAACGACTTTAATCTGCCGGCTAGCCCATTCATCACTATTGTTGAGTGATCTTTGTTGGGGGCCGCCGCTAGATAAACCAATACGGGCGGGATAAGTACGGGCGGTCTGAGCCGTTGCTGGGCCTGCTTGGTCATGTTTTGAGCAGGCTGTTCCGGCTTCTGGTTTGGATTCTGGTTTCCCGCTTAAACTATGAAGACTGCTGCAGCATCACAGAAACTAGACAAATGTCATTTTTCCACCGGTTTATTTAGGCACATTCCCCTCCTACTATGGCATACGGAACGAACGCGAGCGCACAATCACAGATCGAATGCAAACGTGCGCAGGAGAGGAATCACCATGAGGAATCGTATTGCAGCAGCTGCAGCGGCGGGAATATTAACCATCGGCATGGCCGTCCTGCCTTCCGCGGCTTCGGCCAGTGAAGTCGCACCGTCTACGGACGGATTGGCCGGCAGCACCGCCATCAGCGGGCAGATCGACCAGGATATGGCCGTGTGCACCGATCAGGCGTGCGAGGCCGTGCAGCACTTGAACAAGACGAATCAGCAGATCAAGTCGGATATGGAAACCGCCAAGCAGCACGCCGAGCAGCTGCATCAGAACGCGCACGAGGACGCCGACGCGCTTCGCCAGTACGGCGAGCAGGCCTGGAAGAACTACCAGGAGGACCGCGAGGATATAAAGAATGCGATCGATGGCGCGGTCAAGCGCGGTCAGGAGCGTCACGACGCTCTGCATCAGGATATGCAGGACACGCAGGCCCACCTCAACCAGATGCATGCCGACATGAAAGAGACTCACGACGAGCTTAAAACCAAGCATGATGCGTTCGCGGCAAGCAGCCACCAGTGGCATCAGTCGTTCATCGCGGCGTTGAAGGACGCGAACTCCAAGACGGGTCAGCAGGGCGGCTCATCCGTTGCTACCGGCACGCATGGCATCACGGCTGGAACGAATGCCGGTACGACCGTTACTGGAGTCAACGGCACCACTGGCACTGTGCGCACGGCTGCCGGCACTGGCGCGAATGGTGCTGCAACTGGATCCGTCGCAGCTTCCGGCGATCAAACCGCCGCGTCCACCGGCGCGCTGACCAAGTCGGAATATGGACAGCTTGCACAAACCGGCATCGGCATTTCCCTTGCCTGCGCAGCCATTCTGCTGCTTGCCGGCCTTGCCTACGCCATGAAGACGTTCGTGCAGTATAAGCGCGAAACCAGCGAAGACTGAGCCGGCTCGCTGCCGGACAGCGTTTGCTTCATCGACTCATGAAAAACGGTCTCGAATATATCGGGACCGTTTTTTCATGCGCGTTTTTCGTATGTGCTTTTCATCTGCTATACGCATTGTTGCGATTCAATTGGAATGACGTAGTACAGCGACGCACAATGCAGCGCGAAGCGCGCGTACCGTGCGTATGTCCAGTATTTCCACTGATTTGTTACGTTGGCCGTTCTGATCAGTCCACTGGTCAATTCGCATAATGGGGAGCACTGCTGGCGATTCGCGGCGACGGCGTATCGCCATTCCCCGCCGTCCGTCCGGTACTACCCGCGCTCCCCACATCGCCGGCCTTTTCAGCATTGCCGATGTTGGTTCTACGCAACGACCCCGCGGCCAACGAGCGGATGGATCGCCTGCGCTGCGCCTGTTCCGTCTGCGAAGCGGACTGAACTGCGGGAAAAGCGCCCGTTACGGGACGAATACGACCGGTTGCGGTCGGAATAAAGCTTGGTGGCAAAACCTGCGTTGTGATGGCGCTTATGGATGCCATTTGCGGCTGCTGCGTATTATCAGGACCATCCACAGCGTCTTTTTCTTTCACGGTTTGCGATTCTTCCGCACGATTCACGTCATCATTCGCATCCTCGCCCGTTTGCAAGGCAGACCCAGCTTCGCTCTGCTTTTCTTGTTTTTCCTGCTTTTCCTGCGGAGCGGCCTGCACATCACTCTGCAATACGATTGGCGATGAATTCGAACGGCGTCGGGCAAGCGCCGCCAGAGAGTCACGAGTATCAGCATCGCGTTGGTCAGTCTGCTGGCTGCCGGCAGCCGTCTTGTCAACCATCGTCGTGCTTCTTTCTCTCAACGTCACGATTTCGAGCGTAACGTAGCGCAGCGCAAAAGTGCGCGTAAAACGACGATGTACGCAACTCCCCCACCGAATCGCAATCAAATATCGACATATGAGGGCAAACAATCCCATTATTGAGACCACAGACTGGCACCAATAAGCCGCAGCATGACAATCAGGGACTTTCCTGGATGCCGGCCCGTACACGCGAGACTTGCGATACGGGACGATTCAAAAACCGAGACCAATGAAAGAAGCATTCGGAGGGAATCTGGAAGGAACCGGAAAACGGAGTGGAAAAGAAGGAACCCCAAAAACCGAATGATTCCAACGGTTTTCGGGGTTCCAATCCGGGCGGAGAATACGAGATTCGAACTCGTGAGGCTGTTACACCAACACGCTTTCCAAGCGTGCGCCATAGACCACTAGGCGAATTCTCCAATTATGCAACACTTTCCGGTGTCTATCCGTTAAGCGCAACTTGACTAGAATACAACAGGAGCAGCAAAAAGCCAAATCGGCGTGTCGCACTGCTGGTTTGCAGAGTTGGGCATACGTGTCAAGGTTGTGCAACAGGTATGAGCGATCGGCTGCCTTTACTACGGATACTTCTTATTTCGCACACTGTAGATGCTATATTGCCGCCGATGGAATCCAATAGGCAACGGGATTCGGTAAGCATGGGAAAAGATACGAAAAAAGGGTTCCCGGAGCATATCCGGTGGGAATTCCAGGGAGCATGAAAAAAGGGACCTCCCGGGAGCCAAAGGCTCGACCGGGAGGCCCGATACGTGTGAAGCGGCGGCGTGCTACTCTCCCACACCCTCTCGAGTGCAGTACCATCGCCGCGCCTGGCCTTAGCTACCGGGTTCGGAATGGGACCGGGCGTCTCACCAGGGCTATGACCACCGCAAATCTAACGGCCACGGCAAGGAAACCAAAGGAATCCAAACCGGCATGTCACCGGTGGCGGTCTGGGAACCGGCTAGCGGACGCGAGGCAAACGCCTATCGTTTAAATCGTATTCGTGACCATCCCAACGCATATTGCCGTCCAGGACGATCCAGCACAGGAAAGACGCGGAACCAACCCTCCACAAGAGGATCGGAATTGTTGTGTCGCCATCGCCCGTTAGTACCGGTCGGCTCCACCCCTCACGGGGCTTCCACCTCCGGCCTATCAAACACGTGTTCAACATGCGGGCTACAGGATCTCGAAGATCCATGGAATCCTAATCTTGGAGCAGGCTTCCCGCTTAGATGCTTTCAGCGGTTATCCCTCCCGAACGTAGCCAACCGGCCGTGCCGCTGGCGCGACAACCGGCATACCAGAGGTTCGTCCACCCAGGTCCTCTCGTACTATGGGCAGG
>ERZ857775.39-NODE-39-length-160377-cov-28.094304_pt1 | contig 160377 bp, 182 predicted proteins | sample MGYA00519698_ERZ857775 | MGnify/ENA primary metagenome ERZ857775 (study PRJEB31778, sample SAMEA3449363) | human gut metagenome | biome: human gut; feature: human-associated habitat; material: faeces | place: United Kingdom | collected 2010/2012 ...
GGATGCTTTGTTAAAGGATGCACCCTCAGCTTATGTGACTCGTTGGCCATCTTGGAGTGAAGTTACAAGTAAACCATCATTTGCTACCGTAGCTACATCAGGAAGTTATAATGATTTAAGTAACAAGCCTTCTATACCAAGTGCCGAGACAGCTGCTACTATCATGTCAAAAATTAATTCTCAATCCGAGATTACTTTTACGAAGCATGTAGTATGTTCAGCTGGAGCAGGGTTACAATCTACATCAGATATAAGATTCAAATCTAATTTTAATTCTTTACCAGATGATACTTTAAATAAAGTCCTCAATGCTCCAGAATTTATATATAACTGGAAGGATGAAACAACTACCTCTATAGGTACCTCAGCACAATATTGGGAAGATAAAATCCCGGAATTAGTACATGAGATGGAGGATGGAACAAAAACTTTCTCATATGAAAGATATACAGTAGTACTACAAAAAGCTTTAAAAGAAGAACATAGATTAAGAGAAGAAGAAAGAAAGAAATTTAAAGAAGATATCAACTCTTTAAATACTAGATTAAATGATTTAACTTCTTTAATACAAAAATTAATATAATAATTTTATAATTTATCTACTATGATTTCCATAGATATGATGGAAGTACAGTCAGCATTATCTAATGAATACTTACTAACTGCCATTAATTCTGCATCTAGAGATAATGTGAATTTTGTACAGAATTTAGCTACTCAGTTAAATTGTGATACTAACGCAATTCAGAATGCTATTAATCAGGTTGGTCAGAAAGATATAATCAATCAAATCTGTGCATCTAATAGTGCTATCTTAAGTACTGTTCAATCTACTGGATGTTCTATAGAACAAGCTATTAATCAATGTTGCTGCTCTACTCAGAGATCAATAGATGCTGTTAATTTAAATTTAACTAGTTTAGGTTATCAGGAACAATTACGTTGTCAGGAACAAACTTGTAATATAAATAATAACATGAACCAAGGTTTTGCTAATGTAGGATCTAAAATAGATGCACAGACTATAGCTATTAACCAAGGATTCCAGTCTATTAAAGACATGATGTGTGATTACAAGATCGAAGCTCTTCAAACTAGAAATGCTGAATTGAATAACAGTGTTCAGACCTTACAGCAATATAACGCTTTACAAGCTTTAATTAATCCTATTACCGCTAAATTGGACTATCTCGAATGTATAATTCCTCCGAGACCAGTTCCTGCTTACCAAGCTTATCCCTATGGATATAATAACGGATACGGATGCAATAATGGGTGTGGATGTCCGGCTTCGACAACTGTAACTCCTGCTTAATTTAAATATTAACATCATAAGGGAGAGAAATCTCCCTTATTTAATACAATACTGTTATGAGTGTAATAAATAATAAAGGATTCGTTAATGAAGGAGTTACTTATCTCCAAATAGTAGAAAGATTCCATCTTTAATATGTAGAGAAGGATTTTCCAGTACAATTACTATCGAAGATCCTGTTATAACTAGAGTAGGTACTTCTAATGTGTTTCTATTAAATTATTCGCTAGTGCACACGATAACTTATAGACCTGTTTCTTGTTCAGTTCTTAAAACTACTGTGAAGAAGTATACTATAACTATTCCTCTAGAATTAACTACTCCTCCTTCTGTAGGTACTCTTCCTACTATAACTACCACAACTACTTTAAATGATGCTGAAACGTTTACTAATACTTGTGGTGGATGTCCAGATGGAGCATTTAATAAATTTTCAAGAAATGTAGCATTAGAGTTTGCTGTAGCAGCTATTCCTGGTGCGTAATGTTTAATATTTAAATAAAATAATATCTTATGAATTTCGGAGAATTAAAACCAGGTGATGTTTTATATTTAATTGATTATAATCAATTTAAAAAGGATTTAACTTATATAAAAGGATTAGTCCAAACAGTTATTGTTAATGAACCTCCTAAAGAGAATTTAAATAATGTATACCAAACTCTTATGCAGAAGACCGGAATTAATCAACCGGTTCAGAGTTTAACTATTACCGCATTATTTAATGGTGTTCAATTCCCATTTACTGTAACTAGGGATATGTCTATAGCTAGAGCTGATACACGTACTGTATGTATCACTAAAGAGGATGTATTACAGGAAATCAGAGTAAGGAAAACTGACGCTACTAATCAACTTAAATCTTTAGATAGATATAATAAAATAGTAGAAGAATGTGAAAAAGTAGAACAAGAATTATTAGGGGATAATCCTTCACTTGGACGAATTTCTTCTGATGATAATAGGATATTAGCTTTAGAAAAGAAAATTGAAGAACTTACTAAAATTATAAGCAATGGAATCAATCGAAGGAATGAAGAAACTACTACGGGAGATGTCGGAGATGGGAAGTAAAAAGAAATCCCATAAGAAACATTATCCATACGAAGCTAAAGAATCTAAGAAATATAGAGGATTTAGAGAAGATGATGAGAATGAGGGAAGTGATGAGGAATATGTAGGAACTAATAAGAAGTTTAAGAAAGATGATGAAGAATATAAATATAAACATAAAAGATCTAGATTATTCGAAGATGATGAAGATGATGATTCTGAATTATTTGAAGATTTAGAGGATAAATTTATTGATGCAATGGAATCTTTAAAAGAGGAATGTCCTGAAATGTATCATATAATTAAATTTAAACTCTATGAAATGATTAATGGCCCTCATTTCACAAAAGATTTATGTGAAGAAGCTCTTGAATGTATTATGGAAGATTATAAAGCAAAAGAAGCTGAATTTGAATATGAGGAATCAAAACAAGTCGCTAAAAAATTCGGAGTTGAGTTTGAGGATTTTAATGAACATGATTGGCATTATGCATTAAATATCTGTTATCATTTATTTAAGGATTTATGTAAAGACGATATTCAAATGTGTGCTAAGCTTACATATTTATGGTTACGTGATAAAGCTATTCCAGAGGGAAAAGCTTTCTATCATTATATGAAGCATTTAAAACATAAACATAAGGAAGATAGAGATTAACTATCTAAAATGAAAGAAGAGAAGGGATTCTCTTCTTTTTTTTATTATATACCAATTATTGGATTCTTTACCTAGAATTATTATATTTGTAAAATATAACAAAGTACTTTTATGGGAGAACTTATTAAAGTAGAAAAGATTCTAGGAAAGCCATATTTAATGGTAGGATCTGCTGATACTGATATTATTCTTAATGGAAAAGGTAATATAAAAGTTAGATTCGGAAATTCTTTTTTAGATCTTATTTCTAATGGAAAGGTATGTAAGACTACTGATGATACTAATAGTATAAATATTGTTCAGAATAAAAATGATATAGGAGCTGCTGATGGTTGGTATTTTGTAAAATCAGAAGATTCAATTTATTTTCAAATAAATGGAGTGCTATATCCAGTATTATCTAATAGAGACGACGTAGAAACTTCTGAGGATTATTTAGCTATCAATTATAATCAAAATCTTACTCTAGAACAAATCAGAACTGCTCAAAGGAATTTAAAAGTTATTATAGATAACCAAGATAATATTGCAATCTTACCTACTGATTTTGTTTATTTTAATTCTGATGATAAAGTTCATTACTATAATAACAATGGAACTTTAGTAGAATTATATCTAAATCTATCCTCTGGAGGAGTAGTTAAAGATAAAGTAACTATTAATTTAGAAAATAATCTCCATGGGTCCGGAGATCTTAATGTAATTGGTCCAAATGGGTTGCAGGTAAAAAATCAACAAGATTATTTAAATATAGTAGTTAATAATAATGAAATAGTTTTAGATACTAATACTTCTGGAATTAAATTTAATTCTAAAGAAGGTATCACATATATAAATGGAAAATATATATCTATAGGATATCCCCCAACTTATAACTATAATTTTGAGGTAGATGGAAATATATATGTGAAAGATAAAGCTGTTCTTAATTCTGGGATAATATCTGATAATTTTATAGAGGGAATAGCTGGATATAGATTAGAGAATATAAATTCAGAGTGGACTTTAGAAGTGGATAATTTAATAGTAAGAAATTCTGCTAAAGGCCCGTTTGGGGATAGTTCATCTAAAGAGAAGGATTTTATTACTAGAGGATTAAATACTAATTATTTCTTTGAACCACAAGGAATTGTATCTAGTATATCTGAAATAGTTCCTGATGAAGAAGAATCTGGAGAATCTGGAGAAGTTATTCCTATTAAATATGAGATATCTATAAATGGGATTTATAATATAAAAATAGGAGATTATTTATATTTTGAGAAGCATTCTTATGGATATAATGTAGAAATCCCAGAAAATTCTGAGGAAGAGATTGATGTAAGTACTTTAATTCCTACTACTAAAATAATATCTAAAGGAAGAATTAAGATTGAAAAATTAGAATGGATTTATGATGAGGGTACTTTTACAATTTCTGGATGTAATATAGTTGCTACTATCGATGGGAATGTTTTAGATAGGGATTTAGAAGAGTATTTAGATAAAACTACTGATGAGAAAAGAAAGAGAGAATTAGAAAAACTTCCAGAAGTTGGGGATATTTTATATTTAAAAACTCAAGATTCTTTATATTTACATAGTATTAGAGAAACAAATCCTAAGACTGGAGAATGTTTAGATAAATCTTATTTAGGTATAAATGATGAAGTTGCACCCTTATCTCCTAGATTAAGATTAGGGTGTTTAGAAGGTATTAGAGATCCTATATATTTTGATACTTTATTAGGTTCTGATATATACGGAGTCTATTCTGAAAAAGTGTATTGTAGATATATAAGATTAAAAGGAGATTGTGAGATAGGCGGAATGCTTAAATTATCTGCACCTTCTACAAAAGAAATAAACTGGTCGATACTAGGTATGGATACTGATTTTCGAGTATGGATTCCAAATAAAGAGGGGACTAATAACGTGTTTAATATACCTAGCACTTTTAATAGAAGGATTACATGGGGAGATAATGAAATATCTTATCTATCTGATTTAGTTCCATTACAACAGAATATTCTTAGTTTAAGGGCTGATGTAGATACATTAATGAATTCTTCCGGAGAAACACCTGAAACACCTGAAACAATAATGGCTAAGATTAATAGTCTTGACGAAATCACTTTCACAAAACATACTGTTCATACAAATGGAGCTGGAACAACTTCTGTATCTGATATTAGATACAAGCATAATATAGAGAATTTATCTAATACATTATCTTTAGTATTAAATTCTCCCGGATTTAAATATAATTGGATGGACGAGAATGATTTATGTATAGGAACCTCAGCTCAATACTGGAATAAATATTATCCAGAGCTTGTAAAAGAAATAAATAATTCTATTTTAACATTTTCATATGAAAGATATACAATCCTTCTTCAAGAGGCTTTAAAAGAGGAATATAATTTAAGAATTAAATCTCAGAAAGAATTTGAGAAAAAAATAAAATATTTAGAACAGGAAATAAGTAATTTAAAAGAATTATGTCAGAAGAATTTGCTACTATAGCACAAACAAATAATATTTTAGGATCTTCTATAGGTGGGGGGGGAGGGGGGTCTGAATTTGTAGCTAAAATTCAGGCAATCTCCGGAGGAGCAAGAGAGAATTTATTAACTTCGTATTCTTCTATGGAATTCATACCTCTATCGAAAGTACAAAAGTCTATTAATAATATGCAGGTTTTAAACGATTTTCTTTCTACCACAAATGTCTATTGTCGTATAGGTGTTGTAACAAATCCTAATGATGAAAGAATTCCGTTTGTTTATGCAGGTTCCGATTTTAAACATATCACTTTCGGAGTTGTGGTTAATGGTAAAATGGTTACTGCACCTGTATCTCTAGATGGTCCTACTGGATATTGGTATAATATAGCTACTTCGGCTTTATCAGGTAATTATCTATTTTGTTGTAGTGGATCTTCTCCAGATGCTGATACGCAATTCAGAATATATAAATTAAATACATATGATAATACTCTCACTGCTATAGCTGCTTATACTGGTAGTAATTTTAAATACCCAAGAACTTTTTCTTATGTAGAGAAAATTGATAGTTATCATTATGCGTATTTTGATGTTGGAGGAACGTATAGGAGTGTAGCTAGATTATATGTAAATGAGGCTAACGATTCATGTTCTTATACTAAAGGAAAGGATATTGATCCTACTATGTATTCTCAAGTTCTTACTAGAGAAGATACAGGTTGGTACAGTACATGGCATACAAATGAGAATGGTCAGAATTTTATAACAATTAGTGATACTTGGGATTGGCACACGTCATGGCGACAAACATATCCTATTCCTTCTGGAGAAGCTATTACAGGGTTTTTTGTGAGATGTTTAATATATGGAAGTAATAAATGTATAAGTATGTCTATATCTAACCAAAAATCATCTCCTTATTTACTTGATATTAATACCCACAGTAAGGTAAAAGAGTTTGGAGTTGTAGGAACTCTTCCAGAACTCATCAATTATAAAGGAGATATATGGTGGACAGAATTAATTAGAAGTGGAAATACATATAAAAAATTAACATAAATATATAACAATTAAATAAAATATTAATAAATGGCAAAGGAATTTATAACCAAAGATAATTTAAATACCTTATTCTCTAAAGCAGCTCCTACAAGAGCAGATATCTTACAAGGGGGGGGGATATTAATTCAGTCAGGACTTAGTAACTTTAATACTGAAAGTATGACTGCAACAGTATCGTATCCAAAAACATTTCCTACTAAATGCTGTGTAGTGCAACTCACTCCTAATAACTATTATGGTTATTGGTCTAAAGGAGATGTTTTAACCATCAAATCCTTCACAAATTCCTCATGTACAGTAGAATTAGTAGGAACTCCTCCAGTAAATACCAGAAGTGAATTTTTTTGGTTAGCTATAGGATATTAATTAAATTAATATGTTACTAAATAAAATTAAAACATTTTTACATAGAATCTTTATTAAAAAAGATTCCTTAGAATTAAATATAATAAAAGACAAAATCCAATCTTTAGAAGATGATGTACATCGATTAAAACAAAGAGCTAAAATAATATAATATGGCAGAATATCTAACTGTAGACGATAGAGCTTTAGATTCTACTGGATCTGGAGGGATTGAAGGTTTAGGACTCAGAATGGTTGGAGGATATTCTTCTATAACTAGAAGAGGTACAACAATTACTTATTCCGGATTTAAATCAGTATATGGAGTATTCTGTTGTTTAAAAAATAATAATGAAGCAGGTTATACAGTAAATTTATCCTCTTATACTAATACCTCGGCTACTTTCATACTCGGAGGGAAAGATCCTAAAGAATTTTATTATTTAATAATAGGAGAAAGTGATTAAATATGGCTGAATTTTTAACAGAAGATAATTTAGAGGACTATTCCGTGGAAATGGTAGATCCTGTTACATATATAAATTATAAAGGACTACGAATCGCTTATGGAACTACTACTTGTCCTGGGTATGATGTTGTTTCTGTACCATTAAAAGGATTTAGTGGGATAATTACCGGAATGGCTTCATTAAAAAATAATGATGAACAAGGATATGCTATAAGTATATCTAGTTTAAATACTACAGGAGTAACATTTTCTCTGGGGGGAAAAGATGATAAAACTGTAACATTTTTAATAATAGGATTATCAGTAAATAATCAATTATGGCGGAGTTTATAACGGAATCAGATAATATATTAGAGACTACATATGATATAACTAAACCAAATCATGAAGTCATGACATTAGGTCCTTTGGTATTTGAGATAGGAAGTACTTTATGTGAGGGACATACTGAAACTAGAGTATCGTTACAAGGAGATTATATACCAAGAACTGCTGTATGTTCATTTCGGGGAAATAATGAAGCTGGATATTCTTGTAATGTTATGGGTATAACAAAGACATATATAGAATTGTATAGTGGAGGAAAAGATCCAAAAACTATAGATTGGATAGTATTCGGAACTAAAACTTAGAAATATGAGTAAGGATTTTTTTAACTCTTAAAGATGCTGCTAATAGATTAGGATCTCCTAGTAGTACAAATATGAATTTTATACATAAAGATGGAGCTATTCTCTCTGGAGCCGATCCTACTCCACTTAGTAGTTATAGTTTATATGATTTTCCAGCAGATGATATAATTAAAATATTATCTCGGATCTTTTTATATAATGGAGCATCTAATACAACTACATCTTCTGTTACTTCAGTTATTCGAAAAGTAGGAGTAATTTCGCATAGTAGCACTGGAGCCATGTTTATGGGAGATTATTCATCTATATTAATAGCTAATCTATTCGAGAATCGAAAAAATAATTGGAGAGTTTCTTTTAGATATACTATTACTGCTATTGGAAGTTCTGAAAATTCTTATAATTGTTTATTAACTCTTTTAGTATCAGATACTAATGATAGAAAGTATTTAAGTATATTAAGAAGTACAGATACTACTAACCCAACAATTAAAATGGTAGTACAAGACGTTAATGGAAATGCTGATCCAATTAATCATCCTATAATATATGGAGGAGATATGGGAAAAGCTAATATTTTCGCAATAGAATATATAAATAATAAGTTATATCATATCAATGAATCAAATAGTATAAGAGCACTTTTATGGGATTTTGGAAATGTTAATGCTATCCCATTAGATTCTATTGGACTACAAATCGGAGGTATACAAGAAGGTAATATAGATTACAATAATCCCAGAATGATTATAGAATATTTAACAATAGACGCTTAATAATATGGAAGATTCTTTAAGGGAATGCAAAGGATGTGATAAATGTCTCCAATCCCAACAAATATTATGTATATTAGATTATGTAAAAGAGAATAATGAATTATTAACTCTTATACTGTCTAAATTAAATACTTTATTAAATAAATAAGATGAACTGTAACAATTTCTTTATTAAGATGTTCACAGCTCATTCTGGATTAAGTTCCAAGAGAGTATGTGGATTTTTTGGGTGGGCAGTTTGTTTATTTATATGTGTGTGGTGCACAATAAAAGTGATAGAATCCCCAGAAATAGTAGATATGCTCTTCATATGTAGTACTACTCTATTAGGGGCTGACACTATTACATCTATATGGAGAAAGAATATAAATAAATCTAATAATAATGAAAACAATACTAATTAAATATATTACATTAGGAATCTTTATCATATCCTTAATATATTTAATAAAACTAGTAGATAAACAATCTAGAGAAATTAGAGATTTAAAAGATATTCATACCTCAGAATTATGTACAATAGATTCTCTTCAACAAGTACATATCGTAACAGAGAAACAATTTAAAAGAATAATTTTATCAAAGGATTCTTTACTTAAATCGGAATTAGAGAAAAAAGATTTAAAGATTAAACAATTAGACAATGTAATTAAAGCTAATATAAACACAACTAAAGTAATTAGAGATACTATATTAAATAATATTGAAATAATAAAAGATACTTGTATTCCGATAATTAAATCTATTGATTGTATTACATTACATGAAACTCTGGAAATTAATAATGAGAAATTATATCTTACTATAGATTCTTTAGATTTTGATATAAATATAACTATAATAGACTATAGAGATATTATATATTGGTATAATTTTAGGAAAAGAAAAGAATTCGGATATAATACAATAGGATTCCGGAATCATTATATTAGTAAAATTACTGCAACATCTGATTGTTTTAAAGATAAGATAAAGATACAATCGTATAAAATTAAAAAATAAAATTTTTATTTATTTATTGTATTACATACAAATATTATCTACTTTTGTGGATGAATAACTAAAAATTAATGAACTATGATTATTGAAAATAAACCTATTGACATTAAAGTGGATGAACGGCGTCCGGCTAATTATGTAAGTTTAATGTTATTTTGTTATGAAGTTCCGAGCCAAAAAGCTTTAACTTTATCTACAATTAAAAGAGATTTAGAGATTATGAAAATTTTAGAAGAGAATGTAGAATCGGAATCATTTGAATTGGATGATAGATATAAAAATTCTCTTAAAGAAACTATTTCCTCTACTCCTTTTAATATTAGAAAGAAGTCTTTAGCAGAGTTTGGGGAATATATAGAACTTCTGTAATAAATATTGTATATGGAATATGAAAATGATTTAGATATCTTCAACTCATTAGACGAAGAATCTACTCCTCAAAAATCATCTGAGGAGAATGTGGATGGTAAAAAAGATACTTCCCAAGAGGAAGTTAATACAGAGGAGAATACTTCTCCTGTTATAGACGAACAATCTTTATTAGAGTCTGTTCTTAAATCTAGAGGAATAGATTTTAATAATATAAAAATAGAGGATACTGAAACCGGAGTAATTCACAGTGTCCCATTTACTGAGTTAAGCAGAGAAGAACAAATAGAACTTCTTAATTTAGAAGAAGATGATTATAACCTAGACGATGATGAGATAAATCTTCTTACATTTATGCGTGAAAATAACCTTAACTCCGAATCTTTAGTAAATTATTACAAACAGAAAGGAATTGAGGAATATTTAGCAAATGAAGGAGCTGTTTATAAGGTAGATGAATTATCAGATGAGGATATATATGCTTTATATATAAAAAATAATTACGGAGATATTTTAACAGAAGATGAATTAGTTGATGAAGTAAATAAAGCTAAAGAAAATTCTGAATCTTTTGAGAAAAAGGTTAATAAATTACGTGAGATATATAAAGCAGAAGAAGAAAGATTATCTGCCGAAGCTAAACAGAAAGAAGAACAAGACTCTCAGTTATCTGAGGAAGAATTAAATAAGATAATAGGTACTCTTAGAGAGGCTGGAAAAAATATTAAGACTATTGGAGGTTTTGACCTTGAAGAATCAGATATAGATAGTACAATGGATTATATAACTAAACCCCAGATTACGGGAAGGACAAAACTTGCAAGTGATTTAGATAATCCAGATACATTATTTAAATTAGCATTTTATGCTACTCATGGAGACGAACTAATTGAAGCTATTCATGAACATTATAATAATGTACTTAACGATGAAGAGTACCTAAAGAATAGACTAGAGAAATTAAGTAAACTTAAAAATAAAAAACGTAGTAATAACACATCTAATCTATCAACAGGTAAAGGTAATAAAATAGAAAATTCAGATTTAAAAAGTTTTCTTAACCTAAAGGATTAGATCTAAATTTAATTTAAAATGTTTGTAGCAGAATACATTTCAAATCGAGCCAATATGAATGGCTCAAGAACTTTTCATGACTTCTCCCAATTCTTGGGACGAATTACTCATAGAGTAGGTTTAGCTGCATCTTTATGTCCCGGACATACTGTATCAGCTTTAACTGAGAGAATTGAAAATATGGTTTATCAAGATATTCCTAAGCTCGGACGTAAGAGTATTGATGCTTTTGCTATCGAATGGGACGTGGATGTGAATCAATGAGGTTCACAATAAATTCTTTAAATTGCTGGGAACTCTCTACTGCTACTAGAGATAATCAGCAGCATGGTCTTGATGAAGACAGTGTTCAACGACTAGGGGAAACCTGTAAATCTTATTATTTAAATAAGATTAAAAAACTGAATTACTTATGAAATATATTGTATATCTTACTAAAAATTTAAAATCTAAAGTTGGAGAGTTAAATAAAATTTATATTGGAGTGCATCAAACAAATGATCCTAATACTTTTGATGGATATTTAGGTTGTGGAGTTTATATAAACCAACCGAGTACTTATATGTACCCAAAAACTCCATTTCAATATGCTGTTAAAAAGTATGGAACAAAAGCATTTGAGAGAACTACTTTATATATTTATGATACTCTGGAGGAGGCATATAATAAAGAATCTGAATTAATAAATGCCGAGTATTTAAAAGCGGATCATACTTACAATTATTTAAATACAAATTCATATAAAACAATTTATCAATTTAACACATCTGGAGAGTTACAAAAGAAATGGGAATATTCTTTAGAGGCATATGATTTTTATGGACAATCTCCTAAAAAGTTTCAATATGCTATAGATAGGAAATATGAATTTCTTAATTCTTATTGGGCATTAGAACCAGAGATAGATGTTATTAAATATTGTAAGAAATCTAATCCACCTATTTCTGTATATTTATATTCTAAAAAAGGGAAGCTCTTAAATGAGTTTCAATCAGAAAAGGAATGTGCTGAATATATAGGAATATTAGATATAAGTAAAGCTATTAAAAATCAGTCTCTAGTACAGAATCAATATTATATATCTAAGAAGTTAGTAGATGAATTTATTCCGAAGGCTAGGATAAGTTGTAAGAATCTTATTTATTATGTATATGATAAAGAAGGAAATTATATAGGAAGATTTAAAGGGAAAGAAGTAATGAAGGTTATAAATCTTCATTCATGGGCTAAAATTCAGAATATATTATCTTATAACGAGGGATGGTATAAGGATTATTACATATCTACTACAGAAGTATCTAAAGTTCCACAAAAATGTTATTCTAATGGAATGATAATTGATGTGTATGATAAATTTGGGAATTATATAGAGACTTTAAATACTATAAAAGAAGTAAGAGAAAAATACAATATCCCATCAAATAAATTAAAGAATATCCAGATGGGAGATAAATATTATAAAGATTATATCTTTAAATATCATACTAATAAGTAAATGATATAGTCTAAATTCTTTAAATAGAATAGGTTCATTAAACGTATTCCGTTTGTTGCTGTTCCAGAAGGCGATGGTGTTGGAGGAACTGAAATTCGGATGTTGTTTAAAGAAAAATACTACGATAAACATGATATTTTCGTGATAGATAAATCACATCAACAGTGTTATGTTACTGCTCGTCCAATTTGGAGAAGTAATAAATATTATGAATACACTGTTCGATTAATCGATACTGATTATATGTCGTATCTTGATACTTCTGCGTGTCAACCTGGTATGACTACTCACTTCTTATCAAATGCTCATCCGTTTGATTATCACGATTTCGGTAAGTTTTGTATTGCCGCTTTATTTAGTAATAAATAAATGATAACTCTTCTAATTGCTGGAACATCTTTAAATATAAAGACAATCAGCAGCGAAGTAATAATATTTAAGATAAATATTATTAAACGTTCAACGACTATCTGTTATAGAGTAGAAATTTAATATTTCGAAAGGGAGAGAATCTTAGAAACATTAAGATTAAAATATAGTCTGATCTTTATAGTGATGTAAAGTTAACATAAATGACCACAAAATATCAGTCCAATATGGAGGTTCATCGTAATTACTTGACCTTACATAGAAATGATATTGATGCATCTCAAGCTTATTTAGCTAATGAAGATGTATTCTTGAAAATTAGTGATACAGAAACTAAGGGAAGTGAGAAATTGTTTACTATGACTTCAATGGAAAAGACCTTGATTGAGAATTTCTTGGAAGTTAAAGCTAAACATGATCTTTGGGCACGTAGTTCTGTTGATAAGAACGGGAAAACGACAATCGTGGATCCGCAAACGCAGAGACCTGTCGAATTTTTAAGTATCGCCTCTTAATATAGGCAGGGTATAACAGTGATGTTATAAATAATAAATTCCTTGAATTGCTGGAACATCTTTAATCTGCTACTTAAAGACAATCAGCAGCTAAGCATTAAATATAATATATTTATATAATATCTAATGAAAGTTCAACGACTAGTCTTCGGACGTACATATTTATATATGGAAGCAGGGAACAACTTAATATAATAAATAGTATATTTATTAAATAAATAGTAAGTTGATGATATAGTCTAAACATTGTAGTGATATAATGATAATAATTTGCTATATAGGCGACGGTAAGAAATTTGCCGCTTAATTAAGTAATTAATTATGAAACACTCTCTTAATTCGGTGAAGGCTGAGATGCTAATACCGAGCCAAGCAGTTAGAGTTTAATTATATCTAACAGGCGAGTGTAACGACTAGATTTATAGCTAAATAAAATTACTTCGTATGTAAAATAATTACTTCGTATGGAAAGAAATAAAAAGGCATTATTAATAGGATTAATATTAGGAGATGGACATTTAAATCCTAATTCCGGAACAGCTTTAGAAATATCCCATTCATATAAACAATATGATTATATAGTATATAAAGCTAAATTAATTTCAAAACTTCTAAATTGTAAAGAACCTAAACTTTATCATAGAAAAGATCTTTATCATGATGAGTATAAATTATCTAAAGGACATAGATATTTTAGAATATTGTATAAATGGATCTATAAAAATAAAGTTAAGACGCTTTCTAAGCACATATTAAGTTATTTGACTCCAGAAGCTATAGCATTATGGTGGATGGATGATGGAAGTCATGGAATTGATAGAAATAAGACAACCGGAAGGATTAGAGCTCATAGCTTTCATTTATATACATATACTTCTTTAGAAGATACTGAAAATATAATTTGGTTATTTTCTACATATGGAATTAAAATGTATAAAATTGCAAAAGTAATGAAAGATGGATCTATTAAATATTATTTAAAATGTAGAACTAAAGAAGGAAGAAAATTAAGTAATCTTCTTCGACCTTACATCCTTCCATCCCTACAGTATAAAATAATGCAAGAAAACGAATAGTTATAAATCCACGAACAGAGAGCATCCAAACTTCTTGGATGAAGATATAGTCTGAACACGTGTTAAATGAAACACGTGAACTAAATAGTAAACTTATTTAGGGTAACAAATTTGATAATTCCTCAAATAGAAAGATACGCATACTTAATCTCTTTCGATCAATTACTTACTTCACACTTCAAAGAAGCATTAAGTTTCTTAACCTCTAAGGCAAAGAATTTAACTGGTAATGATTACGTATTAATCTGTAACTCTTTACTTTGGAATCAGGTTGGTGATAACTTAATGGATGAAATTGGAAGGTGGACTCCTACTGCTACTTTGATGTATAGTAAATCTTCTGGTATGAAGAAGAAAGTAGGTGAAACGGTTGATGGTGTTAAAGTAGGTAATACTTTTGTTAGCTATGAATATCAGGGTAATACGATTACTTTCATGCCGGATAAGGCTTTAAATATAGAATATCCTGATCAAGCATTCGGATTTATTCTAGATCTTACTCCGGATTTAGCTAACGGAAAACCAGCTATTGAATCTTGGACATTCAAAGGCTGTGATATGATAAAAACTGATGTAATTGGCGTTAACCACTCCTCTAGCGCCACTATATAGTGATATGTAGAAAAATTAAACCTCTTTAATTGCTGGAAGGCTAAATAGTATTATCTATATTAAATACTACATGTTAATCAGCAGCTAAGGCTTAAATATTATTTAAATATTTATTCAAAGTTCAACGACTATCGAAAATATATCTAATAAGAAATATATTAGAGAATAAATGAGTAGAGTACATATTGTTAAATATGGAAACGGGAGGTAACTTATAAACGGTAATAGAATATAAGTTAATGATATAGTCTGGCTTATATGAAAATATAAGAAAAATACGTGGAGGATTGGATGGCGTATCAGGCGGAACCGCTAGTACCCCTGTAGCTGGCAGTAAAATGATTTACTGGGGTTATAGTGGGGTATCAGTATACGCACCCTATCGTTCTGTTATCTTTAGACAGAATCCGCTATAATAAATATAAAGAGGGCTAACAACCCTCTTTATTTTAAATTTAAACATTTAATGATCAATGAATATGAGTATAAGTGTAACTGCTTTAAAAGAAGAATTAGATACGGTAATACATTTACGTAGCCGTTTTGGTCCTAATCACGCTGGGATGTCAATTTCCCCAGTTAAAAATCCATTAACAAGAGAGTATCCTTCTTGTGTTAGAAATGTAGATTCATCCGGAAATATTATCTTAGGTAAGGATGATAATCCTTTGGATTACTTCGTTCGTACTACTGATAGATTTTTTATTAAAGATGGGGATGAATTTGATTTGAGTAATCCTATAAAAGCAAAGCAGTGGGAAGCTATTAAATTCTCTGATCTTATTTTTGATAATAAAGGGAAATTTGATGAAAATGGTAAGATGTTAGTAGGACCGGAGGAGAAAATCGGACCTCAAGCAGTTTATTATGTAGAACGTATTATTGAGGATACTAGGAAACGTAATTCGGCCTCAAGGAAATTAAATAAAGCATTAAATTATATCTTCAACGCCTCAAGAGATGCTTTAAGAATTAGAGCAATGCTTTTAGGTAAATATATAAAAGATGCTTATGATGAAGAAATAGAAGAATTCTTAACAGAAATTGCTAAGAAAGATGCTGACAAGATTATTTCTTTATTCGAAAGTAATGATACTAAATACCTAATAGCATTTACATATGCTAAACAGAAAGGTATTTTACGACAGAAAGCTGGATTATATACTTATAATGATAATGATATTATAGGTAGAGATGCTGATTCTTGTATTGATTTTATGAAAAATCCTAAGAATAAACTTATTACTGATAGGATCTTAAGAGAGATTCAAGAAATTTCTGTAAGAGACAAAGATGTAATTATAGAAGCTATTTCTGAGGATAATAAAAGAATTGAGGATTTAAAAGCAAAAAATGAAGTATCTTCAACACAAAGTTTTTTGGATGGTTCTAAGTCTGATTCTGAAATATTAAAAGATTTAGAAGATGGTGAAAAAACTCCATTAGAAAATAAAAGTAAACCTACTAGTAAAGCTAGTAAATAATACATAATATGAATTTAAAACAAGTCTATCAAGCAGTACTTATAGAATTAGAAAAACAAAAAGCTCCCAGTATGCTCTTAGACGAGTTTAATTATTATTATTATAAAAGTGTTATTCAGTATATAAATACTAAATATAACTTTTGTGATATGAATCAACAAGAGGATGATGATCTTAGAGTATTAAATATGACAGCAACTTTATCTGGAGGAAGTATAATAGATAAAGGAGATAAGATATTATTTACTCTACCTAGTGATTATTTTCATCTTAAAAATTGTGTAATTACATTTAATAATCCTAATTCTAAATGTAATTATAATTCAGTAATTAAAAAGGGAGCGAGAAGATTAACATCTGATAAATATCCTGGAATATTAAATAATTATTATTTTAAACCTTCATATAAAACACCTTATTATTACATATATAACGATGATTCCGGACAAATTAAAACCGGAACTCCTGTTGTTATGAAATTGTTTTATGGAGATAATAAAGATATAAGTATTTCAGATATATCTATAGATTATATTAAATATCCAAATGAATTAATCTTAACTCCGAATGATTTAGAGAGCGAAGATGATATTCTGGAGGATTTAGAGTTTCCTAAATATGTATGTTATGAGATAATAAATATTATGGTGAAATTATTTTTAGAGAGACATAGAGATCCTAGATTAAATACTAATCCTATAGTTAATCAAACAATAGCTCCACCAATTTCCCCTAACAAATAAAATTTAAAAACATGTTTGAATTTGTAAATGAAGTAATTATTAATAGTGCGAAAGATTCGCTTAGTGGACTTAATAAGTTCGATAATCAGATAAGTGGTGAACAAGGTTTTAGGGTTCTTCGTGTAGGAGATTATAAAACTGCAAATATTAAAGGTGGGAAGATATATAAGACATCAGCTTCAAATCCTCAGGTATCTATATCTGAAATTACTATTACTGATGCCGTTAAACCCACAACTGCTGGTGTAATAAATCATATTAGATTAGCTATTGGTATGCAGCTTTCCGGATCTGCTGATTCATATTTCGCTGAAACTATGGATGATAGGCGTCGGAGAATGTTTTATGCTAATTTAGATGTAGTTAGTACTGATACTGCTTCTAATATTGCTTCAAAATTAGCTGAAATTATAAATAAACAAGGTAATTTCTATAACAATCTTCGGTTTAAAGCTGATCTTAATGATGCTAAAATTACTGTAACTTCTGCTAATGAGTTCCAGTTATTTAATGTACTAGAAGTACAGAAATTAGAAGATTTTAGTACTGCTGCTTTAGGTAATTATTATCCTAAAGAACCAGTATATAGAACTATCTTAACTGGTAGCCATACTCAAACTGCTAAAGAAGGTGTTGGTACTTACTGGACTATGTTGAAAAATGTACAGATCCAGACTAGTCTCAGAACTGGTATCTTTAATCAGGATAATGATGATTCTAAGATTGTACCGGGAGCTTCTTATAATCAATATGTATTTGATTATGAATGCGAAAGAGATCATACTGGTATGGGTGCTGTAGGTGAAAAATTAGTATCTATTACTAAAGCTGTTTTCTGGATTAATACTACTATCTCAGACAAGTTTGAAGCTGCTGTAAAAGCTGCTAGAGTAGTTGTGGATGATATCGAAGTTGTTTCTGATAATGGAGCTGGAGAGTCAACTACTCAAACTATGGCATTAAAAGTAGGAGAGAAGAAGTATGTAGATATTAAGCTTTCCGAATACAATACTGTAACTTCTAATGATCCTAGTAAAGTAACTGTTAAAGGAACAGAAATTACAGGTAAAGCTGCTACATCTTCTGCTGTAGCTGTAGTTTATAAAAAAGGATCAGATACAGTACTAACTGTTAATGTAACTGTAACCGCTTAATATAAGAAAATATATTATTTAATAAAAGGCAGGTAAGATAATAATATTCTTATCTGCCTTTTTAAATATTATACTATATGGAATTAAATAAATTAGCCTCTGCGATTTTAAACGATATTTTATCAGGATTAAGAGGTATTACATCTAATATATCCTTATCTGTTGAACAGTTAGAAGATGATATAGTGGATGAGAGATTAACTATAATAAAAGAATATGCTTTAAAAGGACTTCTTCCAGTTAAGGATTTAGTTACATCTATTAATTGTTTAGAGGTAGATTGTAAACCTATAGAGAATTGTAATTTATGTAATTCTAATTTAAATGTTAGAGAGACTAATATTCCTCATGTAGAAATACCTCAAATTGTTACAGATTTAGGAGTTGATGCAATTCAGTATTTCGGAACTGTTGATAGAAATACTCCGTTTAAAATTTATACTGATATATCTTATCAGTATCATAAATATAATAGGTGGTTAGGAAGGAAGCCTTATATTTATATAGATACAGCACCTAATGAAAATGGGATGTATGATTGTTATATATTTAATGCTCCGTTGATTAAAACATTATCTATAATAGCTGTATTTAAAGATCCTAGACAATTAGAACAATTTACTTGTTGTAATGCAGAAGAGGTATCTAATATGAACTTCTTGACTAATGATATTAAGAGAAGGATTACAGAAAAGAAGGTACGATGGTACCGTAGCCTTAGTGCACCTAACCTACCAAATGATCAAGTAGCTAAAGCTTAATATATATGAAGAATTTAAACTTCCACACAGCATATACATATATTCAAACTAATTACGGTTTAAATATAGACCAATTAGAATTTGAATCCTCAGGAATGATTGCATATGATAAGATAGGAAATAAACAAACTGAGATAAAAGAATTTGTTGGAGACGTTGTAAACGGGGAATTAGAACTCCCATGTGATGTTACTAGTATCGAAGCAGTATTCGGGAATTTTATAGACTCTCAAAAAACATCTAATAAACAACGTTGGCCTCAAGTTATTACTAATTACATAGAACGATATATAGAATACTGGAAATATAATAAATCCTTATTATATGATTATGGAGTATTATTAAATTACCAAATGAGGGAAAATACTCTATTATTTGATAAGGATTATAAGAATGTATTAGTTTTATATAGGAAACAAATTCTAGATGAAGAAGGATTTCCTTATATAAATTCTAAAGAGGCCGAAGCAATTGCAGCATATTGTGCTTATACAGATTTATATAAACAAGCTATTAGAACTAGGGATCCTAATACATATCAAATGGCTCAGAATATAAAATTAGAATGGACTAGGTTATGTGAAAGAGCTAGAGTTCCGGAAAAAGTATCTCAAAACGATATGAATAGGATTTTAGATGTAATGACTAGTTTTGATAGAAAATCTTACGGAAAATCATTTAAACCAGAGAAGTAATGAAATATAATAATACAACAATATCTTCTCTTAGTTATACATTCTCCGCACCTGAATTGTTTGAAAAATTCGATTTAAAGAAGTTAGAGGTATCTAGAAAAATGCTTAAAAAGAATTATAAAAATGGTGCAGAACTCCGATTATGGTGTTGTAGGATTTATATTTACTTTTTATATTTAGTAATATTGGATATTATCAGAAATAGTACTACTTTCGTATTTACAACCAGAAAAAGAATGATTTTGGGGATTGAAATACTTAAAGGAGAAGAACTTTTAAATCATCTAAAGACTTCTACAAATACAATGTATAATTATTTTGATTCTGAGTATAAATACCCACAAATTAAATTATTCTATGAGAAAGGTAATAAAGGTAAGAAAAGAACTTTAACTAGAGGAGTAATGTTAAATTACTCCTTAACTAGAGAATTTTTTGATAATGTAAATAGTGGTAATAAGTATGGCTAATAAGATTAAGTATTTAAAGGATTATCTCCCGATATTACAAGAAAAATTCCCAGAATTTAGTATAGAAGATTTAACTACTATTATTAAATATGGGAATAGATATTTATATTATGTAATATCTGATAATAGTGATGTTTATTTATCTAGTAAAATAGATGGTAAGATGTTTAAATTTCTCATTGGAAGAGTTACATTTCAAAGTTTTGCTCACAAAATTAGATACGCTATTAGTAAGATGATTACTAAGATGAGGTTTTTATATAGACAGCGTAGAACTAAATGGTGGGGGTATTGTTATTTTGGATTAACTGAGGAGAAATTTAAATCTATTTATTTAAATAAAAGAAATATTACGTTTAATTTTGGAGATGTATGCTTATATAGAGTGCTTGATGAGTGCTTGCTTAATTTAAACTACGATCATTTCTTTAGAGTTAAATTATACGGAATTCCTGGATATAAGGTATTTTTTGAGAATTATTCTACTAAAGATGCAGAATATTTCTTAAAAAGATCTTTTGATGGGTATGAGTTTACTAAAATTGATAATATAACTAGAGAAGATTTAACAGAATTTTAATATGGAAATAGCTCAAAATTCCTTTAATGGAGGATTATTAATGGATATGAATGATACTGTAGTTCCGAATACAGTATTAACAGATTGTTTAAATGGGACGATTATAACTTTTGACGGTAATGAGTTTATATTACAAAATGATTCTGGAAATGGGAGAGTTGAATCTTGTGCATTAAAGAAAGATTTTATTCCTCTTGGAATAAAGCAGTATGGAGGGATTATATATATAGCATCTGTTAATCCTTTTACTAACGAATGTGAAATTGGTTCATTTCCCTCTCCAGAAAGAAATATTACATCTGATGAACTTCCTAATAATTTAGATGTATCTATATTAAATAATGATATATATAAAGATATTGAGGAAGGTAAGGAGAGTAAAGAGGGATTACAGATAAATTATTTAAAAGTAGACTTCGGAGATTTGGAGAAGAGTATTTTACGTCCTGGAGATAAATTCCTTATTTATATAGATGGTATTAATGGGGATTCTAATTATACTAAATTTAATGAATATTATAAAGAATTAAATTATTATATAGACAAAGAAGGTATTGGAAAAAGACGTCTATATCATTTACATTTAGCTAAAATAAGTGAAAATGGAATGGTTACATATATAGAAGAACAAACGTCTGCTTGGAATGAAAATCATCAAAAGTTCTTTTATACTAAAGACGAAGCCTTTGATAATACTCCGGCATTAAATACTGTAAAAAATCCAGCTTTATTTAGTGTATACAATGATAAATTAAATGGATATTTAGCTATAGTATTAGAAATTGAAGATATTGATTCTTTTTCTGTGGATCTTGGAAATATTTCTGAACATACTGAAAATAATACATATGATGTAGAATTTGTAGTTAATAGTTCTTCTAAAAGTTATAATAATGTATGTGGAATAAAGTTAAGTATTAAAGATACTTCTAATATAGTTAGTAATAGTAAAGAAGAAACAACTATAAAAACTGACGATGGGTGTTTAGAAATTTCAGGCCAATATCAAGGTATATCATCTACTATATTAACGGAAATTCCTAATGAAGATATTACTATCGAAGGTAAAATTACAAATTTAAATTTAGAAGATTCTAATTCTATTACTATAGAACCTTATTCTAGATTTCAATTTTTTAAGGATTTAAAATATACCTTAGATTTATCATATTCGAGAGTAACATCTGCACAGGAATCAACTACATGGAGATACTTTACTAAAAGTATTAAGGATTATAATAATAATGAATTTAAACAAGTAGAGATTAGTACTGACTTTTTAGTTAGAGGAACAAAGAATGGATTAAATAGATGTAATGTAATGTATATAGAATTTTATGATATACATGCAAAAACTTCTTTTATATATCCATTATCTAAAGTAATATTTGGAACATATAATTTTACAGTAGATTGTTTTCCTAAAGAATTTAATGCAGAACCTTATTACGATCAAGATGGAAATAAATTAGATAATCCAGAACAATATTTAAATAATTTACGTGGGAATAATATAAATACTTCTAATAAAATATTCATATCCAAAACTGTATATTCTGATATAGGTTATTCTGGATATTTTCTATTATTAGATAAAACTAAACAAAGAGAGTATTTAGATGCAATTGCTAAAGCTAGAAATAATAATTCCGACGGACTTACCACATTAAAAAAATTATGTTTAGAAGAATTTAATGGAATCCCTAGATGTATATTTATTAAACCTCAGTTAGGGGATAATGAATCTTATTTTTATAATAATTGTTTTACTCAAGAGCAATATGTAAATAGTTCTGTATATAATAAATTAAGATTTAATAACTTTTATATATGTAGATTATGTGGTTTAGATATATATAAAGAAGTACATTCTAAGGAATCTATATCATTCGATGATATATATAGTGGAAAAAATCCGAAGTATAAAGAAGGATGGTTATCAAAAAATTGTAGTTTTAAAGAGTATAACGTTATAAATACATTAGCAACTAATGGATGGTTTAATAATGAATATTCCAAACCTATAACAGATTCAAATAGAAATTTTAGCATTCTTCCAATACAGAATTATGAAACTAAAAGAATCTCAAAAGAATTAGTTTTAACAGAAACTCCAGAATCTATTAGTAAACAATTAACAGTACAAGGACCCACAACAGAGGAGGAATTAATTTTAGATTCCGATCCGACTACATATTCAACTAAATTAAATGTAGAGAAGACAATTAGTGGAACTTATTCTCTAGATACTATAAATTTATTTCAATATGGAGAAATTGAAATAACTAACGCTTCGGCAACTCCACAATTTACTGAACTTTCTATAGAGGAAAATAATAATATTCCTTCACTACCTACTAATAGTGAGATAATTTCCCAAAAGACTACAGATATTTCCGTAGATGAGAATATTGATAATAGAAAAATTACAGTAGTTTCAAATTTAAAAAGGGAAATAGAAGCTAATGCTGTACTTAGAAAAATTTCTGGAGATTCTATACAATATGTTAAAGCTGCAAATTCTTTAAGTATTATGGGATTTAATGAAAACAGTATTACTTCTGGTATTACTTTTTTTGATGATCTTAAGGGTAATGATTGGATATTAATTAACACTGCCTCTTCGAAAAGTTTCTTTTCTAATGACCGTGTTAGAGATAGTTGGTGGGGTTCTGATTCTGATGCTATAATATATGATAAATCTAAAGTAAGTAGTAATAGTTCTCTAGTACTCAATAGAATACAAAAAATGTTTAATCTTAATAATTCAGATTTTAAGATAGCTGTAATAGGATTCGCTGGTGGAACTAATACTCCGAAATCTGGTGAATATTCTCCAACTACATTAAATGAACAAAAAACCGGAGCTTCTGTAAAGGTTAGTAGTACTAAGTTATTAAGAGATGGAACAAAAATGGATGTTCCTTATACATATTTAATTTTATATAAAAATACTGCTAATCCAAATTATCCAATAGGTGTATTACCATTGGTATTTAGAGGGGGAATTGGTAATGAGTATGTAGGTACTTCTATAGGTAAGTTTTTTGATAATTTATATAAAGAAGAGGTTAAACCTAATAATGAGACATATACTAAATATATACCAAATGATATAAGATATCATTCTAACTTTGATAGTATCATAAAAGGAAATACTACTTTAAATACTGTATATAATTCTGATATAATTATAGATTATAATAATGCAAAAAAATCTCTCTCTGAGGTGATTGATAGTATAATAACTACATATAAAACTAATACTAAAAAAGGTATTAATATAGTATTAAATGGATCTATAACTATTCCAGATTATTCTCAAGAGAATATAAATAAATCCTTCAATATTCCCCTTTCATACACATTCAAATCAGGAATATTTAGCACAGATTTATCAATTTATTCTAAAATATATAATACAGCAGCTTCTTATTCTGATTATATAGATCTTATTCCACATGATTATTTAAGTTATAAATTAAATAATAAGTTTATCCCAATGGAAAAATTAACTATTAAAGATAAAGGATTCTATTTCTCAAGTCCTACAATGGATACTAACAATGGACCTCATTCAAATGCAATTAGTCTTGAGTTAAATGTATATAAAGATTCCGAAAATATACAGAATCTTCACTGTAATGCCTCCGATGCCACTCAATTTGTTCAATGCGACTTTTATATTGGATGGGATCCATTATTTAAAAATAGTAATTTTACAGAAGATTTGGGAAATGTTGAAAATTTCTTTTCTATCTTAACGTGTTCTTAAAATGAAAGAGTTTATAAAAGTACCATTTGATATTAAATTCAATATTTATTATAAGGTAATTCAAACAGAAGGATTTTTAGCAAATGAATATAATCCCTTTCATAATTTAAGAATTTCTGATGATAAATATTTAAAGAATGATCTCACTGGGAGATATTTATTACGATCTTCCAATAATCAAAATATAGAAGCTACTTTAGATATTCTTGAAGTTCTAGAGTATACAAGTATTTCTTCTGGAGATTCTATAAAGTATGAAGTAACCTTCTCCGACCCTATTACAATATATATTACAGAAGAGAATATAGATAAGCAGTATGTAATTAGTAGAACTACACCTAATATAGATCCTAGTATCACAACATATAAAAGTTCAAATTCTGAACTACTATCTGAATCTTTAAAAAAATATACTCCTAGAGAAGTATTTAAACTATCACCATTAAGTTATGGAGAAAGTATAGGTATAAATACAGAAGATAATAAATTCATTATCTCTAATTATAAAGGAGAATTAGTAGATTTTACTACGAAAGATTTAAATTTTGATGTAAATCATCCTATAGATATAGAAGTACAGGAGTCATATGATGGTTCTGTTAATCTAATCCTAAATGATGATATAAATCCTCCTAGATTAATTAACTCAAGATTTACTCCTTTAGAAAATGGGATGTATAAAGTAATAGATCGAGAAGGGAATAATGATACTAATATATATGATGAATCCTCTTTATCTGGAGAAATTAATTTATATAAATCAATTAATCAGATTCCTATTTTAGATTTCAAGGGAGTGCAAAGTGGAGGGGAGTTAAAGGTTGGTAATTATGTATTCTATTTTAAATATGTAGATTCTGATGGAAATGAAACTGACTTTGTTTCTGAGAGTAGTATTGTTTCTATATTTTTAGGAGATTTAGATGATGCAAAAACAATAAAAGGAGGGTTATATGATACTAATTCTCATAAATTAGTTAAATTTTTATTATCTAATATAGATACTTCTTATAATTATATAAATATTTACTATACAAGATGTACAGGAACGGAGAATGGAACAGAAATTACTAAAGCGTATAGAATAGCAGATAAATATGTAGTAATAAATTCCGTTTGCGAAATTACTATAGTTGGACTGGAACCTGTTACAGAAATCAGTCTAAATGATATAAATATCTCATATAATTTAATAGATAAAGCTAAAACTCAAGCCCAAGTTCAGAATAGATTATTTTTAGGTAATGTAGATAAAGTAACTATTCCATATAGAGAATTAGCTGATTTATCTTTAAGAATTATCCCAAGTATGGTTACAGGTGAATCTGTTGGCAGAGTAGATGAAGAATATAAAATGTATGGAACTTCTATAAATCCTTCTAATAAAGGAGGGTATTATAATCCATATAATATATATTATAGATTAGGTTATTGGGAAGATATTTATAGATTTGGAATTGTTTATATATTAAATGATTATACTCTTTCTCCGGTATTTAATATACGTGGAGGTGATTTATCAGACACTTCCGAATTTGAGCCCTTTGATATATATAAAGACAATAATTTTGGGGAGAAAATTAGATCTTACATAGAAGTAAACGAAGAAGGATTTATTGATGGAGACGATAAAACCCTTTCAAATGCTAGAGGGGTTGTTAGATTTAGAAGGAATAATACAATAAACGCTACTAAGGGAAATAATTATCTCCCTTTAGGAATAAAATTTAAATTTGGCTTAGGAGTTGTAGAGGAATTGTGGAAATATACTAAAGGATTTTTCTTTGTAAGACAGAAAAGAATCCCTACAGTATATTGTCAAGGAATAACCATTGGACTAGAGCCAACTTCTAACCTTCCTGTACTTCCAATAGATACTAATCTATATTTTACTGAATCCTTTATTGCTAATATTAATGGAAAAAGTATATTAACCAATGATTATTCTGATAGAATACGAACAGCAGAATATGCTAGTTCTAACGCTGCTATAATTCCAGAAGCAGAATTAAATTCGGAATTTTATTCTCAGATATTTAACGGATCAAAATTTATTTGTAGAGATTCTTTTATACAACCAACTAATTCATATTTTACCCAAGGAAATGACGAAAGACATTACTTTATAGCATCCTATGAAGATAATCAAGGTATAAATTCCGCACTCATGACTGATATAGGTCTTACTTATATAGATGATAACATACAACTAAAAACATCAGGATCTACAGATTTCTCATCTAGAGCTGGAGAGGCAGAAGTTGCTTATAAATTTAAATACTTTTATAAAGAAGATACTAGTAGAACAGCGAAAAATCTATTACGAGGATCTTGGGGACCTTATGTAGGAGTAGAAGGAATTAATACAAGTTGTAAAATATTTGAGGTAATGATTCCTGGATATAGTGAATCTTTAATGAGGGATTATTTTAAATCTAGATTTAGTGATCTATCTTCTTATTACTCCATTTCAGATCGACAAGCTTGGGAATATACTAATGATTCTGTAACATGTTATAGAGGGGACTGTTATTATGGAAGCTTTACTCATAGAATGTGTAGGAATTTTCAAGATCCTGAAAGTCCGACTAATGATACTATAGTAGATCCTAATACATGGGAAAATAATTATTCCGGATCTGATAACGGAGCTTTAGATTTGGAAAAGGCGGAATTAATAAATAGAGGAGATGTTAATGCAGTAGAAATTGGACATTGGGTTACATTTAATTGTGCATCTAACATAAATTTTGCATTACGGTGTGAAGATGAAACAAATGTATCAGAAGCTGCACTTAATGGACATCCTAGAACATTCTATCCTATATCTAGATTTAATACTTTTGGAGAGTATAAGATTCCTGAAAGTACTTTATATAATGCAGGATTAAATAGTTCTACTTCTGATAAATATCATTTTGTTGTTCCAGATGTTCCTTATATAAAGAATGAGTTTTCTAATAGAATAATGTATTCAGATATATTTATCTCAGATGCATACAAAAATTCATATAGAGTATTTCAATTAAATAATTATAAGGATTATAATCATGAATACGGTAATATTACCTCAATTGTAGAATGGTTTGGGAATTTAATTGTTGTATTTGAAAGAGGAATAGGATTGATTCCTGTCAATGAAAGGATTCAAACTGGAGGAGGACAAAATGATCCTGTTTATTTAAATTCTAATAATGTTCTTCCAGAACGTCCTATACTATTATCTAAAATGTATGGATCACAGTGGAAAGATTCTATATTAAGGACTGATAATTATGTTTATGGAGTTGATACAGTAGCTAAAAAAATCTGGAGAACTAATGGGAAAACTTTTGAAGTAATTTCAGATTTTAAAATACAGAAGTATTTAAATGATAATATATCTTTATCAGAAAGAGAAAGAGAGCCTCTTTTAGGAATTAGGAATGTAAAAACACATTATAATAAATTTAAATTCGATGTGATGTTTACATTCTATGATGATATTAAAGAAAATAATAATATAGGACAATTAGTAACATCTAGAGAATGGAATTTATGTTATAATGAAAAATTACAGTTATGGACTACTAGATATTCATGGGTTCCATTACTCTCTGAAAATATCTCTAATGTATTCTTTTCCAATAATAAAGAGGATTCTAAAAATATTTCTAGAGTAGCATCTTCTTGGAAAGAATCTAAAACTTCTCATGGAATAGTTATAGAAAGTATTTTCGTTGACAATAAGTATAATAATATTATATCTGCTAATAATCTAGAAGATCCTACTAATACTAAGTTGTTAGTTAATTATTCTGGAGTAGAGATTCCAAATTTACTAAATTCCGGAATAACTAAGGACATTCTTATAGGAAGATTAAATGTAAAATTAAATTTGGATACTGATAAATTTAGGATTAAATATGTTAAATATACATTAGAAGATTCCGAAGATTATCCAGATAATAAAGACTTTAAATTAGTTACATATGAAGAGGGCACATCTAATAACATTAAAGATATTACTACATATTTAGTACTAAAATCCTCAGATCCAACAATAAGAAATAAATATAGTAAACCTAAAAATATTGATTTATCTTCTTTATATTATACTTTAAATATTCAAGCAGAGTTAGTTAGAGGGCGTAACGAATCTATAACAGATAATACAGAAGGAATTGGAGTTGAAGTTAGTAATAGATATACTAATGTTATATATTTAAGAACATCAGAAGAATATTGGAAAAATCCTACTTATTTCTGGAGACATGGAGCAGCTGGAATATTTGATAATAAAGAAAAAATCTATCCAACCTCATGGTATAAAGAACGAGATTCAAAAGGAGTACCTCTTTCTTATGACCCATTTGAATTTGAGTTTGTTGTAAATAAGAATGTTGGATATCATAAAGTCTTTACAAATCTCTTTATTATATCTAATAACGTCCTCCCAGAATTAGTCTCATTTGAAGTAATCGGAGATGCGTATGATTTCTCTAACATCCCAGATTTAAAAGAAAATACTTATTTAGTACAGAAGGGAAAAATCGATGAGTCTGAGGCAGATGAGTATATAAAATTTATTGATAATAAAGATGGTAATAATAAATCTACTGGAAAATCTGCTATTGTATTCTATGATGATAGATTATCTGAGTATAGTTTAAGAAGAATCCAACCTATTAAAGATATGTCTACTTGTGGTATTATTAAAGGTAATACCAGATATCAGGAAGACTTTGTTAATATTACTCTAGAACCTTTTAAATATCAAAAAGGAAATAAGGGAAATATTAAATTAAAAATAGAAGAAACTAGACCCAGAGATAAATATATAAAGATTAGAGTTAAATATAAAGGAGATAAGAGAGTTATTATTACCGCATTACAAACAATGTTTGAAATAAGCTTTTGTTAAATAAACTAAAATGAAAAAGTTCTATGATGGGGGAATAGTTACATCAACAGGACCTTTGATAGGATCTGTTAGTGCTAGCAGCCCTCTTACATTAAATAAAATGGCATTGCAAAATGCTTCTTTATCTAAAACAGGACCTGGATTATGGGATAGTATTAAAGCTAATTTTGCTCCTACTTCAACTATAAGTGCTTTAAGTGGGTTAGGTACTTCTGCTAATATAGGATCTGTTTTAGATATAGGAGCCAATTTAATTGGAAAGGATTATTCCGGTAAGAAGGGAAATATAACTAAAGGACTTGATGCTGGATATGATGTTATTAGTAATACTGTAGGAACTGCAATTCCAGGTGTAGGAATAGCAATGAAGGCAGGTAAATTAGTAGGAAATGGATTAGAAAAATTAGGAATTGGAACAGATAAAATGACTACAGCTGATGCTATTTTAGGAAGTAGCTTTTTTAATCTTGGTGCTGTAGGATTAATAAATAACGCATTTGGAAAAAAATCTAGAAAATTTACTGTAGATCAAAATATTGCTAATAACTCTTCTTATACAGGAACTGGTAAATTCATTACAGATGCTGGAGGTCTATCCGGAAAAAAATATGGATTATTTTCCAATAAAGCCAGGAAAAAAGCTAATAAAAAAATGGATAAAGCTCAAGGATATCAAAATACTATAGATGATATCTTAACAGATGCATCAGATAGATCCGCAAGATCAATAAGTTCTTCTGATATGTTTACTAATAGATTGCAATTAGAACAATCTGGAGGATTAAATAATATTAGATTTGGAAAGGATGGATTTAAATTCTTGGAATCTTTTAGAGTTAAATACGCCGAATCCCAGAAAAATATTCTTAAATATAAAGATGGCGGAAAAATAGGAGAGAAGAATATAATTCCAGAGGGTAAATTACATAAAGAACTTCATCATCTAGATACAGAAGATATATCTAGGAAAGGGATTCCTGTTATATTAAAAGAAGGAGATAAGATATCTCAGGTAGCTGAAATAGAACGGGAAGAATTAATTCTTAGATTAGAAGTTACTGAAAAATTGGAGGAATTATATAAAGAAGATAGTGATAAGGCCGCTATTGAAGCTGGGAAGTTATTAGTTAAGGAGATATTACATAATACTATTGATAAAGGTAAAGTAATTAAAGAAACTGAATAATATAGGTATATTTAAATAGAATTGAAATATATTCTATTTAAATATAACCTTTTATATATAATACTATGTTAAATTTAAATAAAGTAAATTCTTATCTAATACAGAAGTATCAAAGTGGAGGAAAAAGCAATGTAAAGCAAACTCAAGCAGAAAGAGTATACAACTTCCTTAATCCTGCTGATGGTTATTGGAGTGCTCCTTATTATATACGCCTTCCATATTTAAATTATACTAACACTCCAGTTCCAGTACGGGATGAAAAAGAATTGGCCACTCCTATTGAAGAAGCTTTCTTTAAACATTATTTAAATTTAGGAAAGGATTCGAGATTAATAAAATCTTCCAAAGCTAGGATAAATGCTGACAAAGATAAAGATCCTAAAAATACTGAATATGTAGGAATCCCACAACCTGTAGCCCGAAGAGTACAATCTATAGTAGACACCTTAAATGTAGGTAAAATTCTACGTAATTATGATAAATACATAGAAAAATATCCAGAATTACCTAGTAAATCTAGATTGGAAAAGATATATAAAACCGGAAAAGAAATACTAGAATCCGGAAAGCCAAAAGTAGTTAATGAAGGATTAACTGTTAAATATATAGAACGTCCGAATAAGAATCAGCGTTGGGCAACCGGATTAGATCTTTTTGGGAATTTTACTATCCAATGGGATAAGGAGAATAATACTATTAAAGTGAATGATACATACGACTTTCCTTCAATAGTTACAGGAAAATACACTATCCCTAAAAGAAAGAAATCTTTGGAAATTAGAGAAGATATTAAATTTAATCCTAAAGTAGGATCTTATTTATTAAGAGATAATATGAAGAATTATTATATTGATGATGAAGATCCTTATTTTAAATAATATATAATTATGTCAGAATTAAAGAAATCAATTGTAAAAGTTAAAGTACATAATAAAGAATACCTCTGTGATACTGCTATAGATGACTGGGAAAGAGAACATGGATTTATGCATATAGAAAGTCTATCAGAAAATCAAGGACTTCTATTTATATATCCAGAAGTACAAGAAGAAGTAAATTATTGGATGAAAGATACTCCTTTATATTTAGATATAATCTTCATCTCTCCAGAATTTAAAGTAATATCTAATAAAGAAGGGAAGCCTAATGATACAAGTATTATATCTGAAAAGAATGTATTATTCGTATTAGAGGTATCTAATAATTCCGGAATTCGATCTGGAGAAAGTGTAGAGTTTGAGGGATTAGATGAAATACTTGAAGAAAGATTAGATTACTTAGAGGATTTAGAGGATGAATCTCCTAAAGATAAAATAGAAAATGATATTGATGATTTAGAGGATTTACTAGAGATACTTTCTACTAACGGTAAAGTACAATATAAAATAAAAGGTGGAGAGAGAATATTTTCTAGGAAGAATACTAGAGTCTTAATTCGCCAAGCTAAAAAAGCAGAGAAATTAAAAACCGATTCTGCATATAAGAGATTAGGTAAGTCTGTATTTAAATACATGAAAATTCAAGATAATAATGATCCGGAATATGTAACTACTAAAAAACATGAGTGATTATACTAAGGAACAATTACATAAATTATATAGAGATTTAGTTATTAATAGATCTACCAGACCTATGACAACTAAAGAACTTAGAGATAATACTAGTTATATAAATGAAGATTGGGAAGAAGCTTTTGATAATAGACAACTTACACCCGAACAAGAAGATAAGGCAATAGCAATCAGATATAATTATCCAAGAGACACTAAGACAGCTGCTTTCGATGCATTAAATACTCTATTCGGAGATCTTCAAGATGCTCTCTATACTAAAAGTAACGGAATTAGAGAGATTAAAGATAAATCAGATGTTATTAGAATAACTAAGGACGAAAATGGAAATGATATCAATCTTCCTCCTATATATAAACAACCTTTAATAGATATAATTAAGGCTTCTAAAAAAGTTAAGGGAATGACACCTGAGAAAGCAATAGCATTATCATATCATGAATCTACTCTAGGAGTTAATCCTTCTAGATATGGATATTTAGGAGGTAAAAATGCTACAAAAAAGGATGTTACAGATGCCATGAATTATAATATTGAAAATTATAAAGAAAGAACTACATATACTCCAGATCAACTTGTTGGATTGGATCACCCGGATAGAAAAGGAAAGCTTGATTATATAAAAATATTAACTAAACTCATACCAGAACCAAAACCTGGAGAAAAAGGAATTAATTATATAACAATACATAATGATGGATATGGTGGAGAAGAATATCACCTAACTCCAGAAGGAAAAGAATATTTTGTTAATTATTTAAAGGAAAGATTTAAAGATAATAAGATTCCAGACACTATTATTTCTAATTTAAATAAAGCTCAAAAATTTGTTGAGAAGTTTGAACCTTTTGAAAATGCTTTAGAATATTTTCAGGAAAATCCAAAAATGTATAATAGTGATTCATATAGTAAATATGATAACGGATCTGATCTTACTAAATATTCGGAAGCTATACAAAAAGGACTTAGAGTAATTGAAAATAATCCTGAATTAAAAGCTTTAATAGAAAAATATAAATAATTTAAATATTTAAATGAATAAATCTCACATTCTCATATCAATGATCTTAAGAAACGAGGGGGGTTATGTATTTGACCCCGATGACTCCGGGAAAGAGACATATTGCGGAATATCCCGTGCTAATTTCCCTAAATGGGAAGGATGGAAGATCATTGATAAATTTAAACCCTTAAAAAGAGGACAATTAATCACAACAGTTAAAGAATTAGAAGATTTAGTAGAACAATTCTATGCAGATCAATTTTATAACAAATGTAAAATAGATGATATAAGCAACATTTATATCTCTGCCCATCTATTAGATCATTCAGTTAATGCTGGTGTCTCTAATGGTGTTAAATGCCTCCAAAAAGCTATTTTAAATTTAGGACATTCTTTGGATGTGGATGGGAAAATTGGACCTACTACAATTAGATTAGCTAATTTATGTAATTCGAAAAATTTGCTGCAAGAGTTTATTTCTAAAAGAAAAGAATATTATCAAGAAATTGTAGATAGAAAACCGTCTCAAAATAAATTTTTGAAGGGATGGTTAAATAGAGTAGATGAGGTGAATAATTATATATCTAACAAATATAAATCTTAGATATTTAAATATATATAAAGCTTATAAATACGGATATTTAAATAAGTTATAAGTGATAAAACAAACAAAGTTTTTATTTAAACACGAAGTGTTTTAATAAAAACATTAAATCTAGTTCGGAGCTTTGCGACCCAGTATATATAGATAGTGTAAAAAATTCCGGATTGTTAAAGATATAACATTTAGTTAAATATAGCATAAATTATAATTTACCTAGAAATTTAGAATTAAAATAAAGCTAATAAGAAATATTTTCAATAAAATATTGATTTTTAATTGTCAAAAATTCCTTATAGTATTGTAAAAAATTCCTTATAAATTTATTTTGAATAACCAAGTTTATTTATTACATTTACAAATGTAAATCAACTTTACAATTTAATATTTAAATTTATGGAAACAAATGATAATAAATCAACTATTAGACATGTTCAAATTCCTCATGGAATAACAAATTCAAAAATAAATTATCTAGGAGTTGGAGTTTATGCAATCCTTAGATATTATATGAATAAAGATACTAAGGAATGTTTTCCTTCCTATAAGAAGTTATCAGAAAAATCTGGACTTTCTAGACCTACATTAAAGAAATATCTAGATTTATTAGAAAAAGATGGACATATAACAAAAATAAGTAGGGGATTTAAAAATAGCAATTTATATAAATTTAATATAGATAGTCCTCTCTATAAAAACTTTGAGATGTTTTCATATGATTTTTTAGATAACAAGAATTTAGATTTTAAATCTAAATCTGCATACATGGTTCTTCAAGAGAGAATGTATAAAGATGGGAATTTTGGAAAGCTATGTGATACTGATATAAATATCTGTAAACAATTAAATGTCTCTTACGACACTTGGAAAGAATTATATAAAACATTTGTAAACGATTGGGGTATGTCAAAAACTAAAACTAACGCAAAGGATTCGGAATCTATGGATAATAAGTATTTATACACATTTGATTTAGAAACAATTGGCCAAGCAGTATTATTTAATAGAAAGAAGATTGAAGAGCATGATGAAATGTTACATGAGATGCAAGAAGAAATTAAGAGACTCAATCATGAAGTTAAATTATTACAGAAACAATCAAATGCTCAGAATCAAGAAAAACTTAAGTCCGGTTGTAAATTAAAAGCAATTTAATAAATACATTAAGAATAAATATCTAATATATTAGATAACTAACTGTATGTCTAACAAATTTAAATCTTAAACACTATGGCTTGTAAATCTAAAAGCAAATCTAAAGGTAAAGGTTTAAAAGATGGTAAATAATTCAGAATTATTAAATACTACCAAACAATAGGATTTTTATATACAAAATCCTAACTTTGTACAAGTTTAACGTTAAATATTAAAGAAATGAAAGTAAACGAAAAATTTAAAGTAAAAATCTTACAAGAGGGCGGAACTATGCCCGCGGAACCTGCTACTCAGGCTCAACCTAGTCCAGAACAAATCTTTCAGCAAATTCTTCAATTAGCTGCTCAGGCAACTCAAAATCAGGATTGTCAAGCTGCATTGGCGGTATGTTCAGCGTTAGTCGAAATGACTCAGGGACAAGCTGCTCAAGCAGAAGCTCCTACTGAACCTGTTTTAGCGAGAAAAGGCACTAAATTAGTAGTAAAGAAAAGACAATAAATTATCTTAGATGGGGTATTATTTAAATATAATACTCCATTTTTTTACTTTAATCATTAACTATGGCACAAGTTCCTAAATTTGAAACTGGAGGTAAATCTCCTTCAAATATAGAAGAATATAATAAAAAGAAGCAAGAATTACAAGACCTTTATAATAAAAAAGAGCAAGAAACAAAGACAATTACTATTAACGGTAAAAAATACGATATAAAAGAAGCTAAAGAAAAACTCCAGAATTGGGTTAGTTCTGATGACTCCCGAAGTTTAAAAAACTCTTATAGAAGAAGAGGATCTGGAGTAGATGCTTCTTATAATAGATTTTTAGACGCTCTAAATAAAGGTGATATACAAGAGATTAATAGTACTCCAAGTGGATTTGATATTAAATATAACAACTCAGAAGGATTTAATTTAGGTGATAAATATAGTAGTGATTATCTAGCTAAAGCTATAGATAATAATTTTTTAAATCTTACTGAATACTCTAATACTCTACAAGAACCTGATAAAATAGATGTATCATGGAATCCTAGAGAATTAATTAATTCTGTATGGGGAGGAAAAATAAATCAAGAAGTATATAATAGAAAAACTACCTCAGAAAGGATTGATGATGTAATCAGGGCTTTAGAAAGTAATAGAGGAAGATTCTATGAATATTTATCATCGGAAGATAAAACCCCATTTAAAGGATATGAAAATCTTCCTTTTAAATCTATACAAGAATACGATCAATTTATAGAAGATTTATCACAAGGTAGAGACGGAAATCCTAATTCCGAGTTTGATTGGGAAGAGCAAAAAAATAATCAAAGATTTGGGGATTATATCTGGAAATATATCTTTGGAAGCTCTGATCGAGGAACTTCTACCACACAAGAATCAAGTAAATCTCCGGACGAGATTAAAAAAGAAGAAGATGAAATAAGAAAAGTAAACAATTTACCAGAAAATGCTCCTTTAAAATATAACTTCAATGGGAAAAATATAGTAGTTACTAAAGAAGGATTGAGAGAAATAGATCCTTCTGGTAATCTTATAGGATTAAGAGGGCATTTTCCATTTGAATCTAATCCAGCTACATACATGTTGAAATCTGGATGGTACGATACTGATTATATACCTTATGAGAAGATTAAGGATTATGTAAGTAGTAATGTTAAATATTTAAATGATATATATAATCCGGAAGTATATAGTTGGAGAAAGAATGCGGAGAATATTAAATATAAAAAAGATTGGGATAAGGAACAGAGCTATAATGCTTATTATAAATTAGCTAAATTATTAAATCTCCCAGAAGGAGAGGAATATGGAATTGATTATTTTAATCCTTATATAGGAGATAATCAAGCAGCAGAAGATTATGAATTTGTTGGTATAAATAATCCTCAGAATGTGGAGAGTTATTTAAATACTGGGAGACCGTATAAATCTAAAAGTATTTATGCTATTAATAAGAAAACAGGAGATATAATTCCTGGGGAATTTAAATATAATCAGGGATATTTACAATTTAGTCCGACATCAAATTATCCGGGAATTTCCTCTATTAATTTAAATAAACTTAATATTAATCCAGTTGAAGGGAGAGATTTAACCTTGGGAAGTAAGTTTTTGGCTAATTTATATTCTAAGTATTTTAATATTAATAGTCAATATTTAGGGGCTAATGAAGCTAAAGGAGAAACTACTGCTGGAGGTATTCCTATTAGATATCAAGAAGGTGGAATATTAAGAAATTCAATTTCCTCAGATCTACAAGATAAACAATCTGCTTCCATGTCAGATGTATTCTCTGGAGAATCATTAAGTGCAGCAGATAAAGCAGATTTAACAGCATTAGCATTAGATGTAGCTGGTTTAGCTTCTACTGCTGCATTGGGAGTGGGAAATGCTGTGGGAGCTGCAACAGGATTAGGATCTACAATTTCTACTGCTATTGCTGATTATAAACGTGACGATGATTGGTCATGGAGTGATACTGGGAACTTAATACTAAATCTAGGGATGGATGCAGCAACATTAATTCCCGGATTAGGAACAATGGCTAAAGGAGCTAAAGTAACTAAAGCAATAAAAACAGCAGCTCCAATACTACGTAAAACATTTACTGCATTAGGATTAGGAACTTCTCTTACTGCTTTAGGTAAAGTAATGTCAGGAGAAGAATTAACTATAAATGACTGGAGATTGTTAGCTAATGGATTAAATGCTGTAACGGGTATCGGTAGAAATGTTGCTGGGAAGAAGTTATATACTCAAAAAGCTGGTGCAGGAGAATTATCTAAACCTCTAGAAGTTAATGTTAACGGTAAAACTAAAGAAATTTCATTTAAAAATAATGAGGTAGAGGGATTTAATAAGATGTCGACAGAGGATAAATTAACTACTGTTAAGACTAAATTAAAATCTCAATATACGGATTTAACTGACGAGGATTTAAGTAATATAAAAATACCTAAAGGTAAATGGTATAATCCTTTCACACGCGGAGTTGGAAAAGTAAAAGAAACTAAAGTAGCTGGGAGAGAATTAACACCAGAAACTTTAGATAAGATTAAGAATAATAAACTCTCATCCTTCCAGAAAGGATTAGTAGCAGAGCAGGCTTATTATAGACGTGGCAATATCCAGAAACAATTAGAGGATAGTAATATTTATCTCGGACAAATTTCTGGAGCTCCTACTGTAGTTTATCATGGACCTTTAACTGAAAAAGTCCCAGGAAAACTTACTAATGTAAGAGCACCAAGATCGGAGATACTTGAAGAGAAGGAGAAATTAATACATAGAGTTGTAAATCCTACGAAAGGAGCTAATGATGCTACATTAAATAGTACCCTATTAGAATCTATGCAATCAACTCCTTTTGGCACAACTAGACCTTTAGTAGAACCTTCTGGAAAAGCTACTAGGGTAACTAAATCTGATATAAGAAAAGCGGATGCTAAAAAATTTAGAGAAAGTGATGAAGGAAAAGCAATAATAGCTGCAAATAAACAAAAGTTAGAAGATGCAAGGAGGAGAAAGCAATTAGCATATTTAAAAGGTCAGGAAACCAAGAGACGTAATGAATTAGGGTATAAAGAAGAAAATAAAAATTTATCCAAAATAGTTACAAATTCAGGTGGAAAAATTAATAATCAGAATAATAAGAAAATATCAGAACTTTTACGGATATCAGAATTAAGAAGGAAAAGGGATATTGAAGAAGCAAAAAGACTTAATGAATTAGGATATAAAAAAGAAGCTGAACATTTATCTAAAATAGTTTCCGGAATAAACAAACCAATAGATAATATAAATAAAAAGAAACTAACTAATTTAAAAATTCGTAATGCATATGCAAGATTAAGAGATCAATATGAATTTGGTTCTGATAAATGGATAGAATATCAAAATATGATTGCACTACTACCAAGATATAAAAATGGAGGTAATTTAGATTATTATTCTGTTCGGAACAAACTTCTTAAAGAAAGAGATAAATATGAATTAGGCTCTAAAGAATGGATTGAAGCAAATAAAAAAGTTAAGGAATTTAAAAATGGTGGAGTTATTAAATATCAAGATGGGGGAGTTACACCTACTAACATATTAGAAGAAGTTGTTGTAACTAGAAAGTCGCCTTCTAGAATAAGAAGAATTGATTCCGAAGTTTTAAATAATAATACTTTTGATTTTAATTTAAAACCAATGAATAAACCTTCTTTAAATACTCCCATCACTAAATCTTCAACTGGTTCTAATATTGAATCTCAAAATTATCTTCCAACTAAATCGTCATTAGGAAGTATTCCTCTAACTACTATATCTTCCTTAGCTTCTGCTATACAAAAAACAGCAGCTAATAATAAGATATATAAAACATTAAAAAAAGATCTAAGACCTTCTTTAATAAATCTCCCTACGGATTTAAATTATTCCATTCAAGGAAATGAAGGAGTTAGACAAGCTTATTATAAACAAGCAGCAAATTTAGAAGGATTAACTAGAACACCTCTAACCTCAGATGCCGATAGACAATTAGCATATAATTTAGAAGTAGCTAAAAATGCAGCAGAAGCAAGATTGCAAGGAGATTTAGCAAACGAACAAGCTATACAACAGTCTAGAGAAAAAGCATTTCAAGTTAATGCTAATAATTTAATAAGAAGAGAGGAAGCTGCAAATAGAAATCGTTTAGCTACTACAGAATATTTAAATACTTTAGCAAATTTAAAAGCTCAGAAGATAGGACAAAATGCTAATATCTGGGATACATTCTTACATGATGTAACAGAACAAACTAAGCAGTATATAAATACAAATAATGCTAGAAAAGTAAATGAACAACTTTTAGATTCTCAATATAAAAATGCTAGATTATCTACAGAGGATTCTATTACTGCATCAGATTTACAGAGAAGATTAGATGCGTTATATCAAAAAGAAGAATACAAGAAAGATCCTACTAAATTATTCTTAGATCCAGAATATAAAAATATTATTAATGCTCAAAAAGAGTTACAACTTAAAGGATTAAAGAGAAGTATAGATTTACAAAAATTAGGATTATCCGGACAATATCCTAAAATATTTAGATTTGGAGGAATAATTAAGAAATAATATGAAGTTAAATATTAAAAAATTTCAAGAAGGAGGACAACTAGCCCCGTGGGTTGGGTATTCTCCTTTCTTTCAACCTATTGGAAGAGAAGAAGGGACATCAGCCGTAGCTAATTCTTCTGCTAAATCTGGTGATACTAAGATTGATAATTCTCAGAAACAGTTAAAAGATATTATAGGTCAAATGGTTGGTAAAGGATTAACTAATGAAGTTAATTATTTCGCAGAACAAGTTGGTAATATCTTTGCTGATACAGATCTTTTAGGACAACCTATTAGCGTTAGACAATATACAGGATTAGTATCTAGATTAAACGAGATTCAGAATAATAAACAGATATTTGATCAAGCAAAAGAACATGCACTATCTAAAGGAACACTTTCAGAAGCAGCAATAGATTATTCTGGAAATTTATTCGCACAAAACTCTAATGGAGAACTTGTAATGATTACTCCAGATCAGTATTCAGAAGATAGAGAAGGGTATAGGATACTAACTAATAATGATCTTTTAACTTTAAGAAATAATAGTAGAGCTTATATATTTGATAATAGTTTATCACAAACTGTTGCTGGAAGCTTAAATATAAATGATATAAGTAAAAGGATAGAGGATATTGTTAAATCTATAGGAGTAGAAAAACAATCTTCCGATTATTATTTTGATAAAGCTAGAGCAACACAATTAGAGAGAGGATTACAAGCTATTGTAAGTGAGAAGTTAAATACTGCTCCAGATGGAACTTTTAAATTAACTGAGGAAGTTTCTACACAAAGGAAGAATGCTAATCTTGCGTTAAATTATATATGGAATAACTTAGATCAACAATCTAGAAACACTTTAATAGCAAGAGCTGCTATTAATAATACTGGAGATCCTAGAAAAAATGCAATAGAGAGTATTAAGAATATTCTTATATTCGGAACAGATCATTCCTACTCTCAATCTTTAAAAGATGAAGCTATAGAAGGTAAATCTGGAAGTGGATCAGGAGGTTCGGGAGGAATGACTGATATCAATCCTTTAATGAGTTATGTATCTGATCCCAAAAATCAAAAATATACTATAAATGTAGGAAATAAATATTCTTTTGATGCTAAGGCTAGTATACGACCCCTAATAGGATCTAAAGGAGAAGTATTAAATGAGAATTACTTATCTGATATAATCACAGATGGGGGATTAGGTTCTTTAGTAGATATTTCTGGAGCTTCTGTTGGAACTGGAATTACTTTAAATCCTAATGATTTAAGTAAAGTGCTATATGAAGGGGATAGAATAGCAATGACATGGTTGCCCTATGTAACCGATCCCAAAACAGGATCTAAAGTAGTAGATTTAAATGCGTTAAAACGTTTAGAGGATGCTGATAATGAAATTTCTGCTATAGGTCCAACTGTTACAGAAGATCAGAAATTAAATATTTATAGAGCGCATAATGTTGATCATTTGATACTTAGAAATGGAGAACCTGCACAAAGTCAATTATCTTATATGCATCAATTTATGGTTATCCCATCTCTAATCCCAGAAGAAGTAGCAGAGGAGACACAATTAAATAAAGTTACTAAGAGATTAAGTAATGATTTGGAGGATAAAGCTAGGGATATGTATTCTAGAGTTAGATCAAATTTAGAAAATAAATTATTAAGAGCTAATGGTTATGTACCTCCAGAATACTGGCTTCTTTCTGACGATGATATTTATAAATCCTCTATATTCTTACCTGTACAAGATGAATTAATGTCAATCTTATTCACAGGAAAAACAGCTCCACAAACAGCTAAATCTAATTTAGGGTATGAGAATGTGATAAGAAATACTAATCAAATTACACAACAGACTGGAGGACTGAATCCAGAGGCATTTAAATAATATGGATAATTTAGAGAAAAAAGATTGGTTTGGGTTATATTACTCAAACCAAGATAAAACTTATATAGACTTCTTACAAAATGGGGTTACTCCTAATGATATAGAATTGAAGTCAAAGGATGAATATAAACAAAACGAAAAGATCGTTCAGGCATTTACTGCACCCGATGGGAAATTTGATGATAACGCATTTAATACATTTTATAATAAAGCATTATCTTCATATAATACATTATCTATAGGACAATTCACAGAAGAAGATCTTCCTAAGGTGCAGTATGATATAATGTCTCCTTTTAAATCCCAACTTTCTCCTGTACAAGACATTTCCTTAGATATAATAAAGACTAAAAATCCCTTTATTCAGAGTACTGGATTAAATACTATACTAGGTACAGAAATGACTAGTATGTCTACTAGAGAATTGGCTCAACAAAATAAAATCTTCGATACCGAGAATAACAGATGGATGGATTTAACTCCAGAAGATCTAGGATTTTGGGGAACAGTAACTAAAACTCCTATAGTTCTGGCTCAGTATGATAAAGATGTTCAAGAGACTGATCCAGAAACTGGGAGATTAATACAACATAAAAAAGGAGAGATAAAACTAGATGAGACTGGAATGCCTTATTATGAAACTCTTGGGAATCGAGAAGTTCATGGTAAACAGGTATTAAGTGCATTTGATGTAATTACTAGAGAAAATTCTACATGGAATAAATTTGATTTTTTTGATAATGATGGAGAAGAATCAAGTATTGGGTCTACTATAGCACAAACTGTAGCTAGTATAGCTCCTCTATTTATCCCCTATGTAGGTCAAGCATACGCTGGAGCTTTAGTTCTTAGAGAAGGTACTAAGTTAGGGATTACTTTATATAAAATGCTGGATGGAGCTATTAATAATAATCCAAATCCTAATTTTGGGATATTAAATACTATAGAAGCTAAAGCAAACCAATTTAATACTAGTGTATCGGATAAGTCTCAAGAGAAATTATTAACCTTTGAAAATTTTGGAAGGTTAGTATCTGATATAGGCTCCCAATTATTCCAACAGAGATTATTAGCCCAAATCCCTAATTGGCTTGGTATAGGAAACTCTGAAAGAGCTGCTTTAAAAGCTATAAAAGCTAAATATGGAGATGAGGTAGTAAAAGCTATCTCTGACGGTAGTATAATTCAAAATAGAGGATTATATAATACTATCATTAACTCAGATCCAGCAGTTATAAATGCTATAAATAAAGCGAATATAAGAAATAATTTCTTAGGTAGATTCATGGCTAATTTCTATATGTCTGGAACTTCTACAATGGATGTATATAACGATGCTTTAGATGCCGGATATGATAGAAGGACAGCTGCCTTAACTGCAGGCTTAGCTATGGGTGCTACTACTTGGATGATACAATCTACAGAAATAGGACAGAAAGCTTTAGAGGGATTAGGATTTGATAGTGAAAGAGCTGCTATAAGAAATGCCGGAAAGAAGTTTATCGAAGAAAATAGAGAATTATTACATTATACTGCAAATAATACAAAAGATAAAGCTGCATTTAATTCTGTATTAAAGAAAGCTATAAATACATTTAAAAAAGTAAAGGAACCTATAAATAATATCATCTCTGGTTCTGGAATAGCTAGTAATGCTGTAGCTGAGGGAATTGAGGAAATGTCAGAAGAAGCTATTATGGATATGTCTAAAGCTATTACAGATGTATTCACAGGAATTTCTGGTACACAAAAAGATGCTTCTTTTGATTTCTTATCCTCTAATCCATTGGAAAGATATCTAATGGCTGGATTTGGGGGTGCTATTGGTGGGGCTATATTTAAAGCTGCTAATAATTTATCTGATATAAATAAAAGAGTTCCGGAACAAGCTACTGATAATATCTTTTACATATTACGAAATGGAGGTAAATCTAAATTAATCTCAGAATTAGAGAGATTAAGACAACAAGGTGTAGCTCCAAAAAATCTTTCTGCTACTAATAGAACAATAGAAGGAGAGAATATAAATTACTCTCCTGTAGAATCTGGAGACATTTCCCAAAATGATGCTGTAATAGACCTATCATTACAGTTAATAAATCAGTGGGATGCTATTATTAATGAAGAAAATCTACGCCTTAGTGATGAAGAATTAATATCTTTATCAGCATTAAGGGATAGGAGAGTAGAAGATCTTATTAAATTTGATGGAAGATTAGATATTATTAGAGATTATAATCAATTAGGAAAAGAAATAGGAAATCTACTCCTAGAAAAGAAAGATATAGAGAATCGATTAAATGCTCCTAATAAAGAAATTCCGAATAAAACAGAGTTGGAGAGTAGATTAAATATAATAAATGAAGAACTTCAACAAAAAAGAACAGAGAAGGATATACTATTACGAGGAGGAAAATCCGAAGAGTATTTAAAAAGAGCTTTATTTAATATAAGCGAAATATCTAATAAAATTTATTCTTCTGATATATATACATATACAGAAAATATTCTTGGCAAACCGTACGGATCTTTATCAGAATCCGAAAGAGAAGAAATTAAATCTAGATATAAAGCTTATAGAGAAGATAATAATGAGAAATTAGATAAAGCGTATAAAATATTTACGTCATTATCACAGAAATATGGTGATAATATTATAAATATAGTATCTAAGTTACCGTTATTAAATAAAATAAAAGGATATCTATCAGGAATAGATGAAGAAGCCTTACTTAATCTTGATGAAGATGCAAAACGTAATTTTGATTTAGCAAGAAAATTAGGACTTGAATTAGGGGTTCCTGTAGAAAGAGGGATTGATTATATATTTGAATATAGAAATACGGATTTATCTGATATAAATACTCAGAATATAATTAAAAACTTCTTTAATTCAATAAATCAGGATGGATCTGGAATTGATGTAGGTAGTATTTTCTCTACATATAAGAATTCTGGAGAATTTATATCTAATATATTTGATACAATATTTAATATAGATCAGAAAATAGATACCTTATCTAATTCTATTAACAATAAATTAAACTCAGATCCTACTTTAGATAAAAATTTCGTAATAAGAGAATCTATAGAAGAATTTTTAAATAAGAACATTTCTAATTCTATAGTTAAATCTTATATACAAAATAATTTAAATCTTCCTAATTTAAACTCTCCAGAAGAAGTAATATCTAATATTAGAAAGATTCTTATTAATTTATCTGGATTATTACAGTTTAATCTAATTCCCCAACTTAGGACTAGATCAATGATGAATTTAATTGAAAGTGCTAAGAATGAGGGAGTACAATTAACTAAAGATTTATATTCTTATATAAAAACATATTTAAAATCAGATAATAAAATAGAATTAGACTACTCTTCTTATGTATCTAATCTTCTATCTTATGTAGATGAGAGTCTTGGGGAATTAGTTAATTATGATTTACAAAATATAAAATCCCAATCTCCGGATTTTCAAGCTGCTTTAAAAGAAGGATTTGAAGAAATTGGAGTTAATAATTTAGAAGAGGTAATACAAATATCAGAAGAGTTAAAAAATGTAAAAGATTGGTTTGAAGTAGCAAGCCTATTAAAAAATTCTAATTTAAATGATGTAGAGAAAAGGATTATTATAGAAAGTATAAATGATTCAAATAAATCTAAAACAAAATCATCTTTATCAGAAATAAATATTTTATCAGAAGCTTCAATAGATCCTTCTCAGTTAGTAGAGAATCCTTTAAATACTTTATTATCTGAGATATATTTAAATGTAGATGAATCTGCTGGAAATATTAATATCTTTGAATTATTATCAAATGAAAGTGATTTATTAAAATCTACTAATACACTTTCTGATTATGTTTTGCAAGGAAAGGTTAAATTAGAACAACTTGATACTGCAATAAATGTGATTAACGCATTGCAATCAGTAGTATCTTCGATGCAATCTTCTACTATTGAAAATGGAGGATATGGATTTAATTCTACTTTAAATTATGTAAGAGAAAAATTAGGAGTATCAGAAAAGCTTCCAGAAATAGAATCTAATTCCGCATTTGAAGTTATACAAGAATTAGAGAGGATAAAGAATAAATTGGGATTCTATAAAAAATTATCTGAACAAAATAAAGGTAATAAACTTAAAGAGCATAAGCTTACAGCTATAAAAACTAGACAAGCTCTCATAAAGAATTATCAGGATAAATTATTTAGAAATAAAGCTCCCGAATTATTTGAAGGAGTGGATGATATATTATCTAATTATAATTTAGATAGTTTAAATAATTCGGATTTAACTGATGAAGAATATATTTCATTGGAGAAACTTATTTTAGAAGTAGAAGATAGAATTTATGATAATGCTACTAAATTATCTAAGAATAATACAGTATCTAAAGAACATTTAATATCTAAATTATTTCAGAATTATGATTATTCTAAATTAATGAAAGAAGCTTATAATAATCCAGCTTCTTTAAATTCTGAAATAACTGAGATGTCTCCCTCCGATTTATTTATCTATTATCATACTATATTAACCACAAAAGCATCTACATTTAATAATGCATTAAGAGATATAGTGAATGAATCCTTGGGATCAGATAAACAACTTATAATTCCTATATTTTCTCAAGAATATGCTGCAAGGATTGCGTTAGCTTGTATTATAGATATAAACTTTATGAACAACTCTACCGAGTTAACTAAGGAGTTTGAGAATAGTATTACAAATCCAGCACTTAGAGATAAATATAAGAATTATATATCTAGACTACAAAATACAGTATTTATAAATGGAGCACCAGGAGTAGGTAAGACTACTGGTGTTGATTCTTTAGTATTTAAATTAGCTAATAAATTATTAGGAGAACAAGGTGCTGTTATATCTGGACCTAAGATGCAACAAACAGTTAATCTATTAAATTCGATTACTGGAAAATCTTATTCTGAAACGGAAGGATTGAACACTATAAATGATACTATTAAGAATAAAAAACTAACAGCAATTACCGCTGATATGTTATTAAATTCTATTTTAGTATCTCCAGAAATAATAGAAAAGGCCAAGAAACAGTTTAATGATCCTCAATCTAAAACTATTCCGGAGAATAAGAGGGTTATAGATATACTAGAAACTCAAGACAAGGAATTAGTTGTTAGAATAAATCCTAAATATCTAACTCCTTCTAATTTTAAATCTGGGATATTTCAAGATCAAAGATTGATATTTATCGATGAAGTTACACAATTATCTAAATTTGAATTAGAATTATTATCTTCATGGGCTCAACAAAATGATAAGATATTAATTACTTCCGGTGATTTATTACAATCTGGTTATGCTGGAAGTGATGGAGCGTATTTAGGGATAGATGTAGATACTAATTTAATATACACACCTACTTTAGCTACATCTTTAAGAATTACTAATATCCATAAAAAAGATAACTTAGATTCTTTAAGAGTATTAACTGATAGAGTTAGAAATGTAGATAATTACTATACTACAGGAGAATTTAATTTAGAAGAGGGAATAAAAATAGCGTTATCTAACTATGAGAACGTACCTAGTCTAAAATATTATGAAGACGACGTAAAACTCTCTGGAGATAAAATTGTTGGATCTATTTCTACTTTTGATTTAGATAAATTAGTTCATGACTCAGAAGAGCCGATAGGATTTATATATGATGATGTAAATTCTGATACATATAAGCTAATAGATACTTATATAAAAAAGAATCCTGGAAAAATAAGGAAATTTAAACTTGAAGAAGTACAAGGTTCAGAAGCTAAATACTTTATAGTAGATAAGAAATTTAATTTCGGATCTCATGGAGAATTTGTAGAAAAAGCTACTAGAGATTTATATACTGCTATAACTAGATCTAAAGAAGGTACTATTATTATAAATAATGGGTTAACTACTAAACTTACTAAAGGATCTGAAAGAATTAGTTATACACAATCCTCTATATTAAATAATGAAGCTGCTAAATCTTTCTCAGAATTAAGATTGAAAGCTCTTAATGCTTCGTTAGAGAATAAAACTATAGAACCTCAAAAGAAAGAATCTTCTACTACATCAGTCTCAACACCCCAACCTAATATAGAATTAGGAAAAGTTTTAGATGCTGCATTTAGTGATTCTCCAGAAGCTAATAGAGAAATTCAACAATTAGAAAGAATAGAATCTAAAACAGAGAAACATTCTCCTGATAGTTTTATATGTTATTCTTATAGAACAAGAATTAAACCTAAAGCAGAAATTAATGGTGATATAACTACTTATAGCATTAAAGATTCCGCTATAATGCTAAGATTAGATTCAAATAGTGAACATAGAGCATTCTTTAATGGAGAAATTGATGGCTTAAATCCTACACAATTCGAAAGAGTTGATGAAAAGATATTAGAAGTAAAGAGTATATTATATAATTACACAAAATCCAGAAGAAATAAATTATTTAAAGATTATAATATTGAACAAGATTTATCTAATTTATATAATGACATATCTGGAAATACTGGAACATTAGATTTATCTAACGGGAAGTTTGTATTAAAAGCAACTAAATATTTTAATAAATCTATAGGAAAAGAAGATTCTGTTATTAGAATTATATATGAAATTCCTATATTAAATTCTTCTACAGAAGAGAATACTGTAGAACTTTATATAGTAGAATTACCTAATATTAATAATGAATCTTTTAAAATCAAAGATTCTGACACTCCGGAACAAAAAGCCTCTAAAGCATGGTTTGTAGAGTATCAAAAATTCTATGGGCAGATAATGAACAGCTTTGCTTTAGGAGAAAATGGGAAAGCAAATAAATATTTTCAACTTAGAGAGGGTTTTGAATTAGAAAGAATAACTAATAGTATAATATACAAAGGATCAGATAAGAAAAAATTTGCACATGTTCCATTTGAATCTAAAGAGGCAGAGTTTAGAGGAATTTATTTTTCTAAACCTTATATAGTTACTAATACTAGATACGGTAAGTCTAATCGGAATGAGTTATTAATTCAACGTAATGAAAGATTAAATACCTTATATAATGATTATTATGAAACCTTAGAAGAGTATAATAAAGCAGATACTACTCAAAAATCTAGATTAGAGAATACATTAAAATCTAAATCAGAAAGATTAAATGCTGAAATAAATAAGAATAATATTAAAGGTAAAGCAGTAGTATTTGCTACACACAGTAAGTATATATTTGATGAGAATGATAATATTATCTCAGAAGATCAATATGGGGATTATTATATAAACCAAATGAATGGAAAGTATAATAATGATCCGGATAGAAGAGATAAACTTAGAATGATTATTTTAAATCCAGAAGGACAAACATTCCAATCCTTTATATCTAAATATAGAGAATTTATAAATTCATATAAGAAGAACTCTGGAGTAGCTAAATATAATGGTAAATTTTATAAATCTTATTTTGGAGATTTTATAGGATTTGATACATTACTATCTATATATAATTATTATAATTACCTAAAAACTACTGGAAAGCCGGAATCTAAGCACATAAAAATTGCTGAAAAGTTACTTAATTCTCTATCAGCACTTGCTGCCAAAGAAGGAAATGCGGAAAATCCATTTGATCTTCCTGGTTCTAAAGTTAAATTTGGATTACCTCATATCTTAAGAATAATGGAGAGGTTACATATGGAAACTACTCCAGAAGAGATAAAAAAGATGGAAAATTATTCTTCTACTATTAACGGAAATGATGTACTTAAATTTATAAATAAAATTATAGAGTTTAAGATAAATCAAAGGTTACATCCTGAATTATTAGTTTCTTCTCCAATTATAAATGAAGAGAATGGTGGAATATTTCAGGATTGGAATAGAGAAGATGGAATTACTGATTTAGATATAATTGATTTTATGGAATTTGCTATGTTGGGAAGAAGAAATTATAAACAGCCTGATGGAAGTATTAATTCTGTAGAAGCTCCTAATTATAATCCTTTATTTAAAAATGGAATTTTTCCATTTCCAGTTTATGAATTAACAGATAAGAAAACCGATTATACTGGAGGAGAATATTTTTACGAAGCAAGAAATCCTGAGGGGCAGTATTATATAGATAGAGATATTCAAACCCCACAATTCGTATTCCAACCTTCTAGAGATTTAGCTGATCCTACTAATTTTGGCATTGCTAGAGTTGAAAGAATTAAACCAGAAGTAGAAACCAAATCAGAAGCTCCTATAAATACATTAGAACTATTAGGAGCAGAAATAGGACGTAAATTAAATACTAGTAATAATGATCTAAATGATCTTATAGATGATTCAATTGGATCTATTCTCACTAATCCTGCTAGACGTTCGGAAACTTCTATCTCAGAAGATATAAGAAATATTTTAGGATTAGTAAATAATCGTCTTAAATCAGAATCTATTAGTTTAGATTCTACAACAGAAGTGGATTATATAGACTATAACTTTGAAAAAGATTCTCTAAACATCTATTCTAGGAATAAAGAAAATTTAGTAAGAGAAGATAGTAATTCTGATAAAAATATTATATCTTTGTCACAAGCATTTGGAAAAATGTTTGATGTAGTATCAGATCCTAAAGATTTAGAAATATTAAGAAATATAACAAAAGTGTTATTAACTTATGATAGCAATAACTTACTAGTAGATTATATAACTAAATCTGAAATCACTCCTGATACAGTAAATTTAATTCTATCTAATATGAATATACAAACGATACTATCTGATATAAATAAGATAAGAAGTAAATATAATATTTGTTAAACATGGCTTGTAAATTTTTTGATTCAAACACAAGAAGCCCAGAATTTTTAATAAACCTATCTCCCTGGATTAATTTTCAGGGAGATACTATTTCAGATCAACAGTTTCAGAATATTAAAAATTCTCTGCAAAAAGATTTTATCATTGATTCCGATGAAAATTTAGTAGATGCAATAAAGGAATATATAAGATTATTTTCTTATAATACGGAATTAAATACAATACTTAATAATTCCTTAGATAAGATTTTAACTAAAGATGTAGAAAAAACTTTACCTCCGGAGGAATATAAAAATCCAGATCCTTTAGTAACTACATTAGAGAATGAAGTAAAGACTACAACAGAAGATGAATCTATAACTGAGGAAGATAGGGATTTAGCTACGAAGGAATATATAGAACAATTAAATAGAAGCAGAAAAAATGTTACTTATAATGAAGAAATAAAGACTAGTAGGGATTTAATCACAAAGTTTCAGAATAATAATAGTCTATATAATAGATTTGTTTCTACATTTAAGCGAGAAATATTTAAAAACTCCTTTTTAAATTTAGATTCCGGAAAAATTGTTCAAACATATTCTGAATTAAATAATAATATTGCAGAGTATAAACAAACATTATTTAACTATATAACGGAATTTTTGGGAGAAAAAGATATCATTCCATTATATAATCCGGATGGATCTTTTAATATTACAGAATTTACTAATATTATATCCAGATTAAATGAATATTATAACCAACATAACCCTACATCAAAGTTAAATTCAATTAATAATATTTTATATGCCCCATTATCTAAATCCAATCTAGATTATTTAAATGCATATAATGCTTTAGTAACTTTAGAGAATTTTGATAATTTAATAGTGTTATTAACAGATGGATTAATTTCAATAGATCCGTTTAAATTAGGAATTAAATCTACTAATAGAAATGAAATTAAATATCTCCCCTATACTAAAAATGCATTAAGACAACATTTTAGAGTTAATGAAGATTCTGATATAACTAGAGAGACTACTAGTCTAACCAAAGTTATTATACAAAATATTCCTTTATTAGATTCTGATGGAAAATGGGATGGGATATCTTATATGACAGTTAATGAATTTAATAACGCTATATCTAGAATCGGAGATCCGGTTATTAAATCTTCTAATAAATATAATTCATTAAAGTTAGGTAAATTAAATCCTACAGTAGCTTATATGGAATTTTTTAATTCTTTATTTGTTACAGATGGAAAGACCGATCTTGCGAAGGTAAATAAGTTTAAAAAGAATACAGACTTCAATTTAGATACTAAGAAAGCACTATTATCTATATATAAGTATATCTTTGATTCTACTCCTGAGGCTAAATCATTATATAATATAATTAAAGATAACCAGGAAAACTTAAGTTTCAACTATTTCTTAGATATTTTAGCTTATATGAATAAACAGGATGGATCAGAATATATATCCTATGAATATAATCCAGAAAGTAGGGAGTATGAAGTAAATACATTCTCGAATCTAACTTACGAATCCTCTTTATTTAGACAAGAAAGGAATTTAACAGAATATGTTGATTCTATAGCTAGAAATGGTGATTATGATAATACTATTTTAAATGTACTACGGAATAAATTTAAAGTTAAGGTTTTAGATGATTCTATTTCTATTACTATCGGATCTAGAACATTATTTATTAATGATCATTTAAATACTGCTAACGAAGATGCTATAACTGGAAAGGATTTAAATAAAGAATTATTAGATAGTATTATAATTCCAAATCCAGAACAGGTTAGTACGATTATAAATGGCAAGACTTTATCAGAACCTATTATGAATGGATTTAGGTTGTTAGAATTGTTACAATTATCTACAGATCTTCCATTTATAAATAGTTCTGGGCAATTATATTCTATATTAAAATCACAATATAGAACGGAAGTCGAATCTAATCTAAAAGGAGATCTTTTGGGATTATTATATAGAACACTTAAAACAATTGATACTCTAGATTCTATATATAAAGAATATGATTCTAATAAAGTTAATCTTACTCCAGGAGAATTTAAATCTAAAGTAAAAAAATCCTTTCCAGAATTTAAAACAATGAAGGATATTACTTTTAATAAATTCTTTACATCAAGTAAAACTAGACCAAGATTAAAGGTTAATTTAAATTCTAAAGGAGATAGATCAAGTGTATTTAAAGCCACAGTTAGTTCCATAAATTTATTAAATAGAGAAGCTAGTCCAAGTACATATAAAAACTCTGATGGAGATAATGTGCCATCTATAGGATTGATGAATTTAGTTAAAAACATACACGAGTTTATATATACTACTAGAGATTATCAGAATAATGTTAGAAAGCATTCTAATATATCTAATATATTCGAATCTAATATATTCTATAATAATCCAGAATATTTAAAAGGAATTGGATTAAAAACAGAATTTATATCCCCAAATGGAACAACAGTACAAAAGAATAAATTCAATGTTTCTGAGTACGGAGTATCATCTATAATATTAGATTATTTCAAAAATCTAATGAATGATCAAATTAATTATATAGAATTTCTTCCAACTGTATACGCAGATAAATCTAATCAATCTCTTATTAAAATATCTAAGGATATTAAATTTGATGGGAAGAATATTAAATCTGCATCTGCTACTCAGATCGAAGTAGAGAATTTTAATAGCCAACAGATTTATTATACTAATCTATTATCAAATTTATTTAAATCTTATTATAGAATAGGTGAAAGATTAGGTGTTTCTTTATTAGATTCTATACCTAAAATTAAAAATAAGAAAGAAAAAGCTGAGATTATAAATAATAATATCATCGCAATAAATAATCTCTTATCTACTAGATGGAAGGAAGTCTCTCAAATAGCTAGAGAATTAAGTTTAGAAGATCCTAATTTTAAATTTATAGAAGAAGTTCATTATTCTAAAGTGGAAATGTCTAAAGGTAATAGCGTATTTAGATTAAATCCATTTATAGAGAATATGGCTAATATCTATCAAGTATCTACTGTAGACGATTCTTATTACAAGGATTTTATAAATAGATCAAAAGAAATATTTAAAAAAGATTTAAAATCTAAAGGTATTGAAGTAGATACTAAAGTATTTAAATTCTTAAAAGATATTCCTTCTCTAAAAAATTGGATTGGTAGGGATGGAATGATGATATTAGAAAAAGATGGGAAATTGAATCCTATATTAGAAAAATATTTCTTTTTAGATGGGTTCTTATCTAACCAATTCCTTCAAGTAAGTGTAGGAGAACCTTATGCACATCCATCTAAATTAAGAGGCGTGTATTATTTAAATTCCGATGGATCTATAAATCCGGAATATTTTATCCGGGATCATGCTAATAGATTATTAGCTCAATATAAACGTATGGTTGCTATGCAGGCTACTATACACAACTATTATCAAAAAGCATTAGAAGGAACAACTCCAACTATAAATGTAGCAATTATCAAAGATATAGAAGCTCCTGTATTTAATCCTTCTGGGGAGACTGATAATGTAAAGGTATTAGATGGCTCTATGGAATGTAATCCATTTCAGAATGTGTTAGAGAACAATTCAATGTTTAGCTCTAGTGCTGGATATAATAGAAAGAATTTTGGATATAATGTAGATCCTGAATTTGGTAATGGGTTATTAATGAAATGTGCTATATTCTCTATAACTAATTATCGAATGAGAAAATCTCCGGAGAAAGTTAAATTGTTGCAAAAAATGACTGATAGAAAATGGGATGTTCCTATTATTAATTTAATGCAAGATTTTAATGGTAATAAACGTCATCTTAGAGATATTATATCCGAGGATTTATATTATTATAATGCGAATAATGGAGAATATTATAGAATAATTGATTTAGAATCTCTAGGAAATAATACTTATAATATTATAGAACGAAGAGTTAATAATAACGGGGGAGATACTCAGAATAGTAGAAATGTAACAAGAACTGTAGTAATAGATAGTAATTATAAATTATGGAAAGCTCTAGGTGGAGAGTATTCTTATTCATTAGATAATTCTAATCCTTTAGATCCTTATTTAAGTAATTCCGGAGATAAAGGAGAGACTTCTGTAAATGCTACAGTACAGTTTATGAATAAAACCGGATATTATATAACTAAGAGGGATCTATTAAATATGGTTAATGGTGATTTAGATTTATTAAATACAATTATATCTAAACAAGATCTTCCATTTACATTTAACAATATTCCAGAAGATTCTAGTTATATATTAGACGAACAAAGAAAATTAAGAGTAATACTAGATCAGAATTATATATATCAACCTCTTAAATACTCTGATATACATTACCTAGCAAATGGAACATCAATAAAAGTTGGAGCGTTTAATACAAATCCAGCCAATGCTAGATACGATGATACTCCTTTATCCTATGGTAGAGTTGGTACACAATTCATGGGTATTCAAATGGATGCAGATCACCATGCTGATTTATCTACTGTTACTGAATCTACTCAGATTATTAGTACTTTAGCAGCTAATGGATATACATTAGATTTAGCTGATGCGGCTTATAGAGCTTTAGGTTCTGTAGTAAATACTACTTTAAAGAAGTATTTTGAAGCGCATAATCAAGCTAATAACTTAGAAACTCTTACAGAATTAGGAGAAGCTAATAAAACATTATTATATAAACTTCTAGCTAAAGCAACTATTAAAGCCTTCGAAGGAAGCTCTGGAGATGGAGTAATTACTGGTTATTTGGAAGAAGCTGCAAGAGAGTTTGAGGAGAATTTAAATAATGAATTATTTAATGCTAGAGATTTAAGATTTAAAATTCCGTTTAGTTCCGGAAGTATAAATAGTTCTTTTATAACTATGTTAGCATCTAAAATGAACTCTGATAGTATTAAAAGAACTTTCTCTGGTATGGGAGCTGTAATGATTCCCTCTTATGGATCTATAAAACATTATTATTTTGATGGATCTGAGAATTTATTCGATTCTAATGGAAATGTTTTAAGAGGATATTATTCTCAGGAAGATTTAATACATATAGCTAATGAAGCTGGTTATTATTCTCTCATTGATGAAAATGGAAATATTCTTAGATCTGGTTTAGATAGATATTTAGAAACAGGAAATTTAACACAGGAAATATCTACGGATTTAATAGAATTTGGTGATATTGTATTAGATCCTACTACTGGAGAACAGGTGGATATAAATACTTATGATAAATTTAAACATTATAGGAATTTAAATACTACAGTAACTAATTTAAAAGGAATCAGAAAAGAACTTCAACCTTTTAGAGCTACTTGGAGTATTGATGGGATAAATAAGAAATATAATATTTATGACCATCCGATAATCGAAGATATGTTTAGATTAAGAGAGTCTAAAGCATCTAAAGAGGAAATTCTAGCACTTCAACAGTTTGTTAATAGATATATTGGATTATTGGATGAAAATATTATGTTATTAGATCCGAGAATGCCTGAATATCAAATGATTATAGATAACAATGATATAATAGAATTTGTCGGAGGACTTCAAGGAGTAAGAATACATGATTTAAATATAAAAAGAGCACAGGCTGTAATATCTAAGGTATATCAATCTATATTCGGATTACGAACTGGAGATAATATTGCGAATATTATTAATAGTAATGGGGAGTACTTTAGACAGAAATTATTAAGAACATATAATAAAGCTAAATCTGATCCTCTTCCTAATGATATAGAATTTCTAAAGAATAGTTTAGATAATACTAGAATTATTATAAATAAGCCTAGTTCTGAAAATTATATATCTTCACTAACTCCACTGGAAATATTAACAGAAGTTATAGATGGAGAAGAATGGAGATTAAATGAAAATGGAGAAGCTGTATATAAAACATCTGGACTTCATTTCTATCAAGATACTAGTAATGGAATAGTTCAAGAAGTGATTGTTGTAGATCCTTCTAATTTAGGGAATTTAGTTAATGTATTTAATTCTTCTGATGAGTATATAGGAATATGGTATAATTTTAATTCTGATAATATTAAAGAGTTAAGAGATTATATAAATATGACAGATTCGAGATTAGGAGAAGAATTAGCTATAAATAATAGTAGTATAGAAGAGATAAAAGATGGATATGATGATTATATAAATAGAAGAATCGAAAGAGATTCTAAGAAGATATATAGATCATTTATTGAGAGTTTAAAAATAACAGCGAATCGTATTCCTGCACAAGCATTTCAGTCTATTATGACAATGGATGTAGTAGGATTCTCTGATGCAGAAAGTAATGAAGCTTATGTTAGCTTGTACCAGACATGGTTACAGGGGAGTGACTTTAGGTCCGAATTTTAAGAGTTGAATTAGACAACATTCTAATATTGAAGTCACTATAATAAATTCCTTGAATTGCGGGAAATCCCTTAGAGCTTAATGTACTAAATTTAAATAGTAATATTTAAATGGTGAGAGTAATTACCTCAGTATAGTAAAAAGTATTAAGATTGGGTAATCCGCAGCTAAATCTCTTATATAAGAGAGAAGTTCATCGACTATCGAAAATCTATTTAATGTATAAATAGACTAGTAGAGTAGGGTTTAAACAATCCGAAGTGGGGAACACTTTAAAAGTGATGATATAGTCAGCCTTTATATGAAAGTATAAAGATCAAACGGATATTGATAAAGTCTATATGACAATGCCTTTAATAAACAATAATGGAATTTATGAAGCATGGTCGTCTTTATTTAACTACAACAACGAAGAATCATTTGAACTCTCAAAACAATTACCATTCCCAAATCCTGATTTAAATTATACAATAACTCCTGAAATAAATTCAGAAATACCTTATATAAATATAACTCCAGAAATACAATCTATTCTAAATGGGGAATATGATGGGGATAATACTAGATTAAAATTAGCTGTAGATGTCTTAAATAAGATAGATAGATTTAAACAAGATAATGTACAACTATATTATGATCCAAATTTAATTAATGATTTAAATTATATAAAAGAAAATCCTGACGATAAATCAAGGAATGAAGATATAGAAAGTGCTAGAATATTTATATCTAATATGATAAAGGATTTAGATACTGATATCTCCAGACATCTAAAAGAAATAAGTCCAAATAAACTTCTATCCGCTACAAAGAATTTTGTATATAATAAAATCTATCAAATCTCTGATAACTTTAAGAATCTTGTAGCTGCCGAATCACCTATTAGTATGGGAGACCCACAAGCTGCTGCTGCTAAATCTGAGGCTGGAGCTTATGCTAAAACGGTTACAGATTTCTGTCCATCTGTTAAATGGAACTTATTCTTCGAGAATATGGCAGGGAAGGAAGTTATCGGTATAAGTGCTGTAGGACAAAAGGTATTTTTAGCTGCAACTCAGTACTTTAATCAGGAGATAAGAAAATTAGCTGAAAAAGGATTAACTGTAGAAGATTTATTAAAATCTAATTTATATTTCAATAATGTTTTTGAGATTTATAAAAATATTCCTGGAAATGAAGGGAAGAGTGATGGGGAACTCGTTAAATTATTCACAAATAGTTTGGCTAACATTAATCTTGATGATATTGAGTTTGTATATGATCTTTTAAATGAAGCTAGAGATAAAAGTATTAGTGTGAATGATGCAATAGATCTTACACAAAATAGATTTCAGGAAGACAAATCTCTCGTTATCTCAAGTTTAATTTCAGCGGCAACTGATTTTCGTTGCAGTCAAAATATTTATTGAGAGTTATTAGGAATAATAACAAGACTGCTAAGCATGGTTTGTTGTAAAAAACTCCTTTAACTCAGGGAACATCCTTAGAGCTTTATATACTAAGTTTAAGTAGTAATATTTAAATGGCTGAACTAACCATTCAGGTACAGTAACAAGTATAAAGATTGGATAATCCTGATCTAAGTATCCTAATAGGATAAAAGAGCATCGACTAGAGAAAGACTATTTAAATAAATAGAATCAAGTATCGTAGGAATTAGTAATTCCGAAATGGGGAGAGCCTTTTGGCTAAGATATAGTCAGAACTCTATAGAAATATAGAGATGTTATATGGGAACGATATAACAATAACATAATTGAATGCAAAAGAACTAATCTTATCAAAGATTAACGCCGGTCCTGACCTAGCTGGGGTATATGTATACCTACTAATCCAAGGCTTATCATTTGATAATATCTCAGATCTCATGACTAGTCCAGAGGTTAATGCTATAGTTCAAGCAGCTACAGTTAATAGAATGTATGATCAATACGCTACTATAGATTCAACATTAAGAAATATAGAAAAAGGACCGTCACTTACAAATTTTATTGGGAAGGGATATGTAAAATCTGTTTCCTTATACTTAAATACCCTATATAATTCTGGGATAATTTCCGCATTTAAACTTAACGAATTAACAACAGAAGATATAGGTAAAATTATAGAAGACCTTGAGAGTACTAAATATAATTTTGTTAACGAAAGATTTCTTGATGATGAATATGCTTCAACATTCTTAGACTCTATGTCAGAATGGGATGAGTTGGCATTAATTAAATCTTCTGAGGAAGTAGTACAGGGATTAATTAGATATTTCAAACAAGTAAAGAAATTTAAAGATTTAAAAGATTTCTTTAATTCATCAGTAAAATCTAAAACAAATTTTACTACCTTTGTAAAGGCTTATATTGGAGCAAAAGAGATAGCCACATTAGGCCAAATTTTAGGAATTAATGGAGGAATAAAAACTAAGCAATATGATAGATATAATTTTAGTAAATCCTTTAATACTTTGATCCAGAATGGATTAGATAAACTCCAGATAACCGGAGATACAAGTGAGAATTTTATTAATGCGTTAAAGACATATAATCCTAATATTGAAAGTATATATACAGATCAGGAATTGTTAGCTATAGTTACAAATGTTTTAGATAAAACATCTCCAAGCAAGACGTTTTCTAATATGAAATTTGATATAGCTAAATTCTTAGAACAACCTGATTATGCTGAATCTGTTATTAAATTTTATAATTTAATAAAGTCTGTAATAAATGTATTTGATTTAATAAATTCTCTTCCACATTATAAAGCGTTTATTAATGCTTATTATATAAATGAACAAAATTCTAAATCTGGAAGTGTTAAATATGCATTATCAAACTCTATTATAGATACTTTGGAAAATATAATAATGAGAAGAAGAATTGGTAAGATTACTATGCCTAATAAATTATCTGAATCTCAATTAAATATTGTTAGAGATTATATAGATGAATTAATAATTAGAAAGTATTTAAGAAATAAAAACTTATCTATTTCAGTTCCTAAAGGCCAAAATTATTTCTTAAATGGGGAAATGCTTACTGCTACCGAGCAGACATCTTATTCCTTATCTAATGATGATGGTTTGGCTTCTTTTAAATTGTACATGGAATCATATGTAATTCCGATGTTAAAGAGTGGATATACAATTAATTCTAAAGGAGTAATGACCTTCGGATCTCAGTTAGTTAATAATGCATTTTTAAATGGGTTAATTATAACTGATAATACTTCTAAGTTAGATGGGTCTAATTATACATATTATAGACCCTCTATAAATATGGTTACTACTATAAATAACCCCGAATTTGATAAACAAGTTTCAGCATTCGGGGAAATTGAAAATGTTGAATTTAGAGGGATCAAGTTATCAGATTTATTTTTCATATATAATTTAATTACTCATAAAGGGAGAAAAGGACAAGATAGTATATTAAAAGTATTACAAGGATCAGTATTTAATCCTGGAAGTTTAATTGTAGATTACTTTAAATATATTGGAGGATTAGATTTAAATACTATAACTCCCGGAGTAATTTATGATTCAAAGAGTGATAAAGTAACTATGGAAGATGTTAATATAGATGATATCCTTCTTAGAATGGCTTCAATTAGAGATAGTTTTGAAGCATTAATTTCTAATAATAAATATGTAAAGGTATATAATGAAGATTTAGGTAAATATCAGCTCTTAGAACAAATAGGAAAAGATACTAAGAATAAAAAATTTAAAGAAGTGGATCTTCTAGGAGATGAAAGATATTACTTAATAAGAAGTAATTATAACTATAAATTAAAAGAGATTAATAATAAGACTAGCAAAACTATTGAAACAGTCGAGCTTATAAATAATCTAATGAGGCTTAATAAAATAAAACTTATTATAAATTGTTAACTATGGGATGTAATATAGAAATACAATATACTATAGATGGAGAAGAAAAAGTTGGTGGGATTATTCCTACCAACTTAACTTCGTATGATGAAGTTAGTGCAGTTACTTTGAGTGAGTCTATTTCTAATCTAGATATTGATTCTTTAAATATCTTGTTAAGTACTCTTTCGGATTTAAATCTTTTATCTACTAAGATAGTATATTCTAATGGAGAGCCTTTAATTGGAAATGCTAGTATAGAAGACATAGGAAATTCTTTAATTCCTTATACATCTGATAAATCTCTACAAGAGAGTTATTATACTTTGGTTAATAAATTAATAGATATGAATGCTATTAATCCTTCTCAACCAAATATATTGTTATTAGATGAAAATATAGAATCACTAAATATTGATGGGAATGTAGATGTTAGAGGGACTTTGTTAAATAATGAATTTATTATCTTAAAAACTAATGGAACCTTTAATGATGCAACCCTCAGGGATTTATATCATGAGTTACTTCATTTATATTATTCTAAAATAAATAAAACGGATTCTAATTTTGAAAAAATAAATGAGATAGCATATAATATATATACTACTGCTAAACAAAATCAGGATAAGAATCCTTACATAAAAGAGTTTATTAATAAAGTATCTAAAGGATCTAGTTATGATTTAAACGAATTCATCGCATATTTAGTATCAGAACCTAGATACAGAGATGTACTAAATTTAAATAATTCTGATTTATTTAATGAATTTATTAGTAGACTATTTTCTATGGATATAAATCCATTTATTCAAAAATCTAATCAGGAGTTAGATATTATATTAAATACAACTAAAGAAAATGATGAACCTCCATTTGTTGGTAAGAATGATTCTTATTATATAGAAATAGAAATTCCAAAATCTAAGAATGTATCCTATCAACAAATATCCGAAACAATTTGGAAAAATTATGAATCTACTGTATTAGATTCAGAAGGTAATCCTAAAAAGGATTTATATAATCTAAATTATTCAGAACCAGTCAAAGTTACTACAGAAGCTCAATTATACTCTTTAGTTCCAGGAGATTTACTACTAATTCCAAATTTTAGTAGAGATAAAGATATAGTGTATGGTAAATTTGATGATGATTATTTTTCCTATGCTAAATATCATCCAATTCAATCTGTTTGGAAGAATAGAAATGGGGAAACTTTTATTACATTAGTTAATAAATATGGTTCTAATGTAGGACATTTTACTATATCTTATACTGATTTAGTTAAATTATCTCTAGAAAAAAATAAACAAATTGTATTTAGAAAGTTATATGGAGCATTGAAAGATCCAAATCTTCCGGAAGATTTAATAAAGAATGTAAGAGATACTTATGAAAGAAATATTGAATCAGAAGATTATAATAATCAACCACTGATTAAATCTATAGGATTCGACAGAAAAGGACTCTCATTCAAGTATTACACAGTAGGGAAATCAGGATTTAAATTAGATGTTTCTAATGGAACTAATGCTACTATAACCCAAGAATTACGTCAAAATGATATAATTAAATTAAGATCTTGGAATAAAGAGGATGAGAATAGTGAATGGGATTCTTTTACATATTATGCTCCTGTAGTTAGAACTATAGGTACAATAGTAGAAGTAGCTTTAAAGAATAAAGATGGTAAATACTTTACTAAAAAAATTCCTTTTCGGAATATAGAGACAGTGATATTTACTAAAGAAAATCATCCGGATTTAGATAATGTATATAATCAGTTTATTAATGATTATGATACTTATTCTTTAAATACTAAAGATAAAAGTAAATATCAATCTATCTGGTTCAATTTAAATATTCTAAAATCTGACCAACAACCTTATCGGAAATTAGAAGGAGACTTCTCTGATAATTTAGATAGGGAATCTGTTATTAAATATAGAAGAGATAAAGTTAGATCTTTACGTATTGGTGACTCTGTTTCTATTGAATGGGATTTAAAAAGAACTGATGGATCACCTGTTATTAGTAAACATATAGTAGTTGGGATAAGTGGGGATAGAATATACTTTTTAAATAGAACAACAAATGACTCTGCTCCAAAAATAGGATTTGTAGATTTAAAAACAGAATTTCCATTATCAGAAAATTCTAAAGGACAGAGAATAAATATTCCATCACTATCAGCTATACATTATAATAATACTTCCGATTTAGAATTAGTAGAAGATTTAAATACTAAAAAAGAGAATGTTAGTAAAGCTTTTATTAGAGTCGATAATGAAATAGTATTTGATCCTAATTCTAACTATATTCCTTTAAAAGATTTATATCACATTATAAATATAGACTCTTCTAACGCAGAACAAGAAACTGCTAAATTACAAAGAGGAGATATCATTAGATTTAAAGAAAATGATATAACATTTATTGGAGTAGTATCTAATTATGACCCTATAACAGGAACTATTATTGTTCCGGGTAGTTATAGATCTGGATATTTAAAAAGGAGATCTTTTAGGAAAATAGTATCTCCACAGCAATTAGAATATATCGGATTTGCTATAAATCCAAATTATGAATTAGGAATAATTGGACATAAAGAGATTTCTGAATATAATAAAAAACGTTTAAGTAGATTATATGATTTAAATCATAGCACTTATGGTTATTCTTTAGAAGAAATCTTGAAAAAGAAAAGCCTCCTGAACAAATCCCGGGATTGGGCAATTGAACAAGAGGCAGTGTATGTAATTCCTAAAAATATTACAGAAAGAGAATTTAAAGAAAGATATCAAGATTCAAAAAAGAAAACTCTTCCTCATGGTAGAGTATCACTATTAACTCCAACAATATTAGATATGATTAAAAACGGAGAGTTGATAGATCTCACTTCTGAATATATAAAAGCTAATAATGTAAAAGATACTAAAATTTACGGGCTAAAGAATATAAGAACCGGAATTCAAGTAAATGATTCAACTGGATTTTATTATGATCCTAGAATATATCAACGTTCTCCGGAACAAGTTATTAATATCATAGAAGTAGATGATGTTGTAAAGATTAAGTATAATGATAAATTTACTAAATATCTTAGAATTAAATCTATAACTGATAAAGGAATCAATTTAGAGTCTGAAATAGTAGGATTAAATGGAGAGATATATAATAATTCTTGGTATATAAATCTTAACGATATTAAATCCGGAAAATATCTTATTTCAGAATTATATTATCCAATAAATAAAACTAGACAAAAAGAATTAGAGAATTTATCTATAACAGATGAAATCCCTCAAATAAAAAAGGTGGAATACTTTACTGATACTTATGATAAATTTGATAAAAAGAAAATTCTAAATAGGGTTATAGAAAATATTAATTCAACATATAATAATATTATTAACGTAATAGATGATGCTAAAATTCAAGAATTAGTTGATTCTGAAAATCTAAATAGTACTTTAGCTGATTCGTTTTCTAGAGCAGGAGCGTTTATTTGGAATGGGAAAATATATGTAAATATTAATAGAGCTGATATCTCTTCTCCATTACATGAATTAATGCATTTAATAATGGGAGCAATGAGAAGTAAGAATTATTCTTTATATTCCTCTTTACTAGATAAAGTTGCTACTCTCCCGGAATTTAATGAGAGATTTAGAAATATACTTACTAATAGAACGTTAAACGATGCTAAAGAAGAAGCTTTCGTAGAATTTATAGCAGATAGTTTAAGTGGGGTATTTAGTAGCGAGGAGTTTAATATAAATAATTTATTATCTTCTACAGATTTCTTTGGGGAATATTTAAAAGTATTAGATTCTACGTTATCTCTAGATTTAAATACTCTTCCAGAAAAAATATCAGAAACTTTAAGTAGGAAATTAAGTAAGATGCCAATTGAAAAAATAATAACAGAATTTAATAGTTTATTACTCTCTGCCGGAAATAAGAGATTCTCTTTATTTAATCCAGAAAATGTATCAGAAGCATTTAAGAACAGGAATATTACTAATATAAAAAGTAGTTTATTAAATTCTAAAAATCCAAATACACAATTACTAGAAAAATGTTAACAGTATGGCATGTAAATATTTTTTAACAATAAACGGATCTAAGCATTCCTTTAATTCTGAACGAGACTTAGATGCTTTCATAGCCAAGAATTATGGAAATATGCTCTATTATAATAAATATGGAGATGCGGTATTTGATGAAAGTAATACTATTCAGGATTCTATATATAATAAACTCTTAGCGTTAAATTCTACTATACAAGAGTCCAAATTTAATCAATCAACACAAGAAAATGAAGTAGTTACCCCTAAGAGATTGGGAATAACTACAGCTATAACTACTTGGCTAAATTCTAATGGAGATCGTGTAATTCCAGAATTTAAAGTAGAGGAATATAAAAAGAATCAGTTAAAACTTTTAACTAAAGAAGGATTATCAGAAGAAGATGCGAAGAGACAGATAGAATTTGATATAGAAAATTGGGGACATCTAGCAAAGATTGGAGATAAAGTACATAAAGTAGCTGAGTTATATTTCAAAAATCAGGATTTAAATACAATATCTCAGATTGTTGATCTTCCATATGATACAATCGAAAATTTATATTTTACATTTAAGAATTTAGAATCTAAAATTAGTAAAGGAAAAAAGTATAAATTTATCCCGGAATTAACACTACAAACTTCTGATGATGAATCTGATCCTATCATAGGACGATTAGATTTATTAGCTATAGATGAAAGAGGAAATGTAGAAATTTATGATTTTAAAATCTCAAATAAACCATATGAAACATGGTATTCTTCTAAACAATTAACAATAGATTATCAATTAGCTGCATATAGAGCGTTATTAGCTAATAATGGAATTGGAGTAAAGTTAGCTTCTTTGAATATAGTTCCTATTATTATATCGGATATAAATTATACTAATGAGACATTTACATCTTATAAAGTTGAAGAACCTATAAACAAAACTACCGAGGGAAAATCTATGCAAAGATTATCCTATCCTAATGGATACATAACTAGGATAGTACAAGAACATATTAGAGCAAATGTATCAGAAGTAAGTTATAATACAGAAGCTACTAAAAATGTGGCTAAATACTCAGAAATCGCTTTTGGGAAATTATCTAAAGAAACTCCGAAAGAATTTGTAGAGAGGGTGGCTAAATATGATAATTATAGAAAAGTATGGTTCTTTAATGATTATGTATCTAAAAGAAAGGGACAAGATATTCCCGTAATAGAAGCTCCAACTAAAGAAGAATTATTAGAAAAAGCTAGAGAGTATCAAGAAAAAATGGAGGATAGAAGTGAATCTTACTATTTTACTTTATGGAAAGAGTTTGATTATTTAAAAAAGACTTCTGAATCTTTAGAAGATAAAAATAAATTTAAATACCTTCCACAAAAAGCAAATACATATCTAACTAGAGTATTTTGTAATTACATAGATAATCCAGGATATGAAGTATTAGACCTTCCAGAATTAGCGGAGATAGGGATTTATGCGTTTAGAGATGTAGCCAATAACATAGTAGATATTATATCTATGACAGATATAAATTTAACAAAAAAACTTAATTGGAATAATGGATCTCATAATATCTTTGGAAATTTAGGATCTGAGGCTAAATATAAGAAATTAAAAAATCTATTATCCAATACTGTAGGAAACGCTAAGTTATTAGAGACAATGTTAGTTATAAATGAATTACATGATTATTTTAGTAACTTTAAAATAGGAAATATTCAAGTAATTAATTATAAAGAAGGACAATCTTATCCTATAGATATAAATAAATTAACGCATAATTTTAATATCTTATCTAAGGAACTAGATATTACAAATTACTTTAAATCAGAATTAATAATTGCAGATAGGATAGAAGCTTTAAAATTAAGACTATTAACTATTCTAGGACAAGATAGAACAGAATTAGTAAAAGGAACTTCTGATTTAATTTATGATTTCTATAATAATTATAAATTAGATAATGAAACCGGTAGATATAAAATAGAACAGTTAAGAAAATTACAAGATATTATTAGAGAAGCAGCTGGAAATAGATTAATTATTAGAGCAGATAATAATTATGATTCCGACCCAACTGGATTATCTTTATTATATTCCCAAATATCTAGGACTATTCTACATTATAAACGTATCTATTTCGATTCAGATCATGATATAAGTCAAATAAGTTTCAATCTCAAAAATATATCTGAAACTATGACCTTAGGAGGGTATTATGTAGAAAATCCAGAAATGATTCCTTTAATGAAAGATATAGTAGATTTAACTGAATTACAATTCCAGAAGATGCGTGAATGGTTTGAGAAATATAAGGAGAAATCTTTACAACGAGTGTTAGAGTTATATAAATCAAAAGGATTTACTCAAGTAGAACGATGGACTTTTAAAGATTCAACTAACGCATTTAAAAATATGTTTGAGAGAGATTCTACTGGAAGAATAGCTCGTAATTTTAGAGCAAAGAATCCTTATGACATGACAAATGATCTTTCTCAAGCCGAGCGAAAATGGTTGAAATCTTTCTTATGGAATGTAAATAGAATAAAGCGTGGAGTTGATTATAATTTAACAGAAGAAGAAGCAATAAAAACTACTCCTGTGCAGGAACTAATTCAAAGCGGGCACTATTTTGATATACCTTTATTAAGAGGTACAGCATTTTCCCAATTAAAAAGTAAGGGATTCTTTTCATGGATAAAAGATAAATGGAATGAACAGGTTGATATAAGAAGAGCTACTAAAGCACAAGAAGAGACGATTGAACAGGATTCCGAAGCTGGGAAGAATGATTATTTAACAATGTATAATTTTCTAAACGTCTCTCCAACTACTAGAGAAAAATATCTTTCAGAGCAAGATACCTCTTATTGGGAGACTAACTTAGAGTTATTAGAGGATGTATTTGTTCATGCTTATATAAGGAAATCTTCTTTTGATACTATTCTTCCCCTTATTAATGATGTAAGACATGCTATCTATTTACAATCTTATGATACTAATATTAATTTCAAAAATTTAAATAAGCAAATTGATATTTATTTAAAAACTGTTATATTCGGAGAAAGTTCTATAGAAAAATCCAATCAAAAATTCTATAAAGTATTTCAACCTATTACTACTGCTGCAGGAGTTTCAATGTTGGCATTAAATCTTAATTCATTAGTTAGAGAGCCAATTCAAGGATTTTATCTTCTAATGACTAGAGCTGCTGGACGGTTGTTAGGAGATAATGGTTTTACTACTGCCGATGCTGCTAAAGCTTATGGTATAGTTATGGGAAATACCGGTGTAAGTTCTGATAATTGGACTTTAGTAGAAGCTTTAAACCATTTTTATGGGATGACTAGAATGGATGCTAATTCGTTAGCGTACGAATTAAATTCTGATAGAAAAGGTTATAAAGGATTATTAAGAAGAGGTGCTTATTGGGCTACTACTGCTCCAGATTTTTTAAATAGAATGGTATTTATAGTAGCTCAAATGATTCATGATGATTGTTTGAAAGCTCACCATATGTCTAAAGATGGAGAATTGATATATGATTGGACTAAAGATGGGAGATATTCTATATTCGCATCTGGAGATAAATCGCATCCTTTATATAATAAACAAAAAGCAGATTATATCGCACATCTAACTCAATTTAATATTGAACATGAGAATGATCTTGATTGGGAAGAGTTAAAATTTAACGAATCTAATCCAGTAGCATTACCTTCCGCATATACTATAGCAGAAAAAAGAAATATAAAATCTTCTGCCGATTCATTATTCGGATATATGGATCATGAAAATGCATTTGCTGCTAGACATAAATTTGTAGGTAAGATACTATTCCAATTTAAATCTTATTTCTCATCTACTCGTGAAAGATTCTTCTTAGGAGGAACTGATAAAACACCTAAAGGAGAATGGAAACAAAAAACAGATGAAGAAGGAAATTTACTTTATTTAAAATCTGTGGTAGGTGAGGATGGAGAATCTCATTTAATAGAAACTACAGAAGTTACAGATATCCCTGCAAAGGAATGGTCTGGAAGATTTATAGAAGGAATGGTGAATAGTACTTTCTATTATATGCAATATTTATTTAAGTATTATATAAATAAGAATACTGATGCAACTTTAGAACATAAAGATTATAGAATTAGAAATGCTAGACAATTATTAGCAGATTCTATGTGGGCTGCTTTACTTGCATTATTATTTAGATTAATAATAGAAGATAAAGAAGAAAGTGGAGAAGAATTTGATCCCTTAACTAAGAATATTCTAAGACAAACTTTATTAAATTCCACTGACGAACTTGTATTTTGGGCTCCTCTAGGACTTTCTTTAGATACTCCGGTAGCTCTTAGTTTTTTAGAAAGACTGAAAGACTCTACTATTAGAATAGCTAAAGGAGAAAGTTCTTTCGGAAAAGAGATTCCTAAGAATTTTTATGTAATAAAACAAACTCAGAACGTGTTTAATTTATTAAATTCAGAAGAATAAATACTTATTATATATGACTACATCAAAACAAAAACATAAACTTTTACCATTAGTAATATATAATCCACTAATTCCAGTTAAAGGATTTCTTGCTATGGTAACTATTTTTATTTTATGGATAAGAAGCGAACATAAGGGTGATACTAGAAGACTTAATGAAAGATTTTTTAGACATGAAACGATTCATGTATATCAACAGACTGAGATTTGGATTACATCTATTATTATAGCAGTTTTATCTTGTTTAATATTTAATCTCTCTTTATGGTGGATTTTAGCTACTCCTTTACTTCCATTGTTAATATATGTAATATGTTGGATTATAGAGATAATTTTACCTCCATATAATATGGCATATAAGAATATATGTTTTGAAACTGAGGCTAGATATAATGAAAATAATCCAGAATATTTAAATACTAGGAAATTATTTCAATTTAAATTCTTAAAATACATATCTAATAAAAAATATCCAGCCAAATAAAAAAGAAAAACCCTAACAATGCATAATGCACTGCTAGGGTTTCTTTATTTCAAATTAAATTCTTTCTTATATACTATCTTTTGAAAATAATAAAATACTCTTCCATTTTCAATTGTTACATCAACTAAACAATAACCTTCTTTACTCATTTTATTTAATAAAGACTGTTCAGTCTCACTTACCGGAGAATATCTCCTAATATCTATAGATGGAAGATAGTTTTGTATATTTAAATTCTCTTTTAATATATCACTTTGATATGAAATCTTTCCTGAGATTCTTCCGATTCCAAATGTTAATATTACAATTAATAAACAATAGAATATTAATATGATATCTTTATATTTCATTACTTACTAAAGTATATTAAATAATCTTTTATACTAGTATTATTCGCATCAACTGGATTAGCTCCTTTAAACAGGAACTTGTTTACTCCCCCAACGCCACCTAGATGTGCAGCTCCTAATAAGCCCCACTCATTTATCTTAGTCCCATCGATATCTTTTCCATTAGTTCCTCTTAGGGTATTTCTAAGTCTTTCTCTATTTAAATTAGTAAATTTAATAACAGCATCAATCTGCTTCTTCCAATCTGACATATAATCAGAAGTAGTCATCCCGATATCTCTTAAAGCATCATCCCCAAATTGAAATAATCCTTTAAATCCTTGTGCATTTATTACTTCTGGATTAAAATTACTCTCTCTTTCAGCTAATCTAATTAAATATTTCTTATAATTATTTTCTATGTCTAAAGAATTTATATAAGAAGTAATCTGCTCCTTTAATTCATTCTTTTGATTTTGTCCCATATTGGCTCTATTAGTTTCCAAATTGCTAGAATCAGCTGGTTTAGTAAAATTAAAATTATTGGAGCTGATATTAGTAGATACCCCAGAATCATTATTGCCAGGGCTGTTAGAAATATTGTTTCTATCATTTGTTAAATCTTTAAATTTCATATCTAATATTTCTGGAGATACTTTCTCTGTATTAGGATCTAATTTAGTAAAAAACTCCGAATATGATACGAAAGGGTTCTTATTCTTATTCATATTTAAATTCTAAACTTTATTTTATATATTTTTATCATCATTCTTTATATCTAAATCTAATTCAAATTTTTCTTGTACAATCCTATTATCTAAGATATAATACAATTTATTTGTCCAATAAGGCCCTATATAAAGACCTACACACTCTTTTGTCTTGAAATCGATATCTTGGTAGACTGGAATATTTTCTTTGTCACAACGTCCTACAAGAGTGTCTAATTGGTAGCGGGGTATATTATATATGATCTTAGTTTGACATTTATTTTTTATCCAATATTCAAATATTCCTCTATGTTTAAATACTTTTTGAAGAACATATCCGGATAAAAAATCTCCTAATTTAGATACTGAAAAAAGATTTAAAATACCTTTTGCTGTGTAATATATTATTTTCTGGATAAAATTTTCATTTTCTGGAAATTTATTGGAAAATAATATTATGGAATGGGTGTATTCGGAAGCTTTTAAAACTCTAGATTTTATTTTAATTGACATATTATATTTAATTTGGATATTAAGATTTAAAGGACTTTCTACTAATCTTCTTTAATACCTGTATATTTTTCAATAATGGTTCATTATCACTCCCATATCCAACTTTAAATCCTGTTATAAGATACATATTTATATTTCCTTCAAAATATTGTTCATATAAGTTATGTAGAGTTATACACGTATATCTAGTAGGTTTATATGGTAATAAAATTCTATATTGGTTATTGAAACATATACATTCATAATATGATACTCCACGCTCTTTCCCAACCAATTCCCCTTCATTATTATATATACCAGAACATTCATCATCAGGAATTTCTCCAAATCGAATATATTCTTTCATTAAACTTCAATACCTCTTTCTTTAAATAGATTATATAATTTCTCTGCTAGATAAAATGCATCTAGATGAGGTTTTCCAGTAGTTCCTCTATATCTAAGATCTATAAAGTGTTTCCAGTCAGAAATGAACCCTGTCATTACAAGTTCTGTTTTAAGAGCATTAGGTAGTACTTGTCTTGCTTGTTGAGGCTTCCAACCTAAATTTAGTAAATCAAAGTACATCTTCTCTGAAACATCTAAACTATGTAAAAATGAATCTACTTCTTTCCAATTATTATTTCTATTCCAAGCTTTACTATTTACAGACTCTCCAAAAAATTCTTTATTAGCACCAACTCTAAAATTTATACCATCATGGAAATAAGCTTCTCCTTCTGGAATATCTAACCATGTTGGAATTATATAAGTAATCTCATTATTGAATTTATTCTTAGAGAAATTACAATACCTCGTAGATTCTTGGGCAAATGAGTTATTCTGTTCAGAATCGTAGTCTACAATTGGATATACTTCACAATCATCTCCCCTCTGTAAAGTTTTATGTCTAATAAATTCGTTCCATATTCCCCTATCACATGTAAAATGAACACTAATTCTCTTCTCATGAAATTTTGTTGGTTTACATAGATACTTTAAATCATCTGTCCAGTCATGTTCTATAATTACTCTATAATTAGTGCTAATATATAAACTTCCAACTGGTATACCTTCTAAAGTTTGAGCAACTCTACATTCTGAATATGGATTATCTCTGTACTTACTTAAATAAATATGGTAGTTAATATCTTCTCTTGGAATAGTAAGATATACTGTACCCTGTTCTAGCATAGAGTGATGTAGTGATTTAATCATTCTATCTACAAAAGGTTCAGCAGAATCCTCTGTTATTTTATCAGAACTTTTATAACAAATACGTCCCGCACGTTCAATACTTTTATATACCCCATTTAAACCTTCTTCTTGATCCCATATTTCAACACTTGGCTTAATTAGTCTCATTCATTAAAAATTTAATCATTCCACATTCCAATTCTCTTTCCTTCCTTTTTATCTATATAACAAAACCTAGTTCCATCTTCTAAAGTAATTATATATTTCTCGACAGCTGCGACTAATTCAGATTCTTTTCTAATTCCACTAATTCGTCCAGTTCTATGCATATCATTACCAACGGACTCTTCTGAATCTATTTCGATAAAATATACCACATCATCTTTATATTTAGAACATTCCTCGCAAGCATGATCAGAATAACCTACAATTTTATTATGAAGCTCTCGTACCTTAGAAGCATCTTCTTCCGTTAATCTAGAGTTTATTATAATATTATCTTCAACAACACTACCACATATAGGACAGACATATTTAACTATAGCAGCTTCAAAATTATTCATTGCATTTGTTTATTAAATTTTCAACTTCATCTATTTGGTTTATATAAGTTCGTTCTGCTTTCCTTAATCCGTTCAGTAATCCATATAGTTTATTTCTTCGTTCTATAAGACACTTCATTTGGTATTCATGAATATCTTCTTTATTAAGTACTATATAATGTTTATCTATATATACAACACTTCTATCCGAATCTACAGGATGTTCACTTAACAGATTTGGATATCCTTTAGAAGTGGAGAAATCTTTAATTACTAAACAATGATGATCATTATAAGGTCTGCAATATTTAACTTTATGTTCAGTAATCTCATTAAAACTGATGACCCATACAATATCGTCTGGATTTAAATCTCTAATTGTTTTCTTCATGTTTTACTTATTATCCATCCATGCAACAGTCATTATACTATATGTGGCAAGATCAATTAATGTGTCTCTAAGCTTCTCATCCTTTACTTCTATAGTACCTTTTTTAATAATAGATGAAAATCTACTTAATTTATCCTGCAATCTAATCTTAGATACTAATAATCCATCCTCATCTAATTGCTTATAAAAAGAATTTCCGTAATCACTATTTTTTATTTCGTACAATTCAAGTATTTCATCAGTTAGTAATTTCATAACCTCTGAATAATTCATAATAAATATATTTAAAATGTTAATACTAATCAATAAAATCTATTTTTCCAACACATGAATGTAAAATACTTCTAGGTTCATCTTCTAATACTATTCTATAATAAAAATCAGTATAATCACATACTATCCCAGCAAAATATCCAATAACATCACCATCGATTTTACATAATTTTCCTATTTTATTATATAACTTTCTTAACCTTGAAGGGATAGTCATATTCCATTCTGGGATGATATAATCCGGATCTTGTAATTGATATGGGGTTATGTATATATCATTACCTCCATCATAAAAATATTTAGTGAAATTGTTATCTCTCTCGCCCCTTTTCTTAACCCACCGATTAAATAATTCCATTCTTTTCTCTATTTGGAAATTATGTACTTTCATTTTATTTATTTAAAGAATTTAATTTAGACTCTATAATATCTACATTAACCATTAATAATCCATCTCCAATACAAATTTTAAGACTTTTATTCCTTTCCTTATTCCACTTTAAAATTGTTTCTAATTGGGCTATAATAGGAGTAAAATCTTTCTCCATATATAACCATCTTCCACATGAGAATTTAATATATCCATTAGTTTCTAATATTCTATCAGAATTTGTTCCTGATAAATTTAAATATTTAACTAATCTATTAGAGAAATTTATATGATCATAATCTGGACATCCATATAATTCTCCATTTGGAGATAACCAACCACTATTCCATATACAATCAAGAATATCCTCTGGAAAGATATTATCTCCTCTAAGAGTATCTAATTCAGATTGAGCTTTTTTATGCTCCGGGATATAATTTAATCCGTTAGATGAATCTAATTTTAATAATTCTATAGTTCGATAGTCACGTTCTTCTATTAAATAATCTAGAGCATATTTAAAACTAAAGTTTAGTGTGGATAGGTATTCAGAAACAAGGTCCTTGTAAGAAGAAGCTTTATTAGGAGAATCTAAATGTTCGACATAATTAAATACATCAACATTATCTGCTTCCAAAGACTCTTCGTCATAAAGATAATCTTTAACTTTTAGATTTATATTACATTTTATCAAAGTACAAAACTCTTTCCAATTATTCTCTAATTCGTGAATCTCCTCAAAAGTATTTTTTAAAAGAGAGTAATAATGTTTTCTATCCTCATCTGTATCAAGATACAATCCTTTTGAATATCCCATAACCTGAGAAGCTAAATCCCTAAATTTGTATTCAAAAGATTCTTGTATACTATCTCTACTTAAATACATTCTATCTTCCTCATGATCATCTTCTATAGTAAAATTTATACCATCCTCAGTTACAGCTTTCTTTTTACCTTCTAAAATTTCTAGAAGTGTTTCATCATCTATATTTGGAATAGCTTCTCGAATTCTTTGAATTGAATCTATTTTACAATCCTGCCAGAAGTTTCTTAAATAATATGTAAGCATTTTATTAGATTTTATATAATTTATCAGTATATTCAGTATTTACTGCTATATCAGGCTTTCCTTCGGAATCTTTAAATAGAATATATTTAACACAAAATAATCGTTTTGATTTTATATCTTCTATACATATTCTATATAAAATAGCTTCTTCTGTCTTTTTAATTTCCTCCTGACAGATAAATTTGGCTCCTAGCTTTTCATTTACTGGATTATTTTTATCTAGGGATATTAGACTAATCCAATCTTCCCTAGATATATTTAAATATTTATTCTTCACGAGGCTTTTCTTTAATATTTAAATTTAATGAATAATTAGTACATTCTATAAAATATTCTTCCAATAAATCTTTTGGTATATCAGAGAAAGTTAAATAATCTGTATCATATTGATCATTTATATCTTCTACAATCTCTTTTTCAGTATACACTTCTTTATCAGTAGATAAGTAAACAATAAATTTTCTCATAATCAGTCTTTTAATAAATCAGACTCTTCTTCCTCTTCAAATTCTTTTTCAATTTCTTTAAATAATTCTTTTCTGATCTCTTTCGGAAGTTCTTCCACTTCCAATAAAGGATCTATATCATCAAATACATCTGATGTATAGGGTTCATCAAAATCAATATAGGTTTCCATTCTAATTTCTATAAAGAGTTCTTTTTATAAATTTTCTATTCCCACTTTCATCTAACGAAGAATAAATACTACAAGTATATAATCCATATACATGAGGTTTCTTTAATATAATATCCAACATATATTCAAAATCAAATATACCTCTTTGTAGTAATTTTAATACTTCTGTAAGTTCTTCGGAAGTTGGTTCTTTTCCTAACTCTTCTGTAATATATATATGAACTAAGTTAGTTGCTTCCTCAGAATTTAAAGATTTATTATTAATTACTTTATTTATGATATTGTATAAATCTTTCATTTATTTAAATGATATTTTTAATACTTATAGTATTTAGAATCAGAGTATTTCCCTATTGAAGATCTTTTTCCATCTCTCCAAAGATAGAAGTCTTTATATACTTCATATATAGGATTTCCCTCTTCTGGATATATAAAAGTATTATAAAAGATTAATCCATACAGAATATCTTTATCTCCAAACATATTATACTCTTCGTAATTTATTTCGGAACATACTGCATAATATCTAGCTTTATTTATTTCAATGAACCAAGCAATATATGGATTAGAGTCTTTATTTAATCTAATACTATCAAGTGCTAAATAGGATTTAAATTTAATATTTTCTTTTCCTGATATTGTATTTATATATCCTTTATGATTATTAAATAACTCTTCTCTAACATTATTAGATATAATATACTCAGAACCGTTACTTAATACACATCCTAATTTTATATTCTGTGTAGTTCCTAGAGCAATAGGCTGGATTTCTATAGATTGCAAGAAGTAATCTTTGTTATTTAAATACTTACATTTATTTTTAATATAAATCACAAGATCGTTAAAATCATAATCTTTGCTCTCTATATCTTCAAATAATATGGTTTGAGCATATTGACTAAATAAGTTATTAGTATCTACAGCAATAGTATCTAATTTAAGACTATCAAATCTATTTAATACATTTGGAATATATATATTTATAGGAGTATTAGTTATCGCTAAAGTATCCTTTCCGAATGTTACTATAGTAGATAAATTTTCTTTCACTGGAACTGTATATAAATCCATAGAAGAAAGTGTTTTAACTAACTCACTTTTATTCTTTTTATATATGTCTCCATTACATTTTGTTAATAAAAATACTAATGATATTAATGTTATAAAAATAAATATTTTCCTCATATTATTCAATACTTTCATATGTTTTTTCAAAAATATCCGGTTTACATGGATAAAATTCTTCATTTACTCCTTTAATAATATAATCTCCAAAAGAAGCTTTCATATCTCCTTCTAAAGTTTGAATACGTATATGTTTATCATTTTTAACAGTTTTTATATCGTCGTCAGTTATAAAAACATTATATATAAACTTTAAACATTCTTCTATAGAATAATCATCATTTAAAAGTTGTATAGCTTCTACGATTACAGGCTTCTTTTTATACTTCATAAATTATGATTTAAATATTAGAGATAAAATAAATTATCTCTAATATAATTTATGTTTATTATTTTAAAGTTTTTAAATACTTTTTCTTTATATTTTCTTTTATAGTTAGAATCTTTTCACCACTCTTCCAAGTATTAAAATTTACGCATTCCTGTACAGTTTTATGCTTATATAAATAATCTAGTATAGCTTCCCATGTAGCCATACTTATTGTATTAGAATCTAAGTCATCATATTTTACCCAATTAAATATCCATACAATATGATATTTTCTAAATAAGCATATTTGAATATAAGGATCCCATTCATGTCTAACTTCATCATATTTCCATTTCCATCCTAACCCTGAGAATCTTATACTTATAATAGGATTATAATAATCTCTTCTAATAGGAAGTCCAAAAAACCATAAATTTTTCTTAATTATAAGATGACATTTAGGTCTTTTAAATATTTTTCTAACTTTCCACCAATAATAAAGCGGATTATTATATTGATTAATAATCTTTATCTTTGACTTTATTGGATTCATAATCTAATGCTTTAGTAAGATAATTTATAGCTTCAAGTTCTCCATAAGTTAGATTAAACATTTTTTCATTTATAGCTATATCCCATCCCTCTCCATTAGTCCATTCGGTTATTTCTATAAAAGAAGACTTATTTTTTAAGTGATCATACTTTTGAAGATCATCATTGATCGATTTTCTACTGCCAATTTTCATATTCAATTATTATTTAATCTTCTTCATCATAATTATTATATATATCTTCTTCATATCTAATTGTTTTAAATACAGGTTGAGTTGGAATTCCGCCTTCTGACATATTAAAATATGTAACAGTACCCATATGTCCAATAATATTAGACATATTCTTTATATAATCTAATTTAGTATTCCTATCTCCTACAGGTTTTGCTTTGAATCTTTTTCCAGATTTAGTCTCCATTACAAAACACATATCCTCTTCAGGTCTTAATCCTCGAATCCATCCAACAATAAGAAATTCTTCATCCTTATAGTCCTTAATCTTTATAGCTGCGCTAGTCTTCTTTCCATATCCATAATATGCGTCTAATCGTTTAATGACTACTCCTTCAAATCCTTCTGCTACATATTTCTTATTTAATTTATCGATTCCTAACCATCCAGAAATTGGAGTTTGTTCTACTAATTTTAAGTGAAACGATTTAGATATAATAGGTTCTAGTTCCTGCATTAATTCCCATCTATCCTCAAATTTCATTTTATCATCAGCGATATCGTATATCCAATATTGTAATTGGATAATATCTTGATATTTTTCAGGAGTAATTTCCTTAGTTCTAGCTAATCCAGAGATCTTTTGTAACGGCCATCCATGTTTATAAATTTCTCCATCTAACATTATATCCGGATACTTTTTAAATATCTCTATCATAGCAGGATCATTAATTAGATGTTCTGCTGCTATGTTGTAGTCTTTACCTCCCCTGGAACTTGTCCTAATCTCTCCATCCCTCTGATAGAAGATACACTTTACTCCATCCAATTTTCTTGAAGCTAAATATTCTTTATCAAAAGCTTTAGTAGCTACTTCCGTATATTTTTTACATCCCATTGGAATAGGAACATTATCGGCATTAGTTTTTATTAACGGAAGTTTTTCATTTATTTCTTCTTCTGATAACTTATCCAAAGGCTTTGTGAATAATTCTTCTACTTTCTTATATCCTTTATCTAAATACTTAGATATAGTAGAATTATATTCTAAATCTCCTTGTTGATGAACAGTTCTTTTAGCTTTACCTTCTGTAATAACTTTCTCAGGCTGTTCAATGAGTTTTCCTTTAAATAATCCAGTTTTTTTAAAGATTCTAAATTCATTAGGTATAGGGAGGTATTTAGCACTAGCATATACTACTCTAATTTTTCCTTTAGAATCTCTAGATATTAATTCATTCTTATACGTTGTTCTCATTAGATAGTAAAAGATTACATATAGTTGTAAAAGATGTTCCATTAGAAAGTTCTTCTAATATCTTTCTTTGAGTTGTTCCTTCCATTTCTACAGAAGTTATTACATCCATCCATTCTGGATATGTTTTTATTGTAAAGGAGTCTTTACTCATTCTAGAAAGATATTTAGCATAGAAATTACCTTTATAATATACTTCAGTTAAAACTCCGTTTACGTCTACTTCTATTTTTACTTTATTATATTCTTCAAAAGGCATTCCATATATAGTCTCATTAATAATTTTACGATAATTACAGAACATTTCCTCAGGAGTACTTTCTAAAGTTCCATCTTTAGTTATACGTATTTCTAAATCTTTGAACTTAATATAGAATCCTTCTAATTTCTGTGATCTAATCTGATTTGTGATATATAAAAGCTCAGTTTGAGTAGTTACAGTGGCGAGTAATTCTCCTTCTGGAGTATAAATCTCTACAGGAATATCTTTTGGAAAATTTAAGTCTATATTATAATCCATTTTAATTTAATAAATAAATGTTATTTTTAGTTCTAGACAATGCTACATATTGTAATTGTCTTAATTCCTCTTCATCTTTACATCTTAAAATATCTTTCATATCTATATAAACATTAGTAATCGAGCTTCCTTGGCTTTTATGTGTTGAAATAGCATATCCAGGCTTTAGTGTTGCTGATTTTATTAATCTCCCATCATAATATAAATCAATCGGGGATGCAAAGTATTGTTGTAACTTATAATATTTACTCCACAATGCTCCATATAATCTAGAATTTACTTTCTTGTCTACTTTTAGAGCAGTTAGTCTAGTTGTTTCAAATAAGGATATAAAAGAATTTAATATTTCAGGATCTATATATTTAGATATAATAAATACTTCTATATCATCTTCATATATAAAATCTCTTAAAGTTAATATAAATCCCTTTAATTCTAGAGGAAATATTTGAGATGGAGGTTTAATATAAGGCTTTACATCTTTTATTATATAATCTAGAGAGTTATATATTTTTCCAAAATAATCATCGGACTCAAAGTTATCATATCCAGTTAGAAATCCTCCAATATTATATTCTTCATTATTATTAAATAAAAGTTTATTAAGTACAGTATTATACTCATTTAATCTTTTATTTGTATATGTAAGAATTCTACATAAGTACGGATCTTCTTTACTAATAGCCTTCTTAAAATTCTTTCCAGCTTCGATTATAAAATCTTTTACATTGTTACAGTTATATAAAGATCCATAGTTGGACTTAAACTCTTTAAACCTACCAAAATGTGGAGATGTTCTTAATTCATCTAATAAATATAATAACGGAGCTTCATCTTTCTGTCGGTATATTTTGGTTAATTCTATTTTATTCTTTAAAGAGAATACTTTAGATATTTCTAAATCTTTAACTCCTCGTAGTTGTGCTGAATCACCTAGAAAAACTATCTTTACATTCCTTTTTGATACTAACTCTTTATCTATAAACTCGTATAAATCAGAGGTTATCATACTGCATTCATCTACTATTACTAATCTAGGAATTCTAGCTTTCCAATTATGTTTCAACCCACTTTGAAATTCTAATTCTTTAATATTTAATTGTTCAATTTCTAGATTAGGCTTTAACAACAATAACTGATGTAATGTTAATGTTTCAGTCTTAGTAAGTTTCTCTAGATTAATCCTAGCTTTATGAGTTGGAGCACATACTACATAATCATAACTATGGTTATCTAAATATGCTATTACTTGTGATATAACTGAAGTTTTACCTGTTCCAGCTTTTCCAGACAATAATAATTTATTATTATCAGTGTTGTCTTTGTTACTAATGTTTTTATTATTTATAAACTTAATAATTTTCTTAATTGCAGATAATTGTTCCCAAGATAATTCAAAATCCAGAGTATGGAATCCTTTTATTTCAGATTCCAACTCTTGATCTTCTTTTTCTTGTATTAAAGCACTTCCAAATTCAGAAAATATGTTATTTGCATTCTCCATTAGAACATAATCTCTTCATTTATATGTTTTATAGTATGTATTACTATGCTAGAAATATGATCAAAATCTTCTGACATCACTTCTATATAATTCATTAGATCTTGATCTACATTAAGATCATAGGAGAATACATTCTGTAATGTTTTAAAATTTAAATCTTGTTGGTAATTATATATACATCTAGAAGCTTTCCTAATAAGATCTATATTTTCTATTTCATCGAATAATATTTTACATCCTGATTTATTCGGAGTAGAAAATTCAATTCCTAATATTTCTAATATAAGCATCATTGTTTTCCAGTTGATCCAAATCCACCAATCCCTCTATTTGTTACATCTAAATCTTCTAAATTATCTACTTCTTCCCATTCACATGTCTCTACCTTTTGAAGAATTAATTGGCAAATTCTATCTCCTTCTGAGATATCTACAGGTTTATTCCATGAAGGATTTACTAAAATAGCTCCATAATTCCCTCTATAATCAAAATCTATAATTCCAATTGCATTTCCAAGAATCAATCCATCTTTAAGAGCTACTCCACTACGAATATGTAAAGTAATCATATAACCTTCCGGAATACTTGTATGAATATCTAAAGGAACTAAAACTCTTGACCCTGGCTGCATCGAGATAGATTTAATTTTTTTTGTTTCCGCATCTAAAGTATATACAACAGGACCATATTTAATTAAATCTTTTGGATCAATATTACTAAAGCTAGCCCTTGCGTCCATCCCTGCTGCCCCAGATGTTTTATATTTAGGTAGTTCGTTATTAGATTTATTATATATTTTTACTTTCATTTTTTCTTAGATTTCTTTGATACTGTTATAGTTTTATTTCCTTTTCTTTTTCCATCTCCTTCTTTTAATATTTCAAGTATTTTAAAAGTTTTATTAAACGTAGAAAAGTCTGCCCAATTATTAGTTTTAGGTAAATCAGTATATCTATATTTAATATTAGGTGATGATATATCCAAAATTTCTATATTATAATTACTACTTCCTCCTTCTACAAGTATAATATCTCCAATTTTGAGATCTTCTGCTAACATAGATAAAATATATTTATTCTTTATTATGTTCGTATTCTTTTACTTTAGATATAATAAATTCTTTGGTTAATTTATACAATCTACTTTCTGCATAAGAAAAATATAAATAATTCCCGTCGTCGTCTGTTAATTCAAATACTGGAAGTTCTCTAGCAGCATATTTATTTAATATAGCTCTTCCCTTTTTCTTATCCTTAGTATATGATATATCATAATAATTTATATTTAAATTCTCTATATCATTATCAGGAGGAAGAATATCGAAAGGATCGATATCAGATTCCAGACTATTATATATAAAATTTAATATCATGATTTAAAATATTTATATATAATCTTTAACTCACAACCTTTTAGTCCATCTTGATCTATATATTTAAGAGCAGTATCTTTATTATAAATAGCGTTAGTATTATACACTCCAAACTCTTTTGTTATAGGATTGTAATAATTAGATAATTTAGGATTATATATAGCATAAAAAGATTTAATCATTATCGTCAGGATTTGGAATTAATAAAACTGGAAGTACTTCACATTCTTTCAATTCTTTTTTAATTATAACATTTTTAGCTTCATCTTCTGTATTATATAATGGAACTAATCCTCCAGTTCTAAATAGTTCACAGGTATCGTCCCAGTACAATCCGTTGCTTAAATTGTGAATAGTATATTTCATCAAACATCCTCCCCATTTATTACTTGAATATTTTCTATTTCTGGATCTAAACAAGAAGAGTCTATAAGTATTTCTTCATCGTAATCCCAGTATCCGGAACTAAATTTATCTATTGCTTTTTTTTCATTATCTGCATCGATATCTACATAAAATGTAGAATCACAAGATACTGTATAAGTAATTCTATATTTCATATACTTATTATATTTTAGTTATATCACATTGTCCTCCAGAACAAGCCTGAGCTCCTGTTGTATCTGCATCAATTAATACTTTTTTCCATTTAACTGTAGTCCAATCGATAGGAGTATAGTTTCTAGTTATATCACACCAATCATGATATAATTGTACATATTTAAGAGCTTCAATCATAGCACTATAATCTTCTCCGAAATATGTATCTCCGAACTTCTTCATTCTCCGCATTATATCTCTTTTAGTATTTAGATTTTTTATATTAGTAAATGCTGTTTTATCTAAATACTTCTGAATTTCTGCAATTGGAATTTCTATATCAGAATCTAAAATTTCATCTATGAATTCTTCTGTATATCCCAATATGGATAATACTTTAACCCAATTATTATATTGAATTGAATTAGCTTTTACCCATTCAGAATGAGGTTTATTTAAATAAGAGGGATCTTCTGCTACATTAAGTTCTTTAATAAATTCTTTAGCATCTTCAACAGTAGAATATAGTTTCTCCCCTTTATAATTAAATGTATCACAAGCTTTCCACAAATTCCCGAAAGTTTTTTCTGCATCTACGATTAGACCTGAGGCAAATATTACTCCGTCCCCATACATTTCCACTAATTCTTCTGGGATAAATACTTCTGAGTATGGAGGTTGTGTAAAAGTAATGTCTCCAGTTGAAGGAATAAATGATACTCCAGCAATAAAGTTTTTATTATTCCATACCCAATCTTTTACTCTATGCCAATCTTGATTTGGAACTATAACAGTATTAGATACATTATTACATACAGGATTAGTAGGATCTACCATTCCTGGAAGAATCCAGTTGTTATATAGTAATTTAATTACTTCTAATTGTTTAATTCCTAGTAATTCCGATTTGGTTTTAACGTTATCATCCGATTCTATTGCGAACATAATACAATTATCAGTATGATTATTAGACCAAACAGATTCTACTACTGCTTTAGGATTATATTTAGCGTATACTTTACCTGCTTCTTCTTCTTTATTAACCTGAACTCTCCGGATATATCTTTTCGCATGTTGACCATGACATCCGGGAGTGTTTCCAGTTAAGGTACTTATATTTCCATCCATTATATATTCTATATAAGACGCAACTCTTATATACGTTCTCTTATGAACTGCTATATGTCACCATATAGATTAGACTATATCATCATCCTATTTAAATAATAGGAGCACCGCGCTTCCAGTGTCATTAGCTTACACTGTACTCTATTTCTAGATAGTCGTTGAACCCGATTTAACTTGGCTGCTGATTAGGTTTATATAGAAATAAACCATTCCAGCAATTCACGGTGTTTATATTTAAATATTACTATTTAAATGCCCAATATTTTAGGCTTAATACAAGTAGTCCTAGATGCAGGATTAATTCTTAGTAAGTTAGCTATTTTGCTATTTTGTTCTTTAATAATCTCAGCTCCTTTACGCAGAATATTTTCATTTAATAATATATCAGGATTCATCATAATCCCGCTAATAGATACTCCAATTAATGGATCATTCTTAGCTAATTGCTCTGTTACTTCACCCAAGAAAGGGAAAGAATTATATGTAGCTTGAATTGTTCCAATAGTAGCAGCTGCTTTACATTGTTTATAGAATTTTTCTTCTGTTGTAGATTCTTTACCTGAGATAGAGATCAAATTACAAAACTGTATCCCGGTTTGTTTAGATACTCCATCAGGTTTCTGTATTTCTAGTACGGGTTTAAAACCAATCTCGAAGCATGGATTACATCCTATACCAGAATCAGACCTAAAGAAAAACCCAGGTTCTCCATATTCTTTAGTAGATTCAAAGATTTTATTAAATACTTCTTTATTATCATCACTTCTCTCCAAAGCAACAGAAGCATTATATCTTCCACGTTGAGGATTATCATAAAACCAATTACCTACTTTAGAATTATACATCTCCTCATCATTAGGAGAGAATAATATAGCTAAAGCAGACCTGCGCACACCACCCGAAAGTACACTGTCTGCACAGTGTGATAATATATCAGCACAGTTAAGTGGAGATAATCTTCTAGTAGTTTTATGAACATTACTAAGTAAAGAATCTATTTTATTTAAAGCATTTCTTAAACCATCAGGACCTGGAGCTATAAATCCGCCTGATATTAAACTTCCACTAGGTCTAATTTTAGAATAATCAAACTTAGGATAAGTTACGTTAGAATTAAAATAATATTGAACTAATCTACCAATAGCTAAACTCCAACTTTCAATACTGTCCCCGATTACATATTCTTCAACCGAGCTATTAAGTCTTTCAGGCATCATGGGAAGAATATTTACGTGTTTATATTCAACAGAACACCCCACTCCACAACCACATAACAGTAAATACTCAATTTGCTCAAATCTTTCTAGACTATCTATATACGTATATGAACAATTGAAGATTTTTTCATTCTTTCTTAAAATAGGATCGCCTCCGAATTGCAAAGCTCTCTGAGATCCATAAACATTTTTATTTTTATACTCCTCAAAAGCTTCTAATAAATCATTATTAAATTCTGCATTATTTAATACTTCTGGATATTTATCTTTAAGATGTTTTAAATGCATCTGTAATATTCTATCTACAGATTCCTCAAAGGTCTCTTTCCTTTTCAGATTAGAATTATATCTAGCATATTTAGATTGAAAAATAAATTCTCCTAAAGCATTAGATTGATCATTGTACATATTAAATTTCAAATAAATTATTTAAAAGTAAATTCTTTTCAAAAGGATTGACAACATCTTTATCATCCCTTAATAATTCAGTAAATGCGTTATATGCGGTAAATAACGAAACTTCCTCATCTTCCGGAATATAATACTCTGAGTCGGGATTTAAAACTAAATTTTTATATGCAGATATTGCAGTAGTTGGGGATAATTTAGCTTTTCCGAAATCACTTTTATACTCAGATTTAATACAAAAATCTACCCATTTGCCCAGAGTATTAGTCATATCTACTTTATCTCTAGATATAAATGTATTCTTTAATTTTTTAATCTTAACTCCTAAATCATCTGTTAAATTCATTAGGTTTTTAATGGGAGAAATATCATACATCTTTTGTGGCTCTAATACTTGTGTATTTAAATATGTAGCATTAAACACACAAAGATTTAAACACGCCATATTAATCCCTCCTCTAAAAATTTTTACTACTGGGACTTTACAATCTAATCCATAAATTAAAGATATTACTTGCTGATGATCTTCATACTCCCAATAGTTTTTAGGTAAAACTGCTTGAATATAAACCCTATTATACATTACATCTTTCTCTTCACCAATACTAATTTGTTTTGGTTCTTTTACTTTACAGATAAATTCATCTGTAAATTTACTCATAGATTGAAGAAAGGGATCTATATAATCCTTAGTAGAATAGAATTCTTTCTTTCCTATTTGTGTTGCTTTTCCTTTTAGTAATTGTTCTAATGTTACTTCCATATACTAATTTAATTATAAAAATAAATCTGAGTTTAAATGTTAATAAAGGTTAAAAACATATATATCATCTTTATATTCTGCTAGTGTAAAGTGTTCTATAATATAACTTCTATAATCTACATAGTCCTCTAATAGAGGATCGATAACTATATTAAGTTGCTTTGTGAACAATGTAAAATAATCCTCATCACATACTTTTCCTACATATTGTTCTAGACAATAATCTAAATCTTCTGTATCTAGGCTTGTTATACATCCAAGGACACGATATAGAATAAATGCAGCTACATCTTCTCCCCAACAATCATTGTAAAAAATAACAATATTTCTTAATTCCTTAATATCAACACCAAGTGGAGTTAAATCATCCATTATTAAGTATTTTAGGTCCTTTTCTGCGATATTCAAACATACAGAAAACTGTGTATTTGGAATATTATAAATTATCCCTTTGTAAGTATCTTTACACTCTTCAAATTTAAAAGATGTATCTATATGATTATTATTGCAAAACTCAAAAAAGTTATCATCATTGAGATAAATTAGAGGATGTTCAATTCCCTCATTTCTATTATATATAAATCCCTTTATTATTATTTAATTACTGTATATTTGGATTAAATAAATAACTTAAATTTTCAGTTTCTACTATATCCAAATCATTTAATATATCATCTACATTTATATAATTTATACAATCTGTATTTATGTTCTCTTTAAAAACTAGGTCTACTAAAGCTTTAATACTCTCTGTACTATGATTTAGCTCTAGAGCTCCTATAAATCGTTTAAGAGCTTTTGGATATTCTTCAAGTATATTTTCTATAAAATCCTCACTATAATATAAAATACTGATATATAAATCAAATTCATTAAGTTTTTTAGATAATGTAATAAAATCTACTACATCCCAAAGATTCATGCAGTAATCTTTTAAAAAGTTTCTAAATTCCTTAGAGGTTATATCAGATATACATACAGAATAATCAGAATCCTCAATAGCATAAGTAAGATCCCAATTTGCATCAGTATAACTATTTAAATTGATATCATTTTTCTTACAAAATTCACGAACTTCCTGAGGATTATCTAAATATAATATAGGAGTTTTAGAAGAATCCTCTGATAAAAATATAAATGCATTCATTGTGTTTATTGTATTTATTTTTCGAATATATATTCCGTATTATTAAAGTTAATAGCTAAGTAATTATTTTCAATAAAATCTTTAAAATTTATATAGAATGGATATAGAGGAATACTTTCTATATAAGTTCCATATATATCTTTATAGATATCTATATAATCAGAATTAGAATTACACTCCTGTAAAAAATATTTTAATCCATCTTCAAGATCTACTATCCTTCTAGGATTATTAAAATAATATAAACAACAAATAAATAACTCATAATCATTTAAAGTTGTTGCCAATTTAAGAATATTTAAAAATTCTTTAAGAGTCATTCTAGTATTTAAAAATAATTTACGTAGTTCTGGAGAGCATTCTATATAGAATCCGTCTGCACCATAATCTAAAACAATACATTCAGTAACTTTACTTTCTCTAAATAATAATATATCTGGATTATGAATATTATTATAACAATAAGTATTTACTTCCTGAATATTATTTATATTAATATATTCTCTTGTATCAAATGTTGCAAGAAATCCTTTCATTACTCCTTAATTACTCCAGTTGTGGTATGAGTGTCAAATACCTCCATAAATGCTACTCCCCATTTAGTCTTCCCAAAATTAGCAGCTATATAATTAGAAGATCCATATAAACTTGGAACAGAAATATATTGAAACCTTCTGGATTCTGTTATAGCATATTGATGTAAATCTCCTTTTACTACATAGAGATTGTCTTTAAATTTTAATCCAGAATCATAAATATAATCATTGAACCAGTTGATAGTTCTATCATTTAAGACTAGAGGCATTCCTTTAAACTGGGAATCGCTATCTTTCGATTTTGTTATCGTTAGGCTTTTTATCCTAACTTCTATAGCTTCTTTTTGCTATAGTCCAGCGTACCTTTTTACCCACTACTTATAAAAGTGTTGGGGTAGAAACCACTCTTGGAACTATTTTATTCTCTTTCGAGGTTCAAGTTCTACGCGTTACGATGGCACAGACTCTTTACTTTCTGTACTTATCACGGGATTGACATCACAGCCTTCCCCGTTATTGGTTTCTAATTCTCTATATGATTCCTCATATAGACGGCAATATTCTAAATATCTTTCATATTTTCTTTTTAAATATATTTTTGAGTGTGAATATAATTTATGTAAAATGTTAAGCCCTGGTCTACAAGCTATTTCTAGTACTCTAGTTTTAGAATTCTTATCATTATGATTATATTCCAAAGTGTACTTAGTAGAAAATACATCTTGTATAGAATTTAAAAAATCTTCTGTTCCTAATAAGGAAAGGAGCATTTTAGAATGATCTTTAGTTGCATATGAAATACACCCATCTCCATCTATATAACCTCTTATAAAGTCCCATACTAAACTCTCGTCCTTAAATATGTTTAGACTTGGGAACTTTAAGGTTAAAGATTTTCTAGGAGTACAACCATAATTATTAAGTGTTTCCCATAAATGTTGACTAGATAGACATACCCTACATCTAGTATTTCCTTTATTATCAGCTTTAGTAATCTTTAATTCTTTAGTGTATCCTATAAACTTGGCAAATTTTTCCATGTGTTCTTTATCAGTACCAGAAGCACATAATTCAAAGTTCCAATCTGTTCTAGATTTTTTCTCTTCGATTGGGGATGAATATATATATCCATCAGCAAAGATAAATCCTAACCAATATGCTTTCTCCTCTGTGTCAATAGTATCAAAAATACGTTCATTATATTTTTTTATTGACTTACCTTTTCTGGATTCATCATAAAGGTCTAATTCTTTTAAATCTTTACTAAGAGATTGAGAATTAATTCCAAATCTTTTAGCAGAAGCTCCTACACTCTCTAAAGAATTTACATAATCATCTATTGCCAGTTTAAATAGGTTAACTTTTATGCCAGACCTTCCATTCTTCCAATAATACCCTTTGTCATTAATATAACCTTCAAATTCAACTCTAGATAGATTATATTGCTTACAAAAATCGAGTAAACTTAATTCACTCCTCAAAAATAAATTTAAAAATTTTTCCATGTTATAATTCTATTATTTATTAAATATATTATTATTTAACAAATATATATAAATTATTTCCATGGAAACCAAATAATTATATTAAAAATATGAAAAATATATCACCATGCAGGAATAATATAGAATTGTTCCCAACATCGAATTTATCAATTGGGAGATCTGAGATATAAGATTCTATATTTAATTGCTCTAGTCTAGAGGCAAGAATAACATTATTTAACCATCCCCAGTCACCGTCATGGTTCGAATCTCCAATACAAATATATTTTATATCTCTACTATTTATATAGATAAGTAATTTATTAAAGAACTCTAACATAATATCTAAATACATCTTAGACTGTTCTTTTGGAGTAATAGTAGTCGGTAATTCATGACCTCTAACAGTTTCCCCTTTATAAGAATCCACACTATCTCCTAAATTACAAATAATCAGCTTTTCAAAAGATTTATTGATAATAAAATTATATACTACATCCAACCGCTTACTAATCTCCTCTTTAGAATAATCTTCCAGTTGTACAAATCCATACTTAGGATTATATGCTCCTATATGCATATCAGATAAAAATATAATTAATGTATTATCATTAAATGTAGGATTTAGGTCTTCTGTTTTTATAGATGTATTATATTTAACCGGAACTTTAAGTATATCCTTAATAAATGCTTCTTTATCCCTATATTTATTAAGCTCTTTAGTTAATTCTAAGATATATTTATTCTTATCTTGTATCTCATCTCTATCAGCGTTCTTAGAAGCAGAATGTAATTTTAAATCTAATAACATCCTTTCTAATTCCTCTTTACTCTTACTTTCTGCAATATGTGGAGCAAAAGGGTAACAATCTTTAGTAATCTGAAATGCTCTTAAAATCTTCTTTAATTGAATCAAATCATATTGTGGGAATTTCTCAGACAATTTCCTAGCTGATAAATTATATCCTCTATTAGAATATCCAACATAAATATCCTGCATTTCAGATAATGTGAGAGTACCTTCAAAAGATTCTTTATCTCTAATAAGGATTCTAAATTTATAATGTATTACTTTACCTTCTTCATCTCTTACAGATGAACCAACAATTCTACTTTCGAAAGATTCATCAGTAGTAGCATCATATACAATTTTTCTATCCTTAACTTTATTTAATTGTTTCTGAGGAGTCTTCTTCACTCCAGAGTTTTGACAAAGTATTTTATATGTGAATCTAAATGTATCTAAATCAAATTGTGGTGGAGTTAAATCCTGATAGTTTTTATATAATCTATTATATAACTTTTCTTGAATATTATCGAATTTATATTCACTTTCTACATCATCAAATGTAAAAATATCGTTATTTACTCTACTTGAGATGGATTCTAAGATCGATTTAGATAATTCTAGTTTCATATTTAATCACGGCTTTAAGTAGCAACACTGTTAAAATTATTACTGTTATGTTTTTAAAAATAAAGGGTGTAATAAATTAATATTACACCCTTCTGATTGATTATATATTTATATAAATATTTTATTATATTTAAGATTATTCTTTAACTAATCCAAATACATAAAATTCTCCTTGTTTAGTAGTAATTGACGGAGTATAAACACCTGCACACAAGATTTCTCCGTTCTTAGAAGCTTCATCCTCAACAACTTCTTTAGTCTTTCTTACTACATAATTACGTTTATTTTGAGCAATCAATTCACGCATTTTACGTTCGGCATCAGCCTTATTAACAGCAGATTGATCTACAGGCATACCAATTGATTCAATTGATTTAAATTTACCTTCTTTATCTAAGTTAAATTCTGCTTCACAAACATTATATACGGTTTCCCATTTAGTCTTACCTTCTTTCTTGAAGTTTACAATTTTATAAGGTTTCGTACGAGTATCAGCTACAGGAGAAGTTTTCTGAATATAAGCACCAGCTCCAGTAATCATATGTTTGTTGCTGATGAAGTTCTCAGCGAATGCTCGGAAATCATCTGAACCAAAAGTAGGTTCTCCAGCAGCACGCCATTTTGCAGTTGCATTTTGATTAATTTCTAACGAAAGTTCACACATTGCTTCTTCTTTACTAAATCCTTTTACATTGGTCATAAACAATTTTGCCATAATTCTAAAAATTTTATAGGTTAATAAATATTTAAGTTGTTATATTTTCCCTCAATTTGATAGTACAAAGATAAGGGGATTTTTAATGTTATCAAAATAGTAATCACTAAAAATTTATTAATAATTTCTAGTGAGGTATTGTTTTTATCTAAAGTAGTGATACTCCTATATTAAAATGGAAGTAATTTATCTAATACATTATTTATCTTAGATTTACATTCCTCAAGATTCTTTGCTCCACATAGATTTACTTTTTTACAATCTGTGATAGCTTTACATAAAGGTAAAAAATTCTCCATCCATGAATCATCATAGGCAGATATAGTATCCTTTAAAAATGCTTTAGTAAACTTCTCTATAGAAACATCCGGATGCTTCTCAGCATATTTTCTATATACAGCAATAAGTATAGATATTAAAGCTGTAACAGCATCTAAAGAGTCTACAGCTAGAGAACCAATACATAAAACCTTTTTAAAAAATCTTTCTTTTTCTTCTTGAGTTAAGTTATTAAACTGATTAACTAAATCTTGCACTATTTGTTCTGATATTAAAACATCATCTCTATATGGAATCATGATAATATTTTTTCTTTATTATATTCAGCATAAGCAGCGTATGATAGTAAGGTTTTAAATTCCTTCAATCCTTTAAGTAACCACTTATTTGGAATTTTAAATACTGTACTAGAATAATTTGGAATAGTTTGTACTGATATAATATTTAAATATGATTTAGATACCTTATAATCTTCTCTATTTAAATAAGATAATAACATCCAATAATACATTGCTAATTGGCGATAATAATGGTAATGTTGAAAGGAACCCTCAACAAATTCTCCAGTTTCATTTACAACTGAACCGGGGAACATATACCACATTTTACCAGTAGTTTTTAAATCATTTAGATTTAATAAACCCTCATCTATATTTAAATTCCAATTATCTATCTTAGCTTTTAACTTTAACAAAATACTTACTTCTTCTGCATTTGGATCAGAAGTACTATTAGGGAAGGTTACTACTATTTCCATCACTATAGTATCCTCATTCTTATTTAAATATTGATCCAGAGAGAACTCATCAGGTTTTAGTAGATTCATTGCATCTGTGTTTCTTCTTATAGATTCTACACATTTAAGACATGTTTCTCTAGTCCTTTTATCTAGGATAATTTGTTCTTTTCCATAAGGAACATCTTTATTAGCTCTAAGAAAAAGGTAGTATTCTAATCCAGAGGAAATCAATTTAGAGATTTTATTTCCATTTAATTGTCCCACGTAATAAGACACATCCTCAGATGCTTGTTCTATAGATTTGGATATACTATACCCTTTACATCTATATTTAAATATAGATTCTACCATCTTACCAGCTTTGGCAGAAGGTTTTGTATAATCATTTAACTCAAACTCCTCTGGCTGCAAGATTAATTCATGTATGGAAGTCATTTTTGTTATCCTTTAGGCTTTTTATCCTAAAGTTCTATAACTTCTTATTTAGTTATAGATCAGCGTACATTTTCACCCTTAGGGTGTAGGACACTCTTGGAGAGATTATATTTGTTCACTCTCTACGCGTTACGATGATTCAGAGCCTTTCGTAATCTCTGAATTTATCACGGGATTGGCATCACAGCTTTCCCCGTTATTGCCCTGTGATAATCTATTACATTCCTGTAATGACGGCACTAAAAAACTTTTTATCATTTCTTCTACTTCACTATCATTTTTATTATATGGTAATTCTAGCAAACAATAATTATTTTCTTTACATAAGGTTCTTAATTCCTCATCTCTTACACATTGTTTAATAAAACTTTCTTCTCCACCAAAATGGACTATTGGGAAACAATGTTGTCTTCCATTATACTCAATTATAAATATTTTATTGTTCAATTCTAGATAAAAATCAACCTTGAATAGTCTGTGATTATTTCTTATCACCTTTTGTCTAACAAAAGGTATGCTCAAACTTTGCAATATCTTGTTCACGAACGCTTCTCCGTGTGATTCTTTACAGAATGGACATCCACATTTAAAATCTATATGTACAGAAGGAAGTTGCTCAAAATATCCATGTTTGGGACAAATAATAGTTACTCGATCTTTCCATTGGGAAAACTCTGTTTTACTATAATCATATTTGTCACCATGTATTTCTTTTGCATGTTGTATAAATTCTTCTGTGGTCCAGTTTTTTCTGAAAGCACATTTAGGACATTCTTGTCCAGATAAGTGTTTATTAGGGGATTGCCAAAATTCTCCGTGAGTAGGGCATATTATACATAATTTAGTATTAAAATTAATATACTCTGCTTTTGAATAATCATACTTATTCCTATGAATAATAGATGCTCTAGATACAAACTCATCTTTCGTTAATTTTCTGAGTTCGTTATTCCTTTTAGAAGAACAATGCTTACATCCAAATCTTAGGATATTAGAGCTAGTAGTCTCTCTAACATTCCCGCAATCTTTACACTTGACCTTTACATGCTGCTGATCTTGAAAGTCTACAAGTTCGTATTTATCCTTATCTAGTTTATCTAAAAAATTTTTTAAAGAAAGTTCTTTACGTGCTTTGTTTACTTGGCACTTGGGACATCCATGTTTAGATGCTTTTACAGACCTAGTAACAGCTTCCCATTCATGCCCACAAAGATTACACCTATGTAATATTTTATTATTTGCTCCAGTATATTCTCCAATTATATCTATAAAAGGAAAAACTTCGTGAAGTTCTCTTTCTATTTCTAACGTTGATTTTATTTTTGTAACATTTTAAAATCAAAGAAACAAGTAAATAGAAATTTATTTATAAAAAATTATTTTATATTTTGCACCTATGTCCATACTTCTTGTAGAGAATTGTTTTAGTCCTTCAAGATAGGTTTTAAAAGACCCTTCCTCATCCGGATTAATAAGTTTAAGCTTGGAGTTAGATATATATCCAGAATAAGCCTTAGAGAAATAAATATCATCTGTTATATCTAGAGTGTTTATTGATACTATTTTTATCTTAAATTTAGATAATACTTCCTTAGATATCAGTTCTTCTTTTTTGCGGTACTCCATTTATAGTTTCATATATAATAATGTTTGGAATAATTCTTCTCAAACCAAAGATAAATTCTCTCCCACATTGAAAATTTTCAATTGTATAATATTCTATAGATAGGTTAAATCCAAAATCAGTAGTTAAGACATGAAAGCTTATAGAATCTAGTATATTTTCATTCCCCAATAAATCTTTAAGTATTTCATTAAGGATAGATTCATATATATCTCCTAAAGCACTGTCTGTAGAATTTTTAATAGCATTTATAATATAATACTCTGGCACAAATAATTCTTCTTTATAATTCTTAAAGAGATAGTTTATAAGTTTTAAAAATACCTCTGTCTCATTAGAAGTACTACATGCATTAAGACATTTTAAAATAGTAGTATCTAAATGGGTTTTATAATTGTCAATATTCATTTTCTGTAATTAAATCGATATAATCAAAATACTCTGGAAGTATTTCTTCTAGAGCTTTTATTATTTCATCTCTAGATTCTTTATTTAAAGTGATGATAACAATATTTTGAAGAATTTCTGGAGTTATTATTATATCTTTAAACTTTCTATTATTTTCTCCGAAGTAAACATCTAAATATTCAAAGATAATATTCCTGAATAAATTTCTATCAAATAAATCCATTATATCTACTACATCAGTAGGATGTGTATAGTATGTTATTGTGGATTGATTTAATCCATATGCAATATTTAAATAATTCTGCTCCTTAAATTTATGATTAGTTTTATTTATAGATAGTAATAACCATCCATAGTGACAATTATAGTAAGCTAATTGTTTGTATAGTTTATCAACTTCTACTTGTTCAAGTTTCGAAACTTCCATAAGATTAAATTATAGTATTTAATATTTATTATATTCTTCGTATTTATTATATATATCCCCATAATTTAGAGAATTAATTCTAAGAGGAGTATTATAATGTTTATTTTCTGGAGTGGTTAATAATAATGTAAATATTCCTGATTTATTACATTCTGTAAAATTAGTTATAGAATCTTCAATAAATACATCACATTTCCCTTTAATTAATCTAGATTTATTTCCAGAGTAACATACCATTTGATAGATAGGCTTATTGGGAAGATTATTTTTAATTATCCATTCTTTAGTATATGATTTAGAATTAATTCTTTTAGTACAATAAGCAACTATAGGGAAATTAATATCTCTTAATTTAGGAACGGTTGTCCAAAATTTCTTATTATTCCTTAAATTGTATACGTTTTTTAATATTGTATACTCTTGTAATCTAGATGGATATGTATCTACATTAAACCATTTTTTATAATGTCCCATAAAATCTGCAACTATTCCATCTATATCACAGATGATTTTTAAATCTTTCATAAATTACTTTAAATCTTTCTCTATGTATTAAATATTTGTTATTCTTCTACTGAATTTTTTAGGAGATGTTTTAAAGAATTAGTATATATTTTTATTAGGTCAAGACAATGTATTATCTCTAAGGTATTAAAAACACTATCATGATATTTGTTTCTGAAATTAGAAATACTATGTAAAGCAGCATCTATATCAACTATACATTCTTCTAATTCTATTTTTTGTACTTTATCCATTTAAATATAACCTTTTCGTATTTTCTATTAAGTCGAAAGTTTTTAAACTTCCATATTTAGAATAAAAATCTGATATATCTTTAGCCTTATATCTCCTCGGAATATATATAGGAAGTATATCAGAAAATTTCTTTCTAATTTTATTCATATTACTAATCCCAGCTAAATCAGAATCATAAAACAAGAATATTTTCTTAAATCTTTCTTTTAATTTAGAATATAAAACATCACTCACAAACTGATTTTCTGAATTAGGTGCAATTGCGGGTATTCCAAGTTCATATAAACACATAACATCTTTAAGGGATTTAGTTATTACTAAATATTCTCCATTCTTCGGCATGTTATGAATACCTTGAATTATACTTTTCTTATAATTAGTTATGAAGCGATATTTTTTATTCATCGGGTAGTAAATTTTCCACAATTGCTTCTCTTTATCCTTAGTGGGATAGTAATACCCAAACTGAAACTTTTTAGAGGTGCTAAATGAGAATATTTCATTATTTAAATACACTAGTTCTAGGGAGAACACAAAGAATTTCTTTAAAGTATTTAGACTTATTCCAAATTTTCCCCACCATTCTAATTCCTCTTCCGTAAAATCCTTAACTTTAACTTTAATAATAGATCCCTCTGTTTTTTCAAATTTCGAATTAGTATATTCTTTTATACAAGATTTATTAACTGGAAAGTTAATATTTTTTCTTATCCCAAAGTCATTAGCAATAATTGCTAACGCTTTAGAATAAGAAACATTATATTTATACTTAACTACCTCAATAAAATTTCCATAAAAATCGCCCCTAAAATCTTTAAATACCAATCTTCCTGCACTATCTCTAAAAAATGCACATGTAGGAGTATTATCTTTTCTAAGTGGGGATTTAAATAATCCTTTTTTAACTGGAATTCCCAAATAATGTTCCATATAAGTTTCTTCTGAATTATATCTAAGTAATAATTCTTGAGTTAACTTCTCAGAGAACACGGAATCGTAATCAGCTATTAAAGGACTAGAAACATCTACTTTACTGAGGTTAACTCCCATTACAGAGTCATATTTTCAAAATCTTCCATATTAATATCCGAAATTTCCTCCGGATTAGAAGAAATTAATTCTTCTGTGGAAGTAGCAGTTCCAGAAGCAGCTTCTTCTCTAGCTTTAATCTTCTTGATTTCAGAAGCAGTAAATGCAATATCTCTATCTTGTTGTTTCAAAATTTCTACATTGCCGATAAAGTTATTGTTTACATACGCATTTCCTTCTTTATCTACTGCTGCAAAGAAAGGAAGACTGGCAAATCCTGAGCTATTCTTAATTAATTTAAGTTTACACCATACAGGAGTCTTTTGTTTAATAACAGCTTGGAGAATTGCAACCATCGAATCCCGGAATTGTTTCCAGCTCTTCATTTCAAGTTTTACTTCTCCTTTAATTAGTTTTTCATTATATTTAGGTGCGAAGTGTTCAATATAACACCGGAACTTTAATACTGCGGAATCATACATAGACGCAGAAGTTCCCCATCCGAATGTTTTTCTTTCAATAGAGTCTTGTGTTAATTCAAAGGTTCTATCTTCAAAAGTTGCTCCATTTTCATCCTCAAATACTACGTTGATAGTATCTACTTCCCTTCCATCTTTTAATTTTTGTCTATCAGCTTTCGCTTCTTTTAATTTAACAATATGAATTTTATCACCTTGTAAATAACTTCCTTTAGCTAATGTGTGTTCTCCTGCGTTGTTAAAATCTGCTCCAAAATTTAGTGCCATAATGTTTAAATAAATTAATTAGTTAAATTAAAAAGTGTTTCATCATCTAGATTTATTTCTTCTAATCCCTCTAAATCTAAATTTTTAAGATCTGTCGGAATCTCATAATCTCCCTCATCTTCCAAAGTAACTTCAAAAGGAGTTTTTAATTCCCTTGTATAAGTTTTCTTTGTATCATCTTCTGATTCGTTAGAATCAAAAGTTACAATATCTTTATTAGATTTAATAACTTTATCATCTGCTTTAACTTCTTTATCTCCAATTAATTTACATGTTTTAGAATTTTCGGAAGTTTCCTCGAATCTAAATTTTGTACCATAGATTAATAACTGTTCTCTCTGTTTTCCTCTATAAGAAAGAGTAAGACTTTTAGTTAATTTATTTCCAGATTCTGGATCCGCAAAAACTTCTGATTTAGCAATTACTGGAAAGTAAATACCATTCTCTTCTTTAAAAGAGACTAGTAATCTATCTCCTGGTTCAGCATTAATTATATCTAATAACTTCTGAGTTAATACTAGTTTATTATCTTCCAGAACTATTGTATCCTGATCTTTTTTAGATTTAGATCTTTTAGGAGTTACTACAGCAATAGTTTTAGAAGCTGCTTCTTCAAAAGAGTCGGATGGTTTATTAATTCTAACTCCAGTAACTTTTAAATTATCCGATAGAGTAACTATAAGATTAAGTTCTATTTCCATTTTATAATTCTATATTTGAAAGTTTATCTACTTCAGATTCCTCTTCAGATATGTTAGAATTTTCAGATTGATCTTCTTCGTTAAATTCTTTTTCATCTAAAATATCTGTAACATTAATCTGGGGAGTAGTAACTACATCTTCTCCACTATAAGGTTCGGAAGAATAAATACGATCCCAATGAGGTATTAATTTCCCATCTCGATTCTCGATTAATACAAACTTCTTACCATCTAATCTAGGAACTCTACATTTACATTCTGCTGCAAGCTGTTTTATATCAAAAGTAATAATAGTATTATCATTTCTATCCCTATATAAATATCCAGCTCCATCATATCTAGATGCAATAATATCAGATAATTTTCCAGCTAAATCAATATCTTTTATAGTTAATTCATTTTCATTTATTTTCGCATCTTTTGAATGACATACTAGAATAATTCTTTTACATACTTGTTGTAATAATCCGATTACTGCTAAATATGAATCTCTCATATACTTTTGACCTGACCCAAAAGGTAAAGTATATATATCAGTTACTTTTAGTTGTTCTGGATTCTTTTCTGGATTATATGCATTAGATTTCTTCCACAAACTTAAGGCGTATGGTTGTAGAATTTCCTCTAAAGAAGTTAAAGTATCTAGAGTTATATATTTATAAGGACATCCTGCTGCCTTAACTTGTTTACATACTTCTAATATATCTTTAACTGAAGAAATATCTACTTTTAATGCTTCAATATACGCTGTTCCCTTTTCTGTATCTAGTATTAGATTATTATCTAATAAACTTAGAGCCGTAGATTTCCCGGATTTTGGCTTCGAGAATATAACTAATACCCTAGGTTCAGTTTCTGTTGGTTGTATTTTACTTGTTGGTAATACTATAGCCATTTATACATTAAAATTAAATTCAAGTACTTCATCTTCTTCATCTTCTTTAATAACTCTATCTAACTCTTCTTTTTTCTTTTGTTGATTATCAAATTCTTCGAATAAATAATCCATTCTCAGAACTCTATCGTAATCAAATCTCTTTCCATCTTCGGGAGGATCTAATTCTTTAAAATATCCTATACTTCCTTGGAAAATACAACCCTCAACAACATCAGATTGTCCAAATCTTCCTTTAAGCAATTGAATTAGCCTAAATTGGTCACGTAGTTTCTTAATATCAAACCCTTCACACTTAGCCTTCTTCTCTCTGAATGGATGATAGACACCAATAACAATTTCTGATGCTTGTGTCATGTCCGCAGTATCCTGAGCATCTTGTAATTCGAGATAATTATGTTCGGAATTTCTTCTATCCATAGATTTAAATTGTCTATTAGCTTGTTGAACAGCGCATATTGTCATATCACACAGATTACGGTAATAAATAAAATGTTTAGCTGTTTCATCTATTTCATGCTTAATTCCGGAACCATTATTCTTTAATAACTTACAATGGTCTAATACTGCTATTAAATATTGATTTCTATCATTCTTTATATACCTCTCACCATTATCGTCTGTTTCAAACTTCCCAAAATATCCAGCCCATGCTCTGAGGATATTATATACTCCAGTGGAATTTAAAGGAGTATCGTAGATGGTTAATTTATCATCTACTTTAGTTAACCAATCCCTAGCATCGTAGATATATTTAAGTTTATCGTCTGAAACAGGTTTATCTAATGAGAATATTTCAGAATAACTAATATCAATATGATATTTATCAAGGATATAAAGAGAGAGAAGTTTAGCGAGAAGTACTTCTTTTGACATTTCAAAGCTTAATGCGAGAATATTTACAGGTATCTCTGGATGTTCTAAGGAATAAACTAAAGGTTTATAGATATACATGAATATGGCCACAGAACTCTTACCTGCCAATTATATTACGTATATATCGTTTCCATATATACTCTTACACTTTCGTGTAAGATTAGACTATTTCATTATAATATTAAAATATTATACCATCTGCTTCGAGCTACTTAGCCCTACTCTCTTTCGAGATAGTCGTTGAACTTTCTCCATAGATTACATCCTTAGGAGCTTAGCTGCTAATTATCACATAATTTAGTATTTTTAACATTCACATTTAGAATTTCTTCTGATGTTTTAGTTACTAAATCTTCGCGAGTTCCTAGCAATTCAAATGGTTTTCCATCGTAAATGATGGGGGCACTTACTTTATAAATTTTTAATGAATTTTTTACTATAGAATCATTTTCCATACACGTTTTAAGATGCTGTCTTCCAACTTTAAATCCATATATTTCTTCCATGTTATTTGATAAAAATAATATTGAATCTAAAAACGTATACGTATTGTCTATTAAATTTTGGACACATATAGTTGATTTATTTGTAGATTTATTACACCATACAAAATTTACCGGATAGTAACTCCAATAGGAATCGTATGCTGTTAAACATGTATTCCATAAAGCTCTATGGATCTGATCTGTTGTAAAACTTGGAGTATTATAGTGACGACAAGCATCATTTACTATATCCCACGTTTTTATCAATTCTCCTGTATACCTGTTATATTGATAACATTTTTTAGTATGTGTTTTATTAACTAAGTTATTTTCATACTTAAATTTTAATGTTTCCGATATTTTCTTAATACTTTCTGGAGTAAGATAATTTCCATAAGCAGATGTAGTTAAATTATATCCTAAATCATCAAATTTAGTATTAATTTTAGCATCAAAGTCCTTAGCAAATAATAAAGTATCTAAGTAAAATTGTTCTCTATCTCGAACATTATCAATTTCACATTCTTCTAAAACTTCAAATAAAAAATTTTCTTCGGAATACTTATTCCAAGCATTTTGTAATTTTGGATTCTCATGCTTATTATGTCGTAATAAAGCTTTATGTTTAAACCAACGTTGTTCTATATTAACAGATGAACCAATATAGAATTTAGAATTAATTAAATTTGTAATTTTATATACACCTATCATAATATTTATGTTTATAATTAAAACATAAATTTACAATAAATGCAGATAATATGCAAGTTTAAAATGTTAAGATTCTAAAAATAATTTATAAAATAATAAATTTACCCGAATCGGCAATAACTGTGCTCATAAACCTTCTTTGTATACCATATATATACTTATCCAATTTAGGAAATCCGGATGGTATACCCATATTATTCCCTTTCTTCCCTTCTTCTACTTTTTGATAAAAAGAATCAATTAAATTCATATAAGAGTATTTATATCCACCGATCCCATACCCTTATCCCTAGCCTCTTTTAAAGCAATCCATGATTGGTTAATAACGAATGTAGAAATCCCCATTTTTATCATATCATTTTCTTTTCCCCATTGCAGCAGGTCAATTATTTCTCTATGTAATGTTGGATTCCATTTGATAGTCTTTCCGTAAAAGAAAAAGAAATCTTCCATAGATCCGAAATGATTTCCGGTCGTTATACTACGAGCATTTACAGGAGAATTATTAATGTATATAAAACTTGGGTATTCTAGGAACAATTCCTTCCCTAATTCCCCAGAATGTTTTAAATAAGACTTAATAAAATTAGCAGTGAATGGAATATCTAATGGATATGTTTTCTTATCTTCACCTTTTACATAATTAAACTGTAAATCATCTATCTCAAAATGATCTCCTTTTTTAATATTCATCTTTTTTAATACTCCTTTAGATTGGAGAGATTCAATTATATCATATTTAAATCCACCTATAATTTTACTATATCGTTCTAAAGGATCTATCCTTCCCTCAGGATATTGAGCGAGAAATAATAATTGTATAATCCACCATTCCTCGGCTGATAGATTATATTGTGTCATTAGATCTAATTCACGATCTAATGAGATTGAGATTTTTTCCATTAATGTTTGTTTATATTGTTATACAATATAACACAAACAAGCACGGTTAATTCTAGTTTATTAGATGTTACGTGAATGGAATAGTGTTAGTTTAATTCTTCTATAAGATCTATATATTGTTCTCCAATTGCGTTTGGTTCTATATCAACTATATTAGCAAGCTCAACTAAATCATAAGCATTATAAAAGTTACCAATATCTTCAATTATATTTGTAGCATTTCTATTTATATAGCCCTTATTTATGAAACATTTAATTTCTTCTTCGGACTCTGCATACACAGTAGTTGAGACTTTTACATCACAAGGAATGGTTAACGATATATCGTAATATGGCATAAATCAATCTGAAATTTCTGTTATAGATTCAAGATCCTCGTATATAACTGGTTCATCATAGTATGTATCTACGGTAGTAGATATCTCTACAAGATCTTCTATACAATTATAATATGCAATATCCCCAAATTCTCCTTGTTTAGGATCTCTATCTATACACATATCATATTTGAAAAGCTCCTTAATCTCATCTTTTGATTCGGCATATACTTCGATTTCTTTAACTTGTGTACATGGTACAGTCATTAATATTTTATAATATGGCATAATTTTTAAATTTTACAATCCTTACATCGAGTACGTATCCATCCATTTTTAGAATATGTAACTACATCTATAGGAAAACCACATACTTCACATATTTTCTTAGATAATTCTTCTGCCTTTCTAACTTTTTTCTTAATATTTTCTGGAGCATTATCTAAGTAAATACATAATTCTCCAAATTTCTCTTTTATCTGAAAAATTTCTATTTATTGTGATTTATCTGGATGAGTCTTATTATATTCTTTTATATCAAATATAATAGATAAACTAATCCGTACCATCCAGGACCATGTTCACAACCAAACTCATCATACGGAGTGTTATATTCTTTCATGTTAAATATTTAATAATTATAAATCATTTCCGGACCTTCAATTCTTTCTTCTAAGATTTCTTTTCCTTCTAAGACTCTTTGTAGCATTTTCTCAGTGATTGTTATATAATCATTATCTAAAGTACTTAATTTGTACCAAGCTTCTTCCATAGTATTCTTTATAACAAATGTAAAAATCTTACCTTCTTCTTTTATTAATTTTAATCTATTCTCTTTTAATATATTAGATGAATTATTACATGTAATAATTTCCACATCAAATTGCGACTTTATTTCATGAGAAATATCATTTACAGCAGATACTAATATCGGACTTGGGAAATTTATATGTTTCAATGCTTCGAACTTCTGTTTATCTGATAGTTTACTATTGTATTGAATATCTCCATACTTATAAGACTCTTCTATAGTTGGAGAGAATATAATAACTCTTTTAAATTTATTATACTCTAAAATTTTTTCAGTTAATTCTCTCTTTTTTGGGTGGAAAAATACAAAATCTTTTCTCCATTTAAGCTCTCTATGAACTCCAAAAGTACAAGCATTGACTAATTCTATTTTACAGTTCTTAAGTTTACTAAATTCTTCTCTTACTTCTTTAGATGATAAGCAGTTCATTGCTAGAGTAAGATCATAATTAAATAGTTTCATATATTTATAGAATTTCTGATCATGCTCTTTATATAAATCTAAATCATCTACATTTATAATAACTTTATACTCTTTATAATTATTAATCCATTTATTAGATATTGCTTCCTCTTTAGTAATTTCTCCAACAATTGGAAGAGATTTTAAATAATTTAAATCGTAAAAAGAAGTTATAGATAATAAGAATTTATAAGGAATCTTTAAAATACTGTATAAACTTTTCTCATTAGTTACATCATCAATTATCAAGAATGGGAATTTAGTAAAGGTAGATAAATTACTTAATATATAAGAAATACTATAAGCTTTACATTTATTATGTAACTTCTGAGTATATAACCACATATTCCATTGATAAGAAGAAGAATAGTTTTGAGTTATAATAAATACCTCAGAAGAAGGATTTTTATCTAAAAAAATCTCTAATACTTTAGATAATAATAATTGTTTCCCAAATTGATTAGGGAGAATTATTCTACCTCTCCCATTATTTTTTCTCCAGAGTTCTATTAACTCTTTTATTCTATCTTCTTTTTTCATTATATGTGATTAGTGGTAATTAATTCAAATCCAAAAATACATGTATTATCTTTGCAGTATTTAGGGTCTTTTAAGATATATATAATTTTTATGATACATTCTCGATCAGTATATTCTCCATTATAGTATTCTCTTAAAAGAACTAAATCTCCAAGTCTAAATGTTCTATCTGTAGTATCTCTTACTTCAAATCTTTTATCTTTATAGAGGATATCATTATAAAATTTTGGTAGTATTTTTAATTCTATCATATTACATTATTTAATATATTGTCTTCTTCTATTCCACTCTATTTCATCTCCAGCTATATTAGCTATTATATTCCTAATAAAATCTTCTGGACCTTTTTCATGTTCTATAAATTTGTTCAGGATTTGAATTATTACCAATCCTAATGCTTTTAATTCTTCCTGATTCCTAAGAACTTGATCCAGTTTTAGGGATAATTCTTCATTAGTAGTCATATGATTGGTTTATATTTAATCATGAATCCAAAAATCTCCTACATCACAAGTAGCGTTTAGGGGAGCATTGGGACAAAAATATACTCCAGCAGATTTCATTGCAGTCACTACTATATCAGCTACTTCATTTGCGATACTTTCCGGTGCCTCTAAGTTAACTTCCTTTATGTTATCAATATCATCGATTCCATGATATTTCTGCAATCTCTTGCAGTGTCGGACTATATCTTATAAGATAATTTATTAGATAATAAATGAGATCTAAAATCTAATACTATCTTACCTTGGCGTTTCAACTCCTCTTGGAGCTTACTCCATTTCTGGATAGTCTCTGAACTTTCTTTCATGTAAGTATGTATTATTTAGAAACGAAAGCTGCTGATTGTCTTATTCTTATATTTAATAAGTATACTATATTTATTAAAACGTTCAAAATATTTTTCAATATTTTTGTAGTATATAGTATTTTAAAGATTCCCAGCAATTAACCAAGTTTATACACGACAAAGTTGAGGATTATCGTGTACTGGCACACATAATTTAATTATATTAAGATAATTATTCTTCTTAATCCAATTAAATATCTTTACCATTGCCAGTTTCCACATTGCAGCACCTGAGCCCTGAATTTTATAGTTGATCGCCTGTTTCTCTGAAGCAGCCTTACGCTGTCTATACTCTCTAGGATTATTCTGCTTTAAATATTCCCAATCAGAGAAGTCATATATATGAGCACGAAGACCTAGTTTGTTTAATATAATATACCCATATTTATTAACAAAGTTTCTCTGATTCTGTTGATATTTACATAAACCATCGAAACCAGACATATAGTTGTCATAAATAGATTTAGCATAATCTTCATCTATCCCATAGTTTTTCACTAAAGTAGAGGCATTACCTCCATAATTAAAGCAAAATTCATAACCTTTAGCTTTTTGTCTGAGATCATGGTATTTTGTCTTAATTTCTTTAAGTGGTGTATCATCTGGTATCTCTTCGAACACCATTCGAGCTGTTAACGAGTGTAGGTCTCCCGATCCCCTAAGCAGCTCATCTAACATAGCAGAATCGTTGGATAATGAAGCCATTATAAAACTTTCTTGCAGTGTGCCAACACTGGACTATACCTTAACCGTAAAATAGTATATATTAATACTATTCCTTAGGTTCTCCGTTTCTAGTCTCTGCACCTTCCTCTTTAAGGCTTGGCTCAGTCTTGGAATGCTCGTCGTTGACTGAATTTACGGAGTTACATATATTAAATTTCTTTAATATTGGGCCAAATTATCTTTATAAGAGATAATGAGCATTATTATATAAACGTATAATTTGTACTAAATAATACTGTATTATATATGGCAATTTTAACCAGAATAATCACAACTAATCCATTTATTCCCTTTTTCTGCTACAAAGCATGATCTAGTAAGTGCATCCTTTGGTAATTGCTGTAAATTCAATAGTTATATTAGCCATTTAAACTAATCTCCTCGTTTCCAAGGAGTATCGGACTATATCTTCAACTCATTTTCATAGGCTATAATGTGAGCTTTAGCTCTTTCATATTTCCTATTCATAAAATATTTATTTTCAAATTTTTCATAAAGAAATTTATATAACTTATAATTATCCTTTTTAGATGATAATTCAATAGTAGAATTGTTATAAAAAGAACATTCTCTTCCTATTATATTCTCAATAATATTTTTTAGTTTTAGTATAAAGTTTTTAGATTTGCAATATATAGAAAATCTATAATATTTAGAATCGCTATGTGCTCTAAAACTCCCATCCCCCTCAATAAACCCTCGTAAAAACATTATCATACACTCTTCTGAAGGAATATTCTCTGGAAATAATAGTGTTTCGGTTTTGCGTCTACAATCTTGATTAAAGATTTCTTCTAAAAAAGAAACAAGCTTGGAATTAGTTATCATTAATTGATATCTATCTTTTCCGGATTTAAAATATTTCTTTACCTCCCCAGTAAAACCCAATATTTCTTTTATATGATACAATACTTCTTCATCATCGAGACAAAATTGTACTCTAGTACATTTTTCCATATCATATACATTTCCATCAGATGCAAATAATCCTAAAACATACCAAATATCCGGATTATTTCTATTAAGTGCATTTACATTTATAGTATAATTAGCTCTATCCCTAAATCTTGTCAACTTATACTTTTTCACTAATGTATCTATAGCTCCTCTTTTAATGTTTAGAAGCTCGCAGATTTCCTTTTGTTTTCTTCTTTCTAAATACAATTCTAAAATACGTAATTCTAAATCAGAACAATCATTTTTAATTTCTTCTAAGGTAAATTCGGTTTTATTCATATTAAATATCAATTAAGTTATAATTGACAAATATATAAATATTCTCCGAGATTTACAACTTTTCCTATAATAAATATTAATTAAGTTGGAGGGCGCTCGTGGATGTAGTATTGTATGGAATTACTCAACATCTAGTCTCTGAACCCACTTAAAATCAAAACTTCCAGTTTTAAGCTTGGCTGCTGATTATCATATGTTATATTTAAATATAATACTTAGATTTCCAGCAATTCACCCTCATTCACATATATATTCACATATATAGTGCCCAATAATTTAGGACTTGTAGACGACAATCTCCCTGTATCTGTGCCAAACTGATGAAAAGTAGAATGTATTCTTCCAGTAGCTGGATTAACAAAATCCAAAAATTTCTGTCCGAAAGAATCTACTAACTTTTCTGCTTCCTTGAAATTAAGATATAGTTCAATAATCGGAAAATTTTTCTGTTGTGGTGCTATAACCTTTTCGTTTATAGATTTTTTAGAAGTTTTAGTTTTCGGATCTATTGTAGAACACTTTATACCTAATTCTTCAAAGAGAAGTAATACTTGTGCAGAACTTTTCCAATTAATAGTACATTTAGGAGTTAAATCAAACCCGGAAAACAAATCTCCCTGAGTATTTATACTAGAATACTTCCTCTTAACTTCTTTCTCATATGCTTCTGCAATTAAGGTGCCATCTTTCTCTCTGATGTCGGACTCTTTTCTTCTCTTTGCAAATTTTAATTTTTTCCTATCTTCTTCTATAACATTATCCCCTCTAAATTTAGAAACATCTAAATATACTAACTCAGATTCTCTAGATATTCTATCATTTTCCCAATCAACAACCCATGAATTGAGGATATCTTTAGCTTTATTTAAGTTCTCCTGATCCCTCTTCATTTTCTCCTTCCACTTAGAAATATCTAATCTAGCTCCACAAAATTCAAAATAAGCGTTTACCTTAACATATTCATTTTCTAATTTAAGTGCTACATTTAAATTTTGATTATCTAATTCTGGTTGTTGAGCAATCATTATATCCTCCAAGTGCTCAACATCCCCTGCGGAGTATACGATAGTTTCCTCATTCAAACCTTGAGTGATAATTTTCCCTCTAACAGATTTATCTAGACTCTTCTTTAAATACTTCCAGGCAGCTTCTTTCAAAGCCATACTATGCATACCAGAAGGGTATCCTAGATATATAGCTTTTTCAGATAACATCAAGTCTCGAATATTATTTGGAAAAATTCCTATTTTATAGAAGAATTTAAGATCAAAATTAGCATTCCATAAAAGAAAAATTCTTTCGGATTCTAAATAATCTTTATATATAATAGGATTTATAGTAGTACAATCTATAACTACTTGAAAATCCCTACATCCAAATTGAATAGATAAAAGTTTCTTACTATGACAATCTACAATTAGTTAAATGTATATTCATTTAAAATATACTTTCTCTAAGTTCATTTCCTTAGAGTATCGGACTATTTCATCTCCATGCCTTTATAGGTTTAGGAGGTGGGTGCTCGTGTCAGTATTATATTCTTACTATATATGTTTTATATAAATAAGTTTCAACTATTAGTCTCTGAACCTTTCTCGGTTGTTAACCCAAGAGGCGGCTGCGAATTAAGAATCTCACTCTCTACGCAATTCTCCCACTTTACTATCCCCATTTCTGGAGGTAGGGGCCGTTCGTTCTTTTTAAAATATAGACCTTTATATTTGGACTCTTTTCTACATGCTAAGTGAATCTTATCACTTCTTAACACTGCTCCAAGTTTGTTACAGTTTGTTATAACAAGTCTTGGCATAGTGTTATATTCTGACCATTCTACTAGACCTGCTATAGATCTAAATGTTGCAATTAATTCTTTATTTTTATCATAAACTTCTATAGATCCAAACATCTCTCTTCTAGTTTCTCCTATTTGAGGACATTTCATACCTTTATTCCATCCAGCTACTGAGCACTCTTTCTTAGCTACAAGTCGTCCAGATGTATACCCCTCTTTTAGGGTAGAAGATATTTTTTGTTTAGTTTCTTCAGAAACTTCTCTCTTATAAGGATCTCTTTCTATATTATATCCAACTTCACGGTTGTATGAGTTATATTCCTCGATATAATACTTTTCCCTTTCCAAAATTACTTCATTCTCTTTAATAAATTCAACTATACTAAATATAAAAGAATCTTCTGAGTATAAATTGAAAGCATTTTGGAGGTGCTGGTTTGGATGAGTAGAGGTTCGTAGCTTTCTTATATGAGTTCCCCATTTGTCTTGAAATGTACTTGTAGTACTCCCAATATAAACTTTTCCATTTTTTATATTAGTAATACAATAAATACCCTTCTTACATAAATCATCAAAAGTTTTAATTTTAATTTGCATATAAATTGTTTTAAACATTAATTATATACAAATATAAAGAATTAATTTTAGATATCTAAACAAAAGTATCTAAATTTTTGATACTATAATTGACCCTTCAGTTTCAGTATCTGTTCCTACATATTTAAGAGGTTGTAATACTTCTAAGGACTCTTCCGGAGAGATAATTTTATATCTATTAGATTTGTATAGTTCAGAAGCTCTCGTTACATAATAGATCATTATAGTTTAAATCCTTTAGATTCAGCAACCAATTCAATCTGATGCTTTAAAGTTTCCCATCTTGAGATATGACTTCTTACACTAGTTCTTAAGTCTAACAATACCCTATATCTAAGAGTTGTTAGCTGTTCTGTAGTTAATTCACTATACTTTTTAGGATGGTTAGTAATTTCTAACATCCCTTTTATCTGGGATAAAGTTAATCCGGTTGGATTAGATCTTAATTTATCATGTTCTTTAAGTCTTAAATATTTATATACTTTATCCATAGGATTTAAGCTAGATAATTTATTTAACTCAGCCCACTCTTTTAATTTCTTATGATCTCCAGCCATTTTACTCATCCATAGCCCCATTCTAAGAATAAAAGATTTAGTGATATGAGGATTCTCAAACAATCCCAACTTCCCAATACATCCTTCATATACAGAATGTAAAGTTAAATCTTCATATTTCCTAGCTACCTTAATAAAGTTCTTAATTGTAGCAACTTTGGGATCTACATCTTTATTCTTTTCCAAGAACTCATCGATAGATAATGCGAAAGAGAATCTATCGAAATTCTCATTCTTAGCTTCGAAATCTCGAAGCATTAACTCGACTCCAATCTTTGTAATTTGGTCCTGAATTATTTTTAACACATTAACTCTTCCGGGATTTTCCTTAGAGTCATTATATAACATTTTATTACAGTGGGAATAAAAACCCTTAAGTTGTTCCTCAGTACAAGATACTAATTTAACCTCATTCTGAACATTTCCATTATCTCTATCTTTCGGATATAACCATGTAAAGTTTTTAATATCATTCTCTTTTCTTTCTTGTGCTTCTAATAGTCTTTCTTTTAATAATGTCATAACTTTATGTGTTTAAATAATTTTTATTTTAAGTTTATTATCTTTATCTTTTTTAATTATATTAGAATTATCTTTAATAAATTTAACAAGAGCTAAATGAGTATAATTATATGGAGTATATACTTCTTTTACATTTTCTCCAGAATTAACATACCATTTAGATACTCCTGCGATTATTATATAATAAGTAACATATCCAATATCCCCGATATTTATAGGACCTTGATTCCAATTTGGATACTTAGTTATCATATAATATTCATTTTCCAGATCTAAATCTTTAAATATATACGTACTGTATAATCCTTCTTCTTTCTCAACTACTTCTACTCTTGCTGTTATAGGAGTAGGATGTGTGTAGATATTTTTATTATACACTAGAGATTTTATCCTTTCATTTATAAATAAAGATTTAAGTGGTTATTAGAATAATTAGTTTTGTATGTTTTATTTAAATAATATTAAATATTTAAACCTTTCCTACAACAAACCACCTAAGTGTATTTGCAGCGGACCCATGTTTATATAATTTGGTATAATATAGGTAACATTTCTTTAAATATTAATTTAGTTATTTATTTAATCTATATTCAGATATTAATTTATCAAAAGCCTTTATCCTTGAATGATAATCGTCTATTGGCCACCAATAATAATCATACCTTTTACTTACTCCAAAATGATCAGGATTAAACTCCGGAATCATTGAAAGAGGTTCTATATCTAAAGAATTACCAAGTCCTCTACCTATATGAAGTAATGGATTACATTCTAGAGCAATTTTGATACAATCACACATTCCTACTTCAATATTATTATTAATACTTTTTAAATATAGTTCTTTTGCATCTTTTAAAATGTCTACTAATGTAATTTCCTGTGGTCTATCAATTTTTATACTTCTTCTACATAACACTCTTTGTAATAATTCCGAAAATTTTTCATTATAAGTGTATTTGTTATATGTATCACTATCTATTTCTAATCCGGATAGAGAAAATAGTGCATATTTTTGAGAATCTGGTAATGTTATATCTATATAATCTTCATAACTAGCTTGAAAACTTGATTCAAGAATATCATAGTCTGATGATTTATTTGTATTATATAAAATATTTAAGATATCAGTATTATCCATTACATGTCGTATATAGCGGACGATATTATTTATCCAGTCTATTGTATATAAACTAGTTGGATTATACATATATATTATTAGATTTCTAATACATAAATCCATAGCATATTTATCAAAATCTTTAATTTCTGATAGTGATTTAGTTATATGTGAATCAAAAAATTCTAATGTCTTTATAGAATTTAAAGGCTCTTTATATAAGAAGCCGTATATTAATTTAATAGAATAATATAGTAAACTTTCCATATTTATATTTCAGATATAATATTAGTGATTCTTTCAATAGCTTCTTTAAAAGCATCATCAACTTCTTTTTGTAATTCTATATATGTTGTATAACACTTATAAGATAAACTGTTACAATTATCAAGTATATCAGGAGTAAATATACCATCTATTTCTAAACTTTCCGTAACTATAGAGTGTTTGTTTAAGAGAGCAATTTTTGTTCTTGCTGCTATTTTATAATCTCTAATTTGTTCTTCTGTCATTTGTTAAAGTGTTTTATTTTTGATCTTAGTTATATTATAATCATGGCGAGCCAATTCGTAGTAGTCTAACATAATATTATGTGCTAATTCTTTATGTTGAAATTCGACAACCTCTTCATCCAAGCTAATAGGACATTTCTTCTTAAGCCATCTCCACATAGGAATAAATCCGTAGAGATAATATTTTACATATTTAACAACATAACATCCGTTTTCATTCTCTAAAACTTTATACTTGTTATAGGAATTAATATCTCTATCACGAAGTTCTTGAGCAGCAAAAACAAGAAATAAAACAATTATTGTAAAAGCTATTATAAAATTAATTGGAAACATAGTTAATCCTCCTTTATTTTAAGTACATGTCCTGAGAATAGATTACAGAGTGTGACTTCATCTCCCTGTATAAGGATATAGCATTCTTCTTTATCTTTAAGAGCACAATCATTACATACTATTGAGTCCTCGTTCTCTATATACGTTATCCCATCAATTTTTATTTCCTGTATTTCCATTTTACTCTAGTAATAAGTAATCCCTATATAGATCAATAAAATGAGTTCCTATGTAAAAAGCATCATCTTCTTTTCCGCAACATAATTTAGGATCATAGGAGACACCGTATAAAGTATGACATATATCACCGCATACAAGTTTACCTTCCTTCCACATAAAAGACGGGTAAAATGCACATTGAGTACCAAGAGGGGTAAGCTTCCAATTATCATTCAATATATTAGAGGCCTTATAGATCTGTATCAGTTTTAAACGTGCCAATTCAGACCTGTCATCATATTCTATATCAGGAACTGATCCTGTGATTTCACATGCATCCTCATAGGTCTTCACCAGGTCCTGGAAACTCAATGTAAGTCTCTCTATTCCGAAGATATCTTCAAGCTTTTTCTTAAATTCTCCGGATATACTTGAATAAATCATCCTAGCCCCTACTTCTGTTATTAATAATACTTTCATCTCATTATCTTTTTCTAATCCTTTTAGGAATATGTAACCTATTTCAGAAGGGGAATAAACTCTCATAGAATCTGTGTGGGTTCCTAAATATTGAACTCTGGATAATACCATCCATTGATCACTAGGGATACTCCCTCCATTTAACTTTTTAATGGTTTCGTATATTTTAAGACAGTCTCTGGCATCCTCTGAATAGTCTGTCTCTAATTGCTTTAATAATCGATCCTTAAGTTCACTCATAATATTTAATTTTATTCATACCACTCTATCTGGATAGTATCAACAGCTTCGCTTATTATCGCATTTGTTCTGGCATCTTTCTCTGTTGTATAAATACATTTTATGCCTGATACAGTATCTTCACCATCTACATGATATATATTAATCCATCCTGTTTTCTTTTTTAAAGGCATTACAAGATCTAAGGTATGCATAAGACCATTACGACAAACTTCGCCTTCATTGGTATAAGCACGTAAATATTTCTGTGTGGAATATCCTTCTTTAACTAAAGCTACTATAGGATAATTCTCTGATTTAGCATCAAAGCAAATAATTCTTACTTCTTGTCCGTTTCTTGTACAAACAGGTCTTCCGGCTTTAGCTTCTTCGAGATTGAATGGTTTATATTCATTATTTTCTTTTGTTTCCATATCTTTTATTATTATTATTTTTCCTCATTGGTAACAAATCTCTGATGTATACCCATTTTACACAATGCTTAATTAAATATTTCCAACTCGTAGGTGTACTATCAATAAAATGAATTACCCCCAGATTTATGTTTCAATAAAACAGGCAGTTTTTTAAAATCAGGTTTTTCTTTCATATCATGCCACACACTATTAATGTACCGTTCCGCTTCTGTCACAATACAATTAAAGTCATCTTCTGGTAGTCTTTCTGTAACACTAATCTATAAAGATTCTGGATGTTTATCTGCCTGTACTGCGCCTTCTAATAACAAAGATACTGATTCTATAGTCTCTGTTATGGGGTCCTACTACTATATCCTATATTACGGATACCTATTTTTCTTACTTGCTCATCTGTTAATTCTATTTCAACAGAACGCTTTTTAACTGCTGGCATACTTCCTGTATTTTCATATTCATAGTATGCTTCTTGAATGTTATTTATAACAAATAATAGTTTCATATTATTGCTATTTTACAGATTTAATACAAATTACAATCTCAAACGTAATTTAAATACTAAAATCGAACCAAAATAGACTACTATAATCGAGACATTTACAATTAGCCGCGGACGTAAAATACCCTACTTCGTAGTGGTAAGATCCACAATAAGGACATTTACATAAATTTACTGTATACATTTCTCAATTTTTTTAAACTTTTATCAGTATTATAAGTTAAGAATATTATTCTCATTCCAAGATAAAGAAACATCGCCGTTTACAAGACATTTAAATGTATTTATCTTCCTGTTCATGATATCATTTTCACATACCTGGAAAGCATGTCGACTGATGGATACTTACAACTTCATCGGATTCTTGCTTTTTGTCTGGTATTAGTGTTGTTTTGATTCTTTAAATTTACCATCTTGTAAGGTATAGTACACATCTTCTTTTATCTCAATTCCATCTACTTGTTTTGTTACAACTGAAAATGGGATATCTCTTTGTTTTTCTTCTGAATACTTCCATTCTGCAAGAGTAATCCATGACCCTATTTTTGCTTTAGCTGATGAATTAATACCAGCGCACATTATGACACAATCATCACCAGAAGAACTGATTTTAGCATCATCACCGGAGGAGCCTATCTTAGCATTATCACCGGAAGAACCGATCTGAGCGTAATTACCGGAAGAACCGATTTTAACATTATAACCGGAAGAACCGATTTTAACATTATCACTGGAGGAGCCTATCTTAGTACCATCACCGGAAGAACCGATTTTAGCATCATCACCGGAAGAACTGATTTTAGCATCATCACCGGAAGAACCGATCTGAACATTATAACCGGAAGAACTGATCTGAGCATTATAACCGGAAGAACCGATTTTAACATTATCACCGGAAGAACCGATTTTAACATTATCACCGGAAGAACCGATCTGAACGTAATCACCGGAAGCACCGATCTGAGCGTAATTACCGGAGGAGCCTATCTTAGCATTATAACCGGAAGAACCGATTTTAGCATTATCACTGGAGGAGCCGATTTTAGCATCATCACCGGAAGAACCGATCTGAACATTACAACCGGAGGAGCCTATCTTAGTACCATCACCGGAAGCACCGATTTTAGCACCATTACCGGAGGAGCCTATCTTAGTACCATCACCAGAAGAACTGATTTTAGCACCATTACCGGAGGAGCCTATCTTAGTACCATCACCGGAAGCACCGATCTGAACGTAATCACCGGAAGAACCGATCCGAGCGTAATCACTAGAAGAACCGATCTTAGCATTATAATCAGAAGAATTGATCTTAGCATTATAACTGGAAGGTAATTTTTTAAAATCTTCTTTTGTAAATATTGTTTTATTTTTAATCCATTCAATTCCCGCTTTAAATAAACCTAAGAATCCTATTTCAATACCAATCTTTATTTTCTTTCCGCATATTTTCGAATCTTTATTTCTATTCGGATCAATTTTATCTAATTCTACTTCGCAGAATTTGTCATCAATGTTATTATAATAACTCAGAACGTCAAGAGGGTTCTCGCAAGCATGAAAACCGCAATGACATAAATCAGCCTTATCTTCTTTATATTCCTTACCAATTTCGTACTGGAAAATTTTCCCATTGAGCGTACATTGCATATGCTTGTTAAATCCTTTATATACTTTAACTGGTTCTCTTCCTTTTTTCATGTCAATTATATTTAGTGGTTTTTTAATTGTTCAAATTCTTGTTTTCGTCATTAATATGTTTTATTTGTTTGATAATAAATTTGTAGAAATAACCGAAATGGCAGTACTTAAATACTGTCTTTTTATCAACAAGACAATGAAAATTATCTTCGCTATTATCGCCTTCTCTTTTTAAGGAGGGATTGGATCGTCCTTTTGCTACATAGTAAGTATCTCCGTGTAATGTATATTTTTCAATGTATACATATCCGGAGTGCTCCTTAGTATCTGCATACTCTGTATATCCGGATATTTTATCGAATGGGCAATCGATATTATCTTTCACATAAGAGACGGCTTCTGAGAATTACTTTATCATAGCCTCCTTTTATATAGTCTTCAATATATCCCATATTATCAGTCCTTATTCGTCATAATTTCTATTTTTTAAGTAAATTATTTTCAGCAAGATAACAAAGCATTTCATAAACAGCTTCTAGTAACGTATCCCCATAAATTGGAGCGAAAAGTTTACTTCCGTCACTATCCTCAGTAGTCCCGTAGTATACTCCCCACTCATCTATACGTCTTTCTATTCTAAGAGAAAATACTTCATTTGATCTAGAGGATACCCTGGGAGGGATAACATTCAATAAATCTTGGAGGGTAAAAGTTGGAATCACTTCATAAGATATAAATCCAATTACCTGAAACTCTTTCTGTAGACTAAGAAACCACTCTCCTGTAGAATCGTCGTCAATTTTACATCCATGACAACGACGTGTCCAATATAAAGTAGCTTCGCTAGTATCAATATCTAAGTCTTTTAGATGTTTCATTTGATCTATTGATAAAACCTGATCTCTCATGCTAAAAATCTATTGGCTCTATTTAATAAATCTCTAAAGCATTCTATAAATTGCGTTGTCATACTTTTAGATGGGAACGTAAGAGTATGACGGTATACATAACGTGATATAAATGATACTGTTAATTCTCCATCTATCGTACTTTGGATATAATAAATATTCGCGCATGCTTTCTCTGGATCCCATTCACCTACCCAAGCTTTTCGTAACCTTATCAGTTGAGTAAGAGCTAATGTGGCTTCTGCTTCTACTTCTGATGCATATAAATTTCTATCCCCACAAAAAGCTCTGCCTTTATTCTCTCTTAAATTTATTTTTGAATCATAACCTATAAAATACTCCCGTCTAATAGGTGTTCTATTACAAAATTCTTCCCAAGTTTTAGGTATTACCTGACAAATTTTATAGATATTTCCTTCTTTTATAAGTTCTGAATCATCAGGAATTTCAATAGTTACTGTTTTCATAATTATTTTTATTTACATAAATATTCTTCATACTTCGATTATAATATCATTATATTCTGCACTATTTCCAAAATCACAATAATGAATTTCACTTCTTGAGTCTTTATCTCTGAAAACTGTTTGTTCTTCTGGATTTACTGTGGTATGTCCTACGTATTGTATTACAGGAGCATCATATAAAGGAATTTCTGGATCATACTTAAGAAAATCTCTTTTAGATTCTAACATATCTGACCATAATGGTCCACCATAGAAATTACTACCACCTCTACACATAGATATAGACATTACTTGAGATAAATATCTATAAGAATCTATAGATAAATTTATCTTTTCACAGAGATTAGGATAGTATAAATGATTAGAAGCTATATCTTTTTCATTCTCAATATTATTAAATATTTGTCCATAAAAAGATAACCATTTACTTGTAATTCCGGCATGAGAAAACCAGTAAGTTCTATCTATCTTTTCCGTTTCTGGATTATATATCTTAATATTGTAATTTAATTTAAATAAGTGCAGATTGGTTCTGTAAATATCTTGGAGTTTATCAGATATACTATATCTATATCCAGAACAATAACCTATATAAGGAGAAATATAATTAAATTCATGATTGCCCAATAATAATATTACTTTATCCTCATATGCTTTCTTAAATTCAATTATATCTAATAAATTATTTATTATTCCTTCATCAGAAACAATATAAGAATCAACATAATCCCCTAAGAAAATATTTAAATCAGAATCTCCAGTTTCAACTTTTTTCTTCCACCAATCTCTACCATGAAGATCTCCTATTACTCTAATTTTCATATTTTAAATATTTCGGATATAATCCAACTTGTAGTGCTACCCAACTGAGCTGTATTCTCGCATGTTTTTTATCTATATACCAAGGATTTAAATGTCTACGAATTAATTTATTACAATAATCTTTCCAAACTTCTTCTTGAGATTTAGTGTTAAAAGTATATAAATTATACCATTCTTCAATACCCTTTATATCATCTACTGTTTTATTGTAAGGTCTTAATTCCTCATTCATCATCATTATTAGCATATCCTTAACAGGATAGACCTTATTTGGTCTATACCTGTTCTTTTTCTTTTTATATTTTCTCATTAAAATCAAATGTTTTAATAGGAGTTAAATCAAAGGAGCTTGGAGTAATAATAACTTTCCCATTTTTAAGAATCATATTCTTACTTAAACTTTCGGGAGGATATATCCAAGTTTTAATTGATGAATCTGTTAGATATTTATAAAAATGAGCTCCAAAGGCAACATTTGTAATATTTAAATCTTTAATCGCTTTTTCTAGAATTTCCCATACTCCTGGTTCTAATCCTTTAGTAGACCTTCCAGAGGGCATTAGAGGCAATAGGACATGATATTTTATATCGTCTGAGTAATTATACCAACTATCTATAAAGTCTTGTACAGAGGCTTTATCAGATATTATATGATGAATATTAATATGACAATCTCCTTTTTCTAATAATCCTTTTATAGCATTTTCTGCATAAGATCGGAGAGATTTGTTTCCAAACGAGACAGCAACTCCTGCTACATAATCGTGAGTATATTTAAGGATTTTATTCGCCAAGTCATAATATTCTGTTCCAGGCTTATCATAATATGATAGAATTACTCCGTTAGTAGTATAATTAGGAACTACTCCAGTATTATATACAGTTTCCAAGAAATCACAGAACTCCGGCGACTCGTCCGCAGAGCCTTCAGATCCAATCGCTATTTGAAAGGGTTTTTCTGTGATAGTGATATTCTTTTCTTTCTTATCTGGAGCAAATGTAGCGATAAACTTCTTCCATGTATCACATACATTAGTATAATATTCCCCATTTGGGTTAGAATCAACATAACACCACGGACATTTTCCAGTAACACACTTATTCCCTAATGAAACATCGTAGAACTCAGCTTTATCTGCTGGAAGTTCTTTAATCTCTTTATCTCCAAGACGTATTGTAATTAAATTACTCCATATTGCGGTATAATTACAACTACTTATACCTTTAAACCTAACTCCAAAGTGTTTAAAATCTTTCATCTCTTAATTTATAAAGTTAAACAACTATAACCTTTTACATTATGTAAATTCTCTAAATAAAGTCTCATCCAATAGGGTATCTCATAAGTTAGTACTGCTAAGTCTTTAGGATTGCAGCATGTTGTTACTTCAATAGCCGGTTGGATCTTTCTAAAGAAATCTTCGTATGATCTTCCCTCAGGCTCTAATAGTTTATTTAATATATTACTTATAGTAGTTTCATTATAGTATTTAGAATCAAATACAAAAATTATTGGAAACTCTATTATTGACTCCATATATAAAGATATTTTTTATTCTTCTTTTGATATTGTATAATCAATATTATTTTTATCTAATATATATCTTAATCCTTCTTCTAGTAACGAAGGTCTATAATCTTGGGAACATCTAATTTCAATATAAGGATCCTCTATACCTTTTTGAAAAGGACCATACATTTGTACACAACATTCATCAAGAACATCATAGTTCCCAAAATAAGGAGATAATACTTTTAATACTTTAGATATATCTTCACTATAAATAAAACAAAAGGTCTCGGAACTACTATTAGTAATAATATCTGAAATAGAATGAATTTTAATATGGAAAGTTTTCATATTTTAAATTTGGATTATCTGCAATAAATTCATAATGATAGCCATTATCTATTACTATAGCTACTATATCCTTAAAACTCTCAGCAAATACTTTGTACATCTCATCACGTAATATACCTATTTTTGAGATATTATCATCCCAGTCACTATCATTGAAGTAGTTACTGAAAGCATCAGTTATATCACGTATATGATCAAGTGTTATACATAAATCTCCATGATTATAGTCTTTATCTATACCCCAACTATAAGTATGTATAAACTTTAGTAAATCAGATACGTCTCCTAAATTCAGTTTCTCTTGCAATCCTTTTATATTCTTTATCTCACTATCTTTAGAAACAAGAAATACTTCTGAACTACTGTTTGTTATAATATCTGATATTGAATGTATTTTAAATCTCATCCTAAATGATAATATGTAATATTAAAATTATGCTCAAGCCATTGAAATACATCAGAATCTTCCGCAAATTCTGAGCGGTTAAATTTTCTACTACATGAAATGGAATTCTCCTCCTCGGAAAGGAGAATAATCTTTCCATTTAATTTTCGAATGTCATATTCGAAATTTGTATTTAGTAAATAGTCTATGATTTTGTTTATTTTGTCTTCATCATATGTTTGAAGAAAAGCTTCAATTTCTTTATATGAGGAATAATTAGTATCATACTTTTTAATTAATTCCGCGTATAATTCTTTAAGTAGACTATTTTCTAATTTAATATAGTCCTCTAACCGTAACTTATAAAGAGTATCCCTAATATAGTAAGTTAAACCACTAGGATACTCTAAATCAATGAACCAGTCGTATATAGTCTGAAAACATGCGTCTATATCCGTAGAATTATCCTCTTCGGAACTTTCTACCCATTTTCTAAACGTATCTAAATTAAATACAAATGGTTCATAATAACCATCTAATATAGGATTGATTATATTCTTAAGATGGTCTAATGTAGTATTTTTATCGTTTATTACAAATAATTCCGATGAGGAATTTGTAATTACATCCGAGACTGAATTAATATTATTTAGAACTAACATAAGTTATTATATTAAATTATTATCTTTGTTTAAGAAAAGAGTTATTATCAATAATATCTCTATTCCCTTCAGTTACCCTATTTAAATTATTATAATATGAGAGAATTGTATCTTCCTTAGTTTGCCAATCAGTATCTTCTTCTGCCATAGCTTGGATAGTTCTACTAATATCTTCTTCTTCCCAATTTTGTTATCGCGAAAGCTTTTTATCTCTCACTTCCGGGAGTTTCCTCCTTACTTTATTGAAGATATAAATAAAGATATTCTGATTTAATCATCAGACGGTTCAGCGTACATTTTCATCCTATTTAAATAATAGGAGTAGATCACTCTTGGGTATATTTTATTCTATTAAATTATTAGATAAGAGAAATTATTTAAAATGCTTCTTATTTCCAAATCTATCTATAAATATAGTATTATTCTCTTTATACTTTCTCTTCTTTTCAATGATCTTTTTAACATTATCTTGTCTTTTCTGTTTAGATCGTTTATTACTATCCTTTTTTATGGATTCCTTATGATTCAATTTAATAGAATTAAATGTATCTATAATTTCCTTATCATATCTCATCCATTCAGTATCTCCAACTAGATATTTAGATAGTATTTTATGTAAAAAATATTCATCAGAAGCAGTACCCTCTCTTGTATACAATACAGTTATAGATGGATTATGTGTTAAATATTGTTTTATCCTTTTCTTTAAATTTATTGTATATCCAATCTTTAAGTGCTCTCCAGATCTAATTAAATATAGCATTTCTAATAATTAATAGTTTCAATACCTACGCGTTACGGTGGCACGAATCCTTTAAATTCATACTTACCTCGGTATTATCTAAATTAGACTTCACCGATTTTGATCTATTCACCTGTATGTTACCATACTTTCAGACAAAAGTTTATCTGCTCTTCATTTAACGTCCTCTTTAACCACCCCTCCGTCTGCCAATCCTTCTCCTCTTTCGCAGTTTCTATCATTTTATTTATATACATAGTAGTTTCAATCTCTAAATCTACTACTTTCTGAAAACTATCTTCTGGCTTTAATATAACATGATTAGCTTTAATAGCTGGTACTTCTGGATAATTAAAATCAACTCCGGCTCTATATAATCTATCAACAATCCATTGATGATGATTATATTCCTCGTTAGATCTCATCTCATAATAAAGATGTAATTTAAACAATCCTCTTACATAATAGTAATTCGCATATGTTCTATATACATTATGATTATATAATTCTCTTGAGATTTGGTCTATCATTAATTTCTCCATATTTTCGGAGATAGTTCTTTCTTTTCTATTCATATTATTTAAGTTTAAGATTTGTTTATTATATACCTTTTTAAAACATTTAGAGCAGTAAAACTAGAATTTTCTCTACCAGGTTTAATAAATCCGATAGTTTTATCTGAATTTTTAATCATCTCTAAAGCAGATTTTTCATAACTTGGATATAAATGTAATCTTATAAGATCATTTTTAATATCCAAATTCGGACCGTATACTTGAACTGGAATAGAGTATTTATTTAAATACTGTATAGTATATAAATCAACACCTTCACATACTCCAACTAAGAATACTGCATTAGAATCTTCCTGAATAATTCTATCTATTTCCGGAATATAAATTTTACTAAACTCCTCTTTAGATAAATCTCGATGTCCTGTAATATAATATCTCATCCTATATAAAGATTATGTTTGTAAATATAATCAAGCACATCTTTCTGAACTAAGGGAAACGGATTAGAATCTAATCTTATATAATTCCGAATTTTATTAGATGTAATATTGATATGATCATATAAAGGTATACTAATAATATCTTCAGATAATTTCCCTAAATCTTTAGTTTCACAAAGAACAATAAATTTATTATCCTTTAATATCTCCTCACCCTTATCCCAATTAGGAATTTTGGAATATCCAGGGAATGTAGTTATTATATATAATTCAATATCTTTTATATTCTTAAAGAATTCAATAGTCTTCCAAGATGGAACCCCTTCTCTATAGGTTTTCATATCTGTAGAAGCTATTAAACTTTCCATATTAGATATAGTAACCTTTTTAAATGGTTTAAACGCTCTCTTACACATAGTTACTCTATCTGTAAAAAGTGTGGAATATGATTCTTTAACACTTCTACATTTAGGAACAATAAAGATTTCATCTAAGAAATTATAATTTACAATATTCCTAATTATATTTTGATGACATATAGTAGGAGGATCAAAGTTTCCTAAGAATATTCCTATTTTTCTCATATAGTCTGGTTTAATATTGATACTTTTGTATAATTTAATTTCAAATATTTCAGAAAGAATATACTTACATTCATCCAAAGAAAGTTCTCTTTTAAGAATTAATCCTCACCTGATTCTCCAGTTGTCATTTTAACGATTCCGAGATTATAATAACTTTCCATAAGATATTTTATTTATAATTATTAATACTAAATATTACTTTTATTTTTCCTAAATTTCTTTTTTACTAATTCCTCCGAATCAGTTTCAATATATCCATTATCATATAACCATTTTTCTGGAGCTCCTATTAAATCCATATACGTAAATGTATTAGACTTTTTAGGAGCTATTGTCTTTTCCGGAATATATGTCTTAGATTTTAAAGTTTTACTATCTTGAATTGAGATAATATTACCTTCTCGTTTATATAATAAAACTTCATAAATAAATTCTTCTGTAGGATATATATAAGAATTATTCTTCTTAAAAATTCGGGACATTATCTTTTATTATTACGTGGAGATTTAAACCATGTAAGAACAAACGAGGGATCTTCTTTAAAATATTTAGCAAATGTTTTTAAATAAGCATTACAAATTTCTTGATTCATTCCTTCTACTCTATTACATTCAACGAATATAAAAGGACGTTTACAAGCCTTTCCGTATGCTATCTTCTTTCCTAACTCTAAAGAATATTTAGCCATATCCTCCTTTCTTGCTACAGAAATCCCGAAACGAGTAAATTTTCCAGATGAGTTTGAGATGGTTACAGCACAGATAATAAATTTTCGTTGACACCCATTATTATCAGTAAAAACATCTTCTATATATTGTATTATTTCTTTCATTTTATTTATTATTTAAATTTTCAATAAATACAGCTGCAAAAACATCTAAATTCATATTTATCTGATCCCAGACATCTATTTTAAAGTATTTATCTTTTACAGAAGGCCAAGGAGAAATTAGAATTTCCCACTCACATCTAGCCCAAAACATATACATACCTTCTTTCTTTATAAATTTTTTACACTCTTCTAAATCAGAAGATTCAAATTTCTGCTGTCTTGCACATCCTAAGAAATAAGGCATTACATCATATTGCTGTAATTTAGTAGAATTAAAATCTACAATATATACATACCAACTTTTCATTAATTATTAAATTTAAGTTTTAATTTATTTAAAATAGAAAGATCGTATTTAATAACAAAATACTCTCTATCTATTCTAAGTGTTATTTCTTTATTCTTATTATCATTTAAGTAAAATAATTCTACATCATCTAGATGAAATCCAAATGGAGTAGTGGTATAGACTGGTTCTTTGTATACTCCCATTTTATCCGCTTGTTCAAGCTCTTCCTTATTGATTATTACTTTTATTTCAGCAATCATTTATTATAGTATTTAAATGATTAATAGTGTCTTTATACGCTTTTATATATTCTTTTAAGGAACATTCGTTTAACTTTTTATCTGTTAAATGATGAGAAAGAGTTTTGAGGATTGTAGGCATTGATATATCATATCCTTCTAATATCCAATCCTCTCTCTCTAAACTCTTTCCGGAGGTATCTTTTTTTCCTTTATTTATAATCTTCTTTAGATATAGATCATATCTAGCAGGAGATGAACCTTCTTCTATTTTAAAGTCGTTTTCTATTATTATCATATGTAATAAATTAGTAAATATTCTATTTCAGCTGCTATACACAGATTATTATAATTTTTATAATAAAAACTCCTTTTACTTATTTTGATATAGATTAGATCTAGTTAAACATATATTAAATATCTAATAACCAATGAGTATATAACGCTTTTATATAATCCCAATCTATTTTCGGTAATACTGATTCTTGTCCTAGATCCTTAGGAATAATATCAAATAAAGTATCTGGATTATTTGCATCTAAATTTCTTATTATATTATAGGAAGATGATATATTATTGATTGTTTCAAAATATACCGTTAATAAACCAGAACACTTTAACCATATCAAGAAATCGTTTAATGTCTTTTTAGTCTTCATTATCTTTTAAATCAATTATTGATGAATGTTGAGCTAACATATCCGCGAAATTATTTCCTTCATCTTCCTCATGTCCTTTAACCCACTCAAGAGATAATTTATAATGAGGTAATAAATCAATAACTTCTCTCCACAAATCTTCATTCTTTTTATCTTTAAAATTAGTCTTTATCCAATTATAAATCCATCCTTTTTTAATCGGATTTAATACATATTCAGAATCAGAATATATAACAACTTCGGAGTTAAATGGGAGATGTTTCAATGCTGAAATAAATCCTATTAACTCACAACGATTATTAGTTGTATTCTTAATTCCTTTAAATACGTATTTAATAAGATTCATATCGGAATCATAAAAGACTACTGCATATCCTCCTTGTTTTCTGGAGGCTCTGTAAGATCCATCTGTATAAACTATATATTTCATATTTAATAAATGCAGATATAGCTATAATATATCCGGTAATGAATATAATATACTTCATTCTAATCCTTTTTAGCACATCCATAATTTTCAGATTCCGGAAATTCTCCTGTTTCTAAATTGAAAGAACTATATGGAACTATATACTGATACCTTTCACTTATCCTTTTTGGAAAAGTTGTAGTTACACATTGATTTCCTTCATATGTTCCTATTGACCAAAATGTTTTATTATTTGATGCAACTACTAAAGTTCCAAGTGGTAACTCTTTAGGAATATTCAACCAGTCTAAATAAGAAGAATATTTAGAAAGTTTTAAAAATGTGTAACCAAATTCAAATTCATTTAATATATCTACGCAATCAGGTGAAGTAGATGTATATACTTCAATAGTATGTTTTTCGAAATTCAATTCAATCTTGCAATCTCCAATACCCTCATAATAAAACATTCTATTGGATATATCTAATCCTGCCAATCTAGAAAAGATATTTATTCTATATCCAGAATCAATCAAATAAGTCTCCCAATCCCGATAGTCTTTTTTAGGAAATAAGATACATTCAGAAGCTTCAAAAGATGAATGTTGTCCATATTTATTTAGTATAATATTTCCTGGAAGAATTTTAATATAATCATTCTCAAGTATTTCTACTGTACAAATTCCAGTAAGTATGTTATAATACTCAAAATCTTCTGGAAATCTTTTTATTATTTCTGCTATATTTATCATAATAATTTCTGAAATATTGCTATAGGAATTAACAATAGACCGAACATCATTAGTATTATGGCTATAAGCTTTTCAAATTCTCCAAGCTCTAACTCACAGTAATTCTCAGCATGGTAGTATATACCCCATGACAATAATAATATAAAACCTACAATAATATACATTTTATTATAATTTATTTAAAAGATCTTTTAATCTTTCCTTATTTACAATTACTTCATCAAATGCTCCGAATTTACATTTTCTATTAAATAAATATCTAATAGCGATCTTTAATCTCTTCCAAAAACTCACCTCCGGATTTAAATAATATTCTATATAAATCTCCTCTTCTCCCTCATAAGAGATAAAGCGTATTAAATGTTCAGAACAATTACACTCACATTCTAAATATATAATATCCATTACACAAACATTTTATCAATTTCAAGTAATAATTTCTCAGTTGTTAAATCTAAATCTAATTGATTCTCTTCAATAATTCTATTTATATCCGGAAGCTCTAAATTAAGAGGAGTGATAGATAATATTTCAGATATAAGAACTCTTGTAGTATCTAAAACCTCACACATCTCCACACAAAATTCCTTATAAGGATTTAAAACCTCTTGGAATTTATTATATGAAAGTATTTCTGTACTCATAATTATATATAAAAATCAGTGAGTGGAATATTAACTAGAGATATTTCCTTATCCTCTGGAATATCTGCAAATAGATCTATATATTTAATCGGATATAGTTTACTTGTCTGAATTACATCTCCCTGAGGGAATTCACGAGATTTTACTACTATAAAAGTAGTATTATTTATGGTACGTTTAACTGCTTTATATACATTGGTCTGAGTTAAATATAAAGCTTCTAAATATGCTATATAATCGTATAATTCCCCAAATGTATGTTTTCCATCCGAAATAAATCTAGTATCAATTTTGTCAGATAAACTTGAAATGATGCTATTTAAATATGTAGCTTTAGTAACTCCTTCATTCATATTTTGTATATTTTAATATATAAACATCTTTTTACTTTTAACACTATTTAAATCAAATTTGGGATTTAATTTATATCTAAGAGAATTTAAGAATGATTGATCGCTATCAAGCTCATCTCCTATATAAACCATTCCATTAAATTCTGGGGAGATTATATCGAATAATTCTTTTATAGATAAATTGGGATAATCTTTAGTACTTCTCTTGTTTAAGGTATCTTTTATCACATTTAAATCATATTTATCCCCATCCTCTTTTATAGAATAAATAGGATGAGGTTTCATGGATGAGATAGACCAATACCCAAATCCGGAGGACTTTAATATCATCCATCCCATCCAATTAACCCCAAATTTACCATTTGTTTTAAATACCCTATTCTCTCTAAGATCTAATATATCAGAGGTACCTTTAACAGTTCTCCCATATATAGTCTTAGTAGATTTAAAATAATCCTTAAATCTCTCTCTGGAAGTTATTCTCATGGATTTATTATTCCTAAAAGAGTTAAGATTATTAAAATAACTCCAAAAGCAATTACTCCAGCACTATCTTCATTTTTATATTCTGCCATAATAATAATATTTAATTAGACAATACTTTTAAATTCTTAGATATTTTAACATGTTTTAAATCCTGCATACTAAACCATTTACAAGAAATTAAATCTTCTGGAAGCTGTATAAATTCTGGAATATGATCTAAAGTAATAGAATAGAAATATCTCTGTCCATCTAAATCATTGTCTCTATCAACCCTTATAAACTTCTCTCTTTTAAACCTATGATTAATAGAATCTTTCACTATTCTACTAGCACAAGATTCCATTGTTTCAGCTCTAAATAATGGACCTTCAAGAGAATCCCAAACATTTTTATGCCTCTTTTTAAATAATAAAACGAGATCATTATATCTAATTAATACATTCACGATAATCATACTTGAAAATCCGAGTTTGAAAAATGAAAATAAAAAAGCCTAGAACTCCGAAAATCTATAATAGTCCAAACATATCATATCTGAAAGTTGACTTAAAAATAGTTTTAGAGTATCTAGGCTTAATAAAATATACAAAAGAGAATATTCTACTTCTAACTCCAATTATCTTAGGAAAATTAGAAATAATGTGTTACAATTCAAATTTAAATAAAAAATTCAGAAAGCTACATAGAGAAATTTTCTATGTAACTCTCTGAGTTAGAGTAATTATGATTTTAGTAATAACATAGGAAACCAGGACCTTCCCATGTATATTTTTATATAAAGTAGTTATGTATAGATTATATGAATACAGCCAAAGAATATGTCAAGGGCAAGAATCCTCTCAAGGACTAAGGTTAAGACAGAAAGAGGAGTATAGTCTATATTTAAATGAGTATATTTATATTTAAATAAAAACATCTTTTGAGGATTCTTTCGCATTAATAGTTTATATTATCGTTTATATTATTTAGCCAAATTTTATTATATATAATCTATACATATAAAAATACCTCCATCCAAATGGATTTAAGTATTACCTACTTTATTTATTTTTCTTTTGAGATGGTATGAAGATCGTTATAAATACTCCTTAAACCATCTGGGATGATGATTTTAAGTTTCTCAATTTCTGATCTCTTATTTAATACATATTCATTATATTTTGAACGTACTACTTCCATCTTTTCATTATACGACTCTGAAGCTGCTTTATCTTCAAGAGTAAGATACATTTGATATTCATGATCATAACTTTTTATCTTAGATTTCAAAGAGTTCAGAACCTTCTCATTCTCTCTTCGTAAATCTTGATATTTAAGCATAATCTTTTCTACTTCTTTAGTATCCACACTTGGGATTTTATTAGTGACTACAACTATAGAATCTTTTGCTTCTGTGGTTATATTCACTTTGTTATGTGCAATATTTAAAAGCTCGCTATAAGCTTTTCTTAAAGCACCATTATTATGAATATATTTCCCAATTGAAGAAGTTAAAGCTTCTGAGAAGAGATATTTAACCCGTTCTGAAACATCTAATTTCCCAAGTCCATAATTAGGATCTAGTGTAGAATCTTTAGACCTCTGTACTACATATTCAGGGAAATCCTTTATAAAATCAGATAAAGTATATTCTCTAAGTTTCTCACTTTCCACATCTTTTGCTTTGATTCCTTCACTCATCCATGCAATAAATGCTTTTAGTTGTGCAGCTTTAGTAAGTTTAGAATCTAGATCAGATAGTTCAGATAGATTATATCCTTCTTTAGTTCTAATCTTATTCTCAGATCCAAAGAGTGTTACTTCTTCAGTAATGAAGGAGATGTTATTTAAAGATGATTCTATATCCTTTAATAACTCTCTAGCAATGTTACATAAATATGTAGCAGAAGTAGAAGTAATACCACTCTCTCCAAAAAATACTTTATTCTCATTTTTAATTTCCATAATATGAATATTTAAATAATTACTACTTAGGTACTTTGTAAGGAGTCGAACCTTAACCTCACATCCCTCGGAGTGCATCCGATGCACAAAGTACTATTAAATAATCAGATCCAGAGATATATAAAATCTCTTTCGCCGGGAATATATCCCAATGAAGTTTGTGCCTTAACTTCATCCCCTGTTTTTCTATAAGGCACTATAGATTATCAGAGATTTCATATAATTTCTTATATGATTGATTCCTATAAATATTGTAGTCTTTGGAATCTCACCTTCTATATATAAATAGATTGGCTCAGTGTCACCACTATCCTTTAAGGACTACAGGTTCTCTTACGAAGCGTATTTCTGTATTTAACTTCACTGATTTTGCTACATCTAGATAGTACTAGAAGTGGGATTCAAACCCACACGGATATTACTATCCACAGAATTTTAAGTCCTGAGTGTCTGTCAATTCCACCATTCTAGCATAATATATTTAATCCCACCATTCTTTCATATAATAATATCTTAATTTATTATATAAATACCATGCCTTTTTAGTTCGGAGAGTTGGGAGAATATCAATCTCATGATTATATAAAACTACTCCAGGAAGGAATCTATCCATATTCTTAGTATTTATATAACCCTTAAAATCTAAATCCTCATCTCTAGCAATATCTAATAATCTCACAGCTAACTTCATCTTAGAAATTATTCTATCATTATTAACGTGACATCCACTATTACTATAGAATTTAATACATTGAGATAGTTTCTCCTTCTCTATATCTAACATAAATGCCCAATCAAAATTAAAATAAGCATTAGTTTTTATAAAAAATCTAATCCATCTCCTTATCTCTTTAGGAAGTTTTCTCTTTTTCATAAATCTAAACACATTTGTATATATATAAATCATCAACTGGAAGGTTTGGAATTAAATCTTCTTTCACGATTCTTTTTCCAAGTCTTTTTTCTATACATTTATCACATAAACAAATCCTCACATCCCAGCACTAACTTCTTCCCATAAATAATTATGTAACATAACCATATGAGAATCAAATCCATCATAGGACATTCCACAATCAATACATTTAGCTGACATATTTAAATATTTAAAAGGAGTGGTTACAGCTCATCTGCAATACTGCTGATTTTGATACTATCTCAAGGGCACTGAACTCACTCCAATCCTATTATTGCCCTTTTTTCGGAAGAGGATATTATTAATTAATAATCAATATTATATTCCTATCATGCTTCTTAGATTGGATTCGAACCAATATCAATCTTTAGATTATTTTACCATTAAACTACTAAGAAGTTGATTTAACAATAAGTATCCCACCCCTTATCTTAAATCCGGATTTTTATTATGTCTATCCTAAGACACCAGATTTAGGTCATATATAAATCTAGAAATTCAGGTCCAGCTTATTTAATAAACTCTATGAACCACTAGAGTTTGGGATAGTCTAATCATTGTACACTGATTAGAATTTACATGTAAATACTTTCCGAATTATTCATATATAGGATAGATAATCTCTCTCATTCTATTATGTACTTTAATAGAAGAAATATTATATTTAACCTCATCCTCAATATCCACTACTTTTAATATATCTAACGATGAATCATCTCCTAATACCTCAATACATCGTATTAATCTCGGATGATTCCTATTAATCTTCTCTACATCTAATGGAGATTTAATTATTCTATATTTAATTAAATACTCTACTGCTTGAAGGGATAAATTTAATCCAATTCCTGATGTGTTAATTACTATCTTCATAATTATTATATTTAAAAGTTATACTTATCTGCCTATGAATTTATAGTGGTATAATTTCAAATTATTTAATAAATGGTACCTTTAAATAATCCTTATATACTTCTCTTCGCGCATATTAATAGAATCTAGAATATTAATAATATAACTATCAGCCCTCAGGAGTTATCCTGAGCTGTATAACTTTTAAATATAATGAGAGCGAAGAGAGATTCGAACTCTCACAGTATAGTTTTGCAGACTATTTCCTTAACCAATTTGGATATTCGCTCTTATTTAAATATAATATTCGTGATTGATTCTAGAGAAGATAATAATAATAGAAATATAAATATTCCTATTATTGTCATTATGTATTTTATATCTATCTTTCTCATAATAAACAAATTTAAAAAGGAGAGTATTAACTCTCCCTTAATAAGGAAGGAGATATCACATCTCATTAAATGTTGCTAATGTTAAACACTGATCATGAAAAAAATTACAAAAAACATTAATCCAGAAATTCTAAACCTCAGAAATCCTGAAAATCAATATCGTGGTCCCACTAGGACTTGAACCTAGAATCTCAACATTATGAGTGTTTTGCGTTAACCTTTACGCTATGGGACCTTACATATCCTTAGATAAGATATATAATTATATACTTATCATCATATGTTTAAACATATATCATAATCATATTTCTAGCGATCTGAATATGTTGATCTAGATAATATATCATAGATCTTTATCTAACAATCCTTGTAATTTATATTATAACTCTTATCTAACAAAAGAGAAGAGCTAATATTGTAAAGAATAGATATATTCTATACATTCAAGGACTAGCTGTCTTTTTAATGTTTTGTAATAATACTATTAACGCAGTTATACATACTGCATTAAGTACTGTTAAAATAATTAATATTGATTCCATAATTTTAAATTTAAAGTTATAAATTATAGACACGACAGCTTATATATTTATTGATACTAGAGGCAAATAAGAGGTGATTAGGGTTCAAGATTAGAACTTGTCTCACCTCTTTCATTAACACAGGATTTTCCATGGTTTTACGAACTATGGAGAAAATTTTTAGTGGTGTTGTGGATTAATGCCGTGAAAAAGGAGGAAATTTGTGGTTTTAGAATCACAAAAATCCCCATCTCTCACTTCTAATCACTTGAAAAATATTATCACAACTCCCTTAGTACCTAGTGAAGGAAACGAACCTTCATTAACCATTCTAGGTAAATCGAATAGGTCATATTTCAACCCACTCGATTTTTCTTTTATATATTTTATACTTTCCTGTTTCGAGCAATAGTTTTATCGCATCCTCAACAGAGAATGATTTTTGCTTTCTTGCTTCTGTAATACTCATATTACATTCTAGATTATATTCTCTAAATAATTCCAGAGCACTTTTAATTTTCCCTACATAAATAGGATTTTCATCAGTCCAGTCCACAGTTCTTGTGGAAGTATTTTCTAAAATACCTACCTCAGACAGGAATTTTAAAATTAATCCTTCTCTAATTGGGAGAATTTTAGCTAATTCCTTTCTTATATAGGATTTCTCCATTGGATGATGTAGATTTTCTCTTTTGAGTGAGTTAAGTTTTTGACTCAGTTCTTTGTAATCTTCTTGTGTTAAATTTTTAATCTTTTTCATGATATCTTGTGTTAATTTTTTAATAATAATACATAATATAAATAAAGGATAGCATTAGCTATCCTTTATATTAAGCCTCATCCCAGAGACACAGAGTTCTTTCCGTGCCAGGAACGAAACGATTCGGGACGCGTTTCACGTCAATGACTTTGACAGCTTCAACATCATCCATAACCTCTAGGATTTCTCCTAAGGTCGTGCATTTCCGGAGTTGCTTCATTAACCCCGATTTTGCCTCATCCAGTCCATTGACTCTGTTTACGAGCTGGGATAAAGAGATAACCAGTGTTTGTGTTTCTCCCTCTCCACGAACAAAACCTTGAACAACACGTTCTTGTCCATCCTGAGTTGTGAACTTATATTCAGGGTTAAATGTTGCATTACTTAAGTCGACAACGTCTCCAATTTCACGTCCGCCTTCTGCGTTACGAACTATAACTGGGGAATTTAATAATTCTTTAGACAGACCTTGTGAAAATTTACTTCTACCTTTCATAATCTTTACGTTTTATTTAATGTTTTTTATTCAAAGATGGTCACGGGGTGTAGGGTGTGATAGATCTTAAATTTTCAGAGCTACAGAAATTTTTTATAAAAAAATTTTTATTTTTGCTTAGTTATTATAGAACAATATAAAACTAAAAACCCTATCTACTTTAAAATACAAAAAATTTTAAAAATTATTTTTATTTAGATTATCTACTCTATCTTTATATAACTAAACAACAAAAAACATAATATGAAAACAATTGAAAATTTTAAATTAGAAGTAGTATTAAGAATCCTTAATGCATTTAAAGAAGAAGACGAAATTGCAAGTATTTTATCTTCCCAATTATCTACTTACGGTATAAGTGATGAAGTAATAAAAGTATCCACAAAACATTTAATTTCATCTGGAGATATTGAAGATTGTTCCAGCAATGGCTTCGCTCCAAGATTTAAAATTCATACATCATTATCTTGTCCAGATTTTTTAACTAATCCAGATCTAACATTAAACAACAAAGCTTTCATTCTAATGTTTTATAACATTCTACCATCATATGATAAAATTCCAGCTAGAGAATTAAAACGAATTTTAGATGATAATAATATAGATTGTGTTATTGGAACTATTTATAATATTACAAGAAGATTAAAAGAATTTAATACAGAAGGTTTATTTGGAATACTTAAGAATACAAAAGATATAACTTTAAAAATCTCACATCCTAAGTACACTCTTTTAAAAACACCTAAAGGATATCAAGTTAATTCTAAATTATTAAAAGGTGAGAATACTGAAGAAAGGGTTATATATAAACACTCTGATAAATTATGTATAAAATGTGGAGAAACAGATCCTTCTAAATTTGATAAGCATAGAAATTTCTTATGTAGTAAGTGTGCACGAGATGAAGAGGAAGAAAAGAAATGGGAAAATATAGGAAAGTGGTTATTAGATAAATGTAAAAGAAATTGTGAGTATAGAAAATATAATTATAGTAATAAAAATAATATAAAAAAGGAATTGGATATTACAGAAGAATATTTAAATGAGATGTACAAAGCACAAGAGGGGAAATGTTATTATTCTGGAATCCCGTTTTCAAAAGATTGTAGACCTTCTGTGGATAGGATAGATTCTAATAAAGGATATATAAAAGGAAATATTGTTATTTGTGAGGATAAGATTAATGTAATGAAGAGTAATTTATCTATTAAAGAATTTAAGGAAAGGATTGTGAATATATATAATAACTTAAATAATATAGATTTAATATAAATACAATAAATTTCTCCTCCATTTTACAATTCCCTAAGAAGAAAAAGTATGAAATTTTAGGATTTAAATAAAATAAAATTTTTAAATTTTCTTCGGAATGAGGTATGAGGATTGTATTAAATATAAAATATTTAAGATATATGGGAATTTTAAATATATGAGGTATTTAAATATAAATTTTATATAATAGATAAATTTTAAATATAAAGAGACTCCCAGCTCAAGATTTTTTGCGAAGCAAAAAAACTTACCCTTTGAAGGGGTAGGGTAGGTACTAGTTAAGGACTTACTAGTTATAGTTCTGGTACTCTCATGAGAGGTAGGATTTGGAGTAGAAGTGTGATTTATTTAAATATTTGGTTAAATATTTAGCAGAATGCGTGTTTAGGTAAGGATTGTTCAAGTGTAATTTAGAAGAGCTTCAAGTGTAAAATAATCGAGTTGGTGGTTTTCGTCTTCTATTCTACACTTAGAGCATTTTTTAAATTTTTAAAAAATAAAGTAGGAATATGATTTATATAAAAATTTTATCATAGAAACCGACGGTCTTATCTAAATTTGTTATAAAAACCATTCGGGAAAATCGTGAATAGAAAATTTTTAGATTTTATAGGTAATGTGAGTTATTATCCTTATCTTTGTTTGTGATTAAAAATAATTCCACAACATTATCTATTTATTTAATTAAATATATAAATTTAACATGGAGAAAATAAATAAACCACAAAGAATACAAATAGGAAAAAACTTGATAGAAAATGAGGATTTAAATGGGTATACTATATACTTATTCTGTTTATTATCCTTATATAAAGATAAAGATACGCAGCAATGTTTTCCTTCTTTAAATACTTTAGCGGAAGAAACTAAATCATCAAAAAAGACAGTTATGAATAGATTAAATGAACTACAAGATAAAGGTTATATAACTATAACTAAAAGAGGAAATAAAGGAAATTTATATACCCTAATTCGCCCTCCAAAATTATTAAAAGATAAAGAAGAATTTACTTTCGAATTTATGAAAAGAGATGATTTAACAATAGAAGAGAAGATATTCTTTATTTGTACTGCTCCAAAAACTATTAAAGATACTAATACCGGAATAGGAGAAATGAAGAATGTGAGCGTGAATGCGATTGCTAGGTTATGTGGATTTTCGTGGGGAAATGCGAAAGAGCTTATTGATGGACTAGAGAAAAAGGAAAAGATAGAGTTAAATAATAATAATTTAAAAATAGATTATACGAAGATTAGTCAGGCTATATTATTTATGGCTGCGAAAATTGAAGAGAATAGTAAGGATATTGTTAAAACAAATAATAGGGTAGATACATTAGAATCTAGAGTAGAATATTTAGAGAGAGAGATATTAAAGATAAATGCTAAGGATGTAGAATATGAAACAATTTAATTATTACTAAATGTTATATTTAATAAAATCAGGAAGTAATTTAAAGATAGGATTTACATCTGATCTAGATTCTAGATTATCCCAATATAAAGTACATAATCCGGATATTAGATTATTAAATTATAAATCCGGAACAAGAGAAGATGAAAAGAGATTACATACCTTATGTAAAAAATATAAATATTCTGATGAGTGGTTTATATATAACGAAGAAGTTATTGATATATTTAATAGTTATATTAGTAAAATAGATATAGAATCTTCTTTTAAATATTCTATAAGCATAAATTTAAATCTTATACTGGAGGGATTATCCCAACTATCTAAAATAAGTGAATATAAAGTGTTAGTCTGTTTATGGAAATATTCAGATCTGCGTGGAAAGATTGTATTAGATTCTTATTTAAATAATTTAATACATCATGCAACACAACTTACAATAGGAACTATTAAAAATTGCATCTCCTCTTTATATAAAAAGAATCTTATTATAAAACTCGGAAAGGATAGAGGAGTTTATTACTTAAATACTAGATATTTTTTAAAGAAATGAATTAAAGAAACATTAAAAATTAAATACTATTAAATAAAATAATATGATATACTTAATTGAATCAGGTAATTTCTATAAATAGGATTTACAGAGAATCTTAAATCTCGAATGAAACAATATGCTACTCACAATCCAGATTGTAAACTTATAGATAGTTTTGAAGGATACATAGAAGATGAGAAACAGTTACATGAGGTATGTAAAGAATTTAATCATTCTTCTGAATGGTTTAATAAAGATAAAAGGATATTAGAGATATTCCAAGAATATAAAAATTCTAACACTGTTGCATTAAATAAAAAAATAAAGAGTTTAGAACAACGGGTTAATGAATTAACACGTAGCGTAGGAATGCTGAATGATCGGTATGAGAATTTAACTACAACTATAAATAAGACTACAAATAATGAGAGTGATCTAATAACTTTATGTAAAAGAATAGTCGAATGGGAAGAAAGAACCTTGTCCAGATTAGATATATTAGAAAATATAATATCTAAAATAATATAAATGAAGTAAATAGTTGAATTTAAATATACCTATTATATCCATTTCCCTATAGGATTTCTCACAAAAACCACATACCTTTGTAAATCATAACAATCAATCCTTTTATGCAAAATCCAACTTTTGAATCTACACCAATAACATTAACTTTTCCAGAATCCTTTTATATAAAAGAAGAACTACAACGATATTATAAAATAATCTCCGAACCTAAATATACTCCAGAAGAGGAGAGTTATACATATAAACTTCAACCATGCAAAAATGAAGAAATTTTAAATACAGACAATACTAAAATAATAGAACTTATAATTTAAATATATCACAATGAACGTAAACGATTTTTATAAAACAACCAATTACAATGAGCTACATCTCCAACTTTTACAAGGGATTAAAGAAGGGGTGGGAGATTTTAATACAGAGACTATAGCTTTATTAACAGAGAAATTATCAGCAGTAGTAAATGAATTAAATACTACTAATACTAAGATAGATACGACAAATACTAAAATACAAGATTTAATAACTAAAATAGAGAATTTAACTACTACATTTAGTGCTAAATTAGATACAGCATTAGTATCTCTAGCTAATATTGATGTTGATTTAGATCCTGTTAAAGAAACTTTAGGACAGATAAAGGATACAACTACTTCTATACATACGAATACCTCTAGTATAGATACTAATGTAATTCAGATAAATACTAAATTAGATGGTACTATTGTAACTAATACTCTCCAAAACTTCCGCCAGAAGGTGGAGAAGGCAACTGATTAGGTATAAATTAAATTGCACATGTTATTGTTATATAATATATACATTCTTTAAATATTAAAGATATACTATCTTTGTAGTGACATAATTTATAAAGTTAAACAAATAGTATATGGACGATAATATAATGCAAAATGTATTAGTGATGTATAGTTATGTAATGAATAACTTAAATAAAATAAAAACAATAATAATATCAGATCCTGAATTTAAATCTCAGGATTCAATAGAGTTTATAGATGAATTTGGAAAGATTAAATATCCAGAACTATCGTATTTAGATAGACAAGGGGCTGTGAAGAAGGATTTGAATAATATTATTCCGGAATTAAGAAAAAATCTTAATTTATAAAATTTAACATTTAATCTTAGGATTAGATCTATAATCTTAGTATATTTGTATATGTTAAATTAAAAATATGATTATGGAAAAACTTATTAGTGATAAGGAGTTAGAATGTATAAATGCTTCTATGATGGATGTAATGAATAATGCTAAAATCGGAATTGAGAAATTAGTTCAAATTATTCAGTATTTTAATGAAGGAGATTGTGAGAATAAAAAGAATTTAAGAGAACTATTAGAAATGAATAAGAGCTTCTCTGATTATTTTGATATGATTGAGGATAGACTTAAAGTGATATTATCTAAGTTAGATAACTTCCATAGAGAAGAAGACTATGATGGAATTGATATAGAGACATTGTTAAATCTTATCGATGAGAAATTAGATAGAACTTTAAATAAAATTCCTAACGAAGAAGAAGATTCTTTAGATGAGTTAGAAAATAAATTAAATAATCCTGATTTAGATAAAATTCCAGATTATGCTAAAGTTGGGATTACTATCGAAGCACCTATAGCTAGTAATAAATTACCGATAGATCAGGTTAAATGTACTAGTCCTGATATAAATGAGTTATTTTCTAATTTCGGAGAGATGGTAAAGGAAATGTTAAAAAGTTCTGATATAGAATATATAACAAATGACGATTATCTTAAATCCCTTAATTTTATTAAGGAGATGATTGAAAATATAAGCAAGTAGTCTTCTTTGCGTGTTTATTTATGTGTTAATAATGTTAAATGAAAATACCCTATAACTTAATTGTTATAGGGTATTTTTTTATATATAAAATTTAAATATGTAATTTATTTAATTCCTCATTGTCATTTTTCTTTACCCACTTATCTATTAAGATATATAATAAATACCATAATACTAAGAAGCAGAAAAATACTAATGCAGATTTAAATAAATAAGTTAATCCGGCAGATAATAAAACTGAAACTATAACTTTAACAGCTTTATAATTTAATACTTTATTAAAGAATCCTTTTACTTTATTCCAAAAATTTTTCATATATTATATTGTTTAAATATTATTCATTATTATCCTAAAAGAATTGTTGCTAATATACAAAGTAATCCAAAAATCACGACATATATAAACATTCTCTTATCTCTAAGTATTTCCTTTTTACTAGCTTCACATGTAGCTTTTTGCTCAAAAGGATTTTTTATTATTAACCATATTATAAGTGGAATAAACCATATCACAAATATAAATATAATTCCTCCTAACATATTAATTATTTCATATATTTAGTATTAAATAAAGAATCTAATAAAGGAACAAGTTCTCCTCTTTTCCTTACTTCCGATTTATCTTTTGGTCTAACAAATGTTCTAGTAAATATCTCAGAACTTTTTGTAGCTCTACTATTCGGATTCATAAAATCCTTCTGGGCATATTTTGCTTTACTATATCCACTTCCCTCACCTCCATGATGCCACTCTCCGGAGTCCGGATCTTTTATACTATTTAATATGAACTCTGCTTGCCTTTGTAATTCTGGATCTATACCAGGAATAATACTATCTGTTTTATATTCCATCATCTTATTATATCTATCTTTCCCTGTTGTCCATTGAAGTAAACCATATCCGGGACCTCCTCCATCTTGTTTAGTTGTAGGTTCTCCGAAACTTTCCTTTATGATATTAGATACTATTCCCAAGGATTTATTGTATGAAGCATTTTTATCCTCCATCAGATTTTCATGAAAGAATTTCTGTAACCATTTTATATTATTCCAATTAACTCTAGTATCAAATTTTTTGTTGGATTGAATCTTTTCTTTATATATAGATTCTTTAGGTACAGATATTTGAGTTTCCTGAGAATCGGCGGAGGGGGAAGTTTCGGGTTTAGGAGAAGATTTAAATAATATCGCCCAGATAGGAAGAGGTGGGATTTTATTATTATTAGCATTAGACATCATTTAAATATAATATTATATATAAATTTTATTTCTTTTTTCTACCCTTATGCTTCCATTTAGCTACATTTCGAGCAAAATTAGCTCTTTTCCTTTGTAGAGGTGTAGCATTTGGATCATTTAATACTGATCTAGCATGTTCTTGAACAGATTGTCCAGCTCTTTTAGCAGACTCTGTAAATTTTCCACGATTCTTTTTCTTAATATAAATTTTCCCGCCCTTTTTAAGAAATTCCGCAGATTCTTTACCTAAATACTTCTCTATAACATTATTAAATTCCTCTAAATCCAAATCTGGAACTTTTAATAGACTAAAGTCTATTTTACTAAGATTAAATTTCATACTCTATAATTTAACGCGTTAAACATATTATTTCTTATATTTTTAAATTTAAATATATAAATCTTGTTTTGACTGCAAGTTATTAATATATTTGCACTATTCAAAATAAGTGTGTATTAAAAATAGAAAATAAGTTAAATGATAGACAAAATTCTACCCCTCATAAATAGTTTGATTAAATCTAAAATTATAAAAGATTCTAAATTGGTACTTTGTGTAGTTATTGTACTATGTACTTTATATTTTTCTAACTATGTAGAAAGATATTTAAATGAAACGATAAAGGAAACTGTTAGAATTGAAATAAGTAATATATTCAATCAAAGAGAGAAAGAGAGATCTGAGAAACATGCGGAATTAGTAAATACCGCACTAACTATTCCCCCTAAAATAGATAATGAATTACGTAAACTTCAACAAACTCTTAAAGCTAATAGGGCATTTTTCTGTGAATATGGTAATAGTTTAACTTCATTAAGCGGAAATCTTTTTACATACTTCACAATGAGGAATGAACAAAATGCTTCTGGAGTAGCGGGAATTAAACAGCAATATCAACAACAAAGTACTGATAATTTTAGATTTAATGTAGAACTTAACGAAAAGAAAGTATATACTCTATTAGATATAGAGAATATTAAAGAATCAGATCCGATTTTATATACAATGTTAAAAAAGAATGGAGCTAAACAATTATTTCTTTATTTAATAGAAATTGATGGAACTCCCAGAGGATTTATTGGAATAAGTTATTCAAAAGAATCCCCACTTTCGCATGATCAAATGTTTTATTATATAACAACTTGTGCAAGAGCTATAATAGATTTAGCTATAGTGAAAAGAAATTAAAATTTATATATTATGACTATGAGTATGAATGAAGGAGATGTTAAATACTTCTCCTTCGATGGTAATGATTTAATCGTCGATAAGGAAAACGATGATGTTACATACAATGATGAGAAACATGTGTATGTAGGTAAAAAGGGAGTAGGAGAAGGAAAAAAATTTATTTCTGTAACTACTTTAATTGGAGAGTTCGAGAATAAGTTTGATTCAGATTTTTGGAAGAAGTATAAGGCGTTAGAAGAGTTAATGGGAAATGATTTTATTAATGTAAAGAGTTCTTTATTAAATACTAAAAAATGGGATGATTCTTATATTCCAGATAGTATTACAAAAGAAGTATTTGAAGAGACTTGTAATAAATATGTAAAAGATTGGGGAGAAACAAATAGGATAGCTTGTGAGTATGGTACTGAGATACATGCAGAACAAGAAACTGGATTTTATAATCATGCTGAGAAAATGATTAAGAGATTTAATTTAGGAGGAACTATTCCTGTATATAAAAATCATCATAATTTAGATATAGATACAGGAATTATACCGGAAATGTTAATTTCTTATATAGATCCAGAAGGAATGTTACGTATTGCTGGACAATCTGATTTAATTATTAAAAATGGAAATCATATCAAAGTATGGGACTGGAAGACTAATAAGAAATTAAAACAAAAATCCTATTTTGATCCTAAAAAGAAGAAGTATCAAATGATGAAATATCCTTTAAATAATATAATGGATTGTAACTTCTTACATTATACTCTTCAATTATCTCTTTACGCATGGATGCTTCAAAAACAAAATCCGGATTTAATTATTGATGAGCTAAGAATTGTTCACTTTACTCACGATGGTGAAGTTAATGAGTATGTTCTAGAATATTTAAAATCTGATATAGAGAAGATGCTTAAATACTATAAAAAGCAGTTAATTCTCCGGAAATATGAAGAAGAAAATAAACCTATAATATTTTAAATATCATGAGTATTAAAGATATATTATCAGGACACGCAAAGGAATTTTTAAATATAAATGAAAAATTATATTTAAAAAGATTGGAGATATGTAAAGAATGTCCTTTATATTCAGAAAAATATGGAGGCTATTGTGATCCTAAATTATGGATAAATCCTCGTACTGGTCAGGTATCTGATGTAGAAATGGTTGGATGGGTTAAAGGATGTGGATGTAGACTAATGGCAAAGACAAGAAATAAAAATAATCATTGTGTATTAAATAAATGGTAAATGTTTTATGTTAAATTTAAATGTATATGGGAAAAGTAATGAAAAATGATTATTCCGGATTATATGTTCCGGAGAATGTTAGGTCAGAATTAAATACTGACAAAGCTCTTAAATCGATAGGAATCGATGAGAAAATAAAAAATGTCTCTGACGAAGAACTCCAGAAACAAGTAGAGTTTTTTGAGGATAAAGTAAATAATTGGGAAATTAAACCAATGGGAACTTATTTAATCTTCTCTAAATATCCTGCTAGTCCTTATGAAAATCCTAAATCTAAGGGAGGAATTATATTAAAACGGGACGTTAAACATGATCCTCGTTCTGGAGAAGATATAGATATTTGGAATGAACGCTTTATTTCTGTAGGTAGTGTAATAGATGTAGGTCCCGATTGTAAAACAGTTACTCCGGGAATGGATATAATGTATATAGCTAATAGTGAAAGAGATCTCCCAATTGATACTGACGGAACTGGAGATACTGTTTTATGGATTATTCAAGAGCAAAATGTATTAGCTTGTAGTTCTAAGAAAATTAATAACCATGAAGAATTGTCTTAAATATCAAGAACCTAAAATATTTCTAAAACCAGGAGATTTGGTTCAATTAAAACACGATATGCCATTTAAGCCTAAAATGCTTATAGTGGAAAAAGTTGTAGATTCATCAGAAAATGAAATTTCATTTCTTGGAATGAGGTGTGTATGGTTTAATTCTAATCGAGATATGTGCGAAGGAGTATTCTCGACTAAAGATTTAGAAAAGGTATGATATGAAGAGTGATATAAGTAATCTCCTTATTTATATCACTCTTTCTTGCTAAATATGGATATGTACTATGGTAAAGTTTTTTAATTATAATAATCAAACCGGATCCTTAGAATTAAATAAGGAGGAGATTCTATTACTTAAAGAATTTAATGATTTAATGGAGTCTGAGAGAAATAAATGTCCAGAAGATCCTGTTGGAAGGTTTAAATTACGAGCGTTTAGGGAATTTAAATATATTTATTTAATGTTAGATTGGCAATCTCCTATATGCGATTTCTCTGAACAGAATAGAAATAAAGAAGCAAGAAGACAAGCATCTATAACAGATGAGGAATTTTCCGATCCTTTATTTAGAACAGCTTGTAGAAAATATGAGGAATTGAGAGATTCTTTTAGAACATATAAATTGCTTAAATCTGTATATACTGTGATAGATAAATTAACGATATACTTTAATGATTTAGTAGATTTAAGTGATGTAAATGATGAGACAGGACAACTAAGATATAAAGCTAAAGATGTAATCGCAGAAGCTAAAGGGATAGGTCCTCTTTTAGATGAGGTTAGAGCTGCTGAGGAGAGATATAAAAAAGATATTGAAAAACAATCTAAAATAAAAGGGGATTATGAACCTGGATATAGAGATTAAATATGGCTAGGAAAATTACATATGGAGCAAAAGGTAATGTATCTAAAGTAAAGGCAAAGAAAGATATTCCTAAAAAAGTAGATTCCGAACCAGAAAAACCTAAAAGAGTTGTAAAAAAGAAACCTACTACAAAGGAACTTTTAAATTCTTTAAATACTGAAATAATAGTAAGAGATCTTAGTACCTATGATACCCCCGAAAAGTTAAAAGAAGAGGAATCGGAAGAGCAGAAATTATATGATAATTCTTATATATCTAAAGATTTATCTAACTATAAAATTGCTAGAGATGAAGTTGAAATAGATGATTATTTATATAGTAAATTAAAGACTAAAGCTCTAGAACAATCAGAAGCATTTACTGATTGGGATGTTAAAATAGGAGATCCAGTAGATTTCTTTGATCCCGAACTTTCGTATGAACTTACTGGGTATAGACCTATAACAGAAACACAAGGATTAGATTTTAATCCTGATTGGTTCAGAGAAGATGCAATGACTAAAGAAGCTACAGGGAAGTATGAGATGTATGCTTATAAAGGTCCTGCATATAATAATTTCTGGGATGAGAGATTCAGAAGATGTACTGAGGGCTATACTTCACATGGGTATACTATAACTGGATGGAATTATTTTTATTTAAATTTCTATCGAATGCAAACTCCGATTATATTAGATACAGGAGGAACAAAAAAAGGTAAACGTGCTACATCTTTTCCAATGTTTCTAGCAAAACAATATGAATATTTTCATTATCTGGAATTATGTAGGAAAACAAATAAAGATGCTCTTGTTTTAAAGGGACGAGGATTAGGATTTAGTGAAATGGGAGCAAATAATGGAGTTGCAATGTATACATGTGAACCAGAGTCTCAATCTATATATACCGCAGCAACTAGTGATTTCTTAGCTAAGACATTAGAGAAATGTTGGGTACAATTGGATTATTTAAATACAGAAACAGAGAATGGATTTAAGCATTTACGCCAAGCGATAAATACTATGGTCCAAAAAAGAGCATCAAAGAAGGATAGAGAAGGTAATGAATCCGGATTTAAATCTATGATAACAGGTATTGTAGCGGATAAACCTTCTAAAGTCAGAGGTGATCGATGTGAATTACTTATATACGAAGAATGTGGTTCTGACCCCGAGTTGATTAAGAAATGGATTCAAGGAGATGCTCTTATTAAGGTAATTGGACAAAGAGTTGGATTTAAGATTGGTTATGGTACCGGTAAATATTCCAGTATTTATTTAGAAAGAAAATATAAAATTTTGCCGGCTTGAAGAGGAATCTTCATTGAGAAAATCGAGCAAAATCGGGGAAAGCTGTGATGCCAATCCCGAGGTAATCAATTAAATTGCGAAAGGTTAATTGATACTGTAACGCATAGTAGGTGAATAAATATAATCCTACCACGAGTGTTCGACATCTAGAACAGATGAAAATATATGCTGACCTTACATAAATTAAGAAGTGTAAGAATCTAGAGATAAAAAGCTCTAGAGATAACAAAGTGGGAGATAGTGGTCCATCTTTAGAAGGACTAGAACGGATGTTTCTTGATCCAATTTCCTTCGGAATCTTACCATATAAACATAATCACTCCTCAGATAATCGTACAGTCTATACAGCATACTTTATCCCATCTACTGCCATAGTAATGCAACCTGGGATAATAGATAATCGAGGAGTTACAATACGTAAGAAAGCAGAAGAATTTTTAATGATTGAACGTCAAAGATACTCAAATGATCCCTTTGCTTATATGGTACATTGTGCAGAGTATTGTTGGACTTTCCAAGAAGCTTTATCTAGGAAAGGAGATAATATGTTCAATCAGAATTTAATCGCACAAAGATTAACAGATATAGAAGTTCATGGCTACGGAATAAAACCAAAAATTGGTATACTTGCTTTAGCCACAGATGAAGGTAGAGATAATATTAAATTCATCTCTTCTCCTAATGGTAAAGTTAAAATATTTGAAGAGCCTATAAGAGATGAGAATGGAGATTTAATACCTAATCTTTATGTTGCTGGAATTGACTCTATTGACCAAGGTATTGATCAGTCTACTGGGCAGAAGGATACATCTGATTTCTGTTTAGTTATAAAGAAGAGGAATTATGGACTTGATGGAAATAAATATGTAGCTATATATAAAGATAGACCTGAGAATATTAGAACAGCTTATAGTCAGACAATTCTATTACTGGAATGGTATGGAGCAAGAGCAGTATTAGAAAGTTCCAGAACAGCTATTGTAAGTTATTTTCAGGATAAAGGAAAACAATATTTATTGATGAAAAAATTACAATCTACGAATAGTACAGATGTATCTAAGAAGAAATCTTTAAATTCTAGTATGTACGGTATTTATCCCTCAAAAAGAGTTATTGAGTATTATCTTGAACTTATTCAGGATTATGTGAATGAGTTTTGGGATAAAATTGATTCTGTGGAGATGCTAAATGAATTAAAAGATTACTCTTATGAGAATAAAAGGAAGTTTGATATTATCGCCGCAATGGGGATAGACCTTGCATGTCCCTCCTTAAAGTAATTTAAGGTAATAAAATAATTCCGCAAAATCGGTGAAGACTAAGATAATTAAATTTGTAATAATCTTTTTAAATAACGTGAATATCATGACTATAAATAAATAAATAGAAAAATTGGATGATATATGTCCTTTATTTATAAATAATCCAAGTAAAAGGAAAATCAGACATAATTTTTTTAGTAATATACAAACAGAAATTCAAGCATACTTGTTGGGATTTCATGCAGCAGATGGGAGTGTAAACTTAGAAAGAAATACTCTTAGGGTTAAAGTAACTAAAAAGGATGAAGAAATTATTGAATTATTTAAATCTTTTATAAGTCCAGATGCATATTGTAGAAATGTAGAAGGATTTACTACCATTATAAGAGAAAAACAAATTACAACTAAAAATGCTTCTGAAATTAGTATTGCTAGTAAGTATATTACAGAAGATTTGATAGAATTAGGATTCGGACCTAAAAAAAACTTATTTAGAACTACATTTGCCAAAACTAAAAAAAGAATTATTAGCACACTTTATTAGAGGGTATTTTGATGGCGATGGATGTATTACTGGAGGAGTAAGAAAGCCAAATCCAAAAAATAGAGAAAAGAATTATAGAGTAGTTCTAAGATTTGATATTTGTAGTAAACAAAAAAGTATATTATCTGATATCCAGGAATTTTTTATAAAAAATGAAATTAATGCAACTATAACTTATATCAAACGAGATGACATGTACAGATTAAATGTATCAGCAAAAGAATCCTTGAAAAAAGTATTTAATCTGTTATATACAAATTCAAATTTCTATTTACAAAGAAAATACGATAAATTTAATTATTATGTTAATACCGAGGTAAGTCAGATCATCTCTGACCACTGTAACGCATAGATAGTGAACGTTAATGAGAGTAATAATCTATCCACGAGTGCGGAACATCCTATTTAAATATAGGATGAAAATATATGCTGAACTTATAAGAAATTATAAGAATATAAGGATAAAAAGCCTTATAGATAACAAATATGGTGCGAAATGGGCGATCAAGAACTAAGATTACTAGGAGGAATTGGTGAGAAGAAGAAAAAAATTAAAATAAGTAAAATAGGATATTATTATGATTCTAATGGAGTAAAACATTTTGGAAAAATACCTACAGATGATGGAATTCCTGAGGATTTAAAAGTATTAATATCTAGAACAGATTCAGTATATGATTAATACGACTGAAAAAGAATATTTAATATGTATGATTAAAGAATACATATTAGAATTATATGGAGCGATATATAATAAATCAATGGATATAATTAAAACAGAGGATGGTTATATACTTAAAATGTATATAACAGAAGATTACTTAACTCCTTTATGTATATATATCCAATGTGATAGTAAAGAGAAGTTTTTAGAAAAAATAAAGAAAGAATTACACCTTCGAGGTTTAAATCTAACTAGATACTTCGTAGGACAAAAAATTGATTTGGATGAGCGTCGAGTACAAACGAGGATCAAAAGACTATCAAATTCAGAAGGCTAACCAAGCTATTTCTGATCTCATATATGATAAAGTAGCAATAAGAAAAGCTTATAACTACTATCACGGGAAGATGGATTTAGATCAATATAAGCATTTCGAAGAAAATTATGGAATAGGAACTCCGACACAAATACAATTTATACCACTTATAAAAAAGCACATAGATTATTTAGTCGGAAAGTTTCTAGATGCTCCATTAAATATGCAAATTACATGTAAAGATCAAAAGACATTATCTTTAATAAATAGAGAGAGACAGCTTAAAGTATTAGATGGAGTTAGGGAATTATATATGAGTAATTTATATAATACTATTCTCTCTAAATTCGGAGATCAGAATACTCCTATAACAAAAGATCCTCTAACTGAAAAATCTCTACAATTATTAAAGGAAGATATAGATAAAAATTTTATTTCTGAATATGAAATAGCAGCACAGAATATTATAACATATTTATCTCAATCTAAAAGTATTGATTTAGATATAAAAGCTAGATTATTAATGACGGATTTATTAATCTCCGGAACACTTTATTTTAAAACACAACCTTCTAGAAGTGGGAATAATGTGGATATAGAAGGATTAAATCCTATTAATACTTTTGTGGAGAAAAATCCTAATAGTTATTATTTAAATAAATCTCCTAGAGCTGTATGTAGATATTATATGACAGTAGATCAGATCTTATCTAAGTATAATTCAGAATTAACTGAATCAGATAAAACTAAGTTAAGAGATGAATTAGAGAAATCGTATTATACTGATAATCAGAAATATATAATTAGATCTACTGGTCCGATAAATGCTGCTACTACAGAAGATTCAGAATTTGCTACCGGAATATTAGGAGGACTAGAAGTAACTCCTGTTTGGGATGGGAATACTGGAATGTATGGATATAATAATAGATTAATTATTGTATATGAGGTAGAATATATAGAGACAGGAAAAGATGGTGTAATGCATAGATACTCTGTAGTTAAAATTGCTAGTGATATTTATATTGTTAGGGATGTAGATTTAAATGTAGTTAGATCTATGGATAATCCTAAGGAATGTACATTATCTGTTAATGGGTTATTTATGACAACGAGACAAAATATCCCGTTTAGTTTAGTATTAGCTACAGCAGATTTGCAAGATATGTATAATATACTATTTTTCCTTCGAAATAATGCCATTGCAGTAAGTGGGACAAAAGGTATTGCAGTAGATTTCTCTAAAATCCCTACATTCTTAGATGAGGAAGATGAAACAAACAGATTACTTAAATTCATGGCGTATGTAAAACAAGGATTCGCAGCATTAGATACTTCCCAAAGTGAGGCTGGACAATCTATGCCAAATGCTGTATTTAATACATATGATATGAGTTTATCCTACCAATCAATGCAAGCTCTAGATTTAGCTATAGAAAAAATAGAACAACTCGCATCTAATATAACAGGAGCATTTAGAGAAGCTATTGGAGGAGTTGAAACTAGAGATGCTGTTACAAATGTAAGAACTGGAATTGATCAATCTCTCATTGTTACAAAAATATATTTCTCTAACATGGCTTTAGCTTTAAGAGAGCTATTCTTAGATTGTTTAAATATAGCTAAAATAGTATACAAAGATGGACTTCAAGGAACTATTATTTTGGGGGAGAAACAAAAAGCTATTTTTACAGCTCTTCCAGAACATTATACAGTAACAGATTTTGATATAAATATTGCGGATACTCAATCTGCTTTACAGGATTTAGAAACTATAAAAGCATACAATCTTGAATTAATTAAATCCGGACAATTAACAGCAGATGTATTAGTACAAGCTATAGGATGTAAGAGTATTACAGAATATAAACAAATAACTTTAGATGCAATTAAGCGTCAGAAAGAAGAGAATAATCAAATACAGCAAGCCCAACAACAGATACAACAATACGATCAAGCTCTTAAAGAGGCTCAAACTCAAATACAACAACTCCAACAAGAGCTACAAAAATCAATGAAAGAGGTAGAAGTATTAAGACAAAAAGATCAAGATTCTTCTATTAAATGGTTCACAGCTAAATCTAAAGATGAAAATGATAAAGAGAGAAATAAGATTGAAGAAAAGAAAGCTGATATTGAATGGGCACAATTATTTGATAATAATCCTAGAAATAACGAAATAAATTTTGGAAAATGAAAAATATTTCATTAAATTTAAGCATTTCATTAACTGAATATGGAATATCTGGATTTACATTGAAGGATACTACTGGTATAAGTACTAGTAGTATCTATCCAGAAGTATCACAGATATCTTCTAATTATTTAAGAACAAAAGATATTGTATTTATTGATTTGATTACTTTAAATACTATTGAAGATCCTAAAGTATCTGATTTTTATTATGTATGTCATTCAGATCAAGAATATACTGATTATAAATTAAATTATTCTACTAAAATAGATGGATGGCATATAATAGATCATTTAGCATTACCTAATTACGAATGGGTTCATGGAGTATCTCCATCTAGTTTAAATATGGAAGGGGAAATATTCTATTCCGCGAAAGAACTTTCAAATGGAGAAGTAGAGATCTATGAAATAACTATTATATCCGGAAGTTATACTGAAAAGAAAGTATCTATAATGGATTTATATAGTAATCAATCTAACTCTAATATAATAGGGATTGAAGAAGAGACATTTCTTTTAGGGAATTTAGAATATTGTTATGAGAATAAATTAAAATATATCTATTATAATAAATTGTATACTAGATGTAATATAAAAAATGATAATAATATTTCTCAAGTATTTAGAGATAGGAATATGGTATTTATAGCTTTAGAATTGATCCATAGATTAATAGATAAATGTAGTTATTACGAAGCTGAGAGAATTATAGAAGAGATTCAGGTTTGTGGAGGATTTTGTAATAATGATTATCTTAAATACTCCTCTGGATTTAATTCTTGCAATTGTAGAAAATAATGAAGAAATCAGAAGTAGTTACTATATTAGGATCGCAAAGTTATAAGTGTGAGAATTATAATTCTCATATTGTATCTTGGTCCCCTCCAGAAGATTCTTCTACTTTGATATATACTACGGTAAATTCTAATGAAATTATTAGAATAACTAATAGATGGGAGTATTTTGAGTATATTTATGATGATAAAGGAAGAGATTTATTAAGTAATAAAAAGTCAAATACTTCTGCTTTGGATGTAATATTTAAAGATCCTGGAAGGCATAAAATTTATGTTAAATTTATACCATTACAGACTAATTTAACTGGATGTTTTTATGGATGTTTTAATTTATATAAAGTAAGTGAGGATTTATTTAAAGGTTGTTCAAATGTAATTAGTATTATAAATATATTTAGAAATTGTCAACTATTATCTGAGATTCCAAAAGAACTATTTATTTATTTCCCTAATCTTAAATATATAGAGGGCTGTTTTGCTGGCTGTGACTCATTAACCTATATTCCAGAAAAATTATTTATTAATAATAATAAAATAACTAGTTTTGAGGAGTGTTGGTATATGTGCTCTAATTTAAAAACTATACCTGAGGATTTGTTTCAATATACTCCAGAAGTAGAAACTGTTAGATATTGTTTTTGTTATTGTTATAATCTTTCTCAAATTTCAAATAATTTATTTGATAATTGCTTTAAGATAGCTAATTTTGGTAGTTGTTTTAAGCAATGTAATATATTAATAACTCCTTTTGGAATTAATAACATAGAATTATGGGAACGTACAAGTTATGATGAATTTCCTAGAATAATAAATGGAATACATTGTTTTGAGAATTGTTCTTCGATACCAAATTATTATGATATCCCGGAGGAATGGAGATAAATATTACGTAAAATATTAATTATGGATAAAATAAATCAATTACTAGAAAAAGCAATTAAGGACTATCACTCCTTAATAGAAGAATATCAATACGGTAATTATATAGATGAAAGTTTCATAGTTGAAGAAGTTTTATTCCTCAAATATAATGAAATAGATTGTATAAAAGACTCGCTATTTAATTCAATCATCGAATATTTTTTAAATAATGATTACCAAAGCACAAAATTCCAGTGAATGTGAAAGTAGGATATATAATATAACACCTGAATCTTGTTTTGATAAGAGAGTAGAGGATTTTAGGATAAAAGAAATAGAATTTAATCCTATCACCAAAAAACTTATAATCAAACAATCTCCAGATGTTGTCATATCCACAGACATTCTTCAATTAAATGATGTTTCAGAACCTACACATTTAAGTCCTGTAGAAGATATAGTAGATAATATTCCAAGCAATGCTGAAAGTGGAGTATCTTATATACTAAGAGTAGAGGATAAATATTATCATTGTACTTGGAGAGATACTCTTAAATATTGGGATAGAATACAATTAAAAGATGGATATGAGTTCTTTAATAAAAAGGATTCAAAAGAGTATAGATATAATAATGGAGCTTTAGTAGATATTTCTACTATCCATTTAAGTATGAAAATAAATCAAGATAATATTCAGATATTAAATTCTTCTGGGGATGGTGTTACACTTCCTGTCGCTTCACCAACCACTCCCGGATTATTTAGTAAGGAGGATAAAACTAAATTAGATTCAATTACTAAATATGTAAAAGAAATATCATTTTCTGGAGCTGATACTTTAGTGTTAGATATAGTTAGTAGTGATGGAACTAAATCCTTACCAATTCGGGAGGCTAATATAAATCAGAATGGTTTAATGTCTAAGGAGGCTTGTTTAAATCTTTCTAGATTATTAAATATTGTTACTAATAATATATACACAAAAGAAGAAGTACAGGAGTTATTAAATAAAAAAGTAGATGTCGCTCCTGGAAAGGATTTATTAGATACTTCTCAGATATTTAAAATAAATCAAATCTTTGATTATGTAGAAAATGTAGAGTATGCTGAGGCTAATAATAGAGCTTCTCTTAAAGTGACTACTAAAGATCCTACTATTGGAGAGTCAAGTTCTAAAATACTTAGCTTCCCAGATGTATCTTCTGCGATATCCGGATTAATGTCTCCTAAATATAAGGATTATATAGATTCTTTAAAGAGTTATTATACAGGGGATACTACTAAAGAATATACTGGACAAGATCTACAAATAATATTTCCTATATATGATCCTATATCTAAAAAAGTAACGTCTAAATATTTAGTATTAGATGCTGCTACCTCATCTACTGCCGGATTAATCACAGCAATGGAGAAGAATAAATTAGGAAATATTTCTTCTATTGTCCAAGCTGTATCTGATAATACGTACAACTCTAATTCTGTTATATTAAATTTAGTTACTAATAACCCACAAACTGGAGTAGAAGAACCAGTACAGATAGTATTTAAATCTGCCACTTCGGAAAAAGCGGGAGTAATGTCTTCATCTGATAAAGGGAAACTAGATAATGTAGTTAAATATCTAACAGATTTAATAGATACCGACACAACATCTGCAACTCAAGCAATTATACATTATCAATCATATAATCCCTTTTTAAATACCTACGAAGATAAATATTATTCTCTCCCAATGGCTACATCTACCATTGCCGGATCTATTACTTCAACAGATTTCAATGTAATACAAGGATTAAAGGATGTTAATGGAACTCCTCTTACATATGAAGGAACACCATCTAAAACATGGAAAGTAGGAGATCAGATACTAAAGAATGAGAAAGAGGGATTTAGTGTTAGAAATGAGGATGATACAGAATATGGAGATTTAATAGTTAGAAATTTAACTATTAAAGAGGATATAGTATTTGGAGGAGATGCTTTTATTATTGATACAGAAGAAGTAAAAGTAACTGATAATATCCTCACATTAAATAGTGGGGAACAAGGAGAAGGGGTTACTAAGGGAATTTCTGGATTAGAGATTGATAGAGGAAAACTTCCGAATTATTTTATTATCTTTGATGAATCTGATGATAGATTTAAATGTGGTACTGAGGGAAATCAATTCCCTTTAATGCTTCGAGATAATGAACCTGATATGGTAGATGGTGCTTTCTTAACCTGGAATTCTACATTTAAAAGAGCACAAACTACTAGTACTGTTCCAATTCAATTGGCTTTAAGGTTTGCATTACAAAATCTATCTGAGAAAGATACAGATATTATATTTAAAAGAGTTGATAATGATTTATATCTACAATATGGAGATACTAATGATAAATATTTAAGTTTAAGGGTTTTAGATGATATTTTATTTAAATCTAGTCCTTCTGCTACTAAATATGTATTTGATAAAGAAATTTTGGCTCCAACTTTTAAAAGAGATGATGGATACGAAGTAGCTTTTATCGATCCTGATATATCAGATAGAATGTTTTTACAATACGATTCAGATAAAAAAATAATCAAAGCCTTAAATGCTGTATATACTGATAAAGGAGGATTAGATTTTTTCCCTAGTATTGATGATGTTGATAATCAAGTTAAATTATCAACCCAAAATGGGAATTTTGATATTGCAGGGCTTAAAGCATCAAATGCATGGAATCTTGTTATATCTCCAAGAGTTACTTTGACAGGAGAGACTGTTTATAAAATTCCTATATTAGATATATTAACTAGCTCACATAAAGCCTTAGGATTTACTAATCCTATTATTCTAGACTCATATATTGGATTTAAAGATCAAAGTTGTCAATTTTATGGAGGTACTGATAGTTTTACATTTGATATAGCTGGTGATATTATACGATTTATCCCTTCTCGGGATCGTTCTTTAATCGACACAAATTCTCAGGAATTAGGATTTAGTACTGATATAATACTTCCAACAGGATTTAGAACCTCCGATTTATCTCAGATAGTATTTGCTAATTATTGGAATTTAAATAAGAAATATTTAGCTTGGGATAGTAATACCAATGTTATTACTTCTATAGATGGATTTGATAGTCTCGTAGTTGTTAATCCAAATGACCCTAATAAGAAATTAACATTACATTATGTAAATGGGGGATTCTCTATATCTTCTAGTAGTAATGTCCCAGATATTGAACAAAATACTATAGAAATTACTGAAACTATAGGATCTGATGGAAGTGTTACATATAATCTTAATTCAACATATACTCCATTACATGTTAATTTTCCAATGTGGGGAAGTTTCTGTGACAAAGATGGAAAACCCTTCGCTACCGTAGAATCTTTAGTTGGTCATTACTTACCTCTAAGTGCCGGATCTACAAATGCTTTAACTGGTCCTTTATATTTTTCTCCAACTTCCACGTTAGTAAATAAGACTGATACTGGAGAAAATGTATGGGCTTTGTTTATGGGAGATAGTACTAATGGTACTTCTTTATGTCTAGGAAGCCTTGGCGATTTAGAAAGAGTTGGCGATTTAAGAAATACAGCACTATTAAATATCAATAGTTCTGGAAACACTTATACTACTAGATTAGGATATACTGATAGGGATGGTGATATTAAAGCAGGAATAGTTACTTCCGGAAATGATCAGAATTCACAGACTACGATTTATACTATAGGAGACAATGATATAAAACATTATAAGAATGGTGCTGAGTACACAGTCTATGATACTAGTAACTTAAATGTAGAAGAACTTTTATTAAATTACACTTTAGAGGGAAATATTACGGGAACTTCCAAGGCTACGAGAATAAAATCAGTTTCCTCTTCATCTTTTGGGGATAATCTTATAAATAAGTTTCCAGAAACTATCTGGGGGTCAAATTCCGGTGTTTCTTGGGTAGTACCTTTCAGAAGTGGTTCGGCAGACCCAGGAACTGCCGGAGTTCATGCTGCCTCTTTGGGATGGGCCATCGGGGATACTCATGCTTACCTTAGTGTAGCACACGAAGGTAATATTATGAAAGCTGTTATTGGAGGTGGGGACAGTGGAAAGATTACTTGGTATAAAGAACTGGCTTATAAGGATGATATATCAGGCTTAAATACTGTATACTATCCTTATAATGGCAGAGGGCAAATGTCTATAGTAGAAGATGGAAGGCCTGTATTATCTAATACTTATGGGATTCTTTTTAAGCAGACCGGAGAAGAACAGGTGGAAGGGATATACATGGGATCTAATAATCATCTTGTATTAGGAGGACCGTCATATACCAATGTTCCTATAGATATGTTTAATGATCTTGGTATAACCAGAATCCTTGACAGATCTACTAATTACTCTCTTCTTGTATTCACCAATGGTGGTACTGAGGATTCACAGTATACTCATATAGGAGCTGAATACGGAACTACAAGAATAAGATCAGGATTATTTAATCTAGTACATGATAGAAGAGGTACGTTATATACCATATTTGATTCTTATAATTTCTCAAGGGATCTCGGATCTACAAACATAAACAGTTCGTTTAACCATCTTCCGATGATGGCTGCTCAACCAGCTAACAGTGATGCTACTACAGACAGAGGATATCCAATACAGACCGCAGGATCTCTTATCGTTATTCCCGGAGCATATAATGGTTCAAGTCAAATTTATGGAACTTATGCTTCTAACAGATGGTTTGTAAGAAGTGGATCACCAGCAGGAAGTAATGAGAATGAACACACAGCTTGGAAGGAGTTAGCTACTACTACTCATTTGAGTAATTATCTGCCTCTTACCGGAGGTACATTAACAGGAAGTCTGAATATAGGAGATTCTTCTCAGAATGTTTATAATTATATAAGGATACGTAGAAATAATTATACTGTTGAAACTACAGTATCAGAAGGTAGCGGAATATTATCTCTTGAGAGTTCTAACAGTGGAGTAACTCCCACTACGTTAAAAATTTCCCCTGGAGGTCATGCTTATATTAATGATGAGGAGTTGGCCAAGGTGTCTCAGATCCCTTCCCTGTCTGGCTATTTACCATTAACCGGTGGTACTATGACTGGTACTGTGACCTTTTCTAGTTCTGAAGTTTTCATAACCCAAAATGTTGCATCCACATCAAACTATGGGGCTCCTATTAGATGGGCAGTAGATGGTAAAATAAGAGCGATGATTGGATATCATTCCACTGGAGGAGATGGCACTGCTGGAGCTATAATAATAACTCCTACCAATCCAGGAAGTTCTCCTTGGGTGAATGGTAATGGATTGTTTATTGACAGAAATAAGATTTATTTTAATGGGTCAGAATTAGCTAAAGTATCACAGATTCCTTCTACATCCAACTATTTACCCTTATCCGGAGGAACTCTTACCAGAACATCACTAGGTCCTACATTAATTATAAAGAATACTTCTACTCATAAGGAAGCTTATATAGACTTTTATAAGGGAGAAACAAGATGTGGATATATAGGAGCTGCTGCTAGTAGTACAGAAGATATGTATATATGGGCATATGATTCTAGGAATATATTTATTGGGACTAGTTATGGAACTACGAAACTTCTTTCTGGAGAGAAAAATCTTCTTCATCATAGAAATGGTACAGACTATACTATATTAGATACGTATAATATACAATCTCTTACCATTCAGTTTAATGGCACAACTAATACCACATATGCTCCCAATGCAGCTAAGACTGTAAATATAACACCTTCTGCTATTGGGGCTGCTCCAAGTTCACATAATCATTCCAGATTGTCAATGGAGGATACCAGAGATACTGCACTATACCCGAATAATGTAGGGACTAAGGTATTGAGAGCCATATTTACTAATAACATGATGCCTACCTCTGATTATTGGGGTGGTATTCATGTACATGGATGGAGTACAGACTATTCTTCCTGGGAACTTGTAGGATATAATGGGAATGGTGAGGCACCTACAAGAGGTCTTTATTTTAGAACTGGTATACTTTCTACCTGGAGTTCTTGGAAACGTGTTGCATTTGCTGATGAATTAACTTGGAATGCTATCGGTGATAAGCCTTCAACATTCACTCCATCATCTCACACACATACTAAATCTCAGATTACTGATTTCCCCTCATCTATGCCAGCATCTGATGTGTATGCGTGGGCAAAAGCATCAAGTAAGCCTTCTTATTCTTGGTCTGAGATAACAAATAAACCAAGTACCTTCACTCCGTCAAGCCACACACATCCTTTATCTAGTATTAGTGATCTACACGCTTCTTGGGATGCTTTGTTAAAGGATGCACCCTCAGCTTATGTGACTCGTTGGCCATCTTGG